>JADMIO010866723.1_pt1 | contig 16165 bp, 12 predicted proteins | sample 8958161 | NCBI WGS metagenome assembly JADMIO01 (sample SAMN16585339, study PRJNA669376) | soil metagenome | isolation source: Crop rotation soil | place: USA: Cullars Rotation, Alabama | collected 2011
GGAGCCCTCCATGCCGCGATCCAAGGCTCCACATCGGAGCGGACCGCCGAGGGAATCCTCTTGTTTTATGAGTTCGCGGGCTTTGAATCGCGCATCCGCCTGTGGCGCGACCGCCACATGCACCTGCCGCGTAAGAACTTGGGGGCGGAGTCCACGCGATCCCTCATCGGGTCGCCGGACGCTCTCGAAGCCGTTCGAAAGCTGCGCGCCCGTTCCCCGGATCCTCCCTCGGGACTGGCGCCCGTGTCGGATTATTTGGCCGGCGCGCAGTCCCTCGATAGCCGCATCCTGCGGGAAACCGGGCGCCTGACACAAAGCCGCTTCCCCGATGTCCAGCAGCGCTCCGGTATCTTCGCGCAGAAGAGCGGCTTCGAACGTCCGGCGCCGTGGAGTTTCGAGAAGACGAAAGAATAATCCCTTGGGAATCATTTCGACCTATGGAATGCAAGAAAGTCCTGCAGCTCGGCGACCTTCGAATCGAGAGCAAGAACTCGCGAGCTTTGTCCGACCGGCTCCACACGCTCCTCGAGCCAAATGCCTACGACGCCATCGTGATCTGCGGGAATCTGACCGCCGACGGCGCCGCGGAAAGCTTTCGCTCCGCCGGCTTCCTGCTCGATGGCCTACGCCCGATGCTGACCGCCGCCGACGGCGAGCATTGGAGACGCCGAATCCTGTTGGCCCCCGGTCCGAGCGATCGCGATCCCACCGGCAGCCGGACCACCCTTGGCAATTTCTACAGCTTCCTGACAGACTGGCAGGACGAACAAACCTCGCCCGGCGACGTGACCGTGCGCGTGCTCAAAGATTTCAGCCTGCTTGGGGCCTGTTTCCTTGGCCCGGAGGAGAGCGCTGGCTCGGAGTCGGCCTTCGCGCGGCTGAAAGAACGCTTGTCTTTCGAAATCGAGCGCCGGCGCAAGGTGGGTGTCGGATACTTCGTTCACGGCCCCGTCCTTCTCGCCACCTGGGCGAGCCCCTTGCTCGACCCCGTGCTGCGGACCAGGCGCTGGTCCGGGAACACCCGTGAGACCTTCCACTATATAGACCTGTACCTCTTCGGGCGCGGGCTGGCCGCCTTCCTCCCTTCGGAGCCGTTTTGTTTCGCTCCCGCCAGTGTAGGTCTCGGCCCGTCGCCCGACCAGGATCCCGGGCACATCTCGATGAATGTCCTCCAATTCGCCCGGCCATCGGTGCTTCGGCCCGAACCGGCCGAACCTACTCATTTGCGCGCGACCCTGCGCGTGCTGGCTCAGAGCAGCAACGCAGAGGGGCGCCGCGAGTGGGCCTTCGACTATGTCTGTAAGCCGCACCCGCCCATCGCTTACAGCGACGAGGCATACCTCTCCCGCCGCTTTCTCGAGAAGCTGGAAAACGAATTACGCACCAAGTACCTGATTAATGTCATCGGCTACGGCCAGGTCTGGCGCAAAGTAGTGGCCAATGGCCTCGGCCAGAAGACACGCCTCGGCGATCGCGCCGTGAATATCACCGGGATCAATATTTCGGAGTATCCCAAGCCTTCGGCCTCGTCGAGAGCCGCCACCTTGGCCAAACTCGGATGGTTTCGCGAGCTCCAGCGGCTCAAAGCGGCCGCCGAGAGCTCCGGCCGCAGTGAGCAAACCGTCCTCGTCATCAGCGACGACGCGTTCTCCTCGCAGGACTATAACCGCATCGAGGTTATTTTTGAGCTCCAAAAAACCCTCGTCGAGCTTTGCTCCGACACGTTCCGCATGATCTACCTGGTGACCGCCTATGAAATGCCGCGGGATTTCCGCAGCGTGGACCGGCGCATCGGCAGCACCCGCATGGAGCCCATCGATCGCGAAACGTTCGAAACCCTGGTGGTGCAGAATTCGTTGACCGCCCCCGTCGACACCACCTTGATGAAGCAGCTTTCCGGCGGGTATGTCGGCTTTGCCAGCCTGTTCCTCGACGCGGTGCGCGACGGATTCCAACAATGGGACAGGAATCGTTTGATCACTCGCCAAAGCCGTCTCGAGCTCGCGCGCGACGCCCTGGAACACTCGCCGGAACTCCGCCGCGAAACCTCCGAGTTCTACCCCTTCGTTCAGACGTACGGTCGAAACGTCGCGCGGCTGATTGTCAAACGGCTGCGGGACTTGCCCAAAGACGACCAGTTGCTCGCGCCCTTGACCATTACCCGGCAAGAGTTCGAACAGGCCGGCATTCGCGCGGAGGACCTGGCGCCGTGGACTTCCACGGGCATTCTAGCCGCGCCAGACACCGCCACGTATGTGCTCAAGGAAAGAATCCCCTTTCTCGTGCATTTCATGAACCGTGCCAAACCCCTTCAGGTCTTCATCGGCTACGCCGAATCCGATCACGCTGACATGGCGGCTTTGTCGCACGAGTTGAAACGCCGTGGCTTCGCGCCCGTGAATTACAAAATCATTACCCGTTTCAAGAGTAAAATTGACGTCGAAATCCGCCGGATGCTGCGCGAGAGCGCCGCGGTCGTCATTATCTGGACCGACGAGTCGATCAAGAGTCAGTATGTGATCCGGGAGGCCAAATTGGCTGCCGATCCCGCTGATCCCAAGCTCCTGAATTGGTACAACGGCGTGCAGCCGCCTTCTGTCCGTGATCGTATCGAGAGTTCCATGAGCTCGCGCGAGATGGAGCGGAATGGCCGCATCCTGGAGGCCTTCAAGGACTATCTCGGCAAGTTCACGCTGGAGGAGGTAGTCGACGCGCTCGACGCGCAGCTCAGGCCGTTCACTCTCGAAGCCGACGAATTGGAGGAAGCATGCGCGGGTATGTACAAAGAAGCCTGAATCTGTTCGGGCTCGACACCAGTGAGCCGCTGAGTTCTCTTGCCGATCAGTACGTCGACGTTCCGGTGCAGTGGAATATCGAGGAGTGGAACGCGCAGCAGGGAAGGTCCATGCTGCACGAATCGCCTCTCGCGCTCATAGCCGGTTCGCCCGCGGAGCGGCCGCTGCGGCCGCCGTTCATCGCTTTCACCATCGGCCCGAGCGGCGTTGGTAAAACCGAAATGATCCGGCAGTTGTGCCGCTATACGGCGTCCCACGCCGAGCCCAAGGATGTCTTGCCCATCGCTCTGTCGCGCTGCTCCTGGTCGGGGTCAGGCATCTCCCGGTTTCCCAACGAGAAGCCGAACATCGACGAGTTCCGCGATTATCTGCTCTCCCGCCTTCGCCGTCAGGATCGGATCGACGTCGGCCAGATCCTCGACAACACCATCCTTGACGACGTCCACTCCGGAGATGTCATCCTCGCCCTAGATGGCCTCGATGAAGTCATTACCCAACGCAAGCAGCACGACTACTTCTTCCAGTGCCTGCTGGAGTTTCTGGATGTCGCGAACCGCCGGGACTCGCGCGCGCGGATCGTCGTCACCTGCCGGCTCGAATACGTGCAGTCGCTCGGCATTCACAGCGGCGACGATATCCGCCAGCGCCAGGAGTACTTCCGGCGCATTGCGGTCAACTTCTTGCGCATCGATTTCTTCGGCCGCTCGCGGGTGCTGAAATACTTGCACCGCCGCCTCGCTGCAGAACTGCTGCGCCTCATGGAAGACGACAACCGGAGCGACGCCAACACCAAGCTTGTCGAAATCATGCACCGCCCGCTTTTTCTGAAGCTGCTGTGCGACCTTGCCGACGCCGACCCCGGGCAAATTACCCCTTCGCTCGCCACCATTACCGATGTCATGAACGCGTTGGTCGAGAACGCCCGCTCCAACGCTCCCGGACTTTGGACGTGGAGCAACGACGAGCTCGCCCGTCACTCCCTGAATCTGTTTAAAGTGCGGCGCGCCAGCCTGGCGCGCGACGAGATCGTGCGGTTTGTGATGAGGAAGGACGGCGGGACGGGAGTGCCCCTGGATCCCTTCGAAGCTGTCCACAAGTGCCCCTTCCTCAAGCGGGACGGAGAGCGCTTGCGCTTTTCCCACCCGCTGTTTTTCGAATATTTCGTGGCTCGCGGCATGCATCGCGACCTGGTCTCGTCGGACAACCCGGATCGCCTGGTCGACTTCGACCGGCATGTCCTCACCGTCGAAATGCGGCGCTTCCTTCGCGACCTGCTGGGGGAAGAAGCGTGGAAGGCGCGGACGCGTCGTTCGTATGCGCTGGACGAGAACTCCCATCACCTTTGGGAGGATCCGGAATGGGTGCGCGCCAATTATCAGGACCTCGACCGCGTCAGATATGCGCTGCTCGCCTACATGACCGAACCGGAAAACGTGCAACTCGAGGACGTGCGGCGCGATGTTCGCTCGTTCCTGGAGTTTGGAGGCAAACTACTGCATCCTGCTTATCTCATGTATAACTACGAGGCGGTGGCCGTGTATCTTTCGGACCATCAATGGGAACCCGAGGATCAGAAACTTCTCCGCGACTTCCATAAGCGTCTGCGCGATGACATCGACCAGGTCCTACGGCGCATCCCGCAGCTTGCGCCCGATCATCCAAACCGCGATGCGCGGGGCCGCTTGGTCCTGCGCATCCTCGACATCGCCTACCGGCTTAAACTCAAGCAGGTCTGGAAGTATGCGACCCGCCCGGAGCGCTTCGATGCCATCATGGAGCCCGACACCAGGAACGAGATCCAGCTCATCCAACGGGAGATCCACATGATCGACGAGAGTCCGGTCACGAGGACCGCCGGTCGCGCGCGCTAACCGCTCCCGTAGCACCGGGAGCCCCGCGGCCTGTGACCTATTATCGGGCGCTGCGCCTCGATGCGCCGTGCCCTGCGTCGGCGAGTACACGCCGGATTCTTGCGCGCTACCCGGAGTAAGAGCGCGCATTGCTGCCGGAACATGAACTCGGAAGTGCGCCGGAGTCCGGACGTAGATGCCTGAGCTCGGTGAAACGCTCCGGACGCTCGCGATCGTCTATGCATCGTTCCCGAGTACCAGGCGGTGACCCGCACGCCCGTATCGCCCGCTCCCAAGGCACAAGCCGGACGGGTAGATCATTTTCGTACTGTTCACAACATGGGCCGTCTGGATGCCCGTCTAAACTCCATGACCTTCGAAGCGAATAAATATCGATGTGGCATTTTGCTGGGAGTCGCCCTCGTGCTTTTCTCGGGCGCAACTCGGGCGCAGGACAGGGGAAGAGACGACCGCGGCCGGCATGAAGACCAAAACCGGCGCGCGGACGATCGCAACCACCACGATCAGGACCGGGCGGAGTACCATTTTCGGGCCGAGGATCGTGAACACTTCAGACCCCATTACGAGAAGGACATTCGCCAATGGCGTCAGCATCCCGATCGCCGTCACGAGTTCCGGGCCGGCGAACGTCTTCCGAGCGGAGTGCGCCTGAAATCGGTGCCCTCGTCGTATTACCGCACGCTTCCGCCGCCGCCTCCCGGCTATCGGCTCGGCTATTACGACGGTTATGTGGTCGCGTACAACCCGACCACGCAAATTATCGCGGACGTCCTGGACTTGGTGGATTCCGCTGTCCGTCGATAGGCCTGCGGCCACATCGGGCCTGTGAACTGCCGTGGGGCCGTTTTGCAGCCCGAGCTTCCAAAGGACCGGTTAGCCTTCGGAAATCGCTGCTTCGGCGCGTCACGCAGTGGCCAGAGCCGCTGCGTGATCGCATCCGACCCGCTTTCGGCGGATCACGATTTGGCTGAAGCCCCCGCGGCGGATTACCCCTCGATGATGGCCATCGCCTTCTTCAGCGTTTCAATCGGATCGTGCCCCTGCGTCGGCGAGTACTCGTGCGAGATGTACCCCGTGTAGTTCAAATCCGCAATCGCCTGCGCGATGAACCGGTAATTCAACTCCTGGCTGTCGTCGATATCGTGACGGCCGGGATTCCCGCCGGTATGAAAATGGCCGATCCACTGGAAGTGGTCCCGGATGTTCCTTACGATGTCACCGTCCATGATCTGCGCGTGATAGATGTCGTACAGGATCTTCACCCGCGGCGAGTTCACCCGCTTGCACACATCCACACCCCAGGCGATGTGGTCGAACATGTAGTCCTTGTGGTTGACCTTGCTGTTCAGGTACTCGATGCAGATGGTGACTTCCTTGTCCTCGGCGTGTTTCTTGACCTTGTTCAGGAAGGCGACGCAATTGTCCGCCCCTTCCCGGTCATCCATCCCTTTGCGGTTGCCAGAGAAAGTGATGATATTGGGCACTCCGTTCGCCTTCGACTCGTCGATGGCGGCGTGCATCAACGGCTCCAATTTTTCGTGAAGCTCCTTGCGGTTGAGCGCGTCGGGAATATTGCCGCCTGGCCCCGGCGGGTACATTGACGGAGTCAGACCGTACTTCTTCAAGGTGGGCCAGTCCGCGGGCCCGATCAGGTCGTACCCCTTGATCCCGAGCTTGGCGGCCTCGCGGCAGGAATCCTCCAGACTCATGCCGCGTCCGAAAACACCCCGGGTCACACCTTGTTTGAACTGCCCCTTCCGCTTCACGGGCTCGGGCGTCTGTGCCAGCGCCAGCGGCGCGGCCAGTGCGGGAAGAAAATCTCGGCGACGCATACGGTCTCCTCGTTCACAGCGCGAGTGAATCATCCATATTCTAGCCCGGAGCTGGCTTGTCCACAGCCAAGCAGATCCGCCCACTGCCAAATGCGATTGATACATCCTCAGTAGATGAGGTTCGCTCCGAATGCAGGGACCTTGCCGGCGTTGATCTCCGCGGTCCAGCGTGCGATCTGCCCCCGATCATACGACCAGAATTTCGCGCAAAGCCGCAGATAATCGAGAACCGGCTGGCGCTGTCCCTTTTCGAGGAGTTCCTTGGCCAGCATCATGTTCGGTCCGAACGAGGATAGCGAGCCCCCGCCCGAAACATTCCCGGCCGCAGAGAGATAGCGGACGGCCGACACGGTGTCGCCCTCGCGGAGGGCAACCCGCCCCAGGATCAGGTTGCATTCGTGCACGGCGGCGTCTTTGAAATTCAGCGAAGGAACCTGCGACAGGCAGCGATGGCCCGCGTCGCGCGCGGCCTTCAGATCGCCCGCTTCGATGGCGATTCGCGCATACTGCGAAGGCGGCGCCGCGGAGGCCACGGCCGGATCGACCTTGCGAGCGGCTTCGAAATGCTGGAACGCGCGGCGAGCGAGTTGTGCGCGCTGTTCGCCGGCAGCAAGCTCCGCACGATGGGCGTAGGATTGGCCGAGCATGAAATCCCACTTCGAGTCGTTGGGATCGATCTCTTTCGCCCGTTCGATCAGGCGCTCCGATAACGCCGCGGTTTCGTCCGCGCGGCCGGTCATGGCGCCGGCGATCGCGCCTTGGGCGCCGAGAGCCGCGGCAACCATTCCGAGCAGCTCCGTGTCGCGCGAGGCCAAAAGCTTCGCCTTGAGATCCGCGACCTCTTTGGTTTGCGCTTTCGCCGGATCGACGGCGACCGGCAGCCCGTTCTGATTGAGACCGGTGATCCCGCTCAAACGGAAAGCGTACATCTGGCCGAGTTGAGCGACCCACATCCAGTTCTGCGGTTCCATGGATCGGGCCTTCTCGAGGAGAACGATCGAGCGATTCGGTTCGCTGGGCCGGAAGAAATTGGCGGCTTTGGAGAGATTCGAGGCCGTCGCGGTTGGTTCGTCGATCTTGGACAGCCAGGCGCTTTTCAGGTGGTCGTAGTCTGCGCCCGGGCCGTTGACCGTGGCGGATGGCTCGTCGAGAACGGCAGCGTCCGGCTGGTGTGCCACAAACCAGAGGATGTGCTGTGCCCGTCGCGCCGTTTTCTGCGGATCGCGAAAATAAAGCCGGATCAGCTGCGACCTGGCATTCGCGTCCTCGGGGGCTTTCTCGAGTTGCGCTTCCAATCTGGCCGCCTGATCCGCTGTCGGTTGCGCGAGGGCGGCCGCGGCCAGAATGAATGCGATCAGCGGTTTCCGCACGCTACCAGGATCGCACCGCCGGTCTCTTAAGGCACGGAATCTTACCCCCAGTGAAGACCGGACCCCCTCGCGTGGTTCTCCAGCTTTGCAACACCGCTGTCTTCAGCGATGTTTATCGGTGGCCAGATAGTAACCGATGATGGTCTTGCCGTCCTGGATCTTGCCGTCGCGGATCATCTGCGCCACTTCCTTGCGTTTGAACCAGCGCGACTCGATATTTTCGTCGTCCATCGGGGTCGCTTCACCCTCGATCAAATCCGTGGCCAGGAAGATCGTCATTCGCTCCTGCACATACCCGGGGCTGGCGAAAAACGACACCAGCTTGCTCCACTTGCGCGCCTTGTACCCCGTCTCCTCCGCCAATTCCCGCTTGGCCGCCTGAATGGGCTTCTCGCCGTCGTCGACCTTGCCCGCCGGCAACTCCCACATGTACTCATCCGCGGGCAATCGATATTGCCGCACCAGCAGGATGCGTTTTTTATCGTCCATCGCCATCATCACTGCCGAGCCGGCGTGACGCACCACCGACCGTTTGATCTCGAAACCGTTTTTCCCGTCGACGGCCTTGTCCTCCGTCACGCGAAACAGCTTGCAGTTGTACACTTCCTTCGATTCGACGATTTTCATGGTCTTTCCTTGAGCCTCGCGGCAAACTGGTCCGCCGGAAGCGTATTCATGATGTCCGAGGGGCCCAGCCAGCCGCGGCGCGCCATCACCACACCGTATCGCATGCCCGCCAGGTTCTTGGGATGGTGCGCGTCGGTCGAAATCGTGAAGCGCGCGCCCTTCGACTTCGCCGCGCGGATCAGCGGACCGTGCAGGTCGAGCCGTTCCGGGCTGGCGTTGATCTCGAGCCAAACCCCGCGCTTGACTGCTTCGCCGGCGACACGATCGAAATCGAACGGGTACGGGTCTCGCTGCAGCAGCCGCCGGCCCGTCGGGTGGCCCAGGATGCGCAGTTGCGGACACTCCAGCGCGCGCAGCAGCCGGTCGGTCATTTCCGCGGCTTCCAGGCTCATGTGGCTGTGCACGCTCCCGATCACCACGTCGAGTTCCGCCAGCGCATCCTCGGCGAGATCCAGCGCGCCGTCCCGCAGAATATCGCACTCGATGCCGGAGAAGACGCGGATCCCCAGGCTGCCGTTGATTTCCCGGACCCGTTTCGCGAATGCGACCGTCCGTGCCTCGTCGAGCCCGTTCGCCATCGAGAGCGCCTTGGAGTGATCTGTGATTGCGATGTATTCGTAGCCGCGCTCGCGCGCCGCTTCCGCCATTTCTTCCAGCGTGGCCCGGCCGTCCGTCTCCGTCGTGTGCATGTGGAGATCGCCGCGGATCTGCCGCAGTTCGACCAGTTCCGGCAGGCGGCCCTCGATGGCCGCTTCGATCTCCCCACAGTTCTCCCGCATCTCCGGCGGAATCCAGGGCAGGCCGAGGGCCTCGTAGACCCCCGCTTCGGTCTCGCCCGCAACTTTGAAGTCGTCCTCGATGCGAAACAGGCCGTACTCGCTCAGCTTCAGTCCCATCCGCACCGCGCGCGTGCGGATCGCGACATTGTGGTCCTTGCTCCCGGTGAAGTACTGCAGCGCCGCCCCGAACGTTTCCGGCGCAAGCGCCCGCACATCCACCTGCAGTCCTTCCAGCCCCACTCGCGCGCTCGCCTTGTTATCGCCCCGCGCCAGCACCTCCTGCACCCGCGGATGCGCAATGAAGCGGTCGAGCGCGGGGGCCGGGTCGGGCCCGGTGACCAGCAGGTCGAGATCACCCACCGTTTCGCGGCCGCGGCGCAGGCTTCCCGCCGGCGTGATTGCCTTGACCCCGGGAACCTGTTTCAGGCTTTCGATCAGTTCGGCCGCGACTCCTTCCGCGTAGCTCAGCAGGTACCGCCCGGTGCGCCGCCGGTACTCGGCGATCGAGCGCAGGACCTTCTCTTCCAGCTTGGCCCCCATCCGCGGCAGAACCCGGAGCTTCTGCTCGTTGCAAAGCCTCTCCAGCTCGTCGATGGTGCCGATCCGGTAGTGCTCGAAGATGAGCGCGATGCTTTTGGGTCCGAGGCCCTGAATCTTGAGAAACTCGAGGGCGCCCGGAGGAAATTTCAGGAGCAGTTCGTCGCGCTGCCGGCAGGACTGCCGCTCGATAATTTCGTTGAGCACCAGCGCCAGCCCCTTGCCGATTCCGGGTATGTCGGTCACTCTACGGATCGGATCCCGCAGGATGTCGGCGATGCGTTCGGGGTGCCCTTCGATGGCAGTCGCGCCGTTCCGGTAACTGCGGATGCGGAACCCGTCCTCGCCCGCGATCTCCATGAGGTCTGCCGTCTCCCAAAGCAGACGAGCGATATCCTTGTTCTCCAAAAAGCTCCTCTTCGCTATTGTACTTGTGAGCCTGCGATAAGCTCGTGGTGATGCGGTTCTTCTGGGTCTTGTTGGTCCTCACAGCGGCTCTGCGCGCCTCCGATGTGGCGGTCGCGCCCGCTTCGCTCACCTTCGCGTATCAGTTCAATTCGCAGGTGCTCCCGTCGCAGGCGATCGCGATCACCGGGCCCCAGGCTCTCCCCTTCACCGTCAGCCGCCCGCTCGATCAGAATTGGCTGATCTTGCCCTCGGGGACTCCCAGTTTCTCCGCCACCACGCCCGCCGTTCTGCCGGTCGCGATCGATCCGGGCAAACTGCTCGGGACGTATTCGACCGTGATCACCCTCCGCTTTCCGGATGGCACGATTATCGTCCCGGTAACGCTGGCGATCGGCCCCACGCCCGTCCTGGCTGCCTCCCCGGCGACGGTGATCTTCGATGCATCCACCCTCGCGCTGCCCAGTCAGGGATTCGTCGCCGGTGTCAGCAACGGCGCCGCGCTCGCAACGTCGGCGTCCACCACGACCCCGTGGCTGACGGTGCAGGGCTCTAACTCGTTCGTGCTGACTGCCAACAGGGCGCTCGCTGGAACACACCTGACCGCCGGCAGCGTGCAGGTGCGCGGTTCGCCACTGCTGCCGGTCGCGAACAATCCTCTGAATGTCCCGGTGCTGTATTTCGGCAACGGCTTGGGGAGCCGCGGCCCGCTGACTATCGATGCGCCATCCCTGACGTTCTCGGGGGCTGGCTCCCAAATAGTGAGCGTCACCGGCGGCGAGTTCTCCGCCCTGTCGGACGCGAAATGGCTTAGCACAGCCACTTCGAACCAAAGCCTGACGGTGATCGCGAATCCCGGCGGTTTACCCCCGGGAACCTATCAGGCGACCGTCATACTGAGCTCGTCGGGGGTTCTCCAGATGCTGCCGGTTTCCTTGAGCACGGTCGCCCCGCAACTCACAAAGGTCGTGAATGCAGCGAGTTACGCCGAAGGCGCAATCTCCCCTGGAGAGGTCGTGACGCTCGGCGGCATCGGTCTGGGCCCGGCCAATCTCGCGGGGCTCGCGCTCGACCCCAGTGGCCGGGTTTCGAATATCCTGGCGGGCGTCCAGGTGCTGTTCAACGGTGTTGCCGCTCCCCTGGTGTATGTCAGCGCGACCCAGGTTGCGGCGGTTGCGCCGTATGACCTCGACGGTAAGTCGACCGCCGCCGTCCAGGTGGTCTTCAACGGCGTGGTGTCGAATATCGTGACGGTCCCGGTCGTTGCTTCCGCGCCGGGAATCTTCACCGCGAACGCATCGGGGAAAGGGCCAGCGGCCGTCTTGCGGACCGGCGACATTCTCTCCATCTATATGACGGGAGAGGGCCAGACGACGCCCGCCGGGGAGAACGGCAAGGTCACCGGAACGCCTCCCCTCCCCCGGCTTCCGGTGACCGCGACCATCGACGGCGAGGCCGCGGAAGTGCAGTTCGCCGGCGAAGCGCCGGGCATCGTTTCGGGCGTCATGCAGGTGAATCTGCGAATCCCCGCTTCGGCGCGCTCAGGTGATCTCCCCCTGGTAGTTTCGGTTGGAGGAGTACCAAGCCAAACTGGAGTAACCGTGTCGGTGAGGTAAGCTTACACGTTTCGCCGGTCTGCTGCGTCAAATCCATGTGGGCCAATTTCGGCTGATCCTCGGGCTGGTGGCGGTGTGTACGTTGAGCGCCGACGCCCGCCTGGACGCTCTTCTGAAGGGCGTCGAATCTCGCTACAATCGCGCGCGGACTCTGCAAGTCCTTTTCACAGAGCAGTATACGCCGCCCGGGAAGGCGCGCCGCACGGAAAGCGGGCTGCTCCTGCTGCGCAAACCCAAGAAGATGCGGTGGGCCTACTCGCAGCCACCCGGTAAGTTGTTTGTTTCCGACGGCAGTTTACTTTGGTTATACACTCCGGACGAAAACCGGGTCGAGAAAATGAAGTTCCAGGAAAGCGACGACATGCGCGCGCCGCTCGCGTTTCTGCTCGGTAAATTGAACTTCGACAAGGAGTTCCGGAATATCCAGAGCCGCATCGAAGGAGCCGACATGCGGATCACCGCGGAGCCCAAGACCGACAACCTCCCGTATTCGGCGGTCGAGTTTCTGGTCGCCCAGGACAGCCATATCAAGGAAGTGAAGGTGACCGGGTTCGACCGCTCGATCCTGCACTTCACTTTCGAGCAGGAGCGGCTCGATCCGCCCCTGGACGCCAAATTATTCCAATTTTCGATGCCAAAAGGGGCGGAATTGGTCGAATCCGGGCAATAAAATGGCAGATTTCGTCCTGAAATACGCGGATTCGAGGGGTCAAATCCACCAACAGGTGGCCTCGGCGGCGTCCGAAAAAGAGCTCCGCGAAAAGTACTCCCAGCAAGGCTTCCTGATCTATTCGATCAAGGGACGGAACGCCGCGGCGGCAGTGGCATCGTCGGGATTGTTCGGCGGCCGCAAGAAACTCCACCTCGAAAAGTTCCTGATCTTCAACCAGCAGTTCGTCACGCTGATTCGCGCGGGCTTGCCGATTCTGAAGGGGCTCGACCTGCTGGCCGAACGACTGACCGACCCGAAACTCGGTCCGTACATCAAGTCCGTTCGCGACGAGGTCCGCAACGGCACGCTGCTGTCGGAGGCGTTTCGCGCGCAGGGGATTTTCCCGAAAATGTACGTGACGTCGGTGATGGCGGGCGAGAAGAGCGGCAGCCTGACCGAGGTGCTCGACCGGTATATCAGCTACCAGCGGATCGCGCTGGCGGTGCGCAAGAAGGTGATGGTTTCGCTGATGTATCCGTGCGTGCTGATCGTGCTGGTGGTCCTGCTGATGGTGTTCCTGGTGACCTACGTGGTGCCGACGTTCGCGACACTCTACGCCACTATGCAGACGAACCTGCCGATGATGACGGTGTGGCTGATCGCGATCGGCTCGGCCGCGCGGAGCTACATCGTGTTTTTCGCGGCGGGGCTGGTCACGGCGATTTTCCTGTTCCGCTGGTGGGCCAAGGGCGAAGCGGCGCGTATGACGATCGACCGGGTGAAACTGAAGCTGCCGATCGCCGGCGAAATCTGGCTGAAGTACCAGGTGGCGCAGCTTTCGCGCATTCTCGGGACCTTGCTGACGGGCGGCATTCCGCTGGTGCAGGCGATGGAGACGGCCGCCGATTCGCTGAATACGCCCCTGCTGCGACGCGCGGTCGAGACGGCCGGGAAGGGCGTGCGGGAAGGTCAGCCGCTCTCCGGATCGCTGAAGGCTTCGGGGATGTTTCCGGGTTTGGCCACGGACATGATCGAAGTCGGGGAATCGACGGGCGCGCTGCCGGCGATGCTGAACTCGATCGCGGAGTTTTTTGAGGAAGACGTGAACACGAAGATGACCGCGACGCTCTCCTTGATCGAGCCGGCCATCATGATCGTGATGGGTTCATTTGTGGCGTTTGTCCTGATTTCGTTGTACCTGCCGATCTTCTCGCTGGCGGATACGATTCGGTAGGCAGGGGCCGGGGCGAGGGGTCGGATGGTGGATTATGGCGACGATTGACAGAGTACGCATTCCGGATACGGGCGAAGAGGCGGAACAGGCGCGGGCGATCGCGGCGCGGTACCGGTGCGAATTCGTGGATCTGCGGGAAGCCTCGATCGACCACGACCTGTTCCGGTCGATTCCCGTGGATTTGATGTTCCGGTACAACTTCGTGCCGATGAAGTCGGTCGACGGCACGCTGGACGTGGCGATCTCGGATCCGCGGAATCTGAACCTCATCGACGAGCTGACCCTGCTGCTGAACAAAAAGCTGCGGGTGAAGGTCGCCACACTATCGCAAATCGCGGAACTGCTCAAGAAGACCGAGCAGTCGCAGCGTGTGCTCGAGGAAGTCACCGAGGGGTTCACGCTGGATGTGGTCGCCGAAGAAGGCGATCAGGACGAGACGCTTTCGATCGACAAGCTGACCAACACCGACGCGGATATCGCGCCGGTGATCAAGCTGGTGGACACCACCATCTTCAACGCGCTCGAACGGCGGGCCAGCGATATCCATATCGAATCGCGGGACCAGGAAGTCGCGATCAAGTACCGCATCGACGGCGTGCTGCATTACGCGATGCCGCCGATCGCCAAGGACTGGCAGTCGACCATCATCTCGCGCATCAAGGTCATGAGCGAGTTGGATATCGCGGAAAAACGCGTGCCGCAGGACGGCCGCTTCCGCGTGCGCTACAAGAACCGCCTGATCGACTTTCGTGTTTCGATCATGCCGACGATCCACGGCGAGGACGCCGTGCTCCGCGTGCTCGACAAAGAGTCGATGAGCGAGAAGTTCGCCAAGCTGTCGCTCGACGTGGTCGGATTCGCCGACGCCGACCTGACGAAATTCCGGCGCTACATCACGGAGCCGTACGGGATGGTGCTGGTGACGGGACCGACCGGCTCGGGCAAAACGACAACGCTGTACGCGGCGCTGAGCGAAATCAAGAACGACGAAGACAAGATCATCACCATCGAGGATCCGGTCGAGTACCAGATCAAGGGCATCACGCAGATCCCGGTGAACGAAAAAAAGGGCCTGACGTTCGCGCGCGGGTTGCGATCGATTCTGCGCCATGACCCGGACAAGATCATGGTCGGCGAAATCCGCGATCAGGAGACCGCCCAGATTGCGATCAACTCCGCGCTGACGGGCCACCTGGTGTTCACGACGGTGCACGCCAACAACGTGCTCGACGTGCTGGGACGGTTCCTGAACATGGGCGTGGAAGCGTACAACTTCGTCTCGGCGCTGAACTGCATCCTGGCGCAGCGGCTGGTGCGTGTCATCTGCGATCACTGCAAGCGACAGGTGCGCTATCCGGATGCGCTGATGGTGGAGAGCGGATTGAATCCGGACGAATGGCGGGAGGTTCCGCTGTACGAAGGGGCGGGCTGTTTCGAGTGCGGCGGGACGGGGTTCCGCGGCCGGTCGGCGATTCACGAACTGCTGGACCTGACGGATCAGATCCGCGAGATGATTCTGAACAAGCGGCCCACGTCGGAGATCAAGAGGGCGGCGAAGGAAGACGGGATGACGTTCCTGCGGGAATCGGCAGTGCTGAAAATGCGGGAAGGCATCACGACTTTGAAAGAGATCAACAAGGTCACGTTCATTGAGGGATAGGCGGGTTTTGACGCAGAGGGCGCGGAGACGCGGAGAAGGCTCATGTTGCTGGATAAGTTAAAGGCCGTTTTGCAGGAGCCGCCTCCGGCTATGGCGTTCGAGATTTCGGAGGCGGGGATTGCGGCGGCGCGGATCGGGACGCGGGCGGAACTGGATTTTTATCCGCTCAAGCCGGGGACGCTTTCAGTGTCGCCCCTGAAGGAGAATGTCGTCGATCCGGATGAATTTACGATGGCCGTGCGGGCGGTCGCCAATACCCAGACTTCGCGCAAGCGGAAGGATGTTGCGCTGATTCTGCCGGACTACTGCACACGCATGGCGGTGATCGATTTCGACAACTTCCCGTCGGATCCCAAGGAACAGATGCCGCTGGTGCGGTTCCGGGTGAAACGGAGCGTGCCGTTCGACGTAGACTCGGCGGCGCTCAGCTACTTCGCGCAACCTTCGACAGGCAAGAACGTGGACGTGGTGGTAGTGGTCGCGCCTCTCGAAATCGTTTCGCGGTACGAGACGCCGTTCCGGGTGGCCGGATTGACGCCGGGCCTGGTCACGACCTCCTCGATGGCGGCCCTGGAACTGGCGCCGGAGGGCGGATTGAGCGTGCTGGCGAAGCTCACCGGGCGCGCGCTTTCGGTGGTGGTGCGGGACAAGAGCGCGGTCAAGCTGGTGCGGTGCCTGGAATTGCCGTCGACCGCACTGGACGATGTGGCCGGGGTGCTGCTGCCGACCTTTGTTTCCAGCACATTGGGATCCTAAGCTTAGAATTCCACGTGGACAAGTTGTCGCG
>JADMIO011057180.1_pt1 | contig 16164 bp, 18 predicted proteins | sample 8958161 | NCBI WGS metagenome assembly JADMIO01 (sample SAMN16585339, study PRJNA669376) | soil metagenome | isolation source: Crop rotation soil | place: USA: Cullars Rotation, Alabama | collected 2011
TACCGACGAAATGCTTACCGAAGCTAAACTGAAGGAATGGCTGAGTAAATACAAATTAAGAACCGTCAACAAAACTGTAGGATTAATATTTGCGGGCAATATTCCTTTGGTGGGGTTCCATGATTTTTTGTGCTGCTATGTTACCGGTTGCAAAATGAAGGTCAAGCTTTCCTCGAAAGACGATGAACTGTTCCCGGCTTTATTAAACGTACTATACACTATCGACAAGGAATTACAGGGCAAGATAGAGTTCGTAGACCGGTTAAAGGACTTTGATGCCGTTATTGCTACCGGTAGCGATAATACCAACCGGTACTTTGAATATTACTTTCGCGATTACCCCAGGATATTGCGCCGCAACCGGAATTCCGTCGGGGTACTTACCGGCACCGAGAGCCAAGATCAGCTAGAAAAGTTAGGCGACGATATTTTTATGTATTTCGGCTTTGGTTGCCGCAATGTTTCCAAACTTTATGTACCCCAAGGATATGATATAACTCAATTGTTCCCCCGGTTCTCTAAATATGCCTGGCTGCACCAGTTCAGCAAATACATGAACAACTACGATTATAACCGTACCTTATTAATGTTGAATAAGGTTCCTCATTTAGCCAACGAATTTCTATCTATTACAGAGAATGCTGCTATTGCCTCGCCTATATCTGTACTTAATTACGAGTTTTATAAAGACGAAACCAGCCTCGCGGAACACTTAAAAGAGAACGCCGATAAAATTCAATGTATAGTTTCAGGCGAACCGGAACGGTGGATCACCTCATCTTCAGTAGCCTTCGGACAATCGCAACATCCGGAATTATGGGATTATGCAGATGGTGCGGATACGGTTAAGTTTTTACTAACGTTATAATTCTATGAAACACAAATTAGCAGGCTTTCTTATTATTCTTTTCGCTTCAATTCACCTATGTGCACAGGAGCATGGATTTTTACCCGGACAAGACTTTACCTTTTATTCTGCTGTCCACAAATATGATCTGAAGGGAGCCTCGTATTACATTAAGGTTGATGATGACAGAAGCATACTTCAACTACAAAAAATTACTTGTAGTAAGAAAAAGCTAACTAATACATCCGAATTTGAAGGACAATATGGGTTGGAGACTTTTAGCAAATACGCAGCCGCATTATTTTCACAAGCAAACGCAGTAGTAACTGTTGAAGCTAAGGACACCGTGCAAATTACATTAGAGGCCCTGGATTCGAGACTTATCGGTTTTCTTTTTATAAGAGCTCACGGACTTTGCCAGATACGCGTTAAATATAAATCGCTTGAAAAGACTTATTGCGTTGATATAACAGATGCAGACGAACACTCTCCGGTTAGTAGTGATGCCTGGGTAACACGACTTACAGCCACCCGGATAATGACAGCAGCAGCTATGCGAGAAATAATTGAATACGTGTTGGCCGACCTGCAAAACCTGCAGTAATTATTCCTCCCCCATCGCCTCATACTCCTCATCCACTAACAGATCAAATCCATCTGCAGCGCTGGTGGCTAATACATCGCAACGTTCGTTATAGTGGTGGTCGTTATGGCCACGCACCCAGTGAAAGGTCACTTTATGCTTGCGGTAAATAATTAAAAAGCGTTTCCACAGGTCGGGGTTCTTTTTCTTTTTAAAACCGGTCTTTTCCCAGCCAAATACCCAACCCTGTTTAACAGCCTCTACCACATATTTTGAATCGGAATAAACATCTACCTCTACCTGCTCACGTGTAAGAGCTTCCAGGCCAACGATAACCGCCATCAGCTCCATCCGGTTATTCGTGGTTTTGCGAAAACCCTGCGACAGTTCCTTTTCGTGGTGATTCCACTTTAATATTACTCCATAGCCCCCGGGACCGGGATTACCACGGGCAGAGCCATCGGTATACAATTCTACTTTCGCCACAGGGGTAAAAATATTTTAAAATCACAACAGATAAAGCAGATTGAACAGATTTTGCACAAATAATCTTATTTCGATCTGATATATCTGTTTAATCTGCTGCGAACTCTGCTATTTTCGCTTCGTGCTGAAGAAATACCACTCCCAATCCGATACTACCAAGGCGTATATCCAAATGCACCTTTCTATTATCCTATGGGGTGTAACCGGTGTTTTGGGAAGGGGTATTCACCTTAGCGAAGGAATGCTGGTGTGGTACCGCACTATTATTACTTCCGCTTCGCTGTTCATTTATGTTCTTTCAACCGGTAAAAAATTTAAGGTGCCTGCCAGAACCTTCTGGCGATTGGCCGGAGTTGGGGTTATCCTCATTATACATTGGCTTTTCTTTTACGGCGCCATTAAATATTCCAATGTAAGCATTACGCTCAGCCTGTTCTCCTCTACCACCCTTTTTACGGCGCTTATAGAGCCGGTAATAACCAAAAAGAAATTCAACCGGGTGGAACTGCTTTATAGCCTGATGGCTATGGCGGGTATTTCCATTATCTTTTACTCTGATACCAACTCCTATTCTGTAGGTATTGTGCTGGCCATATTGGCGGCCTTTGTAGGGGCTTTCTTCAATATCTTCAATAAGAACCTGGTGGCCGAGGTACCCAGCGATGTAGTTTCGTTCTACGAAATATTTACGGGCCTAATTGCGCTTACCCTTTTTCTGCCCTTATACCTGCATTTATTGCCTCAGCAAAAACTTACACCGGACACACACGATTGGGTACTGCTGTTTGTTTTAGCCATCGCCTGTACCCATATACCGCTTATCCTTTCATTGAATGCATTAAAGCATTTATCCGCATTTACGTTAAACCTTTCCATTAACCTTGAACCGGTATATGGTATCATCCTGGCCTTTATTATTTTCAGCGAGAACAAAAGTTTAAATGGAGGTTTCTTTGCAGGTACGGCGCTTATTATGCTTTCGGTTGTATTGCATAGTTATTTCGAAAGCAAGTACCAAAAGCCGCTAAAAGTTATTGCCGAATAATAGCACAACTACAGATTCGCAGCGAATAGCAGATCGAGGTTACTGCATTTAATATTGAACATCTTACCGAGGTGCTCATTGGTAAGATTTCCGCGGTACAGGTAAATACCACTGCGGATACCACCATCCTCGTATATCAATCCTTTTAAGCCACCGGCATCGCCACAGCGCAAAAGAATAGGCGTAAGTATATTCGAGAAAGCATGAGAAGCAGTACGCGATACCCGCGAAGGGATATTCGGTACACAATAGTGGGTCACGTCGTATTTTTTGAAAGTAGGCTCGGCGTGTGAGGTTATTTCCGAAGTTTCGAAACAACCGCCCTGGTCGATGCTAACATCTATCACCAAACTACCGGCCTTCATTTTCGATACCATTTCCTCGGTAACAATAATAGGCGTTCTACCCTGCTTGGAGTGGATAGCGCCTACTACTACATCGGCGGTAATTAGTTCCTGTTCCAGTATAGCCGGAGAAATGGTAGAGGTAAATACCCGCATTCCTATTTTTTCCTGTAAGCGTTGCAGCTTGTATACGTTATTATCGAATACAGATACAATGGCCCCTAAGCCAATAGCTGCGCGGGCCACGAACGTTCCTACTACACCGGCTCCTAATATCACCACCTTGGAAGGGGGAACGCCGGAGATACCCCCCAGCAAAATACCCTTGCCCTCGTTAGCATTGCTTAAATATTCACCGGCAAGCAGAATAACGGTATTGCCTGCTATCTCGCTCATGGCGCGTACAAATGGGAAACGCCCGGTTTCGTCGTTAGTATATTCAAATGCCAGCGCAGTCACTTTTTTGCGCATCAGCAGGTCGATATATTCCTTTTTAAGCACAGGTAAATGGAGGGGCGAAATAAGCGTCTGGTCCATTTGCATCAGCTCAATTTCCTCTAACTGGGGTGGCGCAATTTTTATCACCACATCGGCGGTATATACCTGCTTTACGCTATCGGTTATTTCCGCACCCATTTCTGAATAATCAGTATCGTAAAAATGGGAATCGGCCCCTGCACCGGACTCAATTAAAATACGGTGACCATTAGCCACTAATGTACGTACCGATTCGGGTGTTAAACCTATACGGTGCTCCTGGAAACTTCTTTCTTTCGGGATGCCGATAAAGAGTTTAGCCTTTTTGGTTTGGACCATCAAAGGAGCCTCTTTTGGCTCCAACCCTAATTTGGTTACTATTCCTTCAAAACTTTTCCTGCCCTCGGCCATGCTTTTTCAGTGGTATTATCCGATAAAAATAGCGATTTCGCGCATATTTTCATCCATTTTTATCTCTATACGCACGTAATCCGCTGGTAGTAAGGGTTCTACCAGTTCCGGCCATTCTATAAAACAATAGTTTTCGCCCGTAATATATTCACCCACACCCGCCTCAAGGGCTTCGTTAAGAGTTTTAAGGCGGTACAGGTCGATGTGATAAATGAGTTTTGAGTTTTGAGTTTTGAGTTCGGAGTTAGGAAAAACAAAGTACTCGTTTACAATACTATAAGTTGGACTGGAAAAGTTATCGTTTGAACCTAGCTGCCGGCATATTTCCTTTATTAAAGTGGTTTTGCCGGTACCCATTTCACCGTAAAAAGCGAATACTTTTTTACCGCCAGCAAACTGCAATATTTTACCTGCAACAAAGGGAAGTTCGCTTAACCTGGAAAGAGTAAGATTAATTTGCACCGGGTAAAAATAATATTTGGAACAGCAAACTGAAGATATTCGCTTGAACTGATATAAAAGGCGAAGATCCCGCCGGACGGCAGGATCTTCTATTGGAACCGAGATTGAAGGACAAAGAAAAACGGAACGCTTTATCATCGCGCCCCGTATATTTTGACTGATTAATTATTATTGATTATTCACTATTTAATGTAAGCCTGTAATAAGAACGGGCTGGTGCTTTCTTTTAATTGTTTGATACATTTTTCTTTTATCTGGCGGACACGTTCGCGGGTAAGATCGAAACGGGTGCCTATCTCTTCCAGTGTCATAGGTGTCTTGCCATTCAGTCCGAAGTAGCTGCTGATAATTTCCGATTCGCGTTCGCTAAGTTGTGAAAGAGCTTCGTTCAATTGCGTTTCTACTGTTTTGTGCATAATGTGGTCAACAGCAGTAACTTCATTTTTATCGTAAAGCGTATCGCTTAATGTACCGTCATCAATATTCCGCATTTTTGAATCGGTAGAAACCGTAATTGTATTTACACGGAAATATTCTTCGATCTCATCTTTGGTCATACCCAGCATTTCCATCAGTTCTTCTACATCCGGTTCGCGCTGGTATTCCTGCTCGAAGTTGTGGAATGCCTTGGTTATTTTGGTGTAAGCGCCAATTTTGGCAACCGGTAAGCGGATGATACGTGATTGTTCCACGATGGCCTGCATAATGGCCTGGCGGATCCACCACACCGCGTATGATATAAATTTGAATCCTCTTGTTTCGTCGAATTTGTAAGCAGCACGGATAAGACCTAAATTTCCTTCATTAATAAGGTCGCTTAAGGGTAAGCCCTGGTTTTGGTATTGCTTGGCAACACTCACCACAAAACGGAGGTTTGCCTTTACCATGGTTTCCAGCGCTTCCTGGTCGCCTACACGTATTTTCTTAGCCAGTTCACCTTCCTGTTCGCTGGTAAGCAGTTCGCTCTTCGATATCTCGTTCAGGTATTTATCTACCTGGGTATCGCGCTGGCTTATGTTGTGAGTAATTCTTAAGGGCCTCATAGGCTATGGTTCGGTTGAATACAATCAACTTTACGCCTACAAGGGACAAAATGTTACAAAATGCCTTTAAAAAACCAATGGGATTGGTAAAAAGCACGGATCCCCGCGGTATATACCGGGGGATCCGTGTTAATTACATCAGTTAAATGTATGGTATTCCTTAGTTCTGTTCCGCCTTATCAAGCAGTACCTTACGCGAAAGTTTGAATTTACCGGTCTTGTTATCGATACCCAGGAGCTTTACGCGCACTTTATCATTCTCTTTGAAAACGCCATCCATGGTTTCAAGGCGGCTGTTCGATATCTCGGAGATATGTAACAAGCCCTGTTTACCCGGCATAAACTCAACAAAAGCGCCGTATGGCATTATCGATTTAACCGTAGCGTCATATATCTCACCAATTTCAGGCTCGGCTACTATCTCGCGTATTTTGCGAACAGCAGCATCCAGTCCTTCCTGGTTAGGCGAGAAAATCTCTATCTTACCTTTACCGTCAATTTCTTCAATAACGATAGTAGTACCGGTTTCGCGCTGCATTTCCTGTATCACCTTTCCACCCGGGCCTATTACCGCACCGATATACTCCTTATCGATCATCATCATATGAACACGAGGAGCGTGTGGTTTGTAATCAGCACGTGGCTCGGCAAGCGTTTTCTTCATTTCACCCATAATATGTAACCGGCCTGCTTTTGCCTGGTCCAAAGCCTTGGTCAGCAAATCGCGCGAAAGACCTTTTATCTTTATATCCATCTGGCAGGCGGTAATACCGTCGGCCGTTCCGCATACTTTAAAGTCCATATCGCCTAAGTGATCCTCATCACCCAGTATATCCGACAGGATAACATACTTACCGGTCTTTTCGTCGCTTATTAAACCCATGGCAATACCCGATACCGGTTTCTTAATTTTCACACCGGCGTCCATCAATGCTAATGAACCGGAACAAACCGTAGCCATAGATGACGAACCGTTCGATTCAAGGATATCGGAAACTATACGAATGGTATAAGGCAGATCGGTAGGCATTACTCTTTCAATAGCACGGAAGGCCAAATTACCGTGGCCTATTTCCCTTCTACCGGTACCACGTGGTGCACGTGCCTCACCCACCGAGAACGGCGGGAAGTTATAGTGCAATAAAAATTTCTTTTCGTAATTATAGATAGCGCCGTCAATTAACTGCTGGTCTAATTTGGTACCTAGGGTAACGGTGGCCAATGCCTGCGTTTCTCCACGGGTAAACAAAGCTGAACCGTGCGGACCTGGCAGGTAACCTGCTTCGCTCCATATATCGCGTACCTCGTCCATCTTACGGCCATCCAGACGTTTGTTCTGCCCAATCATTACATCGCGCACTGCCTGGTATTCAATTCCGCCCCAGTATAGTTTAATAAGGAAAGCCTTTTCTTTCTTCACTTCGTCGGTAAGCGTAGCTGTAAATTCATCCAGTATGGCTCCGAAAAGTTCGCCGCGTTTATGCTTGTCGTTAATTTCCATAGCGGCTACATCGCAACATTTTTTGTAGCAGGCATCATGCATTTTTTGCTTTAAGTCAGCATCGTGCTTTTCGTGCTCGTATTTTCTCTTTTCAGTTTTACCGGTTTCCGCTTCCATTTCTTTCAGCACTTTTATTTGCGGCTGAATAGCATCGTAAGCGAACATGATAGCTTCCACCATATCGGTTTCGCTCACTTCGTTCATCTCCCCTTCCACCATTACGATCGACTCGGCTGAAGCAGCCACTATCAGGTCGATATCTACACCAGCATCTACTACATCTTTCTTAGGATTGATAACCAGTTTGCCATCTACTTTTGCAACGCGCACTTCGGAGATAGGGCCATTGAACGGAATATCGGAAACTGCTAACGCAGCCGATGCCGCCAGGCAGGCAAATCCATCCGGCAGTTCGTTCAGGTCGCCGGAGATAAGCGTAACCTGTACCACTACGTTCGCATGGAAATCTTCCGGGAACAAGGGACGCAAAGCGCGGTCTATCAATCTCGATATTAATACTTCATCATCTGTGGGTTTTCCTTCGCGCTTAAAAAAGCTGCCGGGGAAACGGCCTACCGATGCCATATTCTCGCGGTATTCCACGGTTAACGGCATAAAGTCAACTCCTTCTTTAGCGTCCTTATCGGCACATACGGTAGCCAATAGCATGGTGTTTCCATACTTTACAAGGGCTGAACCGTCGGCTTGTTTCGCTAATTTTCCTGTTTCGATCTCTACAATTCTTCCACCACCGAGATCAATGGTCTTTTTGATAATCTTCATCATGTTTAAAAGGTAATTTGCTTAGCAGGTCTGGAAAGGAAGGAAGGTTGAGCTGCTTTTTTGTTTCTATTATCCGGGTCCATCCCAAAACCTACCCGGATTTTTTTCATCCATATTAAAAACGAAAGTCCCGTAATGTTACGGGACTCTGTTTCTTTATTTTCTGATTTTTAGTTTTGCGATTAACTGACGGTAAGCCGGCAGATCCTGCTTCATCATATAGTTCAGCAACCTTTTTCTTTTACCTACCAGTTTAAGCAGGGAAAGTGTGGTGCTATGGTCTTTTTTGTTGGTCTCTAAATGGCCTGAAATGTGGTTGATCCTTTCGGTAAACAGGGCCACCTGCGCAGCAGTTGAGCCTGTGTTCTTTTCAGAACCGCCAAATTCTTTAAATAACTTCTTCTTCGATTCAGTAGTCAATTGCATCTTTTATTCAATTTATAAGCGCGCAAAGATAAGCTTAGTTTCTAAATATGCAAACTCTTCGACCCTACTATAAGGGACACTCCGGGTAACCCTAAATGCATACCCTAGGTCTGCAATAACCCCAGCAAAGTAGCCAGTTTTTCTTTCAGGGTCTTCCGCTCCACAATAAAGTCCAAAAATCCGTTTTCTAATTGAAACTCAGACGTTTGGAAGCCTTTGGGCAACTTCTTCTTGATGGTTTCCTCGATAACCCGCGGACCGGCAAAACCTATAAGCGCCCCTGGCTCGGCAATATTGAAATCGCCCAACATGGCAAAGGAGGCCGTTACACCGCCCGTGGTAGGATTGGTCATTAAACTGACGTATGGAATTTTAGCGTCTGCCAGTTGATTAAGCTTGGCTGAAGTTTTAGCCATTTGCATTAGCGAAAAGGCCGATTCCATCATCCGCGCCCCGCCCGATTTGGAAATGATAAGTAACGGTGTTTTATGCTTAATACAGTAATCGATGGAACGCGCTATCTTCTCTCCCATTACCGAACCCATGGAGCCACCAATAAACCGGAAATCCATAGCAGCGATCAAAAGAGGGTTGGCCTCTAATTTACCTACAGCCACACGCATCGCTTCGTGTAAGCCTGTATTCTCCATGCTTTCGTTTATCCGCCTTTTATAAGGCTTCAGGTCCGTGAACTCCAGGAAATCGGTCGGTATCAATTCAGGAAAAAGTTCCTCATACTGGCTTTCTCCCAGTAATATGTTGAAATAATCCTCCGCATCTATCCGCTCGTGGTAACCACACTCCGGACAAACGTGCAGGTTCTCTTTCAGTTTTGTAACCAGCACCGTAGTTTTACACTTCGGGCATTTATGCCACAAACCCTCCGGAGTTTCCATTTTCTCCTCCGTAGTGGTTTGTACTCCTTTACGGAACCGTTTCCACCAGGGACTCTTCTCTTGTTCTGCCATTTATGCTATTGTTACTTCTTTACTCAAATATACATCTTGTATAGCGTTCAGCAGTGCAACACCTTCTTTCAACGGACGTTGGAATGCTTTACGGCCCGATATCAATCCCATACCGCCAGCTCTCTTATTGATAATTGCTGTAGTAACCGCTTCCGCCATATCCGATTCACCGGAGGATGCCCCACCGGAGTTGATAAGCCCTACGCGGCCCATGTAGCAGTTAGCTACCTGGTAACGGCAAAGGTCTATAGGATGGTCGGTAGTTAGGTCGCTGTACACTTTCTTATGTGTTTTACCGAAGTTGATGGCATTATAACCACCGTTATTCTCCGGCAGTTTTTGTTTAATAATATCTGCTTGTATAGTTACCCCCAAATGGTTGGCCTGGCCGGTTAGGTCGGCGGCAACATGGTAATCTTTTTCCGCTTTCTTAAAATCCGAATTACGCAAATAGCACCATAGCACGGTAGCCATGCCTAACTGGTGGGCGTATTCAAATGCCTCCGATACCTGTACTATCTGGCGCTTCGATTCTTCGCTGCCAAAATAGATAGTGGCGCCAACTGCTGCTGCACCCATATTCCATGCATCTTTAATAGTGCCGAACATGATCTGGTCGAAACTATTCGGGTAGCTGATAAACTCGTTGTGATTGATCTTTACTATGAAAGGGATTTTATGAGCATATTTTCTCGCAACCGTTCCCAATACGCCGTAGGTAGTAGCAACTGCGTTGCATCCGCCTTCAACGGCTAATTTGATAATATTCTCCGGGTCGAACATAGCAACGTTTGGTGCAAACGAGGCGCCGGCACTGTGTTCTATACCCTGGTCTACCGGCAGAATGGAAACATATCCTGTTCCACCCAAGCGGCCGCTATCGGCTATTAACTGCAAACTGCGCAGGGTTTGAATATTGCGGTTAGAATCTCTCCATATCGTATCGACGAACTTCTTATTCGGCAAATGAAGCTGGTCCTTCGCAATGGTCTTCGATTGGTGGTCGAGTAAATAATTCGCTTTGTCGTTCCCTATCAGTTGGGCAATCTCATCTCTTTTCATTGGGTTAAATTTTGAGGCGGTAAAAGTAAAAAATTGAGGGAAATGGCGGAAAGCCAGCAGTTATATGCCTTTCTGCAGGAAAAAATCATAATTCAGACTTGATTGCCTAATAATTCCGGCTAAAATAGAACTGCCGCTACTACCCGTCGGTTTATATTGCCGCCATTATTCATCTTAAAAAATCATCGCATGAAATTCCCAAACATCCTTACTATTATTTCACTTGCTGGTATTTTGTTCTTTTATTCTTCGTGCGCGAAAGAAGGGGACCCAGACGGCGGTGGCGCCACGGTATGTAAAGGCAAAACCGGTGAGAATGCCTACTTTCCTATGGCCGTTGGTAACAAATGGGTTTACGACCGCAACTACAATGCAAGCAACAAGAAGGACTCATACACCGTGGCCGATACCCAGGTTATTAGTGGTAAAACATATTTCCATATCCATTTTTATACCGAGCTTACATTAAGTGATGCTGAGCGCTATTTCAGAATAGATGCCTCGAATAATATTTATGAGCTAATAAGCGGGACCGAACATTTGTTTTTACCCGGCAACCCGGTTGCAGGACAAGACCTGGGCAACACTTACGATTTTCAAAACGTAGGCTGGGACCGCAAAGTGTTTTCGGTGAATGGCACCATCACAACCGATAACTGCACTTATACAAATTGCCTGGTAATAGAAAATACAGGTTCGTCTTACTCATCTAAAGAATATTACATAAAGGGCCTCGGCTGCGTTTATACGATCGATTACCACCTAACAACGGTTACGGTAAAATAATCAACTAAGGAACCTTTCCACCTCCTTTATAAACTCCGCCGGTTTATCGGCGTGTACCCAGTGGCCGGCCCCTTTTACTTCGGTTAGTTCGTTATTGGGATACAATACGTTAATGGCGGGGTAATTATTTTTGTTGATATAGTCTGATAGTTCCCCTTTTACAAAAAGCGCCTTGCCATTGTACGCCCCACTTACCGGCAGCGGGCCAGCAATGTATTTGTAATTCTTCCAAAGGCTGTCGACATTAAACTTCCAGCTAAAATGGGTTCCGGCTTCGTCGCGGGCAAGGCCTTTTAATAAGAATTGCACCGTTGTTTCATCTTTCAGTCTTTCACGCAATAAGTCCTGCACTTGTTCGCGGCTGGTGGCATGTGCCACGTCTGCTTCAAACAGCGCATTAAATATTTTGCTGTGGTGATCGGGGTAGCTAACCGGTGCAGCATCTACAACTACCAGCTTCTCAACTTTACCGGGGTGTTGCAAAGCGAATGTCATTACTGCCTTCCCTCCCATGCTGTGCCCTATTAAATACGCTTTCGCAATATTTTGCTGGGTGAAGAACTCCAACAGATCGTTGCTTAACAGGTTATAATTAAACTCATCGCTGTGCGGCGATTTACCGTGGTTGCGTTGATCGATGATGTACACTTCGAATTTCTCCGCCAGCTTTTTAGCAATGCCCTGCCAGTTATCCAACGAACCTAATAACCCGTGTAAAATAATAACAGGGAAACCGGTACCGAATTTTTTATAGTTGAGAACCAAAGTAAGTCTACAGTTTTTTAGTTTACAGTTTTCAGTTGGATGAGATCCGAATTCCGAAATACCTAGAGCATTTTGCTCCGCTTGGTAAGAAAAGGAAGAAGCACCTGCCTGAAATCGAGATTAATATCCGCTTCTACAAAATCAATTTTAAATTGTCCACAGCGCAATTTCAGTTCCTTTTCAAACTTTTGCATCTGTTCCACATAATACTCTTTCACCTGGTTGGAATGCAGCTTTACTTTTTCACCGGTCTCCATATCGATGAACTGGTAAGGCCGGTTCTCGAATTCAAACTCCAGTTCTTTACGCTTATCCACTACGTGAAATAATATTACTTCGTGCTTGTTATACTTCAAATGCTGCAGGGCTGAAAACAACTCTTCTGTTCCCTGCGAATCGAGATTATCGAACATATCGCTGAACAGGATGATCATACTGCGACGGTGAACCGTGTCGGCAATTTCGTGCAGGCATTTGGCCGCAGAGGTTTTTACATTCAGCGGTTTCTTCCTCAAAAGATTTTCGAGGTGAGCATACAATAAATGCAGGGTTTTAGGGCTCGACCTTGCGGTGGTGTTCACCAATACCTCATCGGTAAAAATGCTAAGCCCCGCGGCATCGCGCTGGCGCTTTAGTAAATTTATAAGGGAAGCAGCAGACAGCACCGAAAACCTAAGCTTCGTCATCTTTGCATCTTCGTCCTTCGGAAAATACATGGATGATGAGGCGTCTATCACTATCTGGCAGCGCAGGTTGGTTTCTTCCTCGTATCTTTTCACATACATCCTACCGGTACGTGCATATACTTTCCAGTCCAGGTGCCTCGTCGATTCACCGGGGTTATACAACCGGTGCTCGGCAAACTCTACTGAAAACCCATGGAAGGGCGATTTATGCAAACCGATAATAAAGCCTTCTACCGCCTGGCTGGCAAGCAGTTCAAGGTTCTCTATCTCGGGAAAAGGATTTTGCTCAAGCATAAAAAAAGATAGGGGCAACTTCCATTGCCCCTACAATAATATCTCAAAAGTATGATTAAGAAAGATGTTTGTTCAACATGGCTACTAAGTTAGCCTTAGGCACAGCGCCTACCTGTTTATCTACCACCTGTCCGTTCTTTATAAACAGAATAGTAGGAATATTGCGGATGCCGTACTTCATAGCTGTTTCGGGGTTATTGTCTACATCCATTTTGCCTATTACCGCCTTGCCATCGAATTCCTTCGACATTTCTTCGATAATGGGAGTAAGCGCTTTACAAGGGCCGCACCACTCCGCCCAAAAATCTACTACTGCTACTTTGGAGCTGTCTAATACGGTTTCTTTAAAATTGCCATCAGTTATTTGAGTTGCCATGTTATATTGAGTTTTTAATGTTTAATCTCCACAAAAGTAATGCATCTTAACAATTGACGTGCCGCAAATAAATCCTACTTTTCAACACGACTTTTTGTCTGCTATACGGTTATTTTGTCGTTTAAATAATGGTTTCCTTACAGGACGTATCAACAGGTATTTTATTCTACTATTACCTTGCCAGCCATACCATTGTGAATAAGGCACTGATAAGGAAATGTACCCTTAGAATTGAACTGGAAGGTAAAAGCCGCGTTAACATCCAATATACCACTATCCCAAATGCCGGAATCGCTGGTTACGGTGTGCTGCTGGTTATCCATGTTAGTCCACTTTACGGTAGTATTTACGGGCACATGTAACTCTGATGGATTAAAAGCAGTGTTTTTGATCCACACTTCATTAGGGCCCGGGGCATTGGCAGCCTGGTCCTTAGTACAGCCGCTATATGCGCTAATGACCACTACACAGATAGCGACCATAGCAATGATATTTGCTTTCATAAGAATCTGATTTTGTACCCTAAAAGGCGCAAAACACCTGCCAAATGGGCGTTGCAACAAATAATTAACTCAATTACCCCTTTTTGGGAGTATCGGTTGTTTTAGGGGTATCGGCGGCTTTAGGCGGCTCCATGGCGGCAATTTCGTTAATGCCATCCACCAGCCTATCCAGTTCGCGTAAAGAAGTATATACATTCGGCGTAACACGTACGCCGTGCAGGCCTTCCCAGTTAATGTTGGTAACGTGTATCTTCTTTTTCTCGAACAGTTTGGTATCGATGTCTTCCGGTTTCCAGCCTTCAATGGAGAACAGGGCGATAGCGCAACTGTATTCCGGTTTTAAAGAAGTTATAATGGTTACCTTAGGATTCTTAGCTGCTTTTTCGCACCAGTAATTTTTCAGGTAGCGAAGGCGCTCTTCTTTCCGCTTGCTGCCAATTAGCCATTGAAAATCGACTGCATTACTGATGGCCATTTCCGATGCATTGGAACGTGTACCGATAGACTCGAATTTATGGATGTCCTCGCTATCGGGATGTTCATCGGAGAACGCGGGCCAAACATTTTTTATTTTATCCTTCTTCACATACAACATTCCTGAACCGAACGGTGCACAAAGCCATTTATGTAACGACGTACCGAAGTAATCGCAACCCAGGTCGGTCACTTTAAAATCCATGTGGGCAAAACTGTGTGCTCCGTCCACAATTACTTCGCAGCCTTTGCTATGGGCCATATCGGCAATTTTACGTACCGGTACAATCTGGCCTACGTAATTGATAACATGGGTGAGGTATACTATTTTGGTTTTAGGGGTAATTGCCTCTTCGTACTTTTTTACAATAGCGGCATCGTTCTCCAGCGGAAATTTTTCAAAATCTACCCAGGTAACTTTTATACCGTCTCTTTTCTCGCGCTGTTTCCACGCCTGTATCATCCGTGGGTAATCATACTTGCAGGCTACTACTTCATCTCCCGCTTTCAGGTTCAACCCGAAGATAACGGTATTCAAAGCCTCGGTGCTGTTCCGGTTAATGGCAATTTCCTCCGGTGTGCACCCTGCTAATTCCGCCAGCTTGGCGCGCAATGGCTCGCGGCCCTGGTCTAATATCCTCCACATAAAATACGAAGGGCCTTCGTTGCACATGCGGTAGTTATTGATGTGTGCATCCTGCACCGGTTTAGGTTGCGGACTTACACCGCCGTTATTCAGGTTCACTATATTGGCCGATACGCTGTATTGCTCGCGCACCCAGTTCCAGAAAGATTCATCGCGCGCCGCCGTGGAAGGATCGTCGTTACTCATCCTTTCCATGTGCGCTTCTAATTCAGCAGCCTTTAATGGCTCCATCCATTCTAATAATGATAAGCCTGCGGTGGCAAGCGCCGAACGCTGAAGAAATGTTTTACGTGTAACCATTTGTATGTATTATTTATTCAAAGATAAGTTTTGGTTTGGGGTATGCAAAATCATTTTACACCCCTATTCCCCGGCTTCCAAATTCTTCAAAAAATAAGGTCCATGCGGAACGCATGGACCCCTTGACACACTAACAAATCGCCTCGTTATGAGGCTAAGGAGAGAAGTTTATTAACGTGGTATTTCAGCATCATTACCGATTGACCAGTTTTATCAATTTTCTCACGAATAACTATATTTTCCCTTACATCGTGAATGGTTACATTTCGTTTATTGTTGATAACCGACTTTTTGTAAAAGAACATTATCTCGCCGCGCAGATCATTTACCGTATTTTTTTCTAACATGATCGCATTGCGTACGAGTATCAAATCACTCTGAATTTCAATCTCATGTACACTCTTCTGCAACTCTAATGTTACAACGTCTATCTCACGTAAATATTGCCCCAAATCATCCAAACTGCTAAGCCACTGGCTGTGCAGAGTTTTTAAGTAATCGTTACACGTTTGTGTTGCTATCATTGCGTCTATATACGCAAAGTTAACATAACAATTGCACGAATACTATACCATTTTAAAAAATTTAGTAACATCCTGATTTACCGTCACTTATTTTTACCTTCGGGAGATAAACGCCTTTCTATGGGGAATTACGTGGACAATAACCTGATAAAAGATGAGCAAGTGGTATACGAAACCACCTACCATTGGAAGATATTCTTCTCGCTGATAGGCCTTTGTACCCTGTTTATTGCACCTGCTATAAAGCGTTGGTCCGATGAATTTGTGATAACCAATAAGCGGGTTATCTGCAAAATAGGGCTTATATCGAGGAGGACCCTGGAGATGAACCTGAACAAAATTGAAAGTGTGAACGTAGACCAAAGCGTATTT
>JADMIO011000831.1_pt1 | contig 16163 bp, 13 predicted proteins | sample 8958161 | NCBI WGS metagenome assembly JADMIO01 (sample SAMN16585339, study PRJNA669376) | soil metagenome | isolation source: Crop rotation soil | place: USA: Cullars Rotation, Alabama | collected 2011
CGACAACTTGTCCACGTGGAATTCTAAGCTTAGGATCCCAATGTGCTGGAAAGCTCCGCCCCGCAGCTTTTTACGACTGGGGCCCTGCCCCCGACGTTGACCCCGCCCGCCTTTACCGTGAACCAGCCGCCCGGCCCCGATAGCGACGCGGCCCAGGACACGGTCTTCCACGCGCTGGTCCTCATGGGGCCCGACCCGGCGGGTAACGCGCACCCGGCCGCCACCGACCTCTCGGGCCGGGTGGTGTGGTACTACGACACCAAGCAGTTGGGGCTCGGCATCAACAACATGATCAATGCGACCCTGCTGCCGGGGGGCACGGTGATCGGCTTCGGCAGCGACCGCAACTCGGTTCGGAACAACCGCAACGTCCTGCGGGAGATCGACCTGGCCGGCAACCCGGTGCGGGAGACGAATCTCGCCGTCATCAATGCCCAGTTGGCCGCCCTGGGGCACGAGACGGTCTACGGCTTCCACCACGACGTGCAGCGGCTGCCCGACGGGTCGCTGGTCGTGCTCGCGTACCCCGAACGCAGTATCGACATCGACGGCGTCGCCACCAACTACATTGGCGAGATGGTCGTCGTGCTCGACCAGGATCTGCAGGTGGCGTGGGCGTGGGACGCCTTCGACCACTTGGACGTCCACCGCGGCCCGGTCCTGGGCGAGGTGACGCGACTCCCCGCCGGGCCGACGGCCGCCGTCCCCGTCCTGCCGGCGGTCGACTGGCTGCACGTGAACGCCGTGGCCTGGTCGCCGGCGGACGGGGACTTGGTCCTGTCGATGCGCCACCAAGACTGGGTGATCAAGGTCGACTACGACGGCGGCGCCGGCGACGGCCACGTCGTCTGGCGGCTGGGGCAGGGCGGCGACTTCGCCGTCGACTCCGCCGAGCCGAACCCTTGGTTCTCCCACCAGCACAACGCCCACTACGTCGACGACGACACGCTGATCCTCTTCGACAACGGCAACACCCGCCGGGCCGGCGACCCGAACGCGAACAGCCGCGGGCAGGTGTGGACGCTCGACGAAGCAGCGATGAGTGCGACCCTTGAGGTCAACGCCGACCTGGGGGCCTACGCCGGCGCCTTGGGCGCGGCGCAGCGGCTGTCGAACGGGAACTATTCCTTCACGCTGGGCACGCCCGCCGCCGAGCCCGCCCCGCCCGGCCGCACCGTCGAGGTAACGGCGGACGGCACCCGGCTCTACGAACTGGCGGTCAACCGGCCGGAGTACCGCTCCTTCCGGACGCGGACGCTGTACGAGGGGACGGGCGACGCGCTGGCGGGGGCGCCGCCGACGGTCAATAGCGTCATCCTCAACGACGGCTCGGCGCAGCGCTCAATGGTCGACCGGGTCACGGTCACCTTCGACGGCAACGCGGTCCTCGACCCCGGGGCCATCGAGCTGCGGCGGGAAGACGGCAGCCCGGTGGACGCGGGGGTCCGTATCTCGCAGCTCGGCGGCGACACGATGGCGGTGCTCACATTCGCAGGAACCGGATTCGTCGGCGGCTCATTGGCCGACGGCCGTTACACCCTCAAGGTCCGGGCGGACCTGGTGCACGACTGCTGGGGGCGCGAGCTGGACGGGGACGGCGACGGGTCGGCGGGGGGCGACCGCGTGGCCGGCTTTGCCCGGCTGTTCGGCGACGGCGACGGCGACGTGGACCGGTCGGACCGCGAACTCTACCGGCCTGCGTTCGGGACGACCGTACCCGACATGGGTTATGTGTGGTACTTCGACTTCGACGGGGACGGCGACGTGGACGGGCGCGACAACGGTCAGGTCAACCGCCGGCTCGGCAGGCCTTGACTCGGCGGGGTCTCGGCCCCCAAGCGAACTGGGCGGCGAGGGAACGACAGGAGCAATTGCATGTCCGCTCTAGTCCCCGTGACCCCGCCGCCACCCGTGCGAGTGCCCCCCGCGCCGCAGGCGGTCGCGTTCCACTTCACGCAGAGTGACTCGTTCGCGCCGCTGCTCAGGCACCTCGGGATCTCGCTGCTAGTGACGACGTACCAGGCGAACAAGCTGCTGGTGCTACGGGAGCAGCGCGGCGGCCTGTCGATGCTGGTGCGATCGTTCGACCGGCCGATGGGGCTGGCGGCCGACCGCGGGCGGGTCGCGCTGGGCTGCCGCGACGCGGTGTGGCAGTTCCGCGATGCGCCGGACCTTGCCCCTCGGGTGGAGCCGGCCGGGGCCCACGACGCCTGCTTCCTGCCCCGCTCGAGCCACGTCACCGGGGACGTCGGCGTGCACGAGGTCTGCTGGGGCGGCGAGGACGGCACCGAGCTGTGGCTCGTCAACACCCGCTTCTCCTGCCTGTGCACGCTGCACCCCGACTACAGCTTCGTCCCGCGCTGGCGGCCGCCGTTCGTCAGTGCCCTGGCGGCGGAAGACCGCTGCCACCTCAACGGGCTGGCGATGGCCGACGGTCGAGCGAGGTACGTCACCGCGCTTGGGCAGACCGACACGCCCGGCGGGTGGCGGGTGGTCAAAGCTGCCGGTGGCTGCCTGATGTCGGTGCCTGACGGGCGGGTGGTCGCCGGCGGGCTGTGCATGCCCCACTCGCCCCGCTGGCACGAGGGGCGGCTGTGGGTCCTGGAGTCCGGGACCGGACGACTCCTCGGCGTTGACCCGACGACGGGCGTGACGCGGGTGGCGGCCGAGTTGCCCGGGTTCGCCCGAGGCCTGGGGCCGTGCGGCCACTACGCGTTCGTCGGCCTGTCCAAGATCCGCCCGACCTCCGCCATGGACGGTGTCCCCCTGGCCCGGTGCCGGGGCGAGTTGAAGTGCGGCGTCGCCGTCGTCGACCTCCGGACCGGCGGCGTGGTGGCCACGGCGGAGTTCCACACCGCCGTGGAGGAGGTGTTCGACGTGCAGGCCTTAACCGGCCGGCGGTTCCCCGAGGTGCTGGGGTTCCGGAAGGAGACGGTGCAGCACACGTTCGTCGTGCCGTCGCTCGATCAGCCGTTCTGATCACCGGCCGGGGTACACGGCTCGCGCCGCGACGCCCGCCGAATTCGAAAAGTCCTTGCCTTCCGCCCCGACGCACGGCCTGCGCGCCGGCCGCGGTCCACCCTTTGTCACCGCGCGGGCCCTAAAGGAAAGTTCCCATGTTACTGCACCCGCTGGTCCGGTCCGCGATGTCGTGTCCCCCTCCCACGCGGTCGGTGAACCGGGCTAGGCCCACGCCCGCGTGCCTCGAACCGCTCGAGAACCGCCGGCTGCTGTCCGGGTCGCCCCAGACGGAACTGGGCGCACCTGCCGACACGGGGGCCGTGCTTACGCCGTCGGTCCGCGCCGCCCCTCTTTCTGACCCGCGGGGCGACATCCTGCCCACCTACGCCGGCGTTGCACTGCCGGGCATGGACGTGGTGGCCCACAAGGTCACGATCGTGGGGGACCGGATGGTCTTCTTCGGCCGGATGGCGGGGCGGATCGAGCCCACGCAGGAGATCGGCGGGCTGTACCTCTTCGGGGTCGACCGCGGCCGGGGGACGGCCCGCTTCCTCGGGCCGGCGGCGCCGCCCGTCATTGGGCCGCACGTCCTGTGGGACTCGATCGTGCGCGTCAACCCCGACGGCACCGGACTGTTCAACAACTCGCTGACCGGCGTGGTCACGCCGCTGGACCCAGCCAACATCAAGATCAGCGGCAACCACTTCACCGTCGGCGTGCCCCTGAGCCTGATGACGCCCGGCGCGACCCGGCCGCCCGAAGAGTGGACCTACAATCTGTGGCCGCGCAACGGTATCGGGCGGAACGTGCAGGTCAGCGACCTGGCTCCCGACGACGGCAACGCCCCCGTGCATATCCTGTCCCGAGGTGGCAACCGCGGCCAAAGCCAGGAACGGCAAACGCACGCCGCGCTACCGGGGGGTCGCCTCGTCGCCACAAGCGTCGCCGGCGGGCGTTCCGAGTCCCTCGGCGGCCCGTTCTCGGACGCCGGGCGGATTGCGGATGACTTGGCAGGTACGAACGGCGGCGACGACATCGACCTTTTGAAGTAACGTGCCTACACCTGCTCTTGCGGGCGGCGCGGGCCTGGGACACGGCTGCCGGCGGCGTAACTGGCGGGAAGCTGAAATGGCCGACCTGCCTGTCGTCTTCATGTGCGAAACGACCAGGTTCGAGACGAAGTCGTAGCCCCACGATCACCGCCCTGCTTGCATGTCGCCGTCAGCGTCGTCGCGGTGTGATCAACCGAGACTGCGGACTTTGGTGAGAGCGACGAGTGTTTGCGCGATCTGGTCGATCGGGAGCACGAAATCTGGTACGCCGGTCGAGATCGCTTCCAGTGGCATGTTCGGGGCCTCAGCGGCGTTCTACGGCTTCCCGGCCGAGCACTGGCAGCACCTGCCGGCGACAAACTCGATCGAGAGCACGTTCGCCACGGTCCGGCAGCGGACGGACAAGACCAAGGGTGCGGAAGCCGCCAGGCGTGCCTGACGATGGTGTACACGCTCGCCCAGTCCGCCGGAAAGCACTGGCGGAAGTTGAACGGAGCGGACCTCTTGCTGGAGGTCGCCGCGGGTGTTGAGTTCGTGGACGGAACCAGGAAGGCCGCCTGGCCTTCAGTCGCCTCCATCCACGACTTTTGACAATACCTCACACCGTTGCTTCACGCGGGTCAGACGGTGACTCGGGGGCAGCCTCCGCTCGGCCACCGCAAGTCGGGGCATGAGTCCCGGTCGGTTCGCCGGCGGGCGGCGGCCACTCCGCCAGGAAGTCTCTCCCTGGCCTTCGCGCGGTCCGCGGCCCCCCTATGATGGGGCGGGGGAACAGGACCGTTCAGTGCTCCGACAGCCACGCCGACCCCTTTCCCGCCGAAACCGGTTCGCCCGGGTGCCGCGGCACCTCACAGGTGGGCCACATGATCGTCTCGAAACACGGAACGTCTTACGACACGTCGGACGGGTCGGAGCAGCCGCACGCCGCCTCGGCCTTAAGCCCGGCCGCCCGGGCCGATGCCTTCCGCACGGAGGACCACGGGGCGACGGCCTACCCCCGCCCGGCGTCCCCCGCCACTGCGGCCGCTGGCGCCGCCCCGGCGTTGGCGCCCAAGCCGGCCTGGAGCGTCCTGTCGGCGGCCGGCCTGGCCGAGGCGCTACGGCTGGAGGCGCGGGCCGACGACCCGGCCCGACTCCGGCAAGAGGAAGAGCGGGCCGAGCGGCGGCGGGCGGCCGGCGAGGTGAGCGCCCGGCGCAAGTCCGACTCCGCGGCACAGACCGAGGGCGAGCGTTACCGTAACGCCTGGGAACACACCTGATCCGGGCAGCCGCCGCTCGCTCACTTCGCCTGCCTGCCCCTCCCGCTTCCGGTTGGGACTGGCGGAAAGCGCTGGGCAGTTCGCGTTGGGGAGTGCGAACCGCCGTGGGCCCTGCGAGGGCTTCTTCTCCCCGGCCTGCGCAAAATCGGCAAAAGAGTGCCGAACGGGGGGTGGCGGCGCAGATCGGGACATGGGTGAATTGACACCTCGCCCCCGGCAAGCCTCGTCCGCCCGCCGAGGTCGCCCGCCGGCGGCGCACCGCGAACCCTGGCGGGGCCGGGAGTCTTGAAGCGCCGAGGTCCCTCCTTGCGTCCTGCGACGCCTCCCGCCCCTGCCGGGGCCGTCTCCTCCTCGCGGCCGAATCCCCTTCACCGGGTCTTCGCGAAGGGGAATCGAGAGCAGCCGCAAGGAGACGGCGCGGCCCCCGGACTGGTAACCGATCGGTAAAAGGGGTCGCTTCCCCATTCTCGGCATTTTCGCCGTTACGCGGCGGCCGGCCGGCGGGTAAGATCAACCCTCGTCCGACACTCTCGCCAGCCCCTTGCCCCAACCCGGTGAACGGGTTCGCCTGAATGCCGCACGCCGCGGGCTCACGTGGGCCTCGCGTCCGCACACCCCTGTCGGAGTCGCACTATGAGTTCCCGTCTAATGCTCGGGGTCTTTCTGCTCGCAGCCGGGGCGGTCCTGCTGGTCGTCGGCCTGAACGTCTCGCCGGCGTTGTCCGGCCAGGTCGAGAACGTGTTGAGCGGGCGGTTCGCCCAGACCGCGACGTGGTACACCATCGGCGGCACCGCGGCGGCCCTCGTCGGCCTACTCCTGGTGCTGTTCGGCACCCGGCGCGACGGCCTAGCTTGAGTGGCGTAGCTTTTGCGACCGCCGCGGGGGTCCCTTTCCGCCTTCGTTTCTTGAGGCCTTTCACCCACAGACGGTTCACAACGGTACGCGCCGGCCGCCGGCCGCGGCGGCGGGTGTGCCGAGGAGTTCACCATGACGATTCGACGCAGACTTCTCCGCTCCTTCGGCGCCCTCGCCGTCGCCAGCTCGGTGTTCTCGCTGCCGCTCGGCTGCGAGTCCCTCGGCCTGGGCAACAAGGGCAACGGGGACAACAAGGACGCCGACCGCACCCGTGACCGGGACCCGGACCGGCCGCAGGCGGGCGACGGGGCCCGGCCGGGGCGCGCCTCCATCCCCCCGGACGCCCGGAAGGTCCGCGAGGGCGCGGCCGGCGAGCGGGTCGCCTACCGAGCGGACCGCGACGGGCGGGTGTACGCCCTGGACGTGGACGACGACCGCGTGGTGTACGGCGGCCCCCTCCGCCGGGACGACGAGCTGGCGCTGGACCCCGCCGGCGACCGCGCGGACCTGAACGGCCGCCCGGCCGTCACGGCCACGCGGCTGGGCGCCTCGCACAAGCACAACCTCTACTTCCAGCCGGATTGAGCCGCGGCGGCGCCAACCTGACGGCCTGCCCATGCACGGCGGGTGTCGCCTTGCCCGCCGCGCCCGGGCCGCTGTGCGCCTGACAAGCGGGCCTTTAGCGAGGGCTCCCGATGCCGCAATCCGAAACCGACCAACTCGTCCTCGACACCATCCGCGAGGTCGCCCGCGGGCGGCCCCTGTCGGCGGGCACCCGGTTCACCCGGGTCGGGATCGGGCCCTGGCAGCGGCAGAGGTTCTTCGGCCCGCTCCGCCTCGCCCTGCTCCGGCGCGGGTTGGACATCCATGACGCGGGCGTCACGCGGGAGAGCTTTAAGGCCATGCAGTCACCGTCTGAGGTGCAGCGCCTGATCCCGGGAATTGCTAACCCGCTCGCCGCGAAGGCCGGGGCAGAGGGATAGCGTCATGGCATCGCACCTGCCCGCGGCCCCCGCCGTCCGCGTTCTCGAGCTCGGACCACGCGATCGGAAACCGAAGCGCCTAACGGACCCTCGGCCCCGACCGGGCGCGGGCCCGAGGCTCAAGGCACGAACCGCCGGCCTTGCGCCCCGACCGCCGGCGCCGAAGACCCGAGGGGCTTCCCCTGCGGTAGGTATCGTTCACGGCCGAGGTCGCCGGCCGCCCGTTGTTCCCGGCCCCCGGGGCGCGACCCTGCCCCCGCGGCGGAGCCAATTCGCCATGCCCACCCACCTGCGCGTCACCAACATCGGCGCGGCCACGGAGGGCCGCGACCTGCGGCAACTGTTCGAGCCCCACGGCGGCGTCCGCGGCGCCGCGACGTACTGCGACTTGGACCGGACCGGCGTCGTCGGGCTGGTCGAGATGGACTCGGAGCAGGCGGGCGCACGCGCCATCGCCGCGCTGAACGGGAAGCCGTTCCGCGGCAGCCGCCTGTCGGTCGCGTGGGCCGAGTCCGACCCCCCGGCCCCGTTCACCGACGCGGCCGCCGCCCCGCCGGCCGAGCCCGCCTAACCCACCGGGCGGCCGGGCGCGGGTGAACGTGACCTGCCGCCGGCGCCGCGCTTGGCGCGGCTCCGAGCGCCGCGGCTAGCCCGCTGCGCCGCCCCGGGCCTGCCGGCGGCAGGCGGTGGGCGTCATTCCCGTCTCGCGGCGGAAGCCCGCCCCGAGCTGCTTGGCGTCGCTGAACCCCGCCGCCAGCGCCACCCGCGCCATCGGCTCGTCGGTCTCCGCCAGCATCTGGCGGGCCACCTCCACCTGCGCCCGGCGGATCTCCGCCGCAGGCGTCCGCCCCAGCGCCTTGAGGAACCGCTGCTCCATGGACCGGCGCGACATCGGCACCTCCCGCAGCACGTCGGCCACCTGGAGGTCGTCCCGCACGTGGAGGCTGATGTACCGCACCGCCGCCGCGACGTCCGCGTCGAGGACCGCGGGCACGTCCGACGACCGCCGCGGGACCACCCCGGCGGGCGGGACCAGTAAACGCCCCCCCGCCGGCCCCTCCCCCGCCGCCATCACCTCCCCCGCCATCAGCCGCTCGAGCACCCGCGCCGCCTCGTACCCGATGCGCCGGGTGGCCAGCGCGATGCTCGACAGGGGCGGGCTGGCCAGCTCGCAGAACACGTCGTCGTTGTCCACGCCCAGGACCGCGACCGGCTTCGGGACGCCCAGGCCGGCCTGCCTGAGCTGCTGGGGTCCCTGCTCGAGGGCAGCAAGACGCCGATGAACGTGGAGCGGGGTCACTTCGGGCGCAGGGACCTGGAACGGCTGTGGAAGCCGGGGAAGGTGTGGGACTACGTGATCATGGACGCCTGGCAGTTCAAGCGCGGCGCAACCGACGCGCCGGAATTCCCGGACGCCGTGGCAGCGTTCGTGCAGCAGGTCCGCGCCCACAGCCCCGACTGCATTATCATCCTCTTCCCCTGGTGGGCTGCCCAGTGAACGGGCCACCAACGAGGACGTCATGAAAGTCTTTCATAGCTGCGTGGAAGCGGCTACCGCCGTCGGCGCACGTGCAACTCCTATCAAGGTGTACGTCTTACACCCCCAAAACTCTAATCTACGACCAATCAGACGTTTACAGCGGCCAACTCGGAATTCTTGTTCAATGTGTGAAAGGTTTCGCCCGCTCGCGCACTGACTCAACGGCCGCTACAGCACGGGCGGCCGCCCATGCAACGGAACCAAAAAGTGCTGCGTGGATTACAAACTCCGTGAGGGGTCGCCCATGAAACGGATCTCTATGCGACGCGACGCCGGTATCCGAGGCGTTTTCGCACGCGCGACGGCGAAGCGAGATCTGTCACTTCTGCCCGGCGTTGCGCCGCGGAGTCCTTGACGGGGCGTCTTGTTCGAGGTGGTGCTTCATAAGGGTGTGGCACCAAGTTGTGTTTTTGCGCTTTCGATGTGGGGTATCGAACACGCGATCACCACGTCTCATCGTTCGTAACCGTGTCTTGCCATCTGCAGCCACGCGCGTCGTTGTCGGCGCTGCGACGGCAGATCTATTCTGGAGCCGCGCCAATGTCATTCCGTAAACGGTCTCGCAAGTCGCTCTCTACCGGCCGTCATTCAATTGACAACAAGCGCCTTTGGGGCACTCTCCGCGCCAAGGGCCGGCTCCTGATTGAAGGCCTCGAAGACCGCTTGATGTTCGCGGCGTTCACAGACGCCAACCCGGCCCTGTCTCTGTCACTGGCCACCAACGACGCGGTGCACGTCACGGCGAACGCCAGCACCTACACGCTTAACCTGACTTCGGGCACCTGGAACGGTACCGACGGCGCCAACGTCACTGGAAATGGCACGACGACGCTGACCGTTCAAAAGGCGGCATTCAACCAAGTCAACCTCACCGACGGGAGCGGCGCAGCCCCCGGCACTTCGGTTACGTTCGACAACAGTGGGGCCAACTCGTACGCCAGCGGCTTTAGCATTGCCCTGACCAATGCGGCCGCGGGGCCTATTGCGTTCAACGGCGCGACCATCTTCACCGGCGCCAGCGACCTGAGCGCTTCGACGAGCGATTTCATCGTCGCCAATCCCGGCTCCAGCATCACAACGGCAAGCGGGAGCATCACCCTTTCCGCAAACCAGCAGGCGACGCCACGGAGCGGCAACTTCATCGGCATCAACGTCAACAACGCCACGATCCAGAGCGCCGCGGGCGCCATTTCACTTGCGGGCAAAGGTGGAGATACCGGGATCAATAACTTCGGCGTGGAGATCCAAGCCGGCGGCAAGGTGAGTGAGACGGGGGCAACGCCGGCGTTGGTCAGCATCACCGGCTCGGCCAACGACGCCACGAGCGCCGCTATCGCGTTCAACAACGGCGCCGTCACCACCATCGGTAGCGCGACGTTCACGGCCAATGACGGAAGCATCACCCACGTAGCGGCGGCCGCAGGGCCGGACATCACGGCTGCCAATGGCGTCACGTTCACGACCACCGGGTCCAACAGCGCGATCGGTACTTCGAGCAACCCGATCCGGACCGCGATCGGAGCGCTCACGGCCACAACCAATGACGGTGGCATCTTCATTGCCGACTCGAACGCGGCGATGATCGTCAACTCCGTGCTGGCGAAGGAGAGCGGCCAGGCTCCGTTCATCGACGGCACCAATCAAATCGTCGTTCTCGACCCCACGAATCCCCATTCCGGAACAACGGACGTCTCCATCTCTGCCCAGGGAGACATCGTGCTCAATTCCGTTACCGCACCCGATGTGGTCACGGTCACTTCTGTTGCGGGCAGTATACTGGACCTCGATGAAGCATCGAACAACATCCTCGCCCGGAATGTGAACTTCGTCGCCGACGGTGCGGTCGGCCAGGATAGCAATCCCATCGAATCGACGGTCGAGGCCTTCAGCGCCAGCACGACCAGCGGCGGGATCTACCTCGCACAAGGAATCGTGAGCACGGCGGTGTCCGTCGTTGCCGGGGGAGCGAACAACGGCGTCGTGCTGACGAGTTCGGCCGCGAGCCTGAGCGTCCAGACCGTCACGGCGCTGGGCGACGTCACCGTGAATAGCGCGGGGGGGTCGTTGCTGGATGCCAACGGTCCGGCCATGAACATCACCGGCCAGCTCGTCGATTTGACCGGAGCGTCGGGCATTGGAGCCGCCGCCGATCCCCTGGAGACCAACGCGACCGACCTGAGTGCGACCGTCAGTGACCCCAACGCTGCCATTTTCATCGACGAGTTCGACGGGCTTACCTCCGTCGCGGCCAAGACGAACGCCGGCAACGTGACGATCAACTTCGCGGGTGGACCGCTGTCGTTCGTCGCGAGTACGCAATTGCTGTCCTTTTCGGGCACGGCGGCCCTGGCCTTCGAAACGACGGCCGGCGACGTCAAACTCGGCCTCGTCGATGCGGGCAGCAGCGACGTCAGCGTCACTGCCTTCGGAGCGATCGCGGATGACACGAGCGATGCCCTGGTGGACCTCCGCGGAGGCACGGTCACGTTGCGGGCGGGCACCGGCATCGGCGCTTCGGGGAATGAAATCGACACGGACGTCGCGACCCTGGACGCGACGACGACCGTCGGCGACATCGCCATCCGCGAAGCCAACGCGCTGGTCCTGAGCGCCTCGAGCAATGACTTCGTCGACACGTCGCTGCTGACGGGAAGCGACATTGATGTGCGCTCCTTGACCGGCAACCTGACGCTCGGGCTCGTCTCCGCGCTCGGCTCAGTGACCCTCCAGGCCGGCGGCGCCCTGCTGGACGGGAACGACACCCCGACCGACACGCCGGTCAACATCATCGCCAATACGCTCGCGCTGACCGCATCGAACGGGATTGGTTCCAGCAGCGACGGTCTGGAGACTTCGGTCAACAGCCTGACTGCCGCCGGCGGATCGGGCGGGTTGTTCCTGGCCAACAGCGAGACGCTGACGCTGACGCTCACGTCGGCGACGGCAGGCGGGGCCATTTCCGTCTCGACCGACGGAGATTTGACGCTCAGCACAGTGACCGCGAGCGGCCAGCCTGTCACGTTGACGGCAACGGGCGAATTGATCGATGGGAACGCCGGCACTCTCAACATTACTGCCCAAAGCGCCACGCTCAATGGTCTGACGATCGGCGGTTCCGGCGACAAGATCGAGATGGCCACGGCTGCCATCACGGCCGCGACGACGACGGGCGGCATTTTCCTGAGCAACTCCGGTGCGAACCTTGCGCTCACCGCGACCGCGCTGGGAGAGGCGGCCGACATTGACATCAACACCACGGGCAACATCGTCCTGAGCGCGGTCACCGCTCAAGGCGATACGGTAAAACTTCGCGCGACCGGCTCGATCAGAGACGGCAACGATCCTCCCCTTCCCGTAGAGATCAACGTCACGGCCAAGAAGCTCGATATCGCCGCCCCCGGCGGCATCGGCACCGCGGCCAACCCACTGGAAATGGACGTCGACGTGGTGGTCACCGCGGACGGCGGAACGCCCGGCGCGTTCATCACCTTCACGGGCCCGCTCCTGCTCACGGAAACGGCGCTCCAGGCTCCGGGCAACGGCACGCTGTCGTTCGATGCCGAGTCCATCACGATTGAAAACATCGTCGACAACACGGCCACCATCGCCGCCGGCCGTTCCGTTGTCCTCCGGACGCCGGCTGGGGCAATCGTGTTTCTCGATGCAGCCGACACGATCGCGACTTCGGGCGCCGGCACGATCACCGTCCAGGCCGGCACGATTGCGGGCAGCGGCGCGGTCGCCGTGCTGGGCAACCTGAAGACGGCCGGCGGAAACATCCTTGTCCAGGCCGACCACACCATCACCATCGGGCAGCTCAACGCCGGCACTGGCGATGTCACCGTGAAAGCCGGCTCGGCCCTCACTCCGGGAATCATCATCGACGGCAACGGCACGGCTCTCAACATCATCGCCGGGACGACGACGCTCAGCGGTGAGGCCCCGACGGCCCGCGAGGCGGAACTCGATGAAACATTCAGGATCGCGGAGGCGGCAGCCGCCAGCGCGCGGGCGGACGCAGAACAGGTTTCGGCCGACGCATTCCTCGCCGGCGGGGCGATCCTCGTCGCCCAGCAAAAGGCCGCACAGGACGCGGTGAATAAGGCCGTGCAGGCCTCAAAGGCCGCCGATGCTGCGGTGGCCAAACAGCAAAAGCTCGTCAACGCTCAGGCGGCCGCCGTGGTAACGGCGATCGGAGTCGCATTCGGCTTGGGCACCGTCGCTGAGGCCGCGGAAACCGCGGCCGATGGGGCACAGGCGATTCCACTTACCGGCGACGGTGGAGCGGCGGCGGCCGCCAATGTTGCCAACCTCGCCGCCGGCAAGGCGGAAACGGCTGAAACCGTGGCGGCCGCCCTCCTGGCCGTCTTACGTCGCGACCTGGTCGACAAGCAAATGGCGGCCGTCGCCGCTCACGCCGCGGAGTTCGCCGCGAAGTCCACGCTGAAACTGGCAACCGCGGCCGTGAACGCCTTCAAGGAATCGGCCTCGATTACGCAGGCGGCTGCCACCAAGGCGGCAATCGTTCGCGACGCTGCCGAGCGCATCCGCGACCAGGCCATCGTGGGCCGCGACCAGGCCAATGTGATCGCCACCTTAGCCAACCCGCTGGGTCTGCAAGTGGCCGGAGTGATCAATGTGACGGCCGGCGCGTCCGACAGTTGCCTGCAGGTGGTCGGCGACACGGCCCTTGGCCAGATCATTGCCACCGGCAGCGTCACGCTGATCTCGACTGGGGCGATCACCAATGGCGCTCTTCCCGGCGTGCCGAACATCCTGGCGCCGGGACTGACTATCACCGCGGCCAACGGCATCGGCACCGCGGCCAATCCGCTCCTGACACGCGTGGGCACGCTCAACGCCACCAACACCGGCGGTGGCGACATCCAGATCAGCAACACTGCCGGCGCCCCGGCGGCGCTCAACATCACGGGCGCCTCGAATACCGGTGGCGGCAGCGTGGTCATCTCCAACAACGGCGACGCGGCGGCCGGGCAGGGCATCACCGTCAGCGGTCCGATCAGCACGACCGGGGCCGGCGTCGTGACGATCAACTCCGGAAGTCCTCTGACGGTTACCGCGAATGTGACCTCCGCCAGCGCCATCACCCTGTCGGCGGCGGAAACGCCGGGGGCCGGGGATGACCTAACGGTCAACCTCGGCGTGACGATCCAGTCCACCGGCTCGTCCGTCACGCTCCAGGGCGGCGACAACATCACGGTTCCCGCCGGTTCGACGATCCAGGCAGCCGGCACCATCACCATCACCGCCGACCACGCGTCAGCCGACGCGGCCGGCGCGAATGTGGTTGTCACGGGTACGCTCATCGGCACGTCGGCACTGATCAACGTGGATGCCGGCAGCACCGACGATGACACCTTTACCGTCACGCCTTCCGCCCTCACACCGGTCACCGTGGACGGCGGTGGCGGCAACGACACGCTGAACTTCAACGCCGACGGCCTGCCCGTGACGATCCAGGGCAACGTGATCACGGCTTTGGGCCGGGCACCGGTCACGTTTGCCAACACCGAGGCCGTGAATCTGCTCAACGCGAGCGGCGGCGGCAGTGTGACGCTCAATGCGGCGACCGGCGTGGCCGACGCCGTGGTCCTCACCGGCACCGCCCCTGGCGCGGGCACCTACACGGAGAACGGCGGCATCCCCATCTCCTTCAGCGGCGTGACCAGCTTCAGGTTCAATGGCGCAGACCAGAACGACGCGATCGCCGTGACGCCGTTCGCCACCCCCGTGCAGCAGTGGAACGTGGCGCTGACGGTCGATGGCGGTGGCGCCCAGAACACCTTGACCTTTAACGGCGCGTCAGGCGTGTCCGAGAACGTCACGATGCAGCCATCGTCGAGGGGCGCCGGGCAGCTCATCGACACGAACGCCGCGACCAACACGTCCGTCGCGGTGATCAACTACGTCAACAACACCAACATCATCCTCAACGGCAGCAGCACCGGGGCGGCCGGCGACACCGACAGCCTGTTCATCAACGGCAACGACCCGGCTACGGGTGTCAGCGGCAATGAGGACGCCCTGGCCAATTTCCAGGCCGCAGGCGACCTCGCTCATCCGATGATCCGGGTGTACGACGCGGGCCCGGGCGCCGTTGTCGGTCGGTCTCCCTCGGCTGCCGAACTCGCCGACACCGCGGGGTCCGCGGCGAATAGCCTCTTCAATCTCCAGAGCCTCAGCAACTTCGGCACCATCCGTTTCGGGCCGCTCGGCGGCAACGACTTACTCCACGTTGCCGGAGCACAGAGCGGCTCGCTGGCGTCACTGGCGATCAACTACGCCGGCGGCATCGGCGACGACAGCCTCATCGTCGACAGCACCGACGGCCCCGTGCGCGGGCCGATCAACTACGACGGCGGCCCCGGCACCAATTCGATGACCCTCACCGGCGGCACCGCCACCAGCGACACGTACACGCCGGGATCCCAACTCGGCTCAGGCACCAGTACGCTGGCCTTCGCCAGCGGCACGGAATCGGTGAGCTTCCAGAACGTGGCGCCGATCTTTGATCAGGTCGGCGGGTCCCTGGCGGTCAACGCTACCAATGCCAGCAACGCGATCACGTATCAGGAGGGGAACGACACGACTAACACGCCGAATCCCGCCTGGGGCCAGGTCAGCGTCGACAACCTCGATCCGATCAACTTTACCAACAAGAGCACGCTCACCGTCAACGGGCTGGCCGGCACTGATACCTTCAGCTTTAACAACCCCAACACGCCCACGGGTCTTGGCGGCGTCGCCGTCTCCGGGGTCGGCTCGACCGGCTCCGACGTACTGGTCGTCAACGGCGTCGCCGCGACGGTCGGCGTCGACACGGCGGCCAAGACCATCACCGGAGCAACCGGAACCGGTGGAGCGGTCCCCATCTCCTACAACGCCATCGGCACGTTGACCGTCAATGTGGGCACGGGCACGGCACTGGCCGTGAGCAACTCCAACGGCTTCACGTACACCCCGGGCGCGGCCGCCGATGCCGGCACCGTCCAGACCAGCACGCTGCCCGTCAACTTCACGGGCCTCGGCGCCGGCAAGACGCTGGCCCTGACGGGCTCCGGCGCGGGCGCGAGCCTTGTAGTCAATGATCCGACGGCGAACGACGTCATCTCCGTTGCCGCCACCACCGGAAGCGTGGCACTCCCCGGCCATGCGACCATCACCACGGCGTCGCTCGCCAACCTCACGCTCAACGGCCTGAATGGCGTCGACACGTTCAACGTCACCGGCCCGCTGCCCTACGCGTCGACTACGCTCGCCGGTGGCGGCGCCGCCGTGGCCAACCTGAACGGCAACGGCGCGGACGTGACAGCCAACCTCGGCAGCACCACCTCCAGCGTGTCGGGCGGCGGGCTCGGCACGATCTCTCTCCCCGGGATCGGGACCGTTAACCTCAACGCCTCTGCCGGCAACATTACTCTGGCTGGCACCTCCGGCTCTTTCCAGCACAGTGGGATCCGAAGCTTGGAATTCACGTGACTTGAAGTCGCGG
>JADMIO010960119.1_pt1 | contig 16160 bp, 15 predicted proteins | sample 8958161 | NCBI WGS metagenome assembly JADMIO01 (sample SAMN16585339, study PRJNA669376) | soil metagenome | isolation source: Crop rotation soil | place: USA: Cullars Rotation, Alabama | collected 2011
TCGTGGTCCGGTGAAACTGAACTACATCGCCGCGGAGAGCTCCTCATTCCTCTTGAAGGTGCCGCGAAAACAATCTCGGAAATTGATAGTTCTCTTTTGGCTTCTATTTCAGATTTCATTAATCCCGACGAGCCGTTTGTCAGAATTGCACTTCCTTCTGGCGAAATATATTGGCTCGTCATGATGCTAGGTGAGGGATTCGACGACTTTCACATTGCTGAAGCACTCCGACGGAGTCACGAGCTTGAGTCAGGAGAGGTCTTGGGCATTGCCCACGAAGAGGTAATGGAAGCGGCTCGACGCGCGCTCAATCTCTAAATACTAAGATCCTCATTGCTAATCCCAAGCTAATTCATCTCAAGGTAAGGAAGGTGGGCTTGCCCCCGCTTCTTTCGTGGCTAGAAAATGGTCCAACCTAAATCTTCCCGGCGCGCTGCACTTCGTTACGGGCAATGTTCTCAATCGGACCGCAATCTTCACGGATCCATCTCACTGCCTTGCTTTTCTTGATGAGCTGAGAGCCTTGAACCAGCAATGGCCAAGTAAGCTTATTGCCTACGTGCTAATGCCAGATCATTTTCATCTTATTAGTAACCCGAAAGATGGGCGCATTACCGAATTCATAGGAGCTCTGAAAAGTCTCTCCGCAAAACGTCTTGTCAAAACGTCAAAGAGTTTTCAATTCCCAATTGACACCCGCGGCCAGCACGTCTGGCAGCAGAGTTTCAAATCAATTCCGTTGTGGAGTAGTTGGATGATTTGGCAAAAGATCAATTACATCCACGCCAATCCGGTCAAAGCGGGCATTGCAGATTCGGCGGGGGAATACCCATGGTCGAGCTTTCGATCGTTTTATTCGCGAGGTGATTCAGGGCTGGTTCTAGACCGAGACTGGTCCTGGGACGACGATGCGGAAAAACTATCTCGAGCGACAAAACAAGTGACACGTCGCATCCGAGGGACCGTACTGAAGCGGGGGCAAGCCCTCCTTCCTGACCTGAGAGGTGATGAAAGAAACAGGTAGTCCTAGCGACATCCTTTACAGCCCGTCTCTAATCCTCACATAATTCACAGCGGCATTAATCATGGCTAATTCTATTCTTATCAAGGGCGGCACAATTGTGACGATGGATGAAAATGATTCCATCGTGCGCGGCGATGTCTTGATCCGTGATGGACGCATCGCGGAAATAGGCGAGCGAATCAACGCCGAAGCGGACGAGACGATCGACGCGCACGGTTGCGCCGTCCTGCCAGGTTTCGTCCAGACCCACATTCATCTTTGCCAGACCCTCTTCCGTGGCGCGGCTGACGATCTTTCTTTGATCGACTGGTTGAAGAAACGCGTGTGGCCCATGGAAGCGGCGCACACTCCTGAATCCATTCGGGCTTCCGCGCAACTCGGAATTGCGGAATTGATTAAAGGCGGAACGACGTGCGCCTTGACTATGGAGACGGTGCGCTACACGGAAGAAGTCCTGCGCGTCGTCAAAGAGAGCGGGTTTCGCGCGACTGTCGGCAAATGCATGATGGACAAGGGCGACGAGGTGCCGCCCGAATTGCAGGAAGAAACGCGAGCTTCGATCGACGAGTCGATTGCCCTGATTGAAAAATGGAATGGTGAGGCCAACGGCCGCATTCGCTGCTGTTTCGCACCTCGTTTCGCGATTAGTTGCACTCGTGAACTGTTGACTGAAGTGGGGGAACTGGCAAAGCAACACGGCGTGATGATTCACACGCACGCTTCAGAGAACAAGAAGGAATGCGAGATCGTCGAGAGCGAGAGCGGGCAAAGAAATATCGCTTATCTGAATTCTTTGGGAGTCTCGGGCAGTCATGTGGTTTTGGCCCACTGCATTCATCTCGACACGGAAGAGATGGAGTTGCTCGCTCAGACAAAGACGAACGTTGCGCACTGTCCGTCGTCGAATTTGAAACTGGGTTCCGGCCTGGCGCGCGTGGCGGAAATGCTGGTGCGCAAGATTCCTGTTTCGCTCGGCGCTGACGGCGCTGCCTGCAACAACCGCCTGGACATGTTCACCGAGATGCGGAGTGCGGCGCTGTTGCAGAAACTGGCCCACGGACCGGAAATGCTCCCGGCAAAGCGCGTGCTGCAAATGGCCACAATTGACGGCGCGCGGGCTTTGGGACTTGAATCTGAAATTGGTTCGATCGAAGTCGGCAAACGTGCGGACTTGATCGTGGTTGACCTTGAACACCTTCATTCCACGCCCGCGCCGGATGTTATTTCCGCGTTGGTTTATTCCGCGCAAGCGTCCGACGTGCGCACCACGATCATTGACGGGCAGCTAGTGATGCGCGATCGCGAATTGATGCTGATGAATGAAGCGACGGTGCTCCTTAATGCGAACCGAGAGGCCGCTCGATTGCGAGAGCGCGCCGTGATGTAGGTTCCCTGTGCGTCTAGATGCGGGATTTGTCCCGCGCCAAAGAAGGCGGACGAGTCCGCCGCCTAAACGGTATCTTGTCCATTCTTACGCTGAAAATTCCCGCTTTTGCCAAGGTAAATCTTCGACTGCGCGTATTCGCGAAACGCGTGGACGGTTATCACGAACTCGACACCGTCTTTCAAACCGTTAGTCTGCATGACACGATTGAATTCTCGCTGAGCCGGCAACCGCACCTTGTGCTTTCGTCAAACGATCGCTCGTTGCCGGTTGATGAAAGCAATCTGGTAGTGAAAGCTGCGAAGGCTTTGCAGGATCATTTTGGCGCGAACAAAGGCGCTCGGATTCGCCTGCAAAAAAGAATTCCGACGCAGGCAGGTTTGGGCGGCGGTTCGGCGGATGCAGCCGTCACGCTGCTGATGTTGGCAAGGCTTTGGGAGTTGAAGTGCAGTCGTGATGAACTGGCGAGCCTCGGCGCGCAATTGGGCGCCGACGTTACCTTTTTCTTTCACGGCGGCACAGCACGCGCAGGTGGCATTGGAGAACAGATTGATCCACTCGCCGACATCGAGCAAAGGTTCCTGCTGATACTAAAACCGAACGTGAATATCAGCACTGCTGATGCTTATCGAGCGCTGGATGAACGTTCCTTGACATCGCTTAACTCGAAAACTATTCTTTCAACTTCACGACGGACATCAGATTCTGACAAAATCGATTTAGCGAATCTTACAAACGACTTCGAAGCTGTTGTGTTTGAACTGGAACCTGAGATTCGCAGAGCGAAGAACGCTCTATTGAAAGCAGGCGCGGACGCAGCGTTAATGGCGGGCAGCGGCTCTGCAGTGTTCGGAATCTTTGCGAGCGAAGACGCGCAACGACGCGCCATTCAGGCGATCGAACTCGAAACTGGCTGGCGCGTCTTTCCTTGTAAAACGGTCGGCCGCCAGGAATATCAGGATGCGTTCGGCGACTTAAAGCTGTTCAGTTAGGACGGAAGCAGGCGTAATGCCTGCGCTCTTCAATGTTGGGGCGTAGCCAAGTGGTAAGGCACCGGTCTTTGGAATCGGCATTCGTAGGTTCGAATCCTTCCGCCCCAGCCAAATTTGAGTGAAAAGTGATAGGTGATGGGTGATAAGTTCATCCATCTCCTATCACCCATCACCTTTCACCTATCACCAACTAATGGGAACCACCGGCGGCATTAAAGTCTTCTCTGGAACTGCGCACCGCGGCCTGGCCGAAGAGATTTGTCGTGAATTGTCCTGCGACCTGGGCAAGGCCACTACGGCGCGATTTTCCGACGGCGAATTCAATTTTCAGATTGAAGAGAACGTTCGCGGCGCTGACTGCTTTATCGTGCAGCCGACCTGCCCGCCGACGGACGCTTATCTGATGGAGTTGCTGGTGATGCTCGACGCTTTTCGTCGATCGTCGGCAGCCCGCACCACCGCGGTCCTGCCGTATTACGGTTACGGCCGCGCCGACAAGAAAGACCGGCCGCGCGTGCCGATCTCGGCGAAACTGGTGGCGAACCTATTGACCACCGCGGGGGCCGATCGAATTCTGACAATAGATCTCCATGCCGCGCAGATTCAGGGGTTCTTTGATATTCCGGTGGATCATCTGTACGCGGCGCCGGTCTTTATGAAGTATTACCAGGAAGCGCCGCTGCCGAAACTGACAGTAGTGGCGCCTGATACAGGTGGCGCCGAACGGTCGCGCGCTTATGCCAAGCGGCTGGATGCGGAGCTGGCCCTTTGTGACAAGCGGCGAGACAAGCCGAATGTGGCTGAGGTGATGAACGTGGTCGGCGATGTCGAAGGCCGCAACTGTCTAATTGTTGATGACATGTGCGATACGGGCGGCTCTTTGACCAAGGTGGCGCAGGCACTTCGCAGCGCCGGCGCGGCACGAGTTGACGCCTGCTTTACTCATCCGGTACTCTCAGGACGTGCCGCACAACACCTCGGTAACTCAGGTATCGAGCAAATTGTAGTGACGAACACAGTGCCGCTGAACTCAAAAGCAGCGGAATTGAAAAATATAAAAGTCTTGAGCATTGCGCCTCTTTTGGCGAAAGCGATCAAGTCGATCCACGAAGAGACCAGCGTCTCTTCGCTCTTCGTATGAAGGTGGCACAGACTTCAGTCTGTGATTTCACGGGGCCGGCACAGACTAAAATCTGTGCTACAGCGAAGGGCAAAAACTGAAAGCAAAGTAGCCGTCGCATTACGGCGGGCAGCGATTCAGTTGCCGGCTTTCAGCAAGGAAAATAGATTCGGAATCGTTTAGAGCGCGGACTTGTCCGCGCCGTCGGCACAAGTGCCGACTCTAAACAATCTGATTTTCAGATTGGAGACAGCAATCATGGCAGAGAAGAAAGAAATCATTGTGAAGGCCACGCAGCGCGAAGGCCGCGGCAAGAACGATTCGCGCCGCGCGCGTCGGTCGGGCCAGGTGCCGGTGACGATTTATGGTGGTGAGGGCGAAGCCGTGGCGGCGCTCGCGCCTTTGAGCGAACTTGCGGCAATTCTCAGATCTGATTCCGGCCGCAATACGATCTTCACGCTCGATATTGACGGTGTCGGCGCGGCCGAGGTCATGTTCATCGATCGGCAAATCGATCCGGTGCGCTCGCGTCTGGTCCATGCTGATTTCAAGCGGCTGGTTAAGGGCGAGAAAATTGAAGCCACCGTGCCGTTGCGTCTGGTCGGCGAGCCAATCGGCGTCCGCGAACACGCAGGGGTACTCGAGCAGATCGTGCGTGAGGTCGAGATTCGTTGCGAGCCGCGCGAAATTCCCGAGCACATCGATGTTGACGTCAGCAATCTGGACGTTCACGACGTGTTGCACGTTTCGGATATCCCGGTTACCGCCGGGGTGGAGATCCTGGAAGAGGCTGACGCAGTGATTGCCACTATCGGCATGGTGAGAGAAGAAGCTGTCGAGGCGCCGCCGGCCGAAGGCGAAGCTCCGGCTGAACCTGAAGTCATCGGCAAGGGCAAGAAGGAAGATGAAGGCGAGGGCGGCGAATAGGCAGTCGATTTTGCCGGTGTGCGCGTGCCGACTTTGGTTGGGCGCTTCTCACACCAGCCCGGCTGAAGTCGGTACTCAACGGGCGTAATCCGCGATGTACCTTATTGTCGGACTTGGGAACCCTGGGGCGGAATACTCGCAGACGCGCCACAATCTGGGTTTCATGTTGATTGACAAGCTGGCGACGGAAGTTGGTGCGACGGTCAAACGATCTGAATGCCGGTCGCTGGTCGGCCATGCCTTAATCGAAGAGCAGCGAGTGCTCCTGGTCAAGCCGCAGACATACATGAATTTGAGCGGCGAAGCGGTTGGTTGTTTGACTAAGAAATCTGAACTGCAGGCTGATTCGCTGATTGTCATCAGCGATGATCTGGCCTTGCCGTTTGGGTCGACTCGGCTGCGCCAGCGTGGCAGTGCCGGCGGCCATAACGGTTTGAAGTCGATCATTGGCGTATTGGGCACGAATGAATTTGTGCGGCTGCGAATCGGCATTCAGCCTGAGCATCCGCTCAGTGACGCCAAGCGATTTGTTTTGGACGAGTTTACGCGGACAGAGAAAGACAGTTTGCCGGAGATTTTGGAGCGCGGCGCGAAAGCCTTGCGCTCACTGTTGGGCGACGGCATAGCGAAAGCGATGTCGTTGCATAATTAGTGAATGGTAAATCGTAAATCGTGAATGGACGTCCGGTCAGGGGGCACACGATTCAACTGAAGTCAGAGAAAATTCTATTTACCATTTACGATTCACGATTTACGGAGGTTTACATTGGCAGAGAAAAGAACTTATGAACTGATGTTCATCGTCGATCCGGATGCGGGCGACGAGGATGTGCTGAAACTCAGCGAAGGCGTACAAAAGATCATCACCAGTCAGGGTGGCAGTATCACCAAGACCGAAATGATGGGCAAGCGCCAACTCGCCTATGAGATTAATCACAGGAGAAACGGCACCTACGTGCTGCTGGAAGTAGAAGGCTCGGGCGCCGAGATTGCCGAAGTTGAGCGCCGCATGCGGGTCAACGATCAGATCCTGCGCTACATGACCGTGCGCGTCGATGAAATGCGCCGTCGCGCTGACAAGCTGAAGGACCGGCGCGCGCGCAAAGCCGCAACCAAGGCGGGAAACAGCAAGGCGAAGGCCGTTGCAGTTGGAACTGACAGCGATGAGGACGAGTCAGCCGCTTAATGCGCCTGGCCGATTGAGAAGGGAAAGATATGTCATCGAATTACGAAGATCGCGATTTTGGTTTTGAGCGCGAGTACGATCGCAATATGCCGCGCGGCCCACGCCGCATGCAGCGCCGGAAGATTTGCCGCTTCTGTATCGAAAAGGTCGATTTGATCGATTGGAAGGACGTGAAGCTGCTGATGTCCTACGTGCCGGAGCGCGGCAAGATTCTGCCCCGGCGCATTTCCGGCGTCTGCGCCACGCATCAGCGGATGCTGGCCGAAGCAATTAAGCGCGCGCGCAATATCGCATTGCTGCCGTACGCAGCTGATTGAGGATCTGGTGTCAGAAGCCCGACCGTAAGGGAGGGCCGCTCACGCAAGTAGCCCTCCCTCACGGTCGGGCTTCTGACACAAAATTGAGGAATCAACACATGGCACATACACAAGTTCTTTTACGTGAAGACATCGACAATCTGGGCGCGCGCGGCGAAATCGTGCGCGTCAAAACCGGCTACGCGCGCAATTATCTGCTGCCGCGCAAACTGGCCGTGGAAGCGACCGCCAACAACGTGCGCCAAATCGAAGGCGAAAAAGCCGCATTGGCCAAACGCGAAGCAAAGGAACGTGGGACTGCAGAGTTGCAGGCTTCGCAGTTGCAGAAACTGACGCTTAAGTTCGAGCGCAAAGTCGGCGAAGCCGGTGTGCTCTATGGCTCAGTCACTTCGATAGACATCGCGCATGAATTGAAAGAGCAGGGTTACGAAATCGATCGCCGCAAGATCGTTCTGCGCGAGCCGATCAAACGCTTCGGCAGTTACACCGTGCCGGTGCGTCTGCATCGCCAGGTCACCGTCGAGCTGCCGATTCAGGTGCTCGGTGAAGGCGGCGTTGAAGTTAACGTGGAAGCTTTGCAGCCGGAAGTTGCGAAGGAAGAAACAGCGGCGCCGACACCGGAAGCCAGTCCTGAGGAATAGCGTCACGCGGCTGGGCTGCAGCACAGTGTGGTAAGGCCTTCTTACCGAAAATCGTTCTGAAGAATCGATGCGGCGAGGTTCAGCCTCGCCGCTATCTTTATCTAGAGCAGTTGCCGAAAGCAGGATGCTTCGCATCGGCGTTAAAGCTGCGCTGGATTGTCGGCAATCATCATTGCGCTGATCAGAACGCAGTTTTATGTTGTGCCTCACGTCTAATTCGCGTGCTCAAAAAAAGAATGGTTTCACATTATTAGCCTCTCGCTCTCATGTGATATTTTCCAAACTTAATACGACGCGCCGCGTGATCTTTCCTCAACGTCGCGTAGCAGCCCCTGATAATGGCAACACCTGAACCAATTCGTGATTCGATCCTCGAGCGTCCGCTTCCCAGCAGTCCGGACACTGAACGCGCAATTCTCGGCGCCATCATTTTAGATAACACCCTAATCGCTCAGGCAGTCGAACTGCTGAAGCCGCCCGATTTCTATGTGCCGTCGCATCGCCGCGTTTTTGTCGCGATGATCAGCTTGTTCGAGCGCGGTTCTGAGATCAACCCAATTCTGATCGCGGAAGAATTGCGGCGCGATAACTCACTCGAATCGTCGGGCGGAATTCTCTTCCTGACCAATCTCACGAACGGATTGCCACATGTGACCAGCGTGGTGCAATTCGCGAAGGTTGTGCGGGGCAAGTCTCTCCTGCGACAGTTGGTCAAAGTCGCCAACAAGATCACTGCCGAAGCGCTCGAAGAGGAAGACGAGCCGCAGAACATTCTCGATCACGCAGAGCACGCGATCTTTGCTCTGGCCGACGAGCGCATTCGCCAGGGCTTCGAACACATCAAGCATCCGGCTGAACGTGTGTTGGAAAAAGCCGAGGCGGTTGAGCATCGCGACCTGGTCGTAACTGGCGTCCCTACGGGATTTCGGGGCCTGGATACACTCACTGCCGGCTTGCAGAAACAGGATTTAATCGTGATCGCCGCGCGGCCTTCAATGGGCAAGACCAGTCTGGCGTTGACGCTCGCGCAGCACGCGGCGATAGAAGGCAACGCGGTCGTCGGCATCTTCTCCCTCGAAATGTCGTCTGACGCGTTGGCGATGCGCATGCTCTGTTCGGAAGCGAGCGTGGACGCGCAGAAGTTTCGCACTGGCTATCTTTCCAATGAAGAATGGTCGCGCCTGGGCAAGGCTCTGGGACGGTTGGCAGACGCGCGGATCTTCATCGACGACACCGCAGCCATCTCAGTTCTGGAGATGCGCGCCAAGGCGCGGCGACTCGCAACCGAACAGAAACAACTCGATTTGATCGTCGTCGATTATCTGCAGTTGATGTCCGGTTCTTCCGGCCGTTTTGAATCGCGCCAACAGGAAGTGTCGCAAATCTCGCGCGAGCTGAAGGCGCTGGCCAAGGAGTTGAATGTGCCGATGGTAGCGCTGTCGCAGTTGTCGCGTGCGCCTGAGAATCGTACCGACCATCGTCCGCAACTCGCCGACCTGCGCGAGTCGGGAGCGATCGAGCAGGACGCTGACGTCGTCGCGTTCATCTATCGTGAAGAGCAATACAACAAGCAGGAAGAAAACAAGAACATCGCCGAACTGATCGTCGCCAAGCAGCGCAACGGTCCGACCGACACTGTCTATCTCGCCTTTGTAAATCAATTCGCCAAATTTGCCGATCTGGATCGAGACGCGCTGGGCGCCTATCTCGGTCGCTTCGATCGATCGAAAGGTGCGCGGATCAATCGCGGCACTGACGGTTTCTAGGTTCTCTTTACCACCAAGAACACAAGGGCACTAAGGCTTGAAGAGGGGGATCAGGCTGTCACTTCTCTTTGAGGCTTAGTGCCTTTGTGGTTAATCTACCCTCCTTGATTGAGCTGCAGAACAAAGCGGGAAGACCGACTTGGGCCGAGATCGATCTCGACGCGCTGGCGCACAATTTTCGGGTGATTCGAAATCACGTCGGCGGCGGGGTGAAGATTCTCGCCGCGGTTAAAGCCAATGCTTATGGTCATGGCGCTCAGGAATGCGCGCGCCGGCTTGAACGCGAAGGCGCCGACTGGTTCGGCGTGGCTTTGCCGGAAGAAGGAATCGAGCTGCGAGAAGCCGGCGTTAAGGCGCCGATTCTTTGTCTCGGCGGATTCTGGCCCGGGCAGCAAGGTTTATGTCTGCAGGAGAGTCTGACTCCGGTTATCTACCGGACCGACATGCTCCAGACCCTCGATCAAGCGGCGCGCGATGCCAACGTGACCGCGCCGGTGCACGTCAAGATCGATACCGGCATGGGACGGCTCGGGGTCCGCTTCGATGGCGTTTCGGAGTTCTGCGCGAACCTAAAAAGGTTTTCCAATCTTCGTCTCGATGGTTTGATGACGCACCTCGCAGTGGCTGACGATGAAGCGAAGCAATCATTCACCGATGAGCAGCTGCGCAAATTTGATCAGGCGGTGGAAGTTTTTCGCGCGCAGGGCTTCTCTCCAAATCTAATACACGCGGCGAATTCCGCGGCTACCTTTGCCCGTCCGCGGAACGGTGAAAATATGGTGCGGCCGGGCGGCACGCTTTACGGATTTGTGCGGGATGTGCTGCCGGAAAATATCGGCACGCCTGATCTGCGGCCGTCAATGTCGCTCTTCACGCGCATCATGTTGCTCAAGCGAGTGCCGGGTGGTGAGAAGCTCGGTTACGGAACAACCTTCGAGACAACGCGCGATTCATTAATTGCCACGCTGCCGATCGGTTACGATGACGGATATTCGCGCGCGTTATCCAATCGAGGCCGGGTGATCGTACGCGGAGAATTCGCGCCGGTAGTGGGCCGGGTTTCAATGGACCTGACGCTTATTGACGTGACCGATGTTGCCGCTGTCGAACCAAACGATCGGGTAACCCTGCTCGGCGCGGATAGCGGCCGGAAGATAACTGCAGAGGAGATTGGTGAACGCGCCGGGACGATCTCGTACGAAATTACCTGCGGCATCAGCAATCGTGTGCCGCGAATTTACAAAGGATAAAGAGCGTGGATAACGTTGGACAGCTGACGATTAAGGTCAACGATTCAGATTCAGTGACGGCGATGTTATATCCGGCGGCAAAGAAAGATCGCGCCGGTGTCACAATCATTCTGGGTCATGGCGCGGGCGCCGATCAGTTGAGCGGCTTCATGCGCATGGCCGCGGCAGGGTTGGCGGCGCGCGGTCTTGACGCCATGACTTTCAATTTTCTTTATAAGGAGCAGCAGCGTGGAGCTCCTGATCCGAAGGCAAAGCTGGAAGCGTGTTATCGCGCGGTCATCGACGCCGCGCGCAAACAGAAGAAGCTGAAAGACAACAGACTGGTGATTGGCGGCAAGTCGATGGGCGGGCGGATCGCTTCGCAGGTCGCCGCGGAAGATTCAGAGGGCATTGCTGGTCTCGTCTATCTCGGGTATCCGCTGCATCCACCGGGACGTCTGGACAAGATGCGCGACGAGCATCTGCCGCAGATCAAAGCGCCGATGTTATTCGTGCAGGGCGCACGCGATGCCTTCGGAACCGAAGACGAGATCAAGGCGATCATCAAGAAGCATCGACTGGGCGCTGAGCTTTACCTAGTGACCGCAGGCGATCATTCATTCAAGGTCCCAAAGAGCGTCAAACCGCAACCGCAGGTTTACGAGGAAGTGTTGGATGAAATCGCGCGCTGGTGTCGGGAACTGTGAGAGAACAACATGCCTAAATACAACTTCATTCAACTCGATGTGTTCACTGATCGCGCCTTTGCCGGCAATCCGCTGGCGGTGTTTCCGGAAGCCGAAGGCATCTCTGACGAACAGATGCAGCAGATCGCGCGGGAAATGAATTTGTCTGAAACCGTGTTCGTGTTGCCGTCAGACAAAGAAGACATCCTGAGACGTTTGCGAATCTTTACGCCCGGCAGTGAACTGCCCTTCGCCGGTCATCCGATTGTCGGTACCTGGAATTGCCTGGCGCGCGAAGGCGTGGTGCCTTTGCCGGAAGGCGGCGATGGCCGCGTGCATCTCAAGCATGAAGTCGGCATCGGCGTTCTGCCGATCGAAATTGATTTCAAAGATGGATTGCCTGTGAGCGTGACGATGACGCAGGGCACGTTCGAGATTCGCAGCGAGATTGACGACTGGCAGGAGCAGGCGGACATTGCGAGGGCGCTCGGGTTGGCGCGCGAGGACCTCGATGAGACATTGCCGATTCAAGCTGTCTCGACCGGCAATACGATGTTGCTGGTGCCGGTGCGATCGCTGGCGGACCTTGGCAACTGTCGTCCAAACCAAAACCTGTTGGACGATATTTTCACGCGCAGCGAAGTACTGCGCGGCGGCACCGGCTGCTATGCCTTTACGCGCGAGACGATCGAAATCGGGGCGGCGCGCGCGCACGCGCGATTCTTTGTGGGCATGGGGATTGGCGAAGATCCCGCGACCGGGAGCGCCGCCGGGCCACTGGGTGGATATCTGGTCTATCACGATGTGACTCGGGTCGATGCGATAGATGGAGTTTATGAATTCGTGATTGAGCAAGGCGACTTCATTAATCGGCCCAGCCGGATTGGTCTGGAAGTCAAAGGCGCGGCGGGAAAAGTGGAAGAGGTTCGCGTGAGTGGCGAATCAGCGGTGGTGGCGCGCGGGGTGCTGGAGTTTTAGAAGTTCGAGGTACGGCATGAAGATCGGAATTCTCTGCATGGTGGGTTTGTTGGTTGTGGCTGGGGCGCAGCGTTTTACTCAGATTCAGGACGCCGGGGAGAAAGCTCACCAACAATGGCTTGAAGCTCGTTATAAAGAAGCAACGTCGATTAGGCCGGGGATGACTCGCGCAGATTTATTGAAACTGTTTGGGCAGGAGGGAGGAATTCAAACTCCGACGTCTCAACGCTACGTCTTGAAGAGTTGCAGTCTGATCCATATCGACGTCAAATTTGATAAGTACGACGCGGCAAACCGGCAGCGAGATGATTCAGTTAGAATCGAGGAAGTCTCCAGGCCTTATCTCGATCGAATCGTGCTTGATTGAGGTTGCTAGGGTGTGTGTCTGAACCGCGAGTAATAGCGATCGGATCACGTGCCTGTAAGCGCAGCTGTTGATCAAGAACTTCTTGAATCGCTGGTATCACATGATCCGGTCGCTATCGCTCGCGGTTCTGACACGCTGATTAAGTCCAGACTATGGTCGTGAATCCCGAAATACTCGATCTCCTAATCATTGGCGCAGGGCCCGCCGGCCTTTCCGCAGCGGATGCGGCGGCGCGTGAAGGACTGTCATATCTGGTTATCGAGCGGGGCACGATTGCCAACACGATTCGACATTATCCTGTCGGCCGCACGATGTTCTCGACACCCAACGAGTTGGAGATGCGCGCAGGTTCGCTGCAACCGGTGCGCGAAAAGCCCACGCGCGAAGAGTTGTTGTCGCACTACATTCACTTTGTGCTCGATCACGATTTGCGCATCAACACCGGTGAAGAGGTAATCGACATAACACCGGACGGCGACGGCTTCACGATTCAAACACGACGTCCGACCTTCGATGGCGAAAACGAAACGCACACCTATCGCGCGCGAACGATCTTGTTTGCCATCGGCGCGATGGAGCATCCCCGTTACCTGAACATTCCCGGCGAAGAGCTGCCCAAGGTCCATCATCTGTTTGTCGATCCTTACGCCTACGTGCGTAAAGAAGCGCTGGTGGTCGGCGGCGGCAACAGCGCGGCTGAAGCTGCGTTGTTCCTTTCTGAGGAAGGCGCGCGCACCACCATGGCCATCTGGCGTGACGATTGGGAGAATCGCGATCCGAAGGCCGGCGCGATGAAGCACTGGGTGCGCTCACCGCTCGAACGCGAAATAAACGAAGGCCGTCTGCGCGTAATTCTGTATAAGCAGATTGAAGAAATCAGTAAAGACGCGGTGCGACTGACCACTGAGGACGGCGAGTCGATGACAATTCCGAACGACGTCGTTTTTGTGCTTATCGGTGCAGATGCTGATCTGACGCTGCTAAAGAGCGTGGGCGTGAAAACAGAAGCTGGAAAGTTGAGCGAGGTTCCGGTATATAATCCCGACACTTTCGAGACCGATGTGCCGGGCATTTACGTGGCAGGTCACTTCACGCATGCGCGTCACATCAAGGCAGCGATCGAGGTGCCGCGAAAAATTATTCCATTGCTCGCGGCCAAACTAAAGGCGCAAAATCTTACCCGGTGAAAATATGGCCCGTTCCCTGAGACTCGCAGTTTTCCTTCTCGCCATCATCGCGCTTTGTAATTCTGCTCCGGCCCAAAAGAAAGAACAGTTGATCAATCCGCAGTCGTCATGTTCACGTGATACCGCTTTAAGCATCATTCAGCGTCAGATTGATCTGGGCAAAACAATCGACAGCGATGCGCAGCGAATCAAGTTGACCCTGCGTGCTGCAGATCTGATGTGGCCGGCGGATCAGCCAAAAGCGCGCGCGACATTCACTGATGCTTTTGATGTCGCCACGCGTCTATTCAAAGAGAAGGGTGCGCCCGACACTCGCGAGGGCCGCATGCCCGTGCAGGGCATCGATTATCGTTACACCGTGATCACGGCCATCGCCAGAAGAGACTCGGCATGGGCACGCAAGCTTTCGCAGCAGATTCTTGACGAAGAAGCTGCGGCTGAAGCCGCGAGAATTGAAGACCAGGCTGCGAAAGAGAAAGCCGAGAGCAACCCCCAAGCGACGCGCACCAGCGAGCAGTTGATGGGAATCGCACTCGGAGTGCTCGCTAACGATCAGGATACGGCAGTTAAGTTTGCGCGCAGCACCTTGCAGTATCCGGCGACGCTTTACACGTCGATGTTTCTTTTCAAATTGTCGGAGACGAACCGTGGTCCGGCAGATCAGTTTTATGTCGAAGCGCTGAATGCTTACTCGCGGATGCCGATGGGGCAGTTTGTGTACCTGTCTTCTTATCCGTTTGCGGTGAACCGTGACTTGGGCGAGACGTTGCCGTGGACGGTTTATCCAGTGCCGAATGGCCTGGCACCGAGCCCTGCGCTGCAGCGATTGTTCGTGACGACGCTGTTGGATCGGGCGCGCGATCTGGTTCAGAATCCGCCTCCGCCAAAAGCCGGCACGCGTTGGAGTGAAACGAGCCAGGTGTTCATGACTCTGACTCGCGTCGAGCCGCTGATTGCCAATTCGCTGCCGGAACTGACAGCGCAGGTCGCCGAAGCACGCGGAAATGTTGGAGCTTTGCTGACTGAGCCGGAACAGCGCCGCACTACCGATAAGTTGAAGGATCCGCCCAAACAAACGTTCGACGAGATTATCGAAGCGGCGGACAAATTAGCGAATGCCGATGAGCGTGAAGGCAGAATCGCGCTGGCGATTCTGCAAGCGGCTGATTCGGAAACCGAAAGCCTCGCAAAGCTGGACGCGGCGGGAATGAAAATCGACGACATCAACCTGCGCAAACGGGTCATGAGTCTGGCCTATTTTAATCGTTCACAAAAGCAGCTCAAAGAAAAGAAGGTCGATGAAGCGCGGCGGCTTGCCGCTAAAGTTGAGGAGCCCGATCAGCGCGCTTATCTCTACGCCAAGATTGCCGACGAGTCGCTGAAGCAAAAGAAGGACGACGCGGACGTGCGCGAGATGCTGCAAGACGTCGTCGATACGGTCGCCAAATCCGCAGACTCGGAGGTCAAAGCCCGCGCGCTGCTGGTGGCCGTTCATCTTTACATGTCGATCGACGCTAATCGCGCCGTGTCACTGCTGGGGGATGTGGTGAAGACGATTAATAACATTCCATCGATCGACCTGTCCGGTGATCGAATCAACATAAAGGTCGAAGGCAAGACCTTTGGAACGTATCGTGGTTTGCAGACTCCTGGATTCAGTCCTGAAGTCGTCTTCCGCGAAATGGGCAAACTCGATTTTGATGGGACGCTGTATCTGGCGAGCAATCTGAGCGACAAATCGATTCGAGGGTTGACGACGCTCTCGCTGGCCGATCAATGCCTCAAGGATTTACCGCCGCCACCTAAATCAAACAAACCTGCCATGGCCAAGCCTCGTTAGACTTCGGGTACGCACGCCTCCGGCGTGCTGCATGCTGGAAGCATGCGTACCATTGGAACTTGCCGGTCTCATTTGCCGCTGATACATTCTCGCGAGTTTCGGTATGCACGCCTCCGGCGTGCTGCATGCTGGAAGCATGCGTACCATAAATGGAGACACCCTTAACGCCAATTGAATTCGCGCGTCGCGCGCGCAAGCTCTACGGCGATCGTGAAGCGGTCGTCGACGGCGAGCTGCGAGTGACCTATGAAGAGTTCTTCGCTCGCTGCGATCGTTGGTCATCCGCATTACAGAACCTGGGTATCGCGAGAGGGGATCGCGTCGCCTACATCGCGCCGAATACTCACGCGCAACTCGAGTCGTTTTATGCCGTGCCGCAAATTGGCGCCGTCCTGGTGCCGATTAACTATCGGCTCACGGCAGATGACTTTGTCTATCTCATCAACCACAGCGGCGCCGAAGTGGTTTGCGCGCATTCTGATTATCTGGCGGCCGTCGATAGCGTGCGTTCGCAGT
>JADMIO011285677.1_pt1 | contig 16158 bp, 18 predicted proteins | sample 8958161 | NCBI WGS metagenome assembly JADMIO01 (sample SAMN16585339, study PRJNA669376) | soil metagenome | isolation source: Crop rotation soil | place: USA: Cullars Rotation, Alabama | collected 2011
GCCGCGACTTCAAGTCACGTGAATTCCAAGCTTCGGATCCCACTGTGCTGGAAAGGGACGGGTTTCATGTTCCAGGCGGGGCAGCCGGTCCATCATACCGCGCCACGCACAGCGCATTCGCGAACCAGGTCCCCTCGCTCATGGGGTGCGCCTGCACCTGGAAGCCGAGGGATTCCAGGACCCGGCGCCACTCGGCCAGGGGACGCGCGTTGAGGCGCGGCCAGTGTCCGCCATGGAGTGCGGTCACCATGCGATCGACGAAGAGGGTGTAGCGGAAGCGCAGCGACCCGTTGGCGTCGGCGACCCGCAAGAGCAGCGTCCCGCCGCCGCGAAGCGATCCGCGCACGCGTTGCAGCACCGCGAGCTGCTCGGGTGGCGAAAGGTAATGGAGCACGTCGAGGATCACGACGACATCCGCCGCGGGAAACTCCGTCGTGCGGATGTCGCCCTCGACCCAGTGCGCGTCGGGATTCGCCGCGCGGGCACGGGCGATGTCACGGCGCCGCTGGTCGATGCCGTGCATCCGCTTCACGTCGATGCCGGCGACGGCGAGCAGCGATGCGACGAGTCCCTGTCCGCAACCCAGGTCGAGCACGCGGGCACCCGCGGGGACGAGCGCCCGATCGAGTAGGTGCGCGAACACGGGATCGCCGGTGAGCTTGCCCTTCGCGAAGTGGACGGCGTAGCGGTCGGCGGCGGGATAGCGGGCCGCGGCGCTCTTCGCGAGCGCGCGGAAGTGCGCGTCGCTCAAGGATCGATGGCTTGGGAGAGGGTCACGGGCTTGAGGCCCGCGGCGCGCGCGGCCTCCAGCACGCGCGGCAGGACCTCGATGACCATCGGCAAGCCCGCCGGCGTGCGCGCGTAGTGCCCGTCGTGCAGCAGCAGGATGTCGCCCGGGGAGAGCCCGCGCAGCAGGCGCTCGGCCACGCCGTCGGGGTCCGTGCGGTTGGTGTCGTATCCGCGGCGCGTCCAGCTCACGAGCCTCAGGCCCAGGTCGTTCAGCACCGGATCGAGCAGCGGATTGCGCAGTCCCGCGGGCGGCCGGAAGAACCGCGGCGCATGGCCCGTGGCCTGCTGGATCGACTGCTGCGCGCCGGAGATCTCGCGGCGGATCCCGCCCAGGCCCATCATCGGGAAGGTGGCGCGATGGCCGCGCGAATGGTTCTCGACCGAGTGGCCGCGCCGCACGATCTCGCGCACCAGCTCGGGCTCCCGGGCCACGCGTTCGGCGATGCAGAAGAACGTCGCCCGCGCGTTGTGCGCGTCCAGCAGGTCGAGCACGCGCGGCGTGACCTCCGCGTCGGGCCCATCGTCGAAGGTGAGCGCGATCTCGTTGCGCGCGATGGCGGCACGCGGCAGGCGCGTGAGGTTCGGACCGAGCCACGTGCTGCGCGGCCAGAGGCCGAGCACCGTGAGGAATGCATGGTTGGCGGCGACGGCGGCGAGCGACCACCACAGCGATCCCTCGGGCCCGGCGACCGCGACGACGAGGGCCACGATGTGCAGGACGATGGAGGCCGCGATGGTGCGGGTGGGCCGCCAGCGCGTCGTGACCGCGGAATGGACGATCGCGCTCATTGCAATTCGGCCCGGCGATCGGCCAGGAACTCGTTCCAGAGCGAGCGCCACGCGGTCCAGTCATGTCCGCCGGGGAGCTCGCGCACGTTGGCAGGATCCAGGGTTGCGGCCATGCGGCGCTGTCCGTCGACGAAGCGATCGTTCGATGCGATGTAGCAATGCACCGTGGCGCGGCGGGCACCTCCCTCCGAAAGCCAGCGCCACGCCTCGCGCTCGAGGTCGCCCTCGGGCGGGATCTCCGGGCGCCACTCTCCGGGACCGCCCGCCGCTTCGATCTCGCGCAGCGTCGCGCGGGTGGCAGGGTAGGGCGAGATGAGCGCGATGCCCTCGAGGACGTCTTCGTGGCGCGCGGCGTAGCAGATGGCGGCGAGGCCGCCCAGCGAGATGCCCGCGAGCCAGATGCGCGAGCGCCCACGGTTGCGCGCGGGTGCCACCATCGCGTCCTCGATGCGCCCCACCATGGAGCCGTCGGCGAACCACGCGGCGCGCGTCTCGCCCATCACCAGCTCGGCGTCGATGCCGTGCTCGCGGACCGCGTCGGGGAATCCCTCGCGCACCAGGTCCTCCGGCTGCGAGAGGCTGCCCGCCAGCAGCGCGAGCACCACCGTGGGCCGGTCGCCCCTCTGGAGGCTGGCTTGGATCGTGCGCATTTCTATGTGTCCTCTCCCTCGGGAATTGTAGCCGAAGGGTTGGACAGGGCTGCGAAGAGCAAGGTCAGGAAAGCACCAGGCGCGACGGTCGCTCCCAGCGCGTGCAGGACCGGGATCGAGGAGGCGGCGAGGACGCCGAAGCTCGCGACCGTGGTCGCGTTGGCGATCACGAGCGAGGCGAGCGTGCGCGGCGCGGGCGGCGCGTCCGTGGAGGCGAGGCGATCGAAGAAGAGCGCGTAGTTCGAGCCGATGGCGACCACGAGCAGGAGCCCCACCAGGTGGAGAAGCGTGAGGGCCGAGCCTGCGAGCGCGTGCCCCGCAGCGACCACGAGCACGCCCGCCACGAGCGGCGCCATCACGCGGGCCACCCGGCCCGGGCTTCGCAGCGAGGCGAAGAGGAGCGCCACGATGATGGCGAGGCCGATCGCCGCGGCCACCAGCGCGCGCTGGAAATAACTGCCGTAGAGCGCGTCGACCTCTCCCTTGAGATCGAGGAGCACCGTGCCGGGCACGCTGCCGATCGCCGACTGGACGGCGGCGATGTCGAGCGCCGAGCTCTCGGGCGCCCGCAGGCCGATGATGGCGCGGGCCCGTCCATCGCCGCTGCGCACGAGCATGCCGTCGAGCGCGGCATCGAGCGCAGTTCCCGCGATGTCGCGTCGCGTGGCGGGCGCCGCGCTGCGCGCGCGCTCCACGTCGCCGACGAAGGGCTCGAGCTTGCCCGGACGAAGCGGCGAACCCGCGAGCGCCGTTTGCAGGCGCGATCGCAGCTCGGCGGTCTCCGGCAAGGACTCGCGCCGCTTGCGTTGCGTATCGAGGCTCGGGAGGAAACGCGCGGGGCTGTCGTAGCCGCCGAGCTTCCTCGAAGCGACCAGCGGATCGAGCGCGCGGCCGACGCGCTCCGCCTGCTCGAGCACGGCTTCCTCGTCCGCGCCGGCCACCACGATCATGTGGCGCGCGTCCGAGGCGCCGAGCGCGGCCCGCAGCTCCACGTCGAGGCGCCGGTCGCGCTCGCCGATGGGGTTGAGGTTCGCGAGGTCGCGGTCCGAGAGCGAGCCCCAGTGCGCGGCGAGGATCCCGAGCGCGATCGTCGCGAGCACGGCGGGGATCCAGCGCCCGCGCGCGAGGCCACGCACCGTCCGCGCGAGTTGCACGCCCCACGGCGTGAGATCGCGGATGCGCCAGCCCGCGGGCAGGAGCCGCGGCAGCACGAAGCGCGTCACCGCCGCGGCGGCGACGAGCCCCGCGATGGAATAGACGCCCAGCTGCGCGAGGCCCGGCAGTCCCGAGAAGAGCAGCGCCGAGAACCCCGCGATCGAGGTGAGCACGCCCAGCCGCACGGTGGGCCAGAAGCGCGCGATCCAAGCGCCGCGTTCCATCCCGTTCGCGCGCTCCGATTGCACGAAGAGGTAGATCGAGTAGTCCACCGCCTCGCCGATGAGCGTCGTTCCGAATCCCAGCGTGATGCCGTGCACCGCGCCGAAGCCGAGCGAGACGGCCGCCACGCCGGCGAGCGCTCCCGAGGCGACGGGCACGAGGCCCAGCAGGAGCGTCGTGGGCGAGCGATAGACGACGAGCAGGATCGCCGCGACGAGGCCGAGGCTCACGAGCGCCAGGCGCTCGACGTCGTGGCGCACCAGCGCGCGCGAGCGGACGGCGAAGACCCCGAGACCGGTCATCTCGAGTGATGCCGCGCGCGGCTGTGCGGCCCCAAAGGCCGCCTCGATCGCCGACATCGCATCGGCCTGCGCGTCGATGTCGGAGCCGCTCGCGCGGGTTCGCGCGAGGAGGATCGCGCGGTTGCCGTCGGGCGAGGCCCACACGCCTTCCACCTTGCGCGGCTCCGAGCCGGGCCTCATCGCCTCCAGCACCGCGAGCATCTCGCCCGTGGGATCGCGCGGCACCAGCGCCTTCACGAGCAAGCCCGCCGGCGAGGCGAGGAGGTCGATCGTCTCGTCGATGGCGGCGCGCAGTCCCGCGACCGAGAAGCGCTCGGGGGTCACGTTGGGGCTCAGGACGTAGCGGTGCTCCATGAGCCACCCGCGCTCGCGCTCGAACCCGCCGGTGCCGTTGCCCGCGAAGGCGAAGCGGGTGTCCTTGCGAAGCGCGTCGGCGACCGCGTTCGACAACCGCGCGCGCTCCGCCGCGTCGCCGCCCGAGATGCCGACCATCACCAGGCGCGAGAGGGCGCCGTCGCGCAGCTGCTCGACGAGGAGGCGCTGCGCCGGCGTAGGCGAGGAGGGGAGGAAAAGGGAGAGGTCGGCGACGAAGCGGGTGTGGAGGACCTGCCAGGCGCAGAGCGCAATGGCCGCGAGCCACAGTGCGACGACTACGGCCCGGCGGCTCACTTCGCGGGGGCGATCGCCATCACCGAGCGATCGCCGTCGGCCTGCAGGATCTCCACGCTCGTCACGCGCGACTCGACCCCGCCGATCTCGACGCGCTCCACCAGCTGCGATGCACCCGGGTCGAGCGGCCGCAAGGTGAGCTTCCATCGCGCGGCCGTGCCATCCAGCCCCACCGAGTACGCGCGGGTCACCGCGGCGAGGTCGCCCGCGAGGGTCGAGCGGATGCTGTCCACCAGCACGGCAACGGCGGGATTCTCCCGCAGCTGCATCGTGTGGCGCTTGCCCGCGCGCTCGAGCGACACCTGCCCGCCCTGCACGACGACGCTTTCGGGCTTGGGCTGCAGCGTGCGCTTCTCCATGCGGTCGGGCGGCGTGAAGAGGAGCTCGCCCGACGATTGCACCGGCTTGTCCAGCAACGACAGGTACTTCTTCTCCGTGAAGGTCGCTTTCGCCGGTCGCGATTTCGCCAGCGACTCGAAGAGCGTCGGGATGCTCCAGTCCGCGGCGGGCGCGGGCGGCGCCAGCGCGAGCACTGCCACGACGAAAAGGCTCCTCATGGCCGCGCCCAGAAGTCGAAGAAGTTGAACCAGTTGAAGGGCGAGCGGCGTGCGTGGTCTTCGAGGAGCGCCGCGTAGGCGCGCACGCCTTCGTTCACGCGCTCGGCGCGATTGCCGGCGTCCGCGCCGGAGAAGTCCGCGAGCGGCTCGAAGCGCACGTCGTAGCGATTGCCGCCCAGGTGCGCGCCCGACATGAAGATCACTCGCCGCCTGAGCACCGCGGCCATGCGCAGGGGACCCGTGGGAAAACGCGCGGGAGAGCCGAGGAAATCCACGTCGAGGGTCGGCTCGTCGCCCAGGGTGCGATCCGCCAGCACGCCCACGAGGGCGCCGTCGTCAAGGAGCGCGCCGATATCCAGCATCGACTCCATGCGGCCGAGCGCCACGATGTCCTCGGCCGCGGAGGGCGAGAGGGCCGCGAGCACGCCGCTCACCTTGCGCGCGTTCTCCTCGTACATCGCCATCGCCACGCGCCGCTGCCCCAGCGTGCGGCCGCAGGCGCGCAGCGCCTCGAAGCTGCCGAAGTGCGCGCCCATGAGGAGCGCGCCTTCCGGACCGAAGAGCTCCGCGCCGTGCACCTCGATCTCGAACAGGTCGAACCGTCCTCGCAAGAAGAAGACGCGGTCGTGCACCGTCGTCGCGAAGGTGAAGAAGTGCCGCCAGGTCTCCGCACGCGTGGGCGCGCGGCCCAGCGCGCGGGTGAGGAAGTCGCGGGAGGCGCGGCGCGCCGCCGTCCCCGTGAGATGGAAATAGGTCGCCGCGATCCACAGCAGCACGCGCGACGCCGACCGGCCCAGCGAGACCGATGTCCACGCCATGAAGCGGATGAGGGCGAGGCTGCCGCGCTCGGGGCGCTGTCGCCACTCGGCCTGCACGGCGCGCTCATCGCCCGCGGCTTGCATCGCGCTTCAGCCCCGGCGCGGCGAGAGCGCCCCGCTCGCCACCACGCCGGCGTCGGAACGCACCTCGAAGCGGATGCCGCCGTGGTCCATGCGCTCGTGCGTGAGCGTGAGCGGCGTGCCGGGTGTCACCGGCTCGAGGAACTTGGTGCTCGCGACCTCCCACTGCTCGACCGGAACGCCCGTCGATTGCGCGATCGACGCGAGCGCCTCGGCGAGGATCACCACGCCCGGCAGGATCGGGTTGCCCGGGAAGTGTCCCTCGTAGGCGGGATGGTCGCGCGCCACGGCGAGCGCGGTGGCGACCGGGGTGCCGGCCATCAGCCCCGCCCGCGCGGGCGCTGGCGAGCCTCGGCCGCGAGTGCGGCGAGGGCCGCGCGCGGAAGCTTCCCCGTGAGGCCCCGCGGCAGGCGCTCCACGAGCACCACGGGCCTCGGCAGGAAGGCCGCGTCGATGCGGCGGCGCAGCGCTTCCAGGATGGCGGCGGAGGTGAGCCCCGGCGCGACCGCGAACGCCATGAGCCGCGTCACGCCATCGGTCGCCTCGTCGTCGGGAATGTAGAACACGCCGTCCTCGACGCCCTCGATCGCGGTGAGCTGGTGGTTGAGGTAGCCGAGCGAGTTGCGCTTGCCGGCGATGTTCACCATGTCGGCGGTGCGGCCATGCAGGATGAACCGGCCGTCGGGCAGGGCCTCGATCACGTCATTGAGCCTGGTCGGCTCCTCGATGTGGCCGCCCGCCGCCATCGCCTGCGAGCCCTCGTTCCACACGCGCACGCCGTCGAGCGGCGTCCACTCGACTTCGTGGGTGGGACGCCGAAGCGCGAGCTGTCCCGTCTCGGTGCAGCCGTAGATCTCCATCACGCGCGCGCCGGTGCGCTCCTCGGCGGTACGCGCGAGGCCCACCGAGAGCGGCGCGGTGGCCGACACGATGGTCTCGACGCGGCCCGCATCGCCGCCTTCCATCCAGGAGCGCAGGTGGAACGGCGTGATGAAGAGCACGCGCGGCGCGGGCGCGCGCGCGACGGCGTCGTCGATCTCGCCCGGAAGGTACGGGCGTTCCGCGGTGAGCGCGGCACCCGAGGCGATCGGCAGCAGGATCGTCGACTCGAAGCCATACATGTGCTGCGGCGGCACGGTGCCGAGGATCGAGTGGCCCGGACCCACGCCGAGGCGGCGCGCCTCGGCCTGCACGTCGGCCACGAGCGGGCCCCAATGCTTGTAGTAGGGCTGAGGCTCGCCCGTCGATCCGGACGTGAAGAGGCAGGCGACCACCTGGTTCGCGTCGATCGCGGGAATCTCGGAGATCTCGGCGCGGCCGCCCTCGGGCAGCGCGATGCGGGGAAACTCGGCGGGCGCGTCCTCGTCCGCGACGCAGTGCGCATCGGGAGCAAAGTCGCGCATGGCCGCGAGCATCACCGGCGTGGTGGCCGGCGGCATGAGCGTCACCTGGCGGCGAACGATCGCGGCGCAGAGTGCCACCGCGAAGCGATAGCGGTCGGAGCAGAAGTTGAGGACGTAGCGCGCCTCCGGCAGCGCATCGGCGGCCTGCATCACGTCGGCGAGGAAACGTCCCGCGGACACCGGCCTGCCCTTGCGCCATGCGAACACCGTGTCGGGCCGGTGCGCGATGAGCGGCAGCGGCTTGGACGGTGTGGGGCGTGGGGCGGGCGAGGACACGGCGGGCCTCCTAGCGGGGCGCCTCGAAGCGCGCGCCGTTGAAGTGGCGCGAGAACGTGCGCACGCTGTTGATGAGGCCCACGCGCTCCCAGTTCGGCAGCACGCGGTGGCGCACGCCGTACTCGACCAGGAACATGGCGCCGATCGCCGTGGGATTCACGATGTTCGCGAGCACCGACCACGCGGACTTCAGGCCGGCGAAGTGCAGCACGCACGAGAACGCGAAGAGCGTGAGGAAGAGGATCGTCCAGGCGATCGTCACCTGGCGCGTGTAGCGCTCGACCTCGGGCGGGAGCTCCGCATGGAGGATGCGCGCGAAGCGCGTCACGAGCGCCTCGTGGCCGGGAGCGAGCGTGCGGCCGAAGAGGATCGCGAGCACGAGGTTGCCGCCGGCGTGCTCGAGGAAGAAGAGGTCGGCGAAATGCCGCTCGAGCGTCGCCCACTCGAAGGCCACGGCGATCGCGGCGGTGGCGAGGATCGCGAGCACCGCCAGCCGGTGGCGCGAACGCCGGACGATCCAGGCAGCCACGAGCGCCACGGGAATGAGGCTCACGGCGGCGCCGATGCGAGGCGGCACGCGGTCGATGAGCGCGGCGTGGGCGAGGAGGGCGAGTGCTACGGAGACGACCACGACCAGCGCCACCCACCAGGGCCCGCGCCGGGGCACGCTCACTTCGTCCTCCGCTCCGCGACGTGTGCTGCGAGGGCGTTGAGCGAGCGGAAGATGCGGACGTTGTCCTGGTCGTCTTCCTTCAGCTTGAAGCCGTAGCGCTTGGAGACGACGAGGGCGACCTCGAGGATGTCGATCGAGTCGAGGCCGAGGCCGTCCTTGTAGAGCGGCGCGTCGGGATCGATGTCGGAAGCGCCCACCTCGAGGTTGAGCGCGGAGACCACGAGCCCGGCGATCTCCCGCACGAGGGCGGGATCGACGGCGTGGCCATTGACGGGAAGCGAGCTGGGCATTTTCGTGGGGCGAATTGTGACCGAATGATATCACCTAGTCCTTCGGCTCCAGCAGTGCTTCCCGGCCCATCGTGAAGACGTATTTGCTTCCGCCGCTCGTCTTCGGCCATGCGAAGGCGAGGTCCGGAAAGGCCCTTTCCAGCGCCTTGCGATTGTGGCCGATCTCGACCACCAGCCGGCCCTTCGGATGGAGGTGGGAGGCCGCTTCGGCGAGGATCACGCGCGCATGGTCGAGCCCGTCGGCGCCGCTCGCGAGCGCCAGGGCGGGCTCCCGGCGGTACTCGACCGGGAGCTTCTTCATCGAGGCCGCGTTCACGTAGGGCGGGTTCGAGACGATGAGGTCGTACTTGCGGCCGACCAGCGTATCGAACATGTCCGATCGCACCAGGCGCACGCGCTCGGCGAGGCCGTAGTCCGCGACGTTACGGCGCGCGACCTCGAGCGCGTCGGGCGAGATGTCGGCCGCGTCCACCTGCGCATCGGGCCAGCGCAGCGCCGCGAGGATCGCGAGGCAGCCCGAGCCCGTGCACAGGTCGAGCACCGAGCGCGGCTTTCCGAGCTTCCCGCCCTCGATGAGCTCGAAGATGAACGACCGCGGGACGATGACGCGCTCGTCCACGTAGAAACGGTGCTTGCCGAGCCACGCCTCGCGCAGCAGGTACGCGGCGGGCTTGCGCGTGGAGATGCGCTTGGCGACGAGGTCGCGCAGCGCGCGTTCGGCGGCGGGCGCGACGGGTTCCTTCATGGAAGCGTGGAGTGCCGCCCAGTCGAGGCGCAGCACGTGCGCCGCGAGCCACATCGATTCCTGCACCGCGTCCACGGTGCCATGCCCGAAGGAGACACCCGCGGCATCCAGCCGCGCGGCCGCATCGCGCACGGCATCGACGACGGCGCGCGCCATGCGCTAGCGCGTCGCGGCGCCGGTGAGCTCCTCGAGGGCGCGGAAGTACACGCGCGCGAGGGGCTCGATCTCCTCCACCGACACCGCCTCGTTCACCTTGTGGATCGAGCGGTTCATCGGGCCGAACTCCGCCACCTCGTTGCAGATGTCGATGATGAACCGCCCGTCGGAGGTGCCGCCGGTGCAGTTCACCTCGGGCGTCACGCCCGAGACCTCGCGCACGACCTTCGTGAGCGTGTCCACGAGCTTCCCGCGCGGCGTGAGGAAGGGCTTGCCCCCGAGCGTCCAGTCGATGGAGTACTCGAGGCCGTGGCGCTTCAGGATCCCGTCCACGCGCGCCTTCAGCGACTCGGGCGTGCTCTCGGTCGAGAAGCGGAAGTTGAAGTCCACCTGCAGCAGGCCCGGCGTGATGTTCTGGGCACCGGTGCCGGCGTGGATGTTCGAGACCTGGAAGGTGGTCGGCGGGAAATACTCGTTGCCCTTGTCCCAATCGGCGGCGGCGAGGTCGGCGAGCGCGGGGGCGGCGAGGTGCACGGGGTTCTTCACGCGGTGCGGATAGGCCACGTGGCCCTGCACGCCCTGCACCCAGAGCCTGCCGGTGAGCGAGCCGCGGCGGCCGTTCTTGATGGTGTCGCCGAAGCGCTCGACGCTCGAGGGCTCGCCCACGATGCAGTAGTCGATGCGCTCGTTGCGGCGCTGCATCTCCTCGACGACGCGCACGGTGCCGTCCACCGAGGGACCTTCTTCGTCGGAGGTGATGAGGAGCGCGATCGACCCCGGATGCTGCGGGTGCGCGCGGACGTATCGTTCGGCGGCGGTGACGAAGGCGGCGATGGAGGTCTTCATGTCCGCCGCACCCCGCCCGTAGAGCATGCCGTCGGTGATCGTGGGCACGAAGGGATCGGTCGACCAGCGGTCGAGCGGCCCCGGTGGCACGACGTCGGTGTGGCCCGCGAGCACCACGAGGGGCTTCGCGGTGCCATGGCGGATGAGGAGGTTGGTCACGTCCCCGCGCGTGATGACCTCCGAAAGGAAGCCGAGGGGGGCGAGGCGCTCGACGATGAGCTGCTGGCAGCCCTCGTCGGCGGGCGTGACGGACTTCCTCCGGATCAACTCCCGGGCGAGCTCGAGCGTCTCGCTCATGAGCTCAGCGGCAGTGGGCGTCCGTCACGGCGTGGCACCGTCGGTCCCACGCGATCCTCGATGTACTTGCGCAGCTCCGCGCGCGTGCCGAGGAGGAAGTAGGCCTCGGCGCAGACGAAGAGCGGCCCGATGAGGAGCTGCTTCGCGTCGTCGAAGAACGCGGGCTTCATGCCCTCGAACTTGTGGCCCCAGAACTGCAGCGCCCATCCGGCCACGAACACCGTGACCGCGATGGCGAGCGAGGCGCCGCCGCCATACCGGTGCGTGATCTCGCTCGAGGCCGCGCACATGGCGAAGAGCACCAGCGTCATGGTCACGCCGAAGATGCGGTCGAGCCGGAAGTAGTAGAGGCAGAGCGCGATGGAGACGACCGCGGCGAGCGTCACGGACACGTTGGCGACCGGGAAGGAGATCGTCGCGAGCGCCAGCACGCCCGAGAACACGATCATCGGGACGCCCACGAAGTGCGTGGCGATGTTGCGCCGGTCGCGGTGGTAGGCCGCGTACTGGGTGAGGTTGAGCTCGATCGACTTCACGACGAATACCGCTAGAACTTCTCTTCGGTTTCCTCGGTGATCTTGAACTCGCCGAAGGAGGGGCCGCCCACGCGGGCGCCCGGCTGCGGCGCCTTCGCGCGCTCGCCCGCGGCGGGCATGATTCCCGAGTTGCCGAGCAGGAGGCCCAGGTTCGTGGCGGAGTCCGCGTTCGCGAGCGCCTCGTCGGTGGAGACCTTGCCCTGGCGCACGAGCCGGAAGAGATCCTGCTCGAAGGTCTGCGAGCCGGGCGACATCGACTTCTCCATCGCCTCCTTGATCTCGCCGATCTCGCCCTTCTCGATGAGCTCCTGGATGTTGCGCGTGTTGAGCAGCACTTCCATCGCCGGCGTGCGGCCGCCCTGCGTGGTCTTGATGAGGCGTTGCGAGATCACGGCCTTGAGCGACACCGAGAGGTCCTGCAGCAGCATCGGGCGCACTTCCAGCGGGAAGAAGCTGATCACGCGGTTCATCGCCTGGTAGGCGTTGTTCGCGTGCAGGGTCGCGAGGCACAGGTGGCCCGACAGCGCGTAGGTGAGCGCCATGCGCATCGTCTCGAGGTCGCGGATCTCGCCGATGAGGATGATGTCCGGTGCCTGGCGCATGGCGTTGCGCAGCGCGTCGTGGAACGACTTGGTGTCGTTGCCGACCTCGCGCTGGTTGATGAGGCACTTCTTCGGCGTGAAGACGTATTCGACCGGGTCTTCCATCGTGAGGATGTGTCCCGGGGCGGCCTCGTTGCGGAAGTCGATCATCGAGGCGAGCGTGGTCGACTTGCCCGACCCCGTCGCACCCACCACGAGGATGAGGCCGCGCTTCTCCATGATGAGCGAGGAGAGCACCTGCGGCAGGTTCAGGTCGGCCATCTTCGGGATGTCCGCCGTCACGAAGCGGATCACGCAGCCGCACGTGCCCTTCTGCCAGAAGCAGTTCACGCGGAAGTTGCCCAGGCCCGCCATGGGCTTCGAGAAGTTGAGCTCCTGCTCCTTCGTGAAGGTCTCCGCCTGCGTCGGCGTGAGCATCTCGTAGATGATCTTCTTGCAGGTCTCCGCGTCCATCGACTGCGGATTCACCGGCATGATCGTGCCCTGGATCTTGATGCTGATCGGGGAGCCCGCGGAGATGAAGATGTCCGAGGCCTTCTTCTCGGCCATCAGTTGCAGCAGCTTCTCGATGAACATTGCGCCTCTCCTGGGGTTCGTCCCCGGTTTTATTCAGTCACCGCGCAGCAGCTCGTTGATGCCTGTTTTGGAACGGGTTTTCGCGTCCACCTGCTTGATGATGACCGCGCAATAGAGACTATACCGGCCATCGGGGCCGGGCAAGTTGCCCGAGACGACCACGGAGCCCGGCGGAATACGTCCGTAACTTACTTCGCCGGTGGCGCGGTTGTAGATCTTGGTGCTCTGGCCGATGTAGACGCCCATCGAGACCACCGAGCCCTCGCCGACGACGACACCTTCGACGATCTCGCTCCTCGCGCCGATGAAGCAGTTGTCTTCGATGATGGTGGGGTTGGCCTGCAGCGGTTCCAGCACGCCGCCGATGCCGACACCCCCCGAGAGGTGCACGTTCTTGCCGATCTGTGCGCACGAGCCCACGGTGGCCCACGTGTCCACCATGGTGCCCTCGTCCACGTAGGCGCCGATGTTCACGTACGACGGCATGAGCACCACGTTCTTCGCGATGAAGGCGCCGTGGCGCACGGCCGCGGGCGGCACCACGCGATAGCCGCCGGCCACGAAGTCGGCCTGGGTATAGCGCGCGAACTTGGAATCGACCTTGTCGAAGTAGTGCGCGTAGCCGCCCTGCATGATCTCGTTGTCGCGCAGGCGGAAGGAGAGCAGGACCGCCTTCTTCACCCACTGGTTCACGACCCAGTCGCTTCCCTTCTTCTCCGCCACGCGAATCCTGCCGGCATCAAGGTCCGCGACTACCTTTTCGACCGCTTCCTTCACGGTCGCCGGCGCCTTCGAGGGAGAAATCTCCGCGCGCTTCTCGAACGCGTCGTCGATGGTCTTCTGCAGTTGATCCATGAGCTCTCTTATCGTTTGTCGGCGGCCATCGGCGCGGCATCGGCGGACATCGGCGTTCCGCGCTTTTCGACGAACGCAGCCACGCGGTTCGCCGCCTCGACGGCGTCCTCCACCGTCGAAACCAATGCCATCCTGACCATTCCACGTCCGGGGTTCACGCCGTGCGCCTCGCGCCCGATGTAGCTTCCCGGGAGCACCGTGATGTTCGTGGCCGCGAAGAGCTCGCGGGTGAAGGCGAGGTCGTCGCCACCGGGCACCGAGACCCAGTAGTAGAACGCGGCCTCGGGCCGCGTGAGCGGCAGCACCGGGTTCACGCGCTCGTAGAACGCCGCGAACTTCTCGCGGTAGAGCCGCCGGTTCTCGACCACGTGCGCCTCGTCGTTCCACGCGGCGACCGAGGCCATCTGCACGGAGTTGCTGAGCGCGGAGCCGTGGTATGTGCGGTACAGCGCGTATTTCGAGAGGACGTTCCTGTCGCCCGCGGCGTAGCCCGAGCGAAGCCCGGGCGCGCTCGAGCGCTTCGAGAGCGATCCCAGCACGACGAGCCGCGGATATTCGGGACGCCCGAGCATCTGCGCCGCGGCCAGCGCGCCCAGCGGCGGCTTCGACTCGTCGAAATAGATCTCGCTGTAGCACTCGTCGGAGACGATGATGAAGCCGTGGCGCTCGGAGAGGTCGAAGAGGAGCTTCCACTCGTCGAGCGGCATCACGCGGCCGTGCGGGTTGCTGGGTGAGCAGGTGTATACCAGCCGCACCTTCTGCCAGACGCTGTCCGGGATCGAGGCCCAGTCGGCCTTGAGCCCGTTCTGCGGCAGCGAGTTCACGTAGTAGGGCCGCGCGCCACCGAGCAGCGCCGCGCCTTCGTAGATCTGGTAGAACGGATTGGGCGCCACCACCAGCGCATCGCGCTCGTCGGGATCGAGCGTCGCCATGGCGATCGAGAAGAGCGCCTCGCGGCTTCCGCCCACCGGCAGCACTTCCGTGCCCGCGTCCAGCCGCTTCAGTCCATGCCGGCGCACGAGCCATTGCGCCACCGCCGTGCGCAGCTCCACGAGTCCCAGCGTGAGCGGATAGCGCGCGAGCCCCGACAGGTTCGCGGTGAGCGCGTCCTTCAGGAGCTGCGGCGTGGGATGCTGCGGCTCGCCCAGGCCCAGGCTGATCGGGCGCAGGTTCGCGGGCGGCGTGATGCCGTGCAACAGCTCGCGCAAACGCTCGAAGGGATAGGGCTGGAGCAGCCCCAGGCGGGGATTCATCGACTCGATTATACGGGGGGGTGCTTGAGGATCCCGAAGCGGTAGAGCGGGAGCTTGAGCCAATAGCGAAGGCCTCCGCGGCGCGCGATCTCGCGGTCCTTCGACTCGATGACGGCATTGCGCTCGGCGATCATCCGCTCGCGCTCTTCGGCGAAGCGCGCGTGGTCCGCCTTCAACTGCGCGATCGCCGCCGTGAGCTCCGCCTGGATGCGCTGGTAGTCCGCGGCGTCGCGCGTCATGAAATCGATCGTCCGGTCGCGCTCCTCGACGAGCTTCACCGCGTGCTCGCGCTCCTTCGCGGCGCCGCCCAGGTCGCGCATCACCTTCTCGTAGTCCTTGTGCACCCAGTCGTCGCGATCCGAGAGCACCGAGAGGAGCGGCGGCAGCGACTGGATCGCCGCGTGCGAGCGGCTGGCGGCGAGCAGGAAATAGAGCGGGTGGGCGAGCGCCTGCTCGACGCGCGCGGGCTCGTCCTCCGTCACCTCGCGAAGGTCCCCCGCCGCGGCTTCGGTTCCCTCCGGGGCGATCACCGAGAAGAACGATGGCCGCTGCCCGTACCACTGCATCTCGGGGAAGCGCTCGGAAACGAGCTGCTGCAGCTCCTCGCGATAGAGCTCCTTCACGTGGAACTCGTTGGCGAACTGGCGCTTGTCGCTGTACTCGAGCTTGTTGGGGCAGGAGAGGAGGAGGAGCCCGTCGGGCCGCAGCACGCGCGCGATCTCTTCCAGGAACTCGCGCTGCGGCTCGATGTGCTCGAGCGTCTCGAACGACACGACGAGGTCGAACGACGCATCCGCGAACGGCATCTTCGTGCACGAGGCCTCGATGAAGTCGAGGTTCGGCACGCCGAGGTACTCCGATCGGGCATGGCGGATCGCCTGGGGTGACAGGTCCACGCCGGTCACGCGCGTGGCGCCGCTCGCGGCGAGGAGCGCCGAGCCGTAGCCTTCCCCGCACGCGACGTCGAGGACCGCGTGGTGCGCGGCCCAGCGCGCCGCGAAGTGGTAGCGGTGCCAGTGCTCGACCCAGATCTCGCCGCGCGTGCCGGGGATGAAGCGCTCGCCGGTGAATTCCATCTTGTCGTTCACGGGCGGATCCGGCCGCGCAACCAGGCGCGCGTGGGCGCCCGCCATGCGGCGAGTCGCGAGAGGAGCGGGCTCGAGCTCACGATCTGGCGCATGGCGTTGCGGGTCACGTGGGCCGTCGCCACTTCCTTCGAGTAGCGCTCGGCCATCTGCGCGATCTCGGGCGGCGAGAGCGTGAGGCGAAGCTGGCGCTGGCGCTCGACCGCGGGGCCGTAGGCGGCATCGAGCTTCGCCTGCCGGTCGGCCGCGGCGCGCGGGTCATCGGGGATGCGGTACTTCGAGGTCGTCTTCTCGACGCACGCGAAGTCGTCCTCGATGGTGTAGCGCGTCCACAGGTTCCAGTCCTCGAGCTGGTCCATGTCCTCGGCGAAGCCGCCGTAGCGCTGCCAGAGGCTGCGGTGGAAGAGCACCGCCTGGATGGGGAGGTAGTTCTGGTGCCAGAGGGCGAGGCGATCGAAGCGCTGGCGGTGGCGCGGGACTTTCCAGCACATTGGGATCCTAAGCTTAGAATTCCACGTGGACAAGTTGTCGCG
>JADMIO011609092.1_pt1 | contig 16156 bp, 15 predicted proteins | sample 8958161 | NCBI WGS metagenome assembly JADMIO01 (sample SAMN16585339, study PRJNA669376) | soil metagenome | isolation source: Crop rotation soil | place: USA: Cullars Rotation, Alabama | collected 2011
GCGGGCGGGATCGACAGCCGACGTCTGGAAGTTCGCGCCGCCGTTGTGACCGGGAATCGAGATCGAGCCCTCGAAGCTCGGTGGCGTGAAGAGCCCTTCGTTGCGCAGATACTTCATGCGCTCCGCGATCGCCTGACGTTCGGCCGCGGGCAGATACGGGTTGATGTCCTTCGCGGTGAACGACTGCCGCGCGAACGGCGCGGGCTTGGTCGGGAACGGCTGCGTCGCCGACGAGAATTCGCCGGGCACGTCGGACTGCGGGACCCTCCTCTCTTCGATCGGCCAGATCGGGCGACCGGTCTCGCGCTCGAAAACGAAGAGGAATCCGTGCTTCGTCGCCTGGGCGACGATGTCGATGTTGCGGCCGTTCTGACGAATCGTCAGCAGCTTCGGCGCCTGCGGCAGGTCGTAGTCCCACAAGTCGTGATGGACGAGCTGCTGGTGCCAGATCCGACGCCCGGTTCGTGCGTCGATCGCAACCAGCGAGTTGCCGAACAGGTTGTCGCCCTGCCGATCGCCGCCGTAGAAGTCGAAACGCGGGCTGCCGAAATTGATGAACGCAATGCCGCGCTGCTCGTCGACGGTGGACTCGCTCCAGTTGTGAACACCGCCCGACTTCTTATACGCCTCCGGCGGCCACGTGTCGTAGCCGACTTCGCCCGGGTGCGGGATGCTGTGGAAGACCCACTGCACCTTCCCCGTGCGCACGTCGTACGCCTGCACCTCCGCCGGCGTCGCGTCGTAGCTCGCACCCTGCGCGGGCAGCGAAATGATGATCGTATTCTCGAAGATGCGACCGGGATTGCTCGTCTGCAGCGGCTGGGCGGCCTGTCGATAGAGCGCGATCCGGAGATCGACACGACCGTTGGTGCCAAAAGTCGGGATCACTTCACCGTTCTGCGCGTTGACGGCGGTCAGCATGCCGCCGGCAAGAAACAGCAGCCGACGATCCGAGCGGTCCGGACTCTCCCAGTAATTCATCCCGCGCGCACCCATCGTCCCCGGCATCTGCTTGCGCCACAGTTCCTTCCCTGTGGCGGCATCGAGGGCGGCGAGCGTGTTGTTCGTCGCTGTGACGTACATCACGTTGTCGATGATGAGAGGGTTGAAGATAACTGTGCCCGCGACCGGGAAGGTCCACGCCACCTCGAGCTGCGAGACGGTCTTCTTATTGATCTGATCGAGCGCGGAGTACTGCGAGGAATGCGCACCGCCGCTGTAGGTGGACCACGTCGTGTACGGCTTGGCGCCACGGGTCCCGTTCGTCTGCCCTGACGTGCCCGGCTTCGACTGGCTCAGGAGCGGGCTGACGAGCGCGCCGAGACCAAGAGCCAGCACGACGAAACGGCGCAGTCTGCGCATCAAAATCCCTTTCTCCGCTCAGGAAGCGCCGCAATTATAATGCGCGCCATCATGTTCAGCCGACTGCTCACCTCAATCGGATTGGCCGCGGTCCTCGCGTGTGCGGCATCGCTGCCGGTCTCGGGACAGAGCGCGGCGGCTCCGCCGCTCGTCATCACCGCGTTCAATGGTGGTCCCGTCCCCGCGAACTGGGTATCGCCGAAGACGCCGTGGGGCGAGCCTGATCTCCAAGGCGTGTGGAGCAGCGACGATGCGACGTTCCCGGTGTCACGACCACAGCCGGGTCAGGGCGGGCGGGGCGCTGCTCCCGCAACCGCGGCAAGCACCGCTCCTCAAGGTCTCTATCTGAGCGACGAGGCGTTCATGGCTCGTCAGAAACAGATCCAGGACGGCATCAAGGCGGGCGAGACTGCCATCAGTGCCTTCCGCGGCGACTTCGCGCGCCGCGCGTTCCGCCAGACGTCCTACATCGTCGATCCGCCGGATGGCGTGATGCCGCAGCCCACCGCCGAAGCGCGCAAGCGCGCGCGGAACGGCGATCGCGGCACCTTCGGCGATGGCCCGTTCGACACGTGGGACGACTTCACCAACTACGACCGCTGTATCACCCGTGGGATCTACGGTTCGGTGGCGCGCGTGATCTACGGGAACGGCAATCGCATTGTCCAATCGCCGGGTATCGTGGCGATCAGCTACGAGATGATCCACGACACGCGCGTGATTTATACGGATGGCCGGCCGCACGTGAACACCTCGATCCGTCAGTATCTCGGCGACTCCAGGGCGCACTGGGAGGGCGACACGCTCGTTGTCGAAACGACCAATCTCACCGACAAGACGAGCATCGGCGCCAACGGCAACGGTCTGCGCCACAGTGACAAAATGAAGATGACCGAGCGCATCCGTCGAGTCGCCAACGACATCGTGCAGTATCAGCTGACGGTTGACGACCCGGTGACCTACCCGCGGCCGTTCACGATTTCGATTCCGTTGACCCCGCTCGACGGTGGCATGCTGCTGCCGTACGAATGCCACGAGGGCAACATGGCTGTGCGCGATGCGCTCTCGGCAGAGCGCACCGAAGACCGCGCGCTGGCCGCGGACCTCGCGAGGGGCATCAAGCGTGAGCGCCGAAGCGCACAGGAAGGTGGTCTGGGTGCTGGTGGGTTCGGCCCCGGAGGCAATCCCGCGAACACACCAGCCGGTCGTGCGAGCGGCCCGCCCCCGGGGGGCGACCAGGAAAGATAGTTAGATAGTTAGATAGTTGGTAGTTGGTAGTTCGTAGTCGATCACTACTACGAACCAGCTAACTAGCTCACTACCAACTAATTCGTCGTCGGCTCTGAGATGGAGTCGATGACCAGCACCTGCACCGGCCCGCGCGCTGCCTCGAGCTTCATCCCCAACTGCTCTCGCAGCGCCGTCATCAGCGAAGGTCCCTCACTTGCCGACGCTGGCGCCGCGGCGCGGAGCGACGATTTCGCGAGCAGGTTGTCGTCAACGTAGCCGAACGTGATGTCGAAGTTTCCCTTCAGACCGGTCTTGTCCACGACCCGGCGCTGCAGCGACGCTTCGAGATTCTCCACGAGCCCCGACAGTGGCTGACCATTCAAGCGCGGCGTGAGCAGCCCCTCTACTGAAATCGACCCGCCGACCGAGCACACCGGCATGCGGCTCTCCTTCTCCCGCGGCGATTCGGCCATCGGCCGCTGGCCGGTGAGAAACGGCATGCAGTCGAACACGGACCGCTTGATGTTGGGACCCAGCTGTCCTTCGCGCGCCAGCGTCAGGTTATAGACGGGCAGCTGGCGGGTTTCGAAGTGCGCCTTCAACGCGAACCGATCCTGCAGCATTTGCTGCATCAACGTCCGCATCGCCGGCCCGCGAGCCGGCGCCGACGCTTTCGCACTGATCTCCCATCGCTTCGATCGAACCCAGCCGGGCGCGCCCGCGACCTGGTATTCGAAGAGGTCGTAGGCGTACTGCAGGAGGAACATCGCGTCGGTATCGGAATCCTCGAACCGATCCGGAGACGACGGTCCTGGAATCGGAGCCTCGCCGACCCGAGGCTTGATGGACACCGCCTCGAACCTCGTCTCCGTCGTCTGCGCGAGCACCAGAGGGCCGGCGACGACGACGATGAAGGCGAGCGTGCAGATACGAATGCAGAGGCGCATAGTTGATGGACGGGTTATCGACGAGTTTGGGCGGTTTCGGTTGGGCCGTCAACATTGTGCAGGCTCGTGCAGGCTTCCCGGCGTCCAATAGGTAGTCTGTCCGGAGGACCCGATGCGATCAGCCTTCGTCGCCATTCCGATGTTCCTGCTGCCGGCATTCGCCGTCGGCCAGGCACCCCCAACGGCGCCGGATCAGCGGCCCCGGTTCGAGACCGCGTCGGTGAAGCCGAACCAGTCGCCCGATGCCGGCATCAACAATCGCTTCTCGCCGGGCCGGTTCGCGTACGTCAACACGCCGCTCGAGACGTTCATCTACAACGCCTACGGCTTTCGAGCCGATCGAGTGATGGGGATGCCCGACTGGGCCCGCCGGGAGAAGTTCGACATCACCGCCACGCACAACCCGGCGTACCAGGCTTTCAGTCCCCAGGTCAACCAGATGCTGCAGCGACTGCTCGAGGAGCGGTTCTCGCTGCGGACGCACCGTGAGACCCGCGAGATGCCCGTCTACGAACTTGTCAGAACGCGTACGGACGGACTCGGCCCGCAGCTCCGGGTCGCAACGCTCGATTGCGCGTCAGCCGCCGCGGACAGGTCGCAGTGCGGAACACGCACGAACATGGGGCTCATCGAAGGCAAGTCGATGGACTGGCGCAGTCTGGTCAGTCAGCTGCCGTCCGCAGCCGGGCGGCCTGTGTTCGACAAGACGGGCCTGCAGGGAGCGTTCGACATGAGGCTCGAATGGAATCCTGATCCAGCCGTGATGAAATCCCCCGAGGCAGTTGCTCTCGCAACGGCCGTGGCCGCCACGCTCGGGGAACGCGTCGACATCTTCACTGCACTGCAGGAGCAGCTGGGCGTGAGGCTGCAGGCCGCGCGCGCACCGCTCGAGGTTCTTATGATCGATGGCGTGGAACGTCCGACGGCCGACTGAGCGGGGATCAGGGATCGGGGATCAGGGATGGGGCTTTGGGTGCTGGCGATCATGATCGCCCTTATTGGTCAGAATGAGGGTGGTCAGGGTGAGGCTTCGCCTCCGATCCCTGTTCCCCAACCCCCACTCCCCGTTTCGATCGAACGCGTCAAAGAAGGGCTCCAACACCCAGGCCCGGCGCTGAAGATTCCGCCCATCGAGGCCATACCAGTCTTTCGCGCGAGGGTCGAAGAAGAAGCGCCGCGACTCGACAACCCGCTTCAAGGCATGCGTCGCGAGCTCGCGGAGCATCCCACCGGAGTCGGTGGACGGCTCGGCGGCTTCGACGTGCTCGGCGCCGTGATGGGGATCGTGAAGTCGATCAAGTCGGTGCACAGGGCACACACCGAAGCGGAGATTCGAAAGGAAGTGCAATCGGCGCTTGACGCATTCTGCCTCGAGCACGATTGCTCCGTGCTCGAAGACGCCCCGCCGCCTCTGGAAGGGATTGTGTTGCCGAGGAGAACGCGGCAGGGCCGACCCTGAGGTCGGCCCAACTACCAACTACGAACTACCAACTACGAACTACGAACTAGCTCCGGCGCCGGCGACGCGCGAGCGCGGCTATGCCGAGACCAAGCAGCGACAGCGAAGCGGGTTCGGGCACCGCCGCCGCCCCGCGCGACTCGACCGACACATCGTCGATGTAATAGACGCCTGTCCCAGGGTCGGTCTCGAAAAGAAAGTTCAACGAGGTCGTGGCGGCCGATGCCACGAAACTGGTTGTCGTCTGAAGGTACGCCCCAAAGCTGAACACCACAGGCTGAATGGCGTTGCCATCAATCTGATAGCGAAGAATGTTCGCTCCTGGAGCGTTGTTGGAGGACACCGACCAGAACGACACGTCGTACGTCTCGCCGATGTTGGTGTTGAGAATCTGGGTCAGCGTCGCGAACCCAGTGTTGTCGAATCCCTGGAACGCCGCCCCTCCGCTGTGAGGAACTCCGCTGGTATTACAAAGGTCCTCGCCGGCGCAGGTCCAACTCGCCATCCCCGCCTCGAAACCGCCGTTCACGACAATCGACGCGGCGTGTGCCGACATCGGGGCCAACAGCAGCGCACACACACTCGCAAGTAAGGTCCGTTTCATCACGTCTCCTGGTCGAAGCAAGTAAGCTCAGCAAAACGTGCGCCGCGTTTCAGGGGTTAAGGTCAACGACTTAGGAAGACACCGCACGAAAGTCATCTGCAAGCGCGCCTTCTCTCTCCATCGCCGTACGAAGCAAAGGAGCGGACCGTAATGCGAAAACTCCCAACCACCAACTTCCAAGAGCGCCCTTGGGAGTTGGGAATTGGTAGTTGGGAGTTGGGAGTTGGCAGTTTGCAGTTGTCCCTAGTTCGTCGCCGTCGCCGGTTTCAGCAACCGCTGCCAGCGCGCGGTGAAGAACGCGAGCTTCTCGGCCGGCACACTCGCCTCGGCGCCCACCGTGTCGCCGAGCACGATGACCTTGTCCTTCGACATGTCCTTGTACGACGGCCACGCCGGCAGCCCCGGTCCGTTCGGGTCGCCCTTCGTGATGAAGTTCACCCAGTACGACGACATCTGATCGCCAAGCTTCTTGTCCACATCGTTCCACTCCAGCGGACCGTTGCTGTAAGCGTGGTTGAAGACGTAGGAGATCTCGGCAGTGTGTGACGCGCCGTTCGGCTGCGGCTGACCGTTGCGCAGCGGCACGCGCGTGAAGAAGTAGGCATAGCCCTTCTTTCCCTTCTTCGCCTGCAGCATCGCCGAGTGGCGCATGTTCCAGTTGATCTCGTCGTTCTGCGCCGCGGCGTTCATCAGCGGCACGTCCTCGTCCCTGGTGACGGGGTACAGCTTCAGGAACGTCTCGGCCAGATCGCCGTACTGCGTCTTCGCGCGCGCGATGTAGGCCTCCATCGCCGCGCCGGGCGCCGGAGGCGCAGCGGCAGCACCACCGCGCCCGCCGCCCCGGCCGCCGCCACCGAAGAACGTGTTCTCGTCCTTGTTCGAGCCCGCGAGCAGATCAACGTCATTCTGCTTGCCGTTGGCGAACGTGATCGAGAGGTCCTCCGGGAAGATATAGCCGTCCACCACCATTCCGGCCTGGACGCCCTGGAGGTTCGGCAGCTCGGCGAACGGTTTCGCGCGCAGCTCGGCAATCGACTTGGCGCCCGCGGCTTCTACCGCCTTCGCACCGGCAGCCTGCGCCTGTTCCGTCGTCGTCATGCGGGCCATCTGCAGCCCCATCCAGCCGCCGCTCTCGAGAATCGCGCGGTTGAAGAGACCCTTGGCCTGCGGCGATCCGACGAGCGCGCCAACCATGATCGCGCCCGCTGATTCGCCGGCGATCGTCACGTTGCCCGGGTCGCCGCCGAACGCCGCGATGTTCGTCTTGATCCACTTCAGCGCCGCCAGCGCGTCCATCACGCCGTAGTTGCCGGACCCGGTGTGACCCGCTTCCTTCGCCAGCTCGGGATGCGCGAGGAAACCGAACTGACCGAGGCGATAGTTCATCGTCACGATCACCGCGCCCTTGTTCGCGAGGTCTTCACCGTCGTACCAGGCCTGGCCGCCGGAGCCGCCGGTAAAGCCGCCGCCGTAGATCCACATCATCACGGGACGCCTGGCGCCCGCGTTGTTGGCGTTCGTCCAGACGTTGACCGTGAGACAGTCTTCGCTGGCCGGTGGCTGCCGCGGCGGAGCCGCCGGTGCTGCCTGCGGTGCGGCGGCTCCGGGCGCCGCGCCCGGCGCTACGGTGGCACCGCCTCGTCCGACCGTTATCGTTCCGGGTGCGCCGCCGCGCCCGTTGCGGCCTGCGCCCGGAACATTGGCGATGCACGACGGCCCGAATGCGTCCGCTTTGCGCACGCCCTCCCACTTCGCCGCCGGCTGCGGTGCCTTCCACCGGTTCTCACCGACGGGCGGTGCCGCGAACGGAATGCCCTTGAAAATGCGAACGGTCGGATGCACGGTTCCGGTGACACCCTCGATCAGGCCGGTGTCGATCTTGACCTGCTCGGGAACCATGGCTGACGTGCCCGAGACCGCGACGATCACCGCCGCGAGCACGCAGAAGAATGCGAATCGTTTCATTGAACTCTCCGAATGAACAAGTTACGAATCCGACACACCGAGGCACAGAGGCACTGAGGCACTCTTCTCGGTGACCTCAGTGTCTCGGTGTGTCGTCTTGATTACGTCACGCATGATTACTTTGTTGACGGCGCCTTCTCCATCGCGCGCGAAATGTTCAGGATGTTGCGCATCGCGTAGTTCCCTTCGTGGCACGCATACTCGAACATCCCGTAGTTCGGCTCGCGCTTCCACGGGAAGGTCAGCGTCCACGGCTGCGTCCACGTGCCCGGGTCGTCGATCGTCGCCGTGTACTGCAGCGTGTTGAGGTCCATCATCGTGAACCGCTCGGTGATGCTGATTCGATCGCTGGTCCGTCCGCCACCATTTCCGCCGGCTGACGTCATGCCATTGAGGTTCGTCGTCACGACGACCAGCGTGTTGCCTTCCCAGTGGCCGCGCGAATCGCCCATGTAGCTCTTGATGCTGCCGGCCACGTGGGCGCGTCCGTCGAGCGGTACCACGCGCGCCTCATGAATCATCTCGTTGCGGATGACGACGAAGCCGGGTCCCTGCACGATTTCGTTGCCGTTGTTGTAGATGACCGGGAGGATCGATCCGAGCACGCCGCGCGTGACGCAGCGGTCGTAGAGACTGCGATCGAGATAGGTGTCCGCTTCGCGACCCTGCAGCCTGGCTCGACGCGCCGTCTGTTCCGCCTGCTGAGCAGCCTGACGTTTCTGCCCCTCTTCAGACAGCGGCGGCTGACGACCGTCGGGCGGGTCGATGATGAGCGACGCCTGGCGCGACGGCTTCCCCGTCTCCTGCCAATGCGGCTGCGGCGACGTCGGACAGCGGATCGCGCAGTTCGGATTGATCTCGGCGGTAAAGACGTCGATTTCCGCGACGAGAGAATCTTCCTCTTCCTTGATGTCTTTGGCGCGCTGCGAGAACTCGGCGTCGGTGAGCACGTTGCGCGTGCCGAAGCGCGCGGCGCGCTGCAATGGAATGCCCACGGAGTCGACGCCCGGCCAGAAGCCCTGGATGTCGGGATCGCCCCACGGCGTTTTGGGCTGGACGAACCCTGCCGGCTGCTGAGGAAGCGGCGGCGCCGGACCAAGAACGCGCGGCGCTTCGGCGGCTCCGCCACCGCGTCCGCCCCCGCGACCCTGCGCTGCCGCCGCCACAGGAAGCGACACGAGCACGACAACGAGGATGACGAGGCCTCTATTCATACGAGTCTCCTGGCGGCGCCTATTCTACGCCGAAGGACTCAGGAACCCAGGCCCAAGGGCGAAGGCCTAAGGGCTAAGGCCCAAGGCCTAAGGGCTGGCCCAGGGATCAGGGATCAGGGATCAGGGATCAGGGATCAGGGATCAGGGATCAGGGATCAGGATGGGGATATAGCAAGAGCCCTCGTCCCCGGCGCACCGCACCAGGGACGAAGGACTCAGGACGGACCTGGAACCAAGGACGAAGGACTAGTTCGTCCGCCCGATCGACTCACCCGAGACGATGATCTCGACGCGACGGTTCTGCTGACGTCCAGCCGCAGTGCCGTTGGTGGCCACCGGGCGGCTCTCACCGAAACCGACTGCGGACACAACCGCCTTCGCGATTCCCTGGTCTCCCAGGTAGGCGCGAACGGACTGGGCGCGGCGTTCCGACAAGCGCTGGTTGTAGTCCTCCGCTCCGGTGCTGTCGGCGTGTCCCTCAATCTCAATCTTCAGATCGGGATGCGAGCCGAGGATGCCGGCGATTCGCGCGAGCTTCTCGCGCGCGCCGGGCTTGAGCGTGGCCTTGTCCACGTCGAACAGCACGTCGGACAGGTTGACGATCAGGCCGCGCGCGGTTTCACGCGTTTCGAGGATCAGGTTCAATTGCTGCCGCAGCTGGTCGCGGGCCGCGTCGCGATCCTTCTCGGCCTGCTCTCTGGCGAGCCGTGCCGCTGATGCGTCAGCAGCGTTCTTCTCGGCAAGGCGACGCGCCTCGTCGGCCTGCGCCTGCGCCGCCGCTCGCGCCGCATCTGCTTCCGATCGCGCCCGTTCAAGGTCGGCTCTCGCTTGTTCCGCGGCCAACCGTTCGCGCTCCGCTGCCGAACGTGCCGCCTCTGCATCCGCGCGCTGACGTTCGGCGAGGGCGCGTTCGCGATCGACTCTCGCCCGCTCGTCCTCAGCCTGACGCCGACGCGCTTCTTCCGCGCGCAGCCGCGCCGCGGCGTCCTCTTCGCGCTGCAGGGCGAGGCGGCGCTGATTCGCCTGGAATTCCTCTTCCTGACGCTGCAGCGCGATCAGGCGCGCGTCCTCGGCGGTCTGCGCCGCCTGCCGCGCCGGCTGCTGCACCTGGTTCCCCTTCCTCCCCTTCTCGCGCTGCGTCTCCGCTTCGGTCAAAAGTGACACCGCCTTGCTGAAGGTGTCGGACGCGAAGCGATCCGCGCCGGCAATGCGCGCCAGTTCGACGGCATTGCGCGCCTGCTCCAGATCCAACGGAGCACCGGGCTCGAGCGGCTTGACCTTCAGGGTCGCGGGATCGTGATTCATCAGATACGACCCGCGCTTGAGGAGCTCGTATTTCGCTTCGAGCGTCTCGATGCGCCCCTTCGTGCGCTCGAAGCCCGACTCACGGACGAGGTTTTCCATGACCACTACGTCGCTGGGCTGCGAGACGGCGAAGTAGGGTTCCGCGGTGACCACCAGCGCAAACGACTGGAGCTCGGTGGTCACGTCGAGCCGCCCGTCATTACCGTTGACCTGCAGCTCACCAAGATTGGTGGCCCGGCCTTCCGGCGTAATCGCCCACAGTACGTAGGTGAGGTACTCACGTCCGAAGCGCCGGGGCGCCTCGAGGTCATCAAAATGCGCGTCGATCTTGATGTAGCCCTTCTCGCCTTCCACCGACGCCCAGCCCTTCGCTTTCGGCATCAGCGCCGTGCCGCCGAAGTTGATCCGTGTGTCGCCCGATCGCGGGCGGTAGTTGATGGCGGGCACCGTGCGGCCGACGACGGTGACGCGGAAGATCGGTATTTCGCCCTGCGGCGTCGCTACGGTCTGCTGAGTAGGGTTCGGCGCCGCCTGCGCTCCGGCCATGGCCGGCGCGGCAGCGGCGACCACGACTGTTAGCAGAAATGCTGTCGCGACTCGCTCAAACATTGGTTGGAACCTCCGCCCACCAGCACAGCAAAGCGCCAGCCAACACGCGACCTGAACGTTTAGTCAGGAATTCTTAACGTTGCCTTCCCGAAACGGCTGCGATAGACTCGCGCCGATTTGCTCCATTTTTCCTCAGCAAGACTCCTATATCCCTACAGCTCGACTCCGAGGAGAGCGCGTATGAAACGGTTGTGTGGACTGATCGCTGTTGCGGCGTTCGTCGCCGTTGGTTGCAACAAGGCTCCGGAGTCGGCGGCTCCGGCGGCAGCTGCCTTTACCCCCACGCCGCACGGCACGCTGTTACAGGTCATGCGCGGCATCCCATTCCCCGCGTCCAACATCATTTTCGACATCCAGTCGAACGATCCCGGCAAACCACCAGCGGAGAAGAAGGGCGACACGAGCGGCAACGCGACGCAGCAATACGGCGCCATCGCGGCGTACGCCGGATGGAATGCCGTCGAGAACGCAGCCGTGGCGATTCAGGAAACCGCCAACCTGATCATGATTCCCGGCCGGAAGTGCGGCAATGGCCAGCCCGTGCCGAACGATCAGGAAGATTTCAAGAAGTGGGCATCGGAACTGGCGAGCGTTGCCGGCGAGGTCCAGAAATTCGCGGCGGCCAAGACTTATAACGAGGACACGGCGCTCGATCTTTCCGGAAAACTGAGCGACGCGTGTCTGAACTGCCACATGAAGTACCGCGAGACGCCGAAGCAGCCGGACGATCGCTGCATGGTCGGCGCCGCACCAGCGGCGGCGAAGTAGCGGCGGGGACCCGTTGTTCCATCTCGCTCTAGGCGATTACTTCGCCCCGCTGCAAAACCTCGCGATGTACGTGTCGGAGCTCCCGACGAGCGTCAACCTGCGCGAATCGCAGTACGTGATGCCGTGGGTCTTCGTCCTGCACGTCATCAGCATGTGCATGTTCGCGGGGACGATCCTGATGATGGACCTGCGGCTGCTCGGCGTCGGCCACATGCAGACGCCGTTCTCGCAGGTTCAGCGTCGCCTCTTCCCGTGGCAGATAGGCGCGATGCTGTTTTCCAGCGGCACCGGGCTCGCGCTCGTGTGGGGCAACCCGCTGAACTACGTCACCAACATCATCTTCTGGCTGAAGATGCTGGCGATGGCCGTGGCGGGCCTGAACGCGCTCGCCTTCCACTTCATCACGGAGTACACCCTGGTGGACTGGGACACCGGGAAGACACCGCCATCGGGCGCGCGGCTCGCCGGCTGGCTCAGCATCTTCCTGTGGATCAACGTGGTCATCTCGGGGCGCCTGATTCCGTACGCGCTCACCTGGTTCCGGAGCTAGCGCATGGAACAGTATTTCGTCGACATCGCCGGGTGGGGAGTCAGCCGCACGATCAACGAATCGTCGTGGATCTTCCCGCTCGTCCAGGCCCTTCATCTCGCCGCGCTCGGGTTCCTGGCGGGCTCCATCCTGATGGTGGATCTGCGGCTGCTCGGCCAGGGCTTCTCGCAGCAGCCGATCGCCCGCGTCGCGCGAGACGCGCGTCCGTGGCTCCTCGGGAGCCTGGTCGCCATGGTGCTCACGGGCGTTCCGCAGTTCATGTCGCTGGCAACGAAGGAGTACGAAAGCCCGTACTTCCGCTGGAAGATGTTGTTCCTGCTGTTTGCCCTGATCTGGACGTTTACGGTGAAGCGAATCGTGGCGTACTCGCCGGAAGGCCGTTTCGGCGGCGCGCTGACCAAGATCGTGGGCCTCGTATCGATCGGCCTCTGGACCAGCGTCGCCATCAACGGCCGGCTGATCGGATTCTTCTCATGAACCGCATCGCCATCCTCCTCGCAGCCATCGTGACGTTCGGCATCGCGGCGGCCAACCTACTCCTCGCGCAGAACCTGATTCTGCCGCTGTCGGTGATGAAAGAACGCGCCGGCGGCATGCCCTGGTACCTCACCTGGGCGATGGTCTGGGTCAGCGTCTTCTGCTGCGTCGCACTCGGCGGGTTTCTCGTTGCCGCGGCGCGGAAGAAATAGATGGAGTGAAAGATCTCACCTCGGGCTCGCTGACCCGCCACCTGCTGCAGACGACCAGCTACATGCTGGTCACCATGCTCTTCCAGACACTCTACGTGCTCGTGGATCTGTACTGGGTGGGTCGGCTCGGCACCGAGGCGGTGGCGGCCGTTGGCATCAGCGGCAACCTGCTGTTCCTCGTCCTCGCCGCGACGCAGATGCTTGGCGTCGGCACGACCACCTTAATCGCCCACGCGGTGGGCCGCCGCGATCCTGAACGCGCAAACCTGATCTTCAACCAGGCGCTCGTGCTCTCCTCAGTGGTCGGCGGCCTCTTCCTGACGCTGGCGCTGCTGTTGATGCGCAGCTACGCCACGGCCCTCAGCGCTGACACGGTCACGCGCGATCTCACGGTCCAGTACCTCGCCTGGTTCATTCCCTCGCAGGGGTTGTCGTTCCCGTTCGTCGCCATGGGCGCAGCACTGCGGGGCACCGGCAACTTCCGCCCGGGCATGATCGTTCAGACGGCCACCGTCGTTCTCAACATCGTGCTGGCGCCGGTGCTGGTCTTCGGCTGGGGGCCGGCACCGCAGCTGGGCGTTGCGGGAGCCGCGATCGCCACGCTGCTCGCGGTGGTGATCGGCGTGGCGTGGATGACGCTGTATTTCCTTCCGGCCGGTTCGTATCTCAAGTTCCACCGGCATGGCTCCAAGCCGCGATTCGATCTCTGGGGCGACATGCTCAAGATCGGACTGCCGGCCGGTGCTGAGTTCGCGCTCATGGCCGTCTATCTGGTCCTCGTCTATTCCGTGTCGCGGCCGTTTGGTGCGTCGGCCCAGGCGGGGTTCGGCATCGGCTTGCGTATCGTGCAAGCGTGCTTCTTGCCGGTGCTCGCCCTCGGCTTCGCGGTCGGTCCAGTGGCCGGTCAGAATTTCGGCGCGCGAAAAGCCGAGCGCGTGAAGCAGACGTTCCGCACAGCAGCGACGCTCTCCGGAATGGCGATGCTGCTGCTCGCCATCCTGGTGTGGCTCGCCGGGCACCGCATGGTGGAGATCTTCTCATCGGATCCCGCGGTAATTGCGGTCGGTGCCGAGTATCTGCACGTGGTCGCCTGGAACTTCGTCGCCTCAGGCGTGATCTTCGTCACCTCGAGCATGTTTCAGGCGATGGGCAACACGATACCGTCCCTTGTTACTTCCGGCTCCCGTATCGTCATCATTGCGATTCCCGTTCTCCTGCTGGCGAACACATCCGGGTTCACTCTGCTCTCGGTCTGGTACATCTCGGTCGCCGGCGTCTACATCCAATTGGCGATGAGCCTCCTGCTCCTGCGCCGCGAGTACCGCGCGAGGCTCGTATTTGCTCAGGGATCTGGCGCGATGGATCCGAAGAGCGACGCTGCGTTCGCGGCGATTCCATCCTCCGAGGCGTAAACCGCTGAGGCCTTGTGCCTGCTGAGGCCTGAGCCGTCATCGCCGACGCCGGTTGCGGCACTTCAATTGCCTTCCCGTTTGCCAGGGGGCACACGAGCCATGGACGCTGAGAGGCGGGACGTCAAAGGTCGCGCGGCAGTAGTGCAAAGAGTCATCGACGGGATCGTCCAGAACCCGAGCGTCACCCTGACCGTGAACACCATGCAGCAGTGGCTCGGCGTGCCGGGGGATGCCGCCGAACGAATCCTTGGCCGCCTCGCCTCTTCCGGGCTCGTCCGCGAGGTGCAGAAAGGCGTCTGGACTCGTGGAAGCTGGCCAGGGACTCAGCGGGACTGGTATTAGGGAAAGCCCAACTACCAACTGCTCCGATATGGTCGAGCCGATAGAATGAGTGGCTTGACCTCCTCGTCAGATACAAGGGCCTGGCTCTTCGTTCGCGGATCGCAGTCCGTCCGCATCGTCATCGACGGCACGTCGATGGGCGTTTATGGACCCGGCACTCGTTTCAGTCACTCACGCTTCGGCGAAGCGATGGATGCAACGCTGCATCAGGCTGCCGTCGAACAAGCACTCGTCGTCGACGGCTGGACGCTCGAACATTTCACGACCGAGCGTCGCACGCGCAACAGCGCGACGATCGACGTCGAGCGAAGACAGTCGGCGTTGCGGCTAGTGCACCCGCGTCGCTAGTTGGTAGTTAGATAGTTAGATAGTTAGTAGTTCGTAGCAGTTGGTAGTTCGCAGCAGTTGGTAGTTCGCAGCAGTCGGTAGTTCGTAGCAGTTGGTAGTTCGCAGCAGTTGGTAGTTCGCAGCAGTTGGTAGTTCGCAGCAGTTGCTAGTTGCACGATAACGGCTGCGGAACCCACTACCAACGACGAACAAGCTAACTATCTAACTTGACTGCTGTGTCAAATCGTGCACAATGCTGAGCATCGTGTTTTCGTCGTCGGACACGTGAATCCGACGCGGAAGTCACGCTCTCATCTCAACTCGCACACACGACGATGCAAGGCCCGCGGTTCGCGTTTCGCGCAGCGACGTGGCGGGAGGTGTATCTGACATGTTTAACGGAACGCCTGCACGGCGTTCCTTGGGTGGTTGACCGACGCTTGTGATTCAACCTCAGAGCTCGAGAGCAGCGGCACCGGTGAACGACGGTCTGGCCAGCTGGTATACGCCCGGCCTCGTGGACGGCTTTGGCGATCGGTTGTTGATGTTCGACAACACCGAAACCGATTCGCTCGAACTTCTTCGTTTCTATCCTTCCCTGACTGCCATCGCCGGATTTGAGGACGCGCTGCACGAGCGTGTTCGTCAGGTGGGAAGGATTCCGGACCACTCGTTCCCGTTGATTGTTGCCGTGGAGCGGCTCGAAGGCGACGGCGCGCTGGCGCTGGTCTCCACGCACGTGCCCGGAAAGCGTCTGTCAACGTTCTTCGACCGGCCGGGTCCGCGACGGGCGCTCAATCCTCCCTTTGTCACCGGCATCGTCACGCAGGTGATTCAGGCGCTGACCATCCTTCAATCGAAGGGCGATGACATTACCCACAGCGCGATCACGGCCGATCGCCTGATCGTCAGCACGGGCGGACGTATCTGCCTCGTGGAGCACGTCCTCGGACTGGCGCTGCGCCAGCTCAACCTTTCAGCGTCGCAGTTGTGGCGCGAGTTCGGTCTCGTTTCCGCGCCCACTTCAACCGGCGCGATCCACCTCGATGCACGGACCGACGTTTTTCAGCTTGGCGTCCTCGCGTTCGAGATGCTGCTTGGTCGCCGTCTCTCGCCGCTCGATCTCAAGGATCGGCTGCCCGATCTGCTCGATCACTGGAGCGAGTCCACGGCGCGGGCCGGCATGTCCAGCGATCGGCTGCGACTCTGGCTCGAGCGCGCGCTGCAGATCGGCACCCGCACATACGCAACGGCGGCAGAGGCCTATTCGGACCTCCGTGACATGCCTGCGGAGTCGTCCTTTTCTCCGTTTGAATCACTGCCGATGGCCGATGTCGAGCCAATCAGCAGACGGACACTTCAACCCGCGAAAC
>JADMIO011667587.1_pt1 | contig 16156 bp, 10 predicted proteins | sample 8958161 | NCBI WGS metagenome assembly JADMIO01 (sample SAMN16585339, study PRJNA669376) | soil metagenome | isolation source: Crop rotation soil | place: USA: Cullars Rotation, Alabama | collected 2011
GCCCGCCGCGCCGCCGCGCCCGGTGGCCGGTTGGGCCGGCGGCGGAGCCAGGTTCCACGTCCCACCGTCGCCGTAGAAAATGACGCTCGCGTGCTCCGTCGCTCCGCCGTTGAATGGCGCGGAAACGCTGGCCATCTTTTCGTAGGCGTACGGTCCGATGAAATCACTGTAAAACTCGATCGACCGGCGAGCCGTCGCCTCGAACCTCGCGATCCCTGCCGCGAGATCCTGGTGCGACACCCACGTCTGCAGCGGTACTCCCTTCACCGTTCCGGCGTGGTGAACCGCAAACTGCTCGACACCGATGGCGTTGAGCCACGACGCGATGGGCACCGACTGCTTCCAATGCGTGAGCTTCCGCCCGTCGCCCAGCATGATCTCTTCCTGAAGAAGCCCATTCGCCACGACGGCGTATTTTTGCGGCGCCGTGATGATGAATTCGCTCGTCGCTTTGGCCGACGGATGGTCGATCATCGGCAACCACTCGCGCGCCTTGTCGGGCCAGTTCCAGGAGAAAAAGCAGCGCTCGCCGTACTTGTTCACCCCCGTTCGGAGACCATTTGCCGGAACACCGTGATATCGGATCGTGAAACGTCTCAGCTCCCCTTCGCGTGTTGGCCGCGGAAGCGAAATGTTGAGATGGTTCTCGGTGTGTGTGTACTGCAGCGGAGCGCTGTCCGACAGCACGCCGGTGACCGTCATCCCCTTACCGCCCGCCGGCGTCGCGAGATCGAGGAAGAAGCGGCTGAGACCATCTCTCGTAAATCGAATCGTCACCGTCGACTCTCCAACGATTTCGTCGGTGGAGTCGCTCAATGTCAGCGCGAATGCGTAGTGTTGGACGTTCACGCCGGGCTGACGAACGTAGGTGTCTCTGGCCGCGGGCGGCGTCGCGCTCACGGCGAGAGCGAGTACGAGCGGAACGAGTTGGCGCATCACTGGGGTTTCACCACGGTGATCGTGACCGACGATGGATACTGCGCGGAGTGGTGCACGGCATTGTGGGCAACCACGCCCTTGGCCTCGTCGTAGTTGTGACCGCCCGTATTGAGGTTGCGGTCGAAGTGCGGGAAGCTACTGCTGCTCACCTCGATGCGTAACCGATGGCCCGGCAGGAACACGTTGCTCATGATCAGCGGCTGGAGGGTCACCTTTGCCACGACGCCGGGCTGCATCCACACGAGCGGCTTGTCATAGCCGTTGCGATAGCGCAGACGCTGAATGGATTCGTCGAGGTTGAAGGCGCGGCCGTCCGGATACACGTCGAGCAGTTTCACGGAGATGTCGGTATCCTTGGCGTCGGACGTCACGTAGATCGTCGGTGTGACGGGACCACTCGCCTGCGTCGCCTCGGTGAATGGCGGCGTCGTGTAGACGAGCACGTCCGGCCGCTCCTCGATCGCACGCTGATCGAACGCGCCGGCCGGCCCGTTCGCGGTCGATCCATAGCCGCCCTTTGTCGGCACAGGGTTCATCGGGTCGTAGGTAAATCGGTCCGGCGCATCGGTCGCGGGCGCCTTGAGCAGCAGGGCGCCATCGCCGTTCAGAGTATTTGCATTGCCGCCGCTCGACAGAAAATACGTCATCGGCTCGGCGCCCGCCGGCGGCCACACGTCCGACGCATTCCACTTGTTGTTCCCCGTGGTGTAGTATCGCACCTTGGGCAGCGTGTCCATCACGGAATTGCGCACACCCTTGAGCGTGAGATCGAAGAAATTGTACATGATCTCCTGGTAATTCAGCCGGGCGTCGCCGACGTCGAGATCGCCGACCATCGTCTGCTCGGTCGCGCGCGTGAAGCCACAGTGGTTGACGGGCGCGATGACGAGCCACTGCTGATTCGCCGCCGCCCCCTTCGCCGTCTTGCGCACGAAGTTGTACGTCTCGAGGTTGGGGCCGAGGTCGATGTCGTAAAGCGACGTGTACCAGAGGCCCGGGACGTTGATCCGCATGTTGTCATGAAACAACGCGCCCTTGTACCACGCCGGATCGTTCGGCTCGCGCTGAATCATCCGTCCACCGCCCGGCAGACCCGGGACGGAGTCGGCAAAGATTCCTTTTGGCCCGTCGACGGCCTTCAAGATGTCCTGCAACGGCAGATGCCAGTACGCCTTGTTCCAGTCGACGGGAGGAAGATGCGCGGCAAGGTCCCATCCTTTCGACAACCGGATCCTGTCCTCCTGCGACATGTTCGCGGGGAACATCGGATGCTGCGTCTTCTGATTGCCGTAATACCAGTTGATGTTGTACATCATGAACGCGCCGCCCTTGTACCAATCGCCCTGCTCGTAGTACGGGCCGATTCGTCCGACGCCGCAGCCAAAGGCCTGCGCGTTGAACGCCGCGAAGCCGGGAACGTTGCGCGCCACCGCCGCGATCTGCCATTCGGCCGTCGATGAGCATCCCGTCGTGCCGACCTTTCCGTTGGACCACGGCTGCGTCGTGATCCATTTCACCTCGTCGTCCGTATCCGTGAGCGGGCCGCCGAGCACATCCCACTCGCCCTCCGCGAAGAACTCGCCGCGCTCCTGCATGTCGATGTAGGCGTACCCGTGTTTGACCGCGGTGAGCGCCGCCGTCATGTCGCGTGGGACGCCATTCGTCACATCCCAGAAATTGAAGTTGTACGGCGTGCGCACCCAGATCGACGCGTACTTCTTCGATGTGTCTTTCGGGCGATAGATGTCGGCGGGAATGCGGATACCGTCGCGCATCCGAATCATGACCTTTCGATCGATGACGGCGAGCGACGCGAGCTCGTTCTCCAACGCCCAGCGGACCGCCTTGACACTGTCGGAAAGACCGGTGCCGCCGCGTTGTCCGAAGCCTGGTTTGCTGATGGTCATCGCGACCGAGACGGCGAGGAGAAAGCCACGAGCGATGCCGCGCATAAGGGACTCCCGGTTGTTCTGCGTCACTAGTGGAGACGTCTTTGTGTGAGAAGACGTCTCAGCAACCGATTCGGCCTAGTCGGCGGCGGTCGTCGCGGAATGATCTGGCGCGCGACAATCGCCTCCGGCATTATTGCAGCCTCACCTCTCATCCGCGACGTAGCGGTCGATCTCCTCGATGACAACTCGGGAGTCGCCATGCGTTCGCTCGCGATGCGAAGGGATCACCCCGTCGCCGCGCCTCTCAGCTCCTCTCGCGCGCTCGACACGTCCGCCGACGATGCCGACATCACATCCCGATTGATGCGCGGAGACGCATCCGCGTTCGCGCGCGCGCTCGATCTGCACTGGAACTCGTTGCGTCTCTATGCCATGCGTCTCGTCGGCGATCGTGACGCCGCGAACGACATCGCTCAGGATGCGTTTGTTCGGCTCTGGGAAGCACGTGCCGCACTTCGCTCCGCGTCGATCGGATCCTATCTGTATCGCGTCGCCCACAACCTCTCGGTGGATGAGCTGCGCAAACGCGCCGTTCGCGGACGATGGCTGATGCGATCGGAAGTGACGTCGTCCGCGCGCTCTTCCGCCGGCCCCGCCGAGGAGTTCGATCAGCAGGAGTTGGGCGTTGCGATCAATGATGCCCTGAACACGCTCCCCCGTCGTCGCCGCGAGATCTTCATCCTTGCGTATGTGGATTCGCTGTCGTATCGCGAGATCGCCGACATGATGGGCATCTCACAGGCAACGGTGAAGAACCACATCGCCGCCGCGCTTGCAGGGGTTCGCAAGGAGCTGCGGAGGACGATCACGCCGTCATCCGGTTTTCCCGACTAGGCGCCTTGCGCGCGGCGTCGGCGTACGCCGAAAAAAACAGATAGGCCGAAATCGCTCGTTCAACGTCATAGCTACAGGTTCACTGACTGGGAGACCTATGAAAACGCGACCGCTTGGAGTGCTGGCTTCCATTGGAGGAGCGGCGCTCCTGATGCTCGGAGCGTCCGTGGCGAGCGCCGCGCCCGCCGTCGCAGGCGCACGCACGCAAGTCATCACCGGCCGGGTGAAGGATTCGGTCAGCAGCGAGTCCGTGACATCGGGTCAGGTTTCAATTCTCGGCACGACGATCGTCGCGACAATCAAGAATGACGGCTCCTTCACGATCACGGCGCCGGACCGCGACATCGTGCTCTCGATCCGCAGCATCGGCTACAAGCGCAAAGACGTTCCGGTGTCGGCTGGACAGACGTCGATTCAGGTCGACCTCGCGAAGGACTATTTCCAGCTCGAGGCGATCGTCGTGACGGGGCAGGCGACCGGCGTCGAGCGAAAGAATCTGGCGAACGCGGTGGCGACCGTCAGCGCCGACGAGCTGACGAAAACGCAGACGACCACCGTCGAGCAGGCGTTGGTCGGCAAAGTTGCCGGCGTGGACTTCCGGTCGAACAGCGGCTCGCCCGGCGGCGGTGGAATGCAGGTGACGATTCGCGGCGTCTCGTCCGTGCTCGGCACCGTCCAGCCGCTGTGGGTCGTCGACGGAGTCATCATCAGCGATCAGGAGATCGGCTCCGGCCTGAACTACGTGACGAGAGGCGGCGGCACTGCGTGCAACGTGTCGGGCACGTCGTGCGGAAATCAGGACCAGGTCATCAATCGCGCCGCCGACTTGAACCCGAACGACATCGAGAGCATCGAGGTGCTCAAAGGTGCGGCCGCGTCGGCGATCTACGGCTCGAAGGCCAACAATGGCGTGATCCTCGTGACGACCAAACGCGGCAAGGAAGGCAGCACACAGTTCCACATCACGCAGCGCCTCGGCAGATCGTCGATCCTCAAGAGACTGGGACCATTCCGCGTCTTCAAGAGCGCCGCGGAGGCGGCGACCGTCTACGGGCCCAACGCGCTGACCGATTGGACGCCGGCGGTCTACGACCATGAGATGGAGGTTTTCGGGAAGAAACCGCTGTCGTACGAGACCACGGCGACGGCAAGCGGCGGAACGCCGTCGACCCGGTACTTCGCGTCGCTGCTCGTGAATCACGACGACGGCATCAACCCGAAGACATACGCCGACAAACAATCGCTGCGCGTGAACCTGAATCAGACCATCGGGTCGCGCATGTCGCTCAGCCTGAGCATGAGCGGAATCCACAGCGACCGGGCTCCGGGCTTCAACAACAACGACAACAATGAAGTGGGGATGTACTACGCGTTGTTCAGAACGCCGACCTTCATCGACATCAGGCAGCGGCCCGACGGGAGCTTCCCCGTCAACACGTATGGGAACAGCAATCCGCTGCAGACGATCGACCTCGCGACCGCCACCGAGAATGTCTGGCGCACGATCAATTCAGCGCGCCTCGACGTGACCGCGATCAGCACGACGACGCATTCGGTGCGACTGCAGGCGAGCGGCGGCGGCGACGTGTACTCCAAGCAGGATCTCGTGTTCTCTCCCGCAACGCTGCAGTACGAGCCGCTCGTCCGCGCGGCGACGCCCGGGCTCATTGCGACGACCGCGAGCTTCGTGACGCTCGGAAACGCGACGGCGAGCATCGTCGACACGTACACGCCGTCGGGTGGCGCATTCACGGCGACCACGTCCCTCGGCACGAGCTACGAGCAACGCAGTTTCAATTTCTCTCAAATCGTCGGACAGGGTCTCACGACGGGTGTGGCGAGCGTCGACGCGAGCCAGACCCAACAGGTGTTCCAGACCCGTAACAAGATCCAGGACGCCGGTTATTTCGTCCAAGAGGAGTTTCTCACGCTGAAGGAAAAGCTCCTTCTCACCGCGGGCATTCGCGCGGATCAGAGCAGCACGAACTCGGATCCGAACCAGCTCTTCTACTACCCGAAGGCCTCGGCCTCGTACCGCTTCACGCCGCACACCAAGTGGCTGGAGGAGGCGAAGCTCCGCGTCGCGTACGGCCAGTCGGGCAACGAGCCCAAATACGGCGACAAGTTCACGCAGCTCGGCACGAACATCTACGGGGGCGTGCCGGGCATCAGCGTGCCGACCGTGATCGTCGCCGCGCTCGAGCCCGAGCGTCAATCCGAGATCGAGTCCGGAGTCGACGGGACGTTGATGGACGGCCGCATGAACCTCGAGCTCACCGGCTATCAACGAACGATCAGCAATCTCTTGTTGAACCGCACGCTGCTGCCCTCGACGGGGTTCAACACGGGCCGGTCCAACGGCGCGACGTTTCGAACGCGCGGCGTCGAGGCGGCCCTCACTTTGATCCCGCTCCGATTGCGGAACCTCGAGTGGCGGTCGAACACGACGTTCTCGAGGAATCACACCGTCATCACCAATCTCCCGGTACCTCCGTTCATTTTCGCCGGCAGTTACCTCCGGGGCGCCGCGCGCTTCGTCCAGGATTCATCTCCGACCGACATCTGGGGGAACGACACCCTGCCGGGCTGCGCGGCCAACAACTATGCGAATTGCCCGATCGTGCAGCACAAGATCGGGAACGCCAATCCGGACTTCACGGTCGGCTTCAACAATGACGTCCGATTCAAGGCGTTCTCGTTCAGCATGCTGTGGAGCTGGCAAAAGGGCGGCTTGAACAGCAACCTGACGAACACCGACATCGACGCCTCCCAGATCGGCCGCGACTACACCGACCCGTGCGTGCAGAGTTGCCTCGGCAACGAGACGCTCGGCGCACAGCGGTATCGGCTGGGGACGGCCTACGTGTCGCGGATCTACGTCCAGGACGCGACGTATCTCAAGCTGCGCGAGGCGACGATCGCCTATGATGTGCCTGCCTCGCTGAACGGCCGCCTCTGGCACGGCGCGCGAGACGTGCGCGTGGCACTCAGCGGAAAGAATCTCTTGCAGTTCTCGAACTACTGGGGCGTGGACCCCGAGGTCAACAACAACGGTACTCAGGCGATCAAGATCGGGTTCGACGACATCGCTCCGTACCCGCCGTCCCGTTCGTTCTGGCTCACGATCGAGGTGGGATTTTAAATATGAGACATGGAATGCGGATTCAGTCATCGATCCCGCTCGCCCTTGCCGCCGTCATCACCGGTCTCATCGCCGCGGCGAGCTGCCGATCGCTCGACGTCACGAACCTGAATGGAGTCTCCGTCGACCAGCTGGAGACCAATCCAACGCCGACGGCGGTCAAAACGGCGGCGCAAGCGCTGATGACCACGTGGCGCGGCGTGACCGGAGGCGAAGCCAATACGCTCACGAAATATGGTTTCGAGGTCTGGCAGATCAGAGCGTCAAACCCGCCGTCACTGACGTCCGTCGTGCTCTTTCCCCAGACCGGCGGCTTCTGGTCGTACGGCCCGGTCTCCAACATCAACGCCTTTCTCAAGGCCGTCACCGCGGTCACGGGCTACACCGACGCTCAGAAAGAGGCATTCCGAGGCTGGGGCCAGACCATTCTCGCAAACGTCTACGCGGATCTCATCCAGGCGCACGACACGTTCGGCATCGTGCTCGACCTGCCGGCGAACCCGCTGACGGACATTCCGCCGATCGCGACGAAGGCCCAGGCATGGGCGCGCGTGTTCGCGCTCCTCGACTCGGCCGACACGCACCTGGCGAACGCAGGCACGACCGCGTTTCCGTTCACCCTTGGCTCGGGCTACGCGGGCTTCAACACGCCGGCGACGTTCCGTCAGGTAAATCGAGCCTTGAAGGCGCGCTACGACGTGTTGAACAACGACTTCGCCGGCGCGCTCGCGCTGCTCACCGGCACAGCGACGTTCATCAACACCACGGCGGCCGGGCTCACGCGAGCCGGACTCCAGCGCGGCCCATTCCACACGTATTCGACCGCCACGGGCGACGGCACCAACGGCCTCTCGGGAACCGACTACTACTACAACACGCGGCTCCGGACGGAAGCGCAGCTGAAGACGGCCGGCGGTGCGCGCGACGACCGCGTCGCGCTCAAGTCGCGCACGGTCGCGGCATTTTCGTTCCTCGGCGTGACGACGGACATGAAAGCCGCTGACTTTTACAACGGCAGCCTGACGTCGCCGACGGCACTCACCGCCGCGTCGTCGCTGCCGATCATTCGCAACGAAGAGCTGATCCTGCTGCGCGCCGAGGCACAACTCGGGCTCCGGAACAACTCCGCCGCCATCGCGGACATCAATCTGGTCCGAGTCAATTCGGCCGGACTGCCGCCACTCGCCGATCCGTACGTCGCAAATGCGGCGCTGAATCAACCGGCCACGCTGCTCGACGAGCTGTTGTATGAGAAGCGGTATTCGTTGTGGGGAGAATTTGGAACCGTCTGGCTCGACATGCGGCACTACGGAAAGATCCTGCAGATCCCCCGCTACGATCCGACCTTCAAGCTGTTCGACGTGTTCCCGATTCCGCAGTCGGAGTGCGAGATCCGCGGCTACACGACGAAGGGCTGTTTCGCCGGCGGGTACGCGGGGCTTTAGCTATCGAAGCGCGCCGCGGAAAAAGTCGACGGCGTCGCTCGCCCAGTTGTGAAATCCTTTCGCGCCGCCGAAGCAGTGAGTTTGCTGGCTGTCGGGCATTGTTGCGCCATAGATCTTTGCCTTGAAGCGCGTCTTCCCGGCGCGCTTCGCTTCGGCACCCAGCTCCTCGATCGGGTCGAGGTTCGCGTCTTTTGGCGGCGCGATGAGGAACACGGGAACGTTGATCGCACGGACCGCCGCCTTCAGACGATCGCGGATGAAGGGATTCAACGCCCATGTTTGCGCCGCGGGAGAGATTGGGAGCGCCGCCTTGAAGTCGCGCGACCGCTCGGCCGCCAATAGCGTTTGAATCCCTCCGAACGAGCAGCCGGCGACGACGAGCTGATTCTTGTCGACGAAGGGCAGCGTCTTTGCGTACGCGACGCCGGCCAGTTGATCGCCGAGCTGCTGCGTCTCGAGGAGCCGCACCATGATCTCGCGGTCCGAGCCGTCGCCCTTCGCGCGCAGCACGTTGAGCGAATCGACGATGTAGCGGCCTTCGGATCCGACGTGACCGCGCCGCACCGTCGCGAACACCGCAAAGCCGGCCGGGACGAAGATCTTGGCGACGGAATCGAACTGCGGCCCGCCGCCGGGGTTGGCCTCGCTGCCGTGATTCCAGATGACCGTCGGAAACGGACCGTTGCCGTCCGGCTTGTAGACGTATGCGGCGAGCGCCAGACCGTCATTTTTGACCGTCACACGCTGCTTGTTGAACGGCGCCTGCTGCGCCAAGCTGCGTGTACCAGTTGCGATGAGCGCGGACGAAAGAATGGCTACGCCGAGGATGTCGCTTCGCATTGATGGTCGGATTGTCTCCAGCTTCAGACTACGTGATGAGGGCGCGGCGTCAAGCGCGGCCGAGACGGTCGGCGAGTGATGCGTGACGCGTCCGCTGAAGTGTTGATCGCGCTCGTGCGCTGCGCGGACGCGGCTCGCTTCGCGCTGGCGGCCGACTCGCCGCTCACTGCCTGGGAACGAACGACGGCGTCGGCCATCGCGCACGACCGCCGTCGCGGCGAGTGGGTGGCTGGACGCGTGGCGGCGAAGTGGCTCGTGCATCACGCGCAAAGCTCGTCGAACGACCCGCCTGCGCACTGGCCGCCACGAATACGTCGAGTCGAGGCGAGCGAGCTCGAATCGATCTCGACCGCGAGCTATCGACGCGTGGAGATAAGTCGCACGAACGATGGCATGCCACGAATCATTCGCGATGCCGTCACCGCCGGCGATCATCTCTCGATCGCGCATTGTCGCGGCTGGGCCGTCGCAGCGTATAATGGCCAGGGCGAGATTGGCGTCGATCTCGAAGAGATAGCACCCCGCGACGCGGCATTTTACGACTCGACGATGTCGGACCGCGAGCGACGGTGGATGGCGGACGCCCCCAAGGCCGAGGCGGATCGCCTCGGGACGCTTCTCTGGGTGCTCAAGGAGGCGTGCTTGAAGACGGGCGTATCGCCCACGCGAAGCATCTGGGACTTCCGCGCCATCGACCTCGAGATTGCGATACCGTCGCCAGTGGTTGCCGCATCAGTTTCATCCAGCGGCGAGTCGCATCTGCTATCGCTGCCGGTTCGAGCGCCACTCGAGCGCGATCCTGATTCTGTACGCGTTGCGTACGGCACCGTCGGCGGGTTGGTCTTTGGCGTCGTTGCCGTCGTTCCCTTGTTACACCAGAAATGACCAGAATTCCGCGAGCGTAATGAATGCCGAGGACTGCACTCTTCACCGGCGCTGGTGCGTCGCAACCGTTCGGTTTCCCTCTGACGCGCGAGATTCTGCCGAAGATTCGAGACGAGATCAACTCGGGCGAGTTATTCGCTGAATTGGATGACGAAGACGCACGTCGCGAGCGACTGGACCGAGGTCTGCGGAGTCTCCTTCCAGGCTACAGCGACACAATCCAATTGCCTCTCATCACGGACGTGTTATCGCTGGTCGATTACTCGCTGCTCACCGACTCTACCCCCTCGCCGCGCGTCGAGCAACGCGATCTGGTCGACCTGAGGTTCCTCCTCGAAGCCGCCATTTTCGATGCACTGTGGTGGCCGTGGGATACCGACCAACCGTCCCCGCCATTGCTGCGGCGTTTCGCCGAGTGGATCGATACACGCAGCCACGACGTCGACAACGCGATTTCAATCGTCTCGACGAATTACGATATCGCAATCGAGGACGAGCTCTTCGATATCTGCCGCAGGCGTCCTGGAGAGGCGGGCGTCGATGATGAGAATGCTCTTATAGCCGGGGAGTTCGACTTCGGCTTCGCCTGGCGAGACCCCGATGAGGATCGGATCATGGCGCGTCCGGCGAATCCGCGAATCTCGGTGCTCAAGCTGCACGGCTCCCTGAATTGGCTCCGCTGCGAGGCCTGCGATCAGGTGTATTTGAACCCGTATGGAATCATCGCCGGCCGTGCACTGAATCGTCGTGCGAACGATTGGAACACCTGCCACTGCGGGCATGCGAAGCTCCGCATGATGGTCGTCGCGCCATCGCTCGTCCGTGACATTCGAAACGTGACACTGCTCGAGGTCTGGAAGGCTGCGCTCGAGCAGTTGCGTCGAGCTGAAGACTGGATCGTGATCGGCTATTCCTTTCCGCCGGAAGACATCGCCGTTCGCTCGCTGTTCTTGCGCGCATACAAAGCGCGGTCGAGCACCCCGCGCATTCGCATCGTACTGGCAAACCTCACAAAATCGGAAAGGGACGCGACGGAAGCTCGATTCCGCTTGTTCTTCCCGGAATGCACGTTCGAGTATGGCGGCGCAGAAGCGTTCATTCGCGACCTGGCAAGTGAAGGCAAGTCGTAAGCGTTGTCATTGCGCCGCACGCCGCACGCCGCACGCGGCACGCCGCACGCGGCACGCCGCACGCCGCATGCGGTATCGCCCGTCACCACTCGACTCCGAGCATCAAACAATTGAGACCACTGCCGATGCCAAGCCATGCGACGCGATCGCCCGGTCGCAGAAATCCCCGCTCCGCCGCGAGTGCCGCGCTCAATGGCAACGAGACAGTCCCCATGTTGCCAAGAAATTCATACGTCGGGAAATCGCGATCCTCCGCTACCCGGAGCGACGCGAGCATGTGTTGTCGATGCGCGCGGCCCACTTGATGCGAGATGAACCGGTCGATCGTGTCGGCAGTCCAACCGGTGGCCGCGAGGAACGCGCCCCACGTCTCGAGGCCCAGTGCGACGCCGTGGCGCATCACCGCGGCGGCGTCCGTCCGGGCAAATGGCTCGTAATGGCCGTTGCCGTCGACGGGACGAAAGCCCCACTGGCAGAGCTCGTGGTGCCGCGGAGCCGAACGCACCGCACCGCCAACCAGGCGATGGTGTCCGCCGCCATCGAAGCTGCCGTCCGTGAGCAACACCGCCGCCGCGCCCGAGCCGCCCGTCAGTGTTGCCAGCGATGAGTAGTAGTCATCGCGGTCATTGGTGTGCTGGAGGCGGCTGATCGTGAACTCGTTGATCTCGCGCGCCGACTCGCAGGCGACGACGAGGCCGGCGCGGATTTCGCCGAGCTCGATGCGGGCGGCAAGGTCCGTGATCGCATTCATGACGCCGAGACAGGCATTCGAGACGTCGTAAATCAGCGTCCGCGGTCCGGCCTCGAGCTGCGCGGCGACCGAGCAGGCCGTTGCCGGTTCGTTGTGCTCTCTGCAGACGCTCGCGTACACGAGCGCGTCGACGTCGGCGATGCTCCGGCCGGCGGCAGCCAGCGCTTTGCGCGCCGCCTGAGCCGCGCCGGTGGAGAGCCGCATGTCGCGCGGCCAAAAGCGCCGCTCGACGACGCCCGTCAGCGCCTCGACTTGTCCCGTTGGAATGTTGAGACGGTCGTAAACTGGCGCGAGCTGCTTCTCGAGTTGAGAAGTCGGCACGACCTCGAGCGGCAGCTCGAATCCGACGGCGTCAAGAAAGACTCGTGAGTATTTCATACTCTCCCAGAGTGTCGTCCTCCGCGTCTTCGCGCTGTCATCCGGTGCAAAGCGGAGGATCTGCTGCTCGCAACCGATAGCAGGAACGCACGGAATCCGCCAGGAACGTGTCCTCGGGACGAACTACGACAACGGCCCGCCGTTGCGGGCGGGCCGTTCGACTATCGCTTTCCAAGTCCCTGTCAGGCGGCCGTTCGCCACCTGCGATGAGCTCAGCCTTGCAACGCCGTGCTGCCGAGGTCGAAATCGACCCGCTGGCCAATCATCGTTCCGCGCGCAATTATCGTCTCCCTCATGAGAGCACTCGTCACCGGTGGCGGCGGCTTCGTCGGTCAGCGCGTCGTGCAGCTCCTGCGCGCGCAAGGGGCGGGCGTGCGCGTGCTTTCACGACGACGCCACGCGGAGCTCGATGCCCTTGGCGCCGAGAGTACGCTGGGCGACGTCCGCGACAAGGGCGCCGTAACGACGGCGATGTCAGGGGTAGACATCGTCTTCCATCTCGCCGCGAAGGTCGGGATGTGGGGTCGTCGAGAGGAGTTCACGAGCGTAAATGTCGAAGGAACGCGCACTGTTCTCCAGGCGGCGTTACGCGCCGGCGTACCGCGATTCGTGTACACCAGCACCCCGTCCGTCGTGGGCTATGCCGCCGACGTCGAGAACGGAGGGCCCGAGCTTCCGTATGCCCGCGCGCACGAGAGCGTCTACGCCGAGTCGAAGGCGGAGGCGGAGCGCCTGGTGCTGGGAATGAACGGCGGCGCGATCGCCACGGTTGCGCTGCGTCCACATCTCGTGATCGGCCCCGGTGACGCGGTGATGCTGCCGAGACTCGTCGACCGCGCCAAACGTGGCCTGCTTCGGGTGATCGGCGACGGTCGCAACCGCGTCGACCTCACGAGCGCGGAGAACGCCGCGTGGGCACACATCGACGCGGCGAGCGCACTGGGCGAGACGGGCGCGCCGTGCGCCGGACGCGCCTACTTCATCTCGAATGGCGAGCCCGTCGTCCTCTGGGACTGGGTGAACGCCTTGTTGCTCGAGTTGGGGATACCGCCAGTCCGGAAACATATCTCGTTGGGCGTGGGCCGAGCCGTCGGATCGGTCTCGGAGGCGATCTGGAAGGGGCTCAGGCTGCGTGACGATCCGCCCATGACGCGGTTCCTCGCGAGCGTTTTCGCGCGCAGCCATTGGTACGACATCGGGCCTGCCGCACGCGATCTGCGCTACGTCCCGCGCGTAAGCCTGGAGGAAACGAGGCGACGTATCGTCGACTCGCTGCGATGAGGCATTCGTCGCGGCTTTCGTGCGTATCTCCTTTGGGGTTAGAGCCCCGGCTCTGACCCCAACGAGTTGATGGCTGGCAAAGGCTCGGCCCAAACACAATTATGTGCGTCCCTCATGGCCACCGTAGTCGAGGCGACATTGCCAGTGGATCTCCGCAAAGCGCTGCTGACGCTGGACTGCGCCGCCGAGGTATCGGTGGCGGGTCGCGTCTATGTGCTGCCGGCGACTCCACTTTCGGCGTTGGGCGACGCCGCTTTCATGCGCGCTCACGGTTGCCGCTATGCGTACATGGCGGGTGCGATGGCCAACGGCATCGCGAGCGTGAGCCTGGTCGCTGCACTCGGCAAAGCGGGGATCATCGGAATTTATGGTGCGGCCGGACAGTCGCCCGAGACGGTGTCGCGCGCGATCGATGCCCTCCGCGCTCAGCTTGGCGACGCGCCCTTCGGCGTCAATCTGATTCACAGCCCATCGGAGCCCGAGCGCGAGCGCCAGGTCGCCGACCTGCTCGTCCGGCGAGGCATTCGGCTGGTGGAGGCGTCTGCCTACCTCGCTTTGACGCTCCCTGTCGTCCGCTACCGCGTCCACGCGATCCATCGTGACGCGAGCGGTCGCGTGGTTGCGCCGAACCGTCTCATCGCCAAAGTCTCCCGCGTCGAGGTGGCCAGCCAGTTTCTCGCGCCGCCGTCCGACCACTTTCTCGCGCAGCTCGTTCAGCAAGGGCTGATCACCGAAGCGCAGCGCGCGATGGCCCGCGAAATCCCGATGGCCGACGACCTCACCGCGGAGGCCGACTCCGGCGGGCATACCGACAACCGGCCGGCACTGGCGCTGGTGCCTACGATGTTGGCGCTGCGCGACCGACTACAGGCGCAGTATCGCTATGGAGTCGCGCCGCGCGTCGGCGCGGCCGGCGGGATCGCGACGCCTGCATCGGTCGCCGCGGCTTTCGCCATGGGCGCCGGGTACGTGGTCACCGGTTCGGTGAATCAGGCCTGCCGCGAGAGTGGGACCAGTGACCTCGTGCGGTCGCTCCTCGCGAAAGCCGGGCAGGCCGACGTCGCCATGGCCCCCGCCGCCGACATGTTCGAGATGGGTGTGAAGGTGCAGGTGCTCAAGCAGGGTACGATGTTCCCGATGCGCGCCGCCAAGTTGTACGACCTGTACTCGAAGCACCGTTCGTTGGACGATCTGCCGACGACCGAGCGTGAAACCCTCGAGAAACAGTTTTTCAGGACGCATCTCGACGACGTGTGGGAGGGCACCAAGCAGTACTTCGCCGCCCACGATCCGCAACAGATCGAGCGCGGCGAGCGCGATCCGCGCCACAAGTTGGCGCTCGTCTGTCGTTCGTATCTCGGCCAATCGTCGAACTGGGCGAACCAGGGCGTGAAGGACCGGCAGTTCGACTACCAAGTCTGGTGCGGTCCGGCCATGGGCGCCTTCAACGAGTGGGTGAAAGGCACCTTCCTCGAGGCGCCCGACGAGCGACGCGTGGTGACGGTCGCCTTGAACCTCCTCTATGGCGCGGCCGTGCTGACGCGGGTGGGCATTCTCAGGGCCCAAGGCGCCGCGGCGGCAGATCTACCCAGCGGCTGGCCACCGATGCCGCTCGACCAACTCACGACCCTCATGAACAGCGGAGCCTGAACGTGCGACCCGACGACATCGCCATCATCGGCATGGGTTGCCTATTTCCCGGCGCAACCTCGCTCGCGGAATATTGGCAGAACATCAAGGACGGCACCGACTGTATCACCGAGATTCCGGCGACGCACTGGCGTCCGGCGGACTATTTCGATGCTGACAAGAAGGCGCCGGACAAAACGTACGCACGTCGCGGCGGCTTCCTCTCGCCGTTTCCGTTCAATCCGCTCGCGTTCGGCGTCGCCCCGCACACGATCGAAGCGACCGACAGCAGCCAGTTGCTCGGGATGGTCGTGGCGCAGCAGGCGCTCGAGGACGCGGGGTATGGACAGACCTCCACGTTCGATCGCGATCGCGTGAGCTGTGTCCTCGGCGTCACCGGCACGCTGCCCTTGGTCATTCCGCTGGGCGCCCGCCTCGGCCATCCCATCTGGCGTAAGGCGCTGAAGGACGCCGGCGTGGACCAGGCGACGGCAGACGATGTCATCGCGCGAATCTCCGACAGCTACGTCGACTGGCAGGAAGCCTCGTTTCCAGGTCTCCTCGGAAACGTCGTTGCGGGCCGGATCGCCAACCGGCTGAACCTCGGCGGCACGAATTGCGTCGTCGATGCCGCCTGTGCGAGCTCGCTCGGCGCGCTGCATCTGGCGATGCTCGAGCTGAGATCGGGCAAGGCCGACATGGCGGTGACGGGCGGCGTCGACACGTTCAACGACATCTTCATGTACGTCTGCTTCAGCAAGACGCCCGCGCTCTCACCGACCGGCGACGCGCGGCCATTCGCGCAGGATGCCGATGGGACGATTCTCGGAGAGGGCGTCGGCTGCGTCATTCTGAAGCGACTCGCCGACGCGCGCCGCGACGGAGACCGCGTCTACGCTGTGATCAAGGCGATTGGCAGCTCCAGCGACGGCCGCGGTCAGATCGGAAGA
>JADMIO012610873.1_pt1 | contig 16155 bp, 15 predicted proteins | sample 8958161 | NCBI WGS metagenome assembly JADMIO01 (sample SAMN16585339, study PRJNA669376) | soil metagenome | isolation source: Crop rotation soil | place: USA: Cullars Rotation, Alabama | collected 2011
GGCCGTTGCGTAAACACACGGCCCAGCACTCGAATCGCCGCGAGCCGCAGCATGGGATCGGTCGCACCAATTGTCGAGGCGAGAATCGGACCGGATCGCGTGAGAATGGCGGCCCGATCCGCGACGGGCACCTCTCCCGCCAGCGCGCCAAACGCATACAGCGCCTCGACGGCCACGCGAGCGTTCGGGTCGCGCGACGCTGTCGCGAGTGCGTTCGCCACGTCCGCAGGCACTCTGTTCGGCCCGATGGCTGATGGACCCACTGAGAAGATGGGCTCGGCCTCTATCTGGCTTCGGACTTCGACCAGCAGCCCCACACGGCGCCGCGGCGTCACCTTCTCCGCGAGGAAGATGTTCAGCTCAGCGCCGATGGCTTCGAGCTGGGCGTCATCGAACGGATCGAGGATCACCTTCGACAGCGGCACCGCCGCCTCAGGGTAAGGCGCGCCCTTCAGCAGCCTGACTGCCTGAAGGCGGAGCGCGGGATCTGTACTCGACAGCTGTGCGACGACGGCTTCGAATGTCGGCTGCGCCGAAACAACGCGAGCGCCAGCGACGCCGAAGACAGCGGCAGCCGCTGTCAACGCTCCGACGATGCCACACAGGACTGACAGGACGGACGGGTGGGTGCGGGTGGGTGCGCGATTCACTCTAGCGTCCTGCCGCATACGCGTGCGATCGGCCCCCTGCCAGCGCCGCGCTGAGATAGCGACCGGTATAGGACGCCGCCACCTGCGCGACTTCCTCAGGCGTTCCCGCGGCGACGACGCGGCCGCCGTCCTCGCCGCCTTCAGGTCCCAGGTCGATGATGTAATCCGCCGTCTTGATCACGTCCAAATTATGCTCGATGACGACCAGCGTGCTCCCCGCGTCGAGCAGTTTCCTGAACGCCGTCAGCAGCTTCGCGATGTCGTCGAAATGGAGGCCGGTCGTCGGCTCGTCGAGAATGTACAGCAGGCGCTCGCCGCCGTGCGACGACAAATGCGCGGCGATCTTGATCCGCTGCGCCTCCCCGCCCGAAAGCGTCGTGGCCGGCTGGCCGAGCCGCAGGTAGCCCAGGCCGATCTCGTCGAGCACCTGCAGGCGGCGCAGCACCTTCGGGGAGCTGTTGAAGAACGTCAGAGCTTCTCGGACCGTGAGGTCCAGCACCTGGTGGATGGACCGTCCTCGGTACCGGACTTCCAGAACCTGCGGCTTGAAGCGCTTCCCGTCGCACTGATCGCAGGGAACGAAGACGTCGGCCAGGAACTGCATTTCGACTCGGACCTCGCCCTCGCCCTGGCAGACTTCGCATCGGCCGCCCGGCACGTTGAACGAGAAATGGCTGGCGGTCATGCCGCGCGCCCGTGCGTCCTTCGTGGCAGCGAAGAGCTCGCGAATCGGATCGAAGGCCTTCAGATACGTCACCGGATTTGAGCGCGGCGTCCGGCCAATCGGCGCCTGATCCACCAGGACGACATCGGTCAGCAGCTCCGTGCCTTCCAGTTTGCTGAAGCTGCCCACCCGCTTGTCCCAGCCTCCGCGGCTGCGCTTGATCGCTGCGTAGAGCACGTCGTGCACGAGTGTGGACTTGCCCGAGCCGCTGACGCCGGTAACGCACGTCAACATGTTGAGCGGGATCGAAATATCGACGTTTTTGAGGTTGTGTTCGGTCGCGCCGAAGAGACGCAGCTTCTGCCCCGAACCCCGCCGTCTCGCAGACGGAATCGGAATGGCCAGCTCTTGCCGCAGGTACTTCGAGGTCAGCGATCGCGGCTCGTGCATCAATCCGTCGAGTGTGCCCGAGAACACGACGCGGCCCCCCTGCTCCCCAGCGCCCAGACCGAGATCGACGATGTGGTCCGCCACTTTGATCATGTCGGCGTCGTGCTCGACGACGAGGACCGTGTTGCCCTGATCGCGGAGCTGACGGAGGATGTCAATGAGCCGCAAGTTGTCGCGCGGGTGCAGGCCGATCGACGGCTCGTCGAGCACATACAAGGTCCCGACGAGCGCAGACCCGAGGGACGTCGCGAGGTTGATGCGCTGCGCCTCGCCGCCGGAAAGCGTCGACGACAGCCGATCGAGCGAGAGGTAATCGAGGCCGACGTCGCTGAGGAACGAGAGGCGTCTCCGGATTTCGGCGAGCACCTTCTCTGAGATCGCCGCTTCCTTCTCGCTCAGCGCAAGGGTCGAGAAAAACCCCTGCGCTTCTCTGACCGTGAGCGCCGACACGGCGTCGATGGTCCGCCCCGACACTCGAACGTCTCGCGCCTCCCTGCGAAGGCGGCTGCCGCCGCAGTCCGGGCACTGCAGATATCCGCGATAACGGCTCAGGAACACACGGACGTGGACCTTGTACTTCTTGCGTTCGAGCCAGCGGAAGAAGCCGCGCACGCCGTCAAAACCGTCGCCGCCCTCGACGACGAACCGCTGCTCGTCGGGCGTGAGATCCTGCCACGGCACGTCGAGGCGCACCTTGCCCTTGCGCGCCGCCCGCTTCAGGTCCGCGAGCTGCGCACGGTAATGAGGTTTGCTCCACGGCTCGATGGCGTTCTGTGCAATCGACTTGGTCGGATCCGGCACGACCAGGCTCATGTCGAGCTCGATGATGTTGCCGAAGCCGTGGCAGGTCGGGCACGCGCCAAAGGGGTTGTTGAACGAGAACAGTCGAGGCTGCGGGTCTTCGTACGCAATCCCGCACGTCCGGCACTCGAAGCGTTCGGAAAACACGTGGACGATCGGCGGATCGGCGAGCTGCACGGCCCACGCGGCACCGCCGCCTTCGCGGTACGCGGTTTCGATCGAATCCGTGAGGCGCTGCTGTTCGTCCTCGCCGCCCAGCTGCACGCGGTCCACAACCACCTGGAGCATCGACCGCTTCACGAGCGTCGCTGGAACCACATCGTCGAACACGACGGCGCGGCCGTCGACGAGCAGCCGGCCGAAACCCTTCTTCCTCAACGCGTCGATCGTCGCGGTGACGGCGGCCTCAGTTCTGGCATTCGTCGATTCGCCCGTTGACCGGCGGTCGGATTCATCCTCACTGCCCTCGCTCAGCTCGTCCACTTCGGCCGCAGCTTCGGTCGGGAGCGCGACCGGATCGACGACCGGCCGGTCGAAACCGAGCAGCAGTCTGGTGCCAGCTCCGAGCTCCCCGAGCTGGCGAGCCACCACCTCGGCGGTTTCGCGCACGACTTCGCGGCCACAGTTCCTGCAGAACGTTCGGCCGGCGCGAGCAAAGAGCAGCCGCATGTAATCGTGAATTTCGGTGGCGGTGCCGACCGTCGAACGCGGGTTCCTGACGCTGTTCTTCTGGCGAATTGCGATGGCAGGCGCGATGCCGTCAATGCGATCGACGTCCGGTTTTTCCATCCGCTCGAGGAACTGGCGGGCGTACGCGGACAGCGATTCGACATAACGCCGCTGACCTTCGGCGTAAATCGTGTCGAAGGCGAGCGACGATTTTCCCGATCCGCTCACACCCGTGACGATGATCAGCTTGCCGACGGGCAGACTGACGTCGATGTTCTTCAGGTTGTGGGTACGCGCGCCTCGGACGACCAGCGGGGGGGCGTCAGCAGCTGCGGGTGCCGCGGTATCGGACATGGCTCTGTGAGCGTTTTCGCCGCAGGTTTAAACCACCATCGTACAGCAGCCTGCACACGGTGGCAACGGAAAGGGACCCGCGCGCGGAGCGGCGGCCCTCGAAGAAATCAGGATCCGCGTTGAAGGCGGGGGCTACGTCGTGCGAACGGGCGCGCCCGATTCGTGCACGCACGTCTCGAGCTTCTTGATGATCGCGGCGAGATGTTCGCCATCGCTGTCGGACAGCGTCGCCATCAGCTGGCCCTCGACCTCCAGCTGAACGCGCTGCCCTTCCGTACACAGCGACCGGCCGGTATCGGTAATTACAGCCAGCCGCGAACGCTTGTCGTTGGGATCCGGTTCGCGAACGACGAGGCCGTCCGCTTCGAGCCGATCGATCAGCTGCGTGACGTTCGACTTGACGCATGCAAGGCGCCCGGCAAGCTGGCCGAGGGGCAGCGACCCGCCGGCGTCGACCAGCCGCTGCAGCGCGGCAAGCTTGGGAATCGAGAGGCCGACGACGGAGAGGCGGGACTCGACGAAGTCGTGCACCGAACCCGCTGCGTGAAGCAGCGAGAACAGGCCAGGTGCGCGCGTCGTGGCAGTCGTCATGTCCCGGTCTCTCGCCCTCTTCCGGCCCTACGCCTTTTTCCGCAGCGAGATCACGTACTGAACGACGTTCCAGATGTCGTTCTTCGCGATCTTGTCGGCGAAGGCCGGCATCGCGGGCGGGTGACCGTTCAGAATCTTGTAGTAGATGACGCCCTCAGGATTGAGGTCGTAGCGGAACTCGTCCGTGAGGTCGGCGGCCGGGTCGTCCTTCGGCGAGTCTTTGCCGTCGCCCTTGCCGAGCGCGCCGTGGCAGCGCACGCAGTTGGCGGTGAACAGTGTCTTCCCCTTGGCGATCACCGCCGGGGTGGCCGCGAGAGGACTCTTTTCGTCTTTCGCTCCCGCCGGAACCGTCCAGCCGGAGTACTGCGCTGAAACCACCAGGGACAGCGCGAACATGAACGCCGCGGCGAAGATGACGGTAAGGTTCCGCATGTCCGTATTATAGTGCGGTCCCTCAGATGCAGATCTTCCGCAGCCACGAGACACCCTTCCGCGCCGCTGACGCCTCATCGTTTGTCGGCAGCGCCCGTACACGGCTCCTCGCCTCTTCCGATGAAGGCACGCCCGCGCACATCTACCACGTGCAATTCGAGCCAGGCGCGCGCACCAATTGGCATCGGCACTCCGGGCCGCAGTGGCTGCTCATCACGGAAGGCCGCATCAGGGCACAGCGCTGGGGCGGACCCATTGAGGACCTCTCCGCGGGCGACGTCGTCGTTTTCCCGCCTGGAGAGAAGCACTGGCACGGCGCCGTCCCCGGGCAGCACGGAGTTCACGTCGCGGTGAATATCAACGCGCAGACCGAGTGGCTGGAGCCCGTCAGCGACGAGGACTACCAGGCCTGACGTGCTAGACTGTTCGTTCCAACCAGTGCCGGCGTAGCTCAGTTGGCAGAGCAGCTGATTCGTAATCAGCAGGTCGGTGGTTCGAGTCCACTCGCCGGCTCCACTCACACATCAATCACTTAGCCGCAGTCGTCGGATCGGCGTGTTCCGCGTCGGATGCAGGAGGGACCGAGACCTGCGACTCGGCTGGGTCGTCAGACGCTATCTGTTCTAGGGCATTGACGACGCACCCGCACGACGGATCTCCTCGAGGTTCGGGGCATAAATGTTGTGGAGCGGATAGAACTGGACCTTGGGCTGTGTATGGATGCCGGCGTGCTGCACGGCGTGCATGAGACGATCATGCTGAAACTTCTCAAATTCGCCCTGCGATCCCCAGACGTCAAGCACTCGTAGCGTCCCACCACTGAACCCTGCCACGTGAAGAATCCCACCGCTTGGCGGGTTGTGGTCGAGACCGAGCGCCGTAAAGATGTCGTGATACTGCTTCTCTGTCACGCCGGACCATTCCATCTGCATGATCGTCATGGCACTTCCCTCCAGAGTGAAAGTGGGAGCGTTGCATTCTGGATCCTGCGTGTCAAGGGAATTCCCGGCCGACAGTGAGCGTCATGCTTGTAGTCTGCCCGACTAGTCTTGAGGCAAAGCAGCTATGGAATTGTCATTCTCAGCGTCAGATTGAGCGGGACCGCCAATGGTGTTACGGCGAGCCTGCCAGCAAATCGGGAGGACGCTGTTGGGGATGTGAGAAGGAGGGGCCCGCCGACTGATCAGTTCGCGGCCGGCGATGCCACCGGGCAGCGATCGAGGTACTTCGACGTGCGCAGCCAGTGCTGATCCGGATAATACGCAAAGACCGCCCCACCGCCCTTGACGCGGTCGATCAGCTCGTGAGCAACCGGGACGCGGAGAGCCGGACATCCCCAGCTGCGTCCGAGCCGGCCCTGCTGCTTCACGAAATCGTCGCTGACGTAGGGAGCGCCGTGAATCACGATGGCGCGCTCCCGCGCTCGATCGTTCACTCCAGGCTCCAACCCATTCAGACGCAGCGAATACCCGTTCTTCCCGACGTATACATCGTCGGCGACGAAGAGGCCGAGACTCGAGCTGTGAGTCTCCGCGTCGTTTGAAAAGGATGTTGCGAAGTTCTCCCCGCTCCCCTGCCCGTGGGCGACGAGCTCGTGATAGAGGAGCGCACGCTGTGGAAGATCGAACACCCACAAGCGAGGCGTGGTCGAAGGTTTCGAGTAGTCGATGACGGTGAGGGTCTGAGGTGTCGATGGAAAGTCGCCGCTCTTTACTGCACACGCGGTTGCCTGCAGCGCGAGGCTGAAGACACCGCGATCGATGGAGCCCGGTGGTGCACCCCACCCGGCGATCGACAAGGCACCTGCAGCCATCAGGGGACTGGACGCACCTTTAGCGGCCGCGGCGTCAAGCCCGGAAGAGCACACAATCGCGCCCAGAACGGAGAGCGCGACCGTTAAGGTCGGCAGTAAGCGTCGGTAAACCACGAGCCGGATGGCTCAATTGTACCGACGTTTGGTTACCTCTCCAACTCAGCGGTGCAAATTTTTTTCAGCGCTCAGTGTTGGCCGCCTGTCTCTGCTTCCTGTCGAAGCCGTAGATGTCGTTCAGCAGGTGGAGGCCACCGGCGTTGTCCACCGTCGCCGTGAAATACACGATATGCACGGGGATTGATGCCCTGAGCCTCACCCCTTTTTCGACGCCCGCATTCATCGCCCGGAGAATCTTCGGCTCGTCCCAGTCGCTGTCTCCGCGCAGCACGTACTTCGCGAGCGTCTCCGGTTCCTCGACGCGCACGCACCCATGACTGAAGGCACGGGTGGTCCGCGCAAACAGCGCCGGCGTGGGCGTGTCGTGGAGATACACGTCGTAGTTGTTCGGGAACAGGAACTTCACCTGCCCCAGTGCGTTCTTGGCCCCCGGCCTCTGGCGGAACATCAGCGACCGCAGCGCGCCCTCATCGCCCCAATCCACATCGTCCGGGTTGACTTCCGTCGTACCCGAATTGGAGACGCGGCGAATTTCAATGTCCATGCGCTGGAGATAGTCCGGGTCGCGCGTCACCGCAGGAACGGTTTCACCTTCGGCGATCGCATCGGGAATGTTCCAGTACGGACTGAAGACGACCGTGGTCATGGTGGCGCTGAAGACTGGCGTTGGCGTCTCGGGCTTGCCAACGATGACGCGCATCTCGAGCACGTCAGTGCCGTTCTCGCGAGCGACCACGTGATACGCCGGAATGTTGACGAAGAAATACCGCGAGCCGAAATCGTCGGGCATCCACCGCCACCGCTCGAGATTCAGGGAAATCTGGTTGATGCGATCCTCGAGCGGCACATTCATCGCCGCAATCGTGCCGGCGTCCGCAATACCACTCGGCTTCAGCGAGTAGTGCTCCTGAAACGCCTTGACCGCTGCCACGAGGTCTTCGTCGTACGTCGGCGACTGACTTTCCGCGGCAGCGCCTGTCAGCTGGCCGCTCGCGGCGAGCCGGCCGCGCAGGACAATTACCGCCGGATCTGTCTGCCCGGGCTTGAGCGGAACATTCGGAACCTTCTGCCAGCCACCCTTCTCCCGCTGGGCTTCGAGTCCTTTGAGCGCCTCTTCGAGCCGGGCGTACTCCACGTGCTGCGGCCTCACGCGATCGAGCCACGTGACCAGGTTCCCACCCGTCAGCGAACTCTCCAGCGCCGAGGCCAGGTCTGGACGAGCGCGCAGCGCCTTCCAGCGACGATCGAGCACTGATGGACTCATCCTCCCGAGCGCCACGTCGTCGCCCAGAGCAAAGAGTGCGCTCGTGATGCTGACATCCAGACTCGCAAGAGCGATCGGGTCGGCGTCCTCGCGACCGCGCGGCTTGACCGCATCAATCGCTTGCGCGATGGCGTCCCTGCCGTAGTTCCGCGCGTCGAGACCATGCGCGTCCGCCGATCCGAGAATCATCAGAATGTCGCTCTCGTGAGCGACGACGCCGTTACTCTGCACCCACGCTGGCGTCGAAGCTCGCTGCGCGTAGAACGCCTGAACGTCTGACCACACAGGCGCCGACTCGACTGGAGCCGGCGCTGCGATCACGTGCTCGAGCGCGGTCTGCAGCGCTGTATCTTTTTCGACGTGGTCACGGTCACACCCGGCGAGAAACGGCATGACGGCGACCGCAACGATGACGAGCAATCCGCGCCGAACAGGCATCGACGAGGAGTAGAGCAAGACGCGAGCCACGAAAGTCGACCACTTTCACGGCTGGGGTCGCGCCGCAAGCCCGTCGATGGCGCGACGCGCGGAAAAGGAATGGTGGGCAGACGCTGACGATGAGCCTGGCGGCCGGAGTCGACCGGGAAAGACGTTCGAAGATTGTTCGTAGGCCTAACAATTTTACGCGATAGCGTCCTCGACGTGGTGCGGCGGCGGAAGTTGCCGGTGCCCGGAGCGGGAGAGAGGCCTCACGGCCGGAGCACCGGCTGAGATGTCAACTGCAGCGCGCACCGAGCATCTGGACGTGGTCGACGTCCACGCGCTGCACGATGACGCGTCCTTTCTTGTCGCCATGAGTGTGTTCATCGGCGACCAATGACGTATGCGGCACGTTCGCCTTCATGGTGCGGCCGTCGGACTTCACGGTCAGTTCGGTCCAGCGATCCTTCCAGTCGACCTTGATCTCGCCGTCCCGGAGCGCGCCGCGGGTGTCGCCGCTGACCTCGACCTGATGGCCGATGTGCTTCTCCAGATCTTTGTCGCCGTCGAGCCAGTAGAAGATCTGGGTGTAGTCACCCGAGGTGCCGATGGCACTCGGTTCCACACGGCGGCTGGCCTCCTGCAGCGACGGATCCGCGGGCGCGTTCGTCAACAGGTAGCCCGCGCTGCCTTTTTCGCCTTTGATGAGGCATCCGGACAGCTTCACGTTGTCCGAAGCCGCAACGACGTCAAGTGGTTGGTTCATGGCCACGCCTGCGATGCCCAGCGCCAGCGCGACCGTGGCCCAGCGCGTCCATTCGATGATCCTCATGACATCCTCCAGAGGGTCATGTCGCGACCCTCATACACGAACTAGCAAGAGGGATGCCCTCGGGCCGCGAGCGTGAGTGCGCGAAAGGATCTTTCGGGAGCGCAGTGCCCCAGCGGATGTGCTTCGTCGTCAACCATCCCGCGCAGTCGCGAGCGGCTCAAGCACGTGGCGAATCTCGGCAGCGATCTTTCTATTCCGGCTCACGATCGCGATCTGATCTCCTGAACGCGCGGTGTACGGCCGACCATCGGCGTGGATGACGCTTCCACCGCCTTCGCTGAGAATCAGCGCGGGCGCGGCGTGATCCCACGGCAGGAGCCGGTAGTAGATCACAAAATCCCTGACGCCCCTCAGGATGTCCGTGTACTCGATGGCCGCGCATCCGGAGGGAGAAAGGATCTCCACGCGTGCGTTCAACGAGGTAGTGACCGCCCCCCGAAGGCCATCGGGCATGTAACGGGTGAGAACGGCGCCGCGCCGGACAGTCGAAGCGTCCGCGACAGCAACCCTGGTTCTTTCCCCGTTCAGAAACGTGCCGCTTCCCTCCTCGGCAACGTATGTCTGATCGCGCGCTGGAAGGACAATCCACGCGGCGCGCGCATGGCCCTCAACGACGTACGACACCATGATGCCGAAGCCGCTCTCGCCCATCGTCAGGTTCTTGGTCCCGTCAATGGGATCGATGATCCACAGCGGGTGGTCCGAATGCATCAACTTCAGAAGCGCGGGATTTCGATGAGCCGCTTCTTCGCCGATGACGACGGCCGAGGGATCAACTGCGATCAGCGTCTCAGTCAAGAACGCCTCGACCGCGTGGTCGATCACGGTGACGACGTCCTCCGGGTCTTCAACCGTCGGTTTCGATTCGATGTCCGCCTGTGACAGTTGACCGAACCGCGGCAGCACGATCTCTCGCGCCGCGCGCTCGATCAGGTCTGTCACCGTCTGGATGTCTAGCGCCATCCTCTGATTCACCGCTCCTGAATTCGCGGCAATTACGAATAGCCGCCGCAACCGCCGGTTGCGTAGCACGCAAGCCACGCTCCGATGACGGCTCCTGCGAGGGCCTCACCTTAGCGATGGGTTTCCGGCACGGGTTTCTTCCACCGCCGTGTGACCGTCTGCCTCTGTTGTAGCCGCCTGAATCGCGCCAGCGGGGCGAAGATTTCCCGCGCCAGGGCCGGAGGTGAAAGTACGGATGCGGCAGGCGTATTATGGCGGCCGGCAGGAGCCAGGCGCGAATGAAACGATCGCTCATGATCGTCGGCGTTCTCACCATCGCAGCGATCGTCGGCACCCTCGCCCTCAACACCTACCTCGCCAATCTCATCGCCGCAGGCGTCACCACCGAAGGTCCGAGGCTGGCCCGCACCCAGGTGACGCTTGGCGCCACCCGGGTGTCGTCACTTGCGGGACGCGCCGTGCTTCGCGAGCTCGACGTCCACAACCCGCAGGGGTGGAGCGACGACAACCTCGTGTCGCTGGGCGAAGTCCGTGTCAACGTTGCGCCGCTGTCCGTGTTCAGCCAGCCGGTGACCCTGCCCGAGATCGATCTGGACCAGGTGGTCTTCAACTACGAACGAACCATGCTCACGAGCAACGTAGGGGAGCTGATGCGCGCGATTGAGGCGGTGGTCGAGGGTGAGACGCGCGGCAAAGGCCCGCCCGACTCCGGAAGAAAGTCCTCGAGCATCCGGGTCGGCCGCTTCCGGATGACCAACGCCACGGTGTCGCTCAGCATCGGGAGCAAACGCGTGATCGTTCCGATAGCCGATATCGACCTGGTGGACGTCGGGAAGAACGAGAACGGCGTCACGTCCGGCCAGGTCGTCGCCGCCATGATGCGGCGGGTCGTCGTCGCCATTGCGACCGTCACGGCCAGCCGCGTCGTCGATTTCAGCAAAGCGTCAGGAACCGCTGCGGCTGACAATGCGAGGAAATCCATCCAGGGCTTGAAGGATCTCTTCCGCCGGAACGGCACGAACGTACCGACCGATCGTTGACACCTCCCTGCTGGCTCGATTCCCTGCTGCTATCGTGAGCTCGTTGCTCGGGCAAGCCACGTTACCTGGTCGTCATGCTGGTGCTGACGAACGTTCCTGTGACGCCGTTCGGATCGGTATAGGAACCGTTCACGCTGCCTCCGGCAACGTTGGCCGTGAAGCGAAGCGGCGCATCCGACGTCGACAAATACAGCACGCCGCTCGACTCCGAAAAATCGCCGCGCAGCTGAATCGCCGGCTGGTTCCCTACCTGCATCGAACCGGTGACGTCCGCATCCGTCGTCGTTGGCGCGGGATCCACCGACGATTGAATCGTGATCGTAAACGTGCCGCGCTGCCCCGTGCTGTCGGTAACCGGCCCGGCGAACGTCGTCGTGATCGGACGAACCCCGAGATCGACGCTGCCGATGACGCCGGAATACGCCGCCGTAATGTGCGTCCCGCCTGCGCCGATGGTCGTCACCACTCCGGCGGGACTGATCGCCGCGACCGTCGGATCCGAGCTGAGCCAGGTGGAAAGGAGAGTCACGTCCGCGGTCGTGCCGTCGGACTTGATCGCGGTCGCCGTGAGCTGGCTCCGCACGCGCAAACCCGTGAGCACTGGCCCGCCGGCAACCTGCACGTCCGTGACCGTCACGGCGCCCGTCGTCGTATCAGTCGTCGACGTCGGCGTCGTCGTTGATGAATTCTTCGAACAGCCTGAAAGGATTAGTCCGAGCAGCAGCACCCCAACCGACGTCCGCCCCATTCACGTGCTCCGTGTGGCTTCGGCCGGCGACATGGCATCGTGTTGCCATTCTTCCCGAAGGGCGACAGTGGCGCAACCGGTAGGCCTCCGCCCGGCAGGGACCATCAGCGCACGTGAGCCGAAACGGCAGGGACGTACGTGCGCAGACCTCTGTCGGCGCGCATGCGTGCGCCGCGTCGCCTTTTGTTTCGCTGTGCGCGTTGTGCGCCAGCCCATCCATTGTGGTGACGATAAGCGTCACCATTGGCCGCCTGAGCCATTTGTTATGATGCCCATTCGCTCCGATGGCATCGCGTCAAACCGTAGCGCCTCCAGGTCTCACGCTCTCGCTCGACATCAAGGCGCCGCCGCGCAGGATTCTGCAAGCGTTCTTCGACGCGGGCGCACTGCGCGCGTGGTGGCAGGTCGTGCACTCCGTCACGACGCCGCGTCCGCTCGGCGCTTACGCGATCGAATGGGCGCCGACTGATTTTCGCGACGAGATTCTCGGACGGCTGGGCGGGGTGTTTCGCGGCACGATCATCCAGTTCGATCCGGACCTTGGATTTTTCGTCGCGGACGCGTATTGGCTGCCGCCCGACGGAGAAGCGATCGGGCCGATGGCGCTCGACGTGCGATGCACGCTGGTCGACGTGCCGTCGAATGGATCGAACGGAGGCGGGACCGCCACCCGGGTGCGCGTGCACCAGAGTGGATACGAGGAGAGCGCCCGCTGGCGTCGCTACTATGAAGTCGTCGACGCCGGATACGGACGGGCGCTCACCTCGCTGAAGATGCTGCTCGAAAAGTAGCCGCTACTGGCGGTGGAACTTCGCGACGAGCAGCGCCTTGCCGAGCACGTGGCCGTCCATTGCGTTTACGACAGCGTTCCGCGTCGCCGCGGCATCCGCCGGCGCCCCCTGCGGGACTTCCAGCATCGTGTCCAGCGCATACAGCTCGAACGTGTAGTGATGGTACGGTCCCGGAGGCGCACCGGGTCCCATGTAGCCGTTCGAGCGCAGGCTCACCTGACGGCTGCCATCAGGAAGCTGCCCGGCGGGAACGTTCTCGGCAAGGCCCGTGGAGCTGCCGGGGATGTTCCAGATGAGCCAATGCGTGATGTCCATCTTCGACGTCTTGTTCAGCACCGGTTCCGGATCGTGCATGAGCAGCACGAAGCTCTGCGTCCCGGCCGGCACCTGCGACCAGCTGAGCGCTGGCGACGGTGCAGTCGGACCCGCGGCCTGCGTGTACTTGTCCGGGATCACGCCGCCGTCTTCCCACGCGGTTGACGTCATGATCAGCGGCGGCGTTGGCGCGCCGCCCCGTCCGCCCGCTCCCGCGCCGCCGCGTCCCTGAGCGCCGCCGCCCGCGCCCTGCGCGCTCGCGACAACCGGCATCAACGCCGCCGTGGCGAACGCCACTGCCCGAACCCATCCCGCGGTCGATCTGACTTGCTCCCTCTTCATGTGCCCTCCCTCGTGGACGAGAATGTATCACTCCAATTCGAAGCGCGTCACGCCGCGGCGCGCCATGCTACGCTCTAAATTCTGGCGCTCGAAAGACGCATGCCACGTCGAACTCTTCTGCGCTGGTTCATCATGACCTCCGCGCTCGCGCTCACCCTCGCATCGTCTCGTGCGGGGTTGTCGCAGGATCGCGTTTCGACAGATCGAATCGCGTGGAGCGCGGCACGCAAGCTCCGCTGGCAGGATTTCGCCGGAACGCCACCTCGCGGAGCGGACGGGGACTGCCACAGCTTCGTTGGCCTCAACGTCGACTGGTCCTGCGACGACAATCATTTCGTCTTCCACGTATCGACGACCTTCGACCCGATCCAGTCCTGGGTGCGGCCCGGCGCGCGTCAGCCGGACTTGCTCCGTCACGAGCAGACCCATTTTGATCTGACGGAAGTCGCGGCCCGCAAGCTGAGGCAGCGGGTCGCCGCGCTCGGCGATCCGTGCGCGAGCTACGCAGAGATTGCGGACGTCGACAACGCGGTCGGCGACGAGCGTGGTGCGTGGGAGCGGGAACAGCAACTTTACGATCGCGAGACTGCCAACGGGACGAACCTTCCAAACCAGCAGGGGTGGACGACGCGCACGGCCCAGCGTCTCGAGCAGTTGAAGGGCTTCGAGTAGTGCGGTGGCCGTCTGAGCATGTTACCGTCGCGGGGTTATCGCGCGCGTGAAGGGAGCATTGCAGTTACGTAAGGAAGACTCGCGGTGAGTGGCGCCCCGCGTGGTCCGCGGCAGCTGCCGCTCGTGGGCAACCTTCATCAGTTTCTGCCCAACCGCCTGCAATTCCTGCGGCGATCGGCCGAGCAGTACGGACCCATCGTCCGCCTGCGCGTGGGACGTCCGACGCTGCTTCTGAACGATGCCGAGGACATTCGGCACGTCCTCGAGCGCAACCCGTCGAACTACGAAAAGACGCCGCGCCTGACCAGCCCGTCAGGCCGGAGACTGTCCGGCTCCGGGCTTCTCACAAGCACGGCGGAGGAGTCGGCGTTCTTCCGCGCGTTCCTGCAGCCGATCTTCCATCGGCGCGTGGTCGCGGCGTTCTCGAACGCAATTGTCGACAGCACCCGGGCGATGATCGACGAGTGGCGCGACGGGGCCGAGCTCGACATCGCGGACGAGATGATGCGCCTGGCGCGCCAGGTGATTGGGCGAGTCCTCTTCGGCGCGGACTTCACGAGCCGCCGTCCGGTGCTTGACGAGATCGTACGCGTGCGCCGCAACTACATGCATTACGCGTTCGCGCGATTCCTGCCGGTCATCGAGCACGTTCCCACGCCGACGACGCGACAGCACCTGCGGACCCTCAAGGAATTCGACCGGACGCTCCACGAAATGATTACCGAGCGGCGCGGGTCGGCCGAGCCGCGTGAGGACATTCTCGACATGCTCGTTCGCGCGCGGGACGAACACGGGCAGCCGATGAGCGACAGCCTGATTCGCGACGAAGTGCTGATGCTTTCGGTCACAGGCCACGAGACCATCGGCGAAGCGCTCGCGTGGACGGCGTACCTGCTCTCACAGCACGCCGACGTCGACGAGGCTCTTTCCAGGGAAGCCCAGAGCGTTCTCGGAGATCGATGGCCATCGGCCGAGGATCTGCCGAAGCTCCACTATGCCGAGATGGTGCTGTCGGAGTCCATGCGCCTCTACCCGCCGACGTGGATCTTCATTCGCATCGCCAGGCAGGCCGACACGCTGCCGGGAGGAACTTCCATTGCGCGCGGCACGAAGCTCTTTCTGTGTCCGTGGGTGACGCACAGCAATCCGGCGTACTTCCCGGATCCCCGCCGCTTCGACCCCGATCGCTTTGCGGCCAACGCTGCTGCCAGGCCGAAGTTCGCGTACTTTCCGTTTGGCGGGGGCCCGCGGATCTGCATTGGACAGACGCTCGCCAAGGTGGAAATGCAGCTGATCCTCGCGACCGTGGCCCGGGACTGGGGTTTCAGGCTGGTGCCCGGCCAGGAGATCGTGCCGTCGCCCTCGGTCACCCTCAGGCCCAAGCACGGAATCAGGGTGCGCCTGAAGGCGCGCGGTCACCGCACTCTTCCTTGACCGGGCCCTCTGGTCCGCATACCATCCGGCGCCAGATGGACTCGAACACGCCGACGAAACCGGCGAACATCGGACGCTTCCGCGTCGATGCCGTTCTCGGCAGCGGCGGCATGGGCGCGGTCTACAAGGCGTTCGATCCCACGCTGCAACGGACGGTCGCCGTCAAGACCGTCCGCCCCGACATCGCGAGCCCGGACTTCATCGAGCGTCTGATCCGGGAGGCGCAGGCCTGCGCCCGCCTCCGGCATCCGAACATCGTCGTCGTCTACGAGGCCGGCCAGATCGACGGCATGGTCTACATCGTGATGGAGTACCTGCAGGGCGAAGATCTGGGCGCGGCGCTCCGTCGCGGCGCGATGACCTTCGAACAGAAGCTCCGCGCGCTCGTCCAGATTCTCGACGCGCTTCAACACAGCCACTCCGAAGGCGTGATCCACAGGGACATCAAGCCGAGCAACGTCCATCGCCAGCCCGACGGATCGATCAAGCTGGTGGACTTCGGCCTGGCCCGAGTCGAGACGGCGGAACCGCTCACGCGATCCGGCACGCTGATGTGCACGCCCGAGTACGCATCGCCCGAACAGCTGCGGGGCGAAACGCTCGACGGACGATCGGACGTCTATTCAGTTGGTGTCGTCGCGTTCGAAATGGTCACGGGACGCCGCCCGTTCGCCGCCGAAACTTTCGGCGCCGTTATCGCGAAGGTCCTGACTGAACCGCTCCCGCCGATGAACAATGCGTGGAGCCGGATGTTTCCGGACATCGAACGGATTCTCACGAGAGCCCTCGAGAA
>JADMIO010828338.1_pt1 | contig 16154 bp, 11 predicted proteins | sample 8958161 | NCBI WGS metagenome assembly JADMIO01 (sample SAMN16585339, study PRJNA669376) | soil metagenome | isolation source: Crop rotation soil | place: USA: Cullars Rotation, Alabama | collected 2011
CTTTCCAGGCTCGCGCGGCCGTGACGAAGTACTGCCGCCGCGGGGTCGGCGGCGGTCTCGTGCAGGGCGTACGCAAGGCTCAGCGCGACCACCGCGGCGAGCGCCGCGACCAGCGTCCGGCGCCGGCGCGCCGCGACCGCGATCAACAGCGGCCAGACCAGGTAGAACTGCTCCTCGATCGAGAGCGACCAGAAGTGCAGGACGGGCGAGCGCGTGTCCGCGGTACGCGCGAAGTAGTCGCCGGCCTCGCCGGCGAGCTGCCAGTTCTGCACGTAGAGCGTGCTCGCCCGCGGCCACAGATGGTGCACCACCACGAGCTACACCGCGATCGCGCGCAGGGCCTGGATCTCGGGACGGCGGGGCATGCGGCGACGCTACGTCCGCGTCGCCGCACCGCCATCGGGCGAACGCTCGATCTTCCCCCGAGCGGGCGCCCTGTCTCAGTGGTCGCAGTGCGAAGGCTGCGGCGGCACGTCGAGCGTCGGGTTGCGGTCGAAGAACCCGAACGGCTTCAGCCAGAAGGACACCGTGTCCACCGGCATGATCGGCCAGTCCTCCATGCGCGTGATGTGGTGGATGCCGAAGACGTACCAGAGCACGACGTCGGTGTCGGTGATCGAGCGCCCCGCGGCGGTCCACTTCGGCAGGCCGTCGTCGGAGTCGGACTGGTTCGGGAACGGGCCGCAGGGCCAGCGCTCGTCCGGGTGGTACGGGGTGACCCAGAGCGTGTGGCGCAGCGCCTCGGCCGTCCTGAGCACCGGTGAGTCGTCCGGGAGCATGTGCGGCAGCGTCGCGCCCGCGACGAGCTTGTAGGCGACGGGGGTGCCGACGTGGTTGAGCGAGCCCGGGTTGGTGACCTTCCAGGTGCGCTGGGTCTCCCACTTATAGTCCTGGAAGCCCTCCGTGCTCAGCGTCTCGGCGGTCTGCTTGAGGCCGAGCCCGTATGGGTCCTCGTCGCTGTAGCCGGCGGCGGACGTCTCGACCACCTGCACGCTGTTGTCCGGGCCGTCCACGTCGAGGTCCAGGCGGGCGATCAGGAAGTGCTGGTGAAACGGCGCGTACGTGCGCTGGTCGACCAAGGTGCCGTGCTTGGCCGGCTCGCCCTCCGGGAGGTGGCCGACGACCATGATCCCGGTCGCGCGCACGTGGCACTCGATCGAGCCGTCCTGGTAGAGCCGCCAGTACACGAGGTACTCGTAGTTGGCGACCGTGACATGGACGGAGATCACGAGCCGGCGCGCGCGGCGGACCTCGGCGCCCTCGGTGTGGTCGACGTGCTTCCACAGGACGCCGTCGTCCTCCTCGTGGACGCATACCGCGTTCGCGATCGTGTATGGCTCGCCCGCGGTGTCGTGCAGGACGGCGTCCAGGTAGCGGATCTCGCCCAGGCAGTCGCAGCCGAGCTCGAGCGACTGGGTCATGAAGCCCAGGCCCCACTCGCCGATGTCATACGCCGTGCGCCGGTGGTGATCAGGGGACGGGTCGCGGTAGGGGACGACCATCTCGGCCACCGAGATCCGGTGCGCGACGCTGCGCCCGGCGAAGGCGAGCGTGTGCAGGACGAGCCCTTCGCGGTGGTTGAAGCCGAGCCGCAGCGACCAGTTCTGCCAGCTCAGCGCGTGGCCGTCGAGCGTGAACGAGACGCCCTCGGGCTGGGTGATCTCGACGGGCTTGAGGTCGTCGCGCAGCCGCAGGTTCGGCACGTGGCGCGGGACGTACTCGCCCATCACGCCGGCGGGCTTGTCGACGCTGAAGGTGTCCTCGATCTCCAGCAGCTCCATCGTGTTGAGGTCGACGACGCAGTGCAGGCCGTTGACCGGGTTCGCGTACGGGTTGGAGCCGGGCGCGGACCGGAACCAGGTGTCGGTCCAGCCGACGCGGCGGCCGGCGTATTGCTCCGGCACGAGGAAGCCGCGGTAGCCCCAGACGTCGAACAGGACCTTGTCCATGTCGGTGATGCCGCGCTTGGCCAGGACCTCGATCAGCCGCGGCTCGGCGCGCAGCGCGGCGTCGCATTCGTGCCACTCGTCGGGCGTCAGGTTGGGCTGGATGCCGAGCAGGTCCTCCCAGCTGACGGTGGAGTCGTCGGTGAGCGACACGACGGCGCGGTAGGCCGCGCCGCCGTCGCGGTTCCAGCACACCACGATCGCCTCGCGGGCGTCGGTCCGGACGCCCTTCTCCGGCTCCTTGAGCTCGATCGACGCGAAGCGCCAGCGCTCGCTGACGCCGTGGTCGCGCCGCAGGATCGCGGCCGCCTGGCGGAACTCGTCCGCGGAGAGGGGATCGAGGGCGTGCATGGGCGAATCCTCACACCAAAGCGGCTTCGAGGACCGCCAGGCCCTTGTTCAGCTCCTCGTCGGTGATGGTCAGCGGCGGCAGCAGGCGGATGACGTTGCCGTGCAGGCCGCAGGCGAGCAGCAGCAGGCCTTCTCCGCGAGCCTTTGCGACCGCGGCGCCGACGAGCTCCGGCGCGGGCGTCTTGGACTCGCGGTCGCGGACGATCTCGATCGCCAGCATCGACCCGAGGCCGCGGACCTCGCCGATCGTCTCGACGCGCGTGGCGATGTCCTCGAGCTTGGCGCGCAGGGTGGCGCCGACCTGCTCGGACCGGGCGCGCATGCCGGGGATCTGATCGAGGACGACGGAGGCCGCGGCGCAGGAGACCGGGTTGCCGCCGAACGTCCCGCCGAGCCCGCCGGGATCGACCGCGTCCATGATCTCCGCGGGGCCGGTCACGGCCGCGAGGGGGAGACCGCCGCCGAGCGACTTGCCCGACACCAGCAGGTCGGGCTGGGCGTTCTCGTAGTGCTCGATCGCCCACACGGGGCCGGTGCGGCCGATGCCGGACTGGACCTCGTCGTCGATCCACAGGATCCCGTGGCGGTCGCACAGCTCGCGCAGGCGCGCCGGGAAGTCCGCCGGCATCTCGATGAAGCCGCCCTCGCCCTGGACGGGCTCGAGGATCACGGCGGCGACGGTCGCCGGGTCGACGTGGGCGAGGAAGAGCTGCTCGAGCGCGGCGACGCTGTCGTCGGACGTGATCCCGCGGTAGGGGTAGGGCGCGGGCGCGCGGTAGACCTCGGGCGCGAACGGCCCGAAGCCCTTCTTGTAGGGCTTGACCTTGGAGGTCAGCGTCATCGTCATCAGCGTGCGGCCGTGGAAGCCGCGGTCGAAGCTGACGATCGCCGGCCGGCCGGTCTTGGCGCGCGCGATCTTGACCGCGTTCTCGACGGCCTCGGCGCCCGAGTTGAACAGGATCGACTTCTGGTCGGTCCCGCGACAGGGGGAGAGCTCGCCGAGCTTGCGGCAGACGTCGACGTAGGGCTCGTAGGCGGCGACCATGAAGCACTGGTGCAGGTAGGCGTCGACCTGCGCGTGGATCGCCTCGACCACCGCCTCGGGATTGTGCCCGAGGTTCTGACAGCCGATGCCGCCGGCGAAGTCGAGGTAGCGGACGCCGTCGGCGCCGGTGACGTGCGCGCCGTCGGCACCGACGGCGACGATGGCGGGCGCGCTGACGCCGCGCGCGACCCAGCGCTCGCGGTCGGCCAGCAGCGTGTCGGGCTGGATCTGCGATGCGGTCATGGGAGCAGTCTCCCCCCGCGCGACCCGGAGGCGAACCGTGTTCCGGACAAAGCGCGCCCGGGACATTGGATTTCCCACCATTCCGGTCGGCCTGGCGCATCGGCAGTCTGCCCCGCCATGGAGATCTGGGAGCTGGGTGCCGTCGAGCTGGCCGCCGCGCTGCGGGCGCGGGAGCTGTCCGCGGTCGACGCCCTGCGTGCCGTTCAGGAGCGTGCCGACGCGATCGCGGGCACGCTGAACCCGTTCGCGCTCCGGCTCGACGAGCAGGCGCTCACGGCCGCGGAGGCCGCCGATGCACAGCTCGCCCTCGGCGAGGGCGGCGCGCTCTGCGGCGTGCCCCTTACCGTCAAGGATTCCCATTACATGGCGGGCGTCCCGACCCTGCACGGCTCCAGCGCCGTCCCGCCGTTCGTCCCGGACGAGACCGTCTGCGCGGTCCGCCGCCTCGAGGCCGCGGGCGCGGTGATCTACGCCAAGACGACCACACCGGAATTCTGTTACGCCGGCACCACCCCCGGCACCCACAACCCCCACGACCCGTCGCGGACCCCCGGCGGGTCATCGGGCGGGGCCGCCGTTGCCGTCGCCGCCGGGGCGGGCCCGCTGGCCCTCGGCGGCGACGGCGGCGGCTCGATCCGCATCCCTGCCGCCTTCTGCGGCATCGTCGGCTTCAAGCCCACCTTCGGCGCCGTCCCGCGCGAGCCGTCCTCCCAAGGCTGGAAGACGCTCGTCGCCTACGGCCCGCTCGCCCGCTCCGTCCGCGACGCCCGCGTGATGTTCGACGTCCTCGCCGGCCCTGACCCCTACGACCGCCACTCCGTAGCCACCGCCAACATTAAGGTGCCTGACCCCTTTATGTTCGCCGCGTACGACACGCTCGGCACGGTCGATGACGATGTGCGTGGCGCGTTCCGGGCCGTGTGCGCGGAGCTGGGCGCGGTGGAGGACTCGCCCGGGCTGCCGAACAGCGCGGCGACGTGGTCGGCGATCGCGACCGCGGAGGCGCGGTGGGCGGACGCCGAGGCGTTCGAGCATCCCGAGCTCGGGCCGTACGCGCGGGCGTTCCTGCAGGCCGGGGACGCGGTGACCGCCGAGCAGTACATCCGGGCGCAGATCCATCGCGAGCACATCCATCGCGCGTATGCGGAGCTGTTCGAGCGCTCCGGGCTGCTGCTCACGCCCACGGTCGGCTGTGAGGCCTTCGACGGCGCATTGGCGGCGCCGCCGACGGTTCCCGACTGGGGCGCCTTTCTCTTCGACGCCAATCTTGCGGGCCTGCCGGCCTGTGCCGTTCCCCTGGGCCGCGGGGATGACGGGCTGCCCATCTCACTGCAGATCACCGGTCCGCGGGGCGCCGACGGCGCTGTCCTCGCGGCGGCAGAGCACATCGAGGAGCTGCTCAATGTTGCGCGGTACGTCTGACCTTCGCGGATACTTCCGGACCAACCGGACCCCGATCTACTTCATCTCGCCGACAGCGTTCAACCTGCTGGGCATCGACCGCTGGGTGCGGGGCTTCAACTACGTCAACTACTTCGACAGCTTCGCGGGCGCGCACCCGCAGGTGTTCGTCCCCAGGGAGCGTCCGTACCGTGAGTTCACGTCGATCGAGGACATCAACAACTACCTCCTGTCGCACAAGGAGGTGCTCGATCATGTCCGGGGCGGCCTCGCGCTGTTCGTCTTCTTCGACGAGCAGACCGAGAGGCTGTGCGAGGAGATCGGGCTGAAGATCGCGCTGCCCAGCGCCGAGCTGCGGCACCGGCTGGACTCGAAGATCGTCACCACCCAGCTCGGCAACGAGGCCGGCGTGCCGAGCGTCCCCAACCGGCTCGGGCGCGCGCGCAGCTACGACGAGCTGCTCGAGCTCGCCGAGGGGCTGGGCGAGGACCTCGTGGTCCAGACGCCCTACGGCGACTCCGGCAAGACGACGTTCTTCATCAAGGGCGAGCGCGACTTCAACGAACACGCCGAGGACCTCGTCGACTCCGAGCTGAAGGTGATGAAGCGCATCAACTGCCGCGCGGCGGCGGTCGAGGCCGTCATCACCCGCCACGGCACCGTTGTGGGCCCGGTCATGCGCGACCTCACCGGCCACCCGGAGCTCACGCCCTATCGCGGCGGCTGGTGCGGCAACGACATCTACGAGGACGCGCTCACGCCCGAGCAGCGCGACCGCGCCCGCGTGCTCACCGAGCAGCTCGGCGACCGCCTCGCCGTCGAGGGCTACCGCGGCTTCTTCGAGGTCGACTACCTGCTCGACGTCGACACCGGCGAGCTCTACCTGGGCGAGCTCAACCCGCGTCTGAGCGGCGTGACGTCGATGACCAGCGTCAGCGCCGGCGCCTACGCCGACATGCCGCTCGTGCTGCTGCACCTGGCCGAGTACCTCGACATCGACTACGAGCTCGACGTCGCCGAGCTCAACGAGCGCTGGCGCCAGACCGCCGCGGTCGACGAGTGGAGCCAGCTGATCATCAAGGAGACCGAAGCCGACGTCGAGCTGCTGACCGCGGCGCCCCAGACCGGCATCTGGCGGCTCAACGACGACGGCACCGCGACCTACCGCGGCCGCGGCAACGACTGGCACGCGATCCACGACGAGGCCGAGGCGTTCTACCTGCAGGTGCTGGGGGAGGGCGAGTACCGCTACCCGGGCGCCGACCTCGGCCTGCTGGTCGCCCGCTCGCGCATGCAGACCGACGACAACGAGCTCACGCCGAAGGCGCGCGCGTGGATCGAGGCGATCCGCGACCAGTTCCACGGCATCCCGCTCGCTCCGGCCGCGGTCGTCGACCGCCCTCACGACGCGCTCGCGTTCAAGGCGTAACTAACCTGGGAGCCGCATGGATGCGGCGCTCACCTTCACCGCCGTCGAGGAGCACTACGAGGCACGGTTCCGCGCGCTGTGGCCCGCGCTGCGCGCGTGGTACCTGCGCGACGGCGACGCCGCCCGGCCGAGCTACCTCGCCGCGCGGCGGGCCCTGCACGAGCACATGCCCGAGCTCGCGCCCGTGTGGGAGTCGCTGTGCGAGCGCGTCGGCGGCGGCGATCTCGAGGCGCGCGTGCTCGCGCTGTATGACCCGCCGCCGCTGCTCGCCGGCTGCTCGCAGGCCGTGATCGGCGGCGAGCTGGTGCGCAACTACGACTACGACCCCGCGCGCATCGAGGCGACGATCGTCCGGACCGCGATCACGCGCCCCGTGCTGGGGATGAGCGACTGCGTCTGGGGGCTGCTGGACGGCATCAACGACGCCGGGCTGGCGGTGGCGCTGGCCTTCGGCGGGCGCAACGCCCACGGCCCGGGGTTCGGGATCACGATCGTCGTCCGCTACGTGCTCGAGACGTGCGAGACGGTCGAGCAGGCAATCGCGACGCTCGCGCGGCTGCCCGTGCACGCGCCGTACAACCTCACGCTCGCCGACCGCGAACAGGCCGCGACGGTGTACGTCGGGCCCGATCGCGCCGCGCGCGCGGTCCAGCCGCCGGTCGCGACCAACCACCAGGAGCACGTCGACTGGCCCGAGCACGCGGTCCAGACGCGCAGCGTCGAGCGCCGCGCCGCGCTGTTGGACACGCCCGACTTCCTGGCCGACCCGCTCTATGCGACGCAGTTCGACCGCGGCTTCGGCACCCTCTACACGGCGGTCTACCGGCCGGCGAACTGCACGGCCACCTACCGCTGGCCGGGCGAGGACTGGGATCACGCGCTGCACGCCTTTACGCCCGGGACGCGGACCGTCAGACTCTCGGAGGGTGCAGACCGCAACGTCGGCGCTCGTCCTCGGTGACCTCGTCGCCCAGGAGGACCTCGGCCTCACGCTGCTGAGCGGAGGAGCCGGGGCGCTCGACCGCGAGGTGGCGGGCGCGCACTCGATCGACGTCGAGGACCCGACCCGCTTCCTCGAGCGCCACTGGATCATGCTCACCGCCGGCCTGCGCCTGAAGGGCAGCGTGACGGCCCAGAAGGCGCTGATCCGCGAGCTCGACGCGGGCGGGATGGCCGCGCTGGGCATCGGCATCGACCTGGTCTTCAAGCGCGTCCCACCCGCCCTGCTCGACGAGGCTCGCGAGCGGTCGTTCCCGGTGCTGGCGGTGCCGCTGGACACCGCCTTCCGCGACATCGTCGGCTTCATCAACCGCTCGCTGCTCTCGAGCGACCTGCACACCTACCAGCGCCTGAACGCGATCCAGCGCCATCTGGTGGACGCCTTGAAGGAGCCGCGCCCGCGCGAGGTGATGGTCGAGCGGCTGGCCCGGATGCTCGACGCCGGCGTGGCGGTGATCTGCGACGGGCGCGTCGACGTCGGCTGCGGCACCGTCCCCGACGTCATCGACCGCGTCGCCGAGCGCGAGTTCGAGCACGACGGCTTCCACGTCGTCACCGTCCCGATTGGCGACTCCGGCTGGCTCGCGGTCGCCAGCCGCGGCCGCGCGCTGGCCGCCCGCCTGGCGCGCCCGGCCGCGCAGGCCGCGGTGCCGCTGCTGGCAGCGACCGAACGCCTCGGCGACCTCGCCCGCGACCAGGAGCGAGCGGTGCGCAGCGCGTTGCTCGACGAGGCGCTGGAGGGAGGCAGGGACACGCGCGCGCTGGCCGCCCGCGCGGCGTCATTCGGACTCGACTTCGCCGAGCCGGCCCGGGTGGTCGTCATGTACGGAGAGGCGCCGCCCATCGAGGTCCCGCATCTCGCGACGAGGAGTGGCGAACGCTGCATCCTCCTCGTCCAAGGTGTGGCACCGCTGCCCGGCATCAGGGCCGGCATCGGGCGGCCCGTCACCACGATCGCCGACGTCCCGCGCTCGTACCGTGACGCGCAGCTCGCGGTCGAGCGGGTCGCGGAGGGCCAGCTGGCCTACGAGGACTTCGATCTCGCCACGCTGCTGCTGGCCGAGGTCCCGCCGGAGCACATCCGGCCGCGGGTGGAGGAGCTGCTCGCCCCGCTGAAGGCGAATCCGCCGTTGCTCGTGGCACTGATCGAGTACTTCGCGCGCGACATGGACGTCAATGCCACCGCCGAGGCGATGCACGTCCACCCGAACACGCTCCGGTACCGCCTCGGGCGGGTCGAGAAGCTGCTCGGGCGCAGCTTGCGTCAGCCGGCGACGATCGCCGAGCTGACGCTCGCGCTGAGCGCGCCCGACGGATGACCGCACCACCGCTGTCGCACATCGTGAAGGCGGCCACGCGAGTTCTCTCCAACGAAACACGCTCGCCGTCATGGCGGCCTGCGCTTCGGCGGTACCCGCCGGCGCGGTCGTCGGCGGCGAGCCATTCAACATCCAAGAGGTGCCATGGCTCGCGTCAGTGTCGGGCTGCGGCGGCACGCTCGTCGCCCCCGACCGCGTGCTCACCGCCGCCCACTGCGTCGGTGGCATCGCGCCCGCGGACATGGCGCCGGCCGTCGTCAACGGCGAGCAGCGCAAGGTGACGAACGTGGCCATGCATCCCGGCCACCGCCACAGGAACGGCCACAACCATCTCGACGACGTGGCGATCGTGCAGCTCGAGACGCCGATCACGAGCGTCGTCCCGGTCACGCTCGGCGACTCGCGCGAGAACGTCCGCATCATCGGCTTCGGCAAGATCTTCGCCCCGCGCACGGGTCACAGCGAGGCCGACATGCTCAAGGGCGGGCCGCACCAGGCCACGCTGCGCCAGGTCTCGGACGCCGACTGCGCCGCGGTCTACAGGACCAACCACCCCCGGCACGGGCGAGCGCTTCAACGCGCCCCGCATGCGCTGCGCGGTCGACGTCGACGGCAAGCAGCCGCCCCATACCGCGGCTTCATCCTCGACCCAAGCACGACCTGGGGCCCGACGCAGCGCTCGACCGTGACGTTCCTTGGCAAGCGCTGCCATGTGGCCACGCGCGAGCCGGGCACGAGGATCACGTACCCGTACGAGCGGCGCGGCCACCGCGTGACCTGCTCCGCGTACGCGTCAAACGACGGCGGGGAGCTCCTCGTGGGGACGGACGTACGCCGGGTCTGCGCCGAGTGCATCGGGGCCGGCGGCCGACGGCCGGCGCGTGAAGAACTCGCGGTGGCCGGCGAGCCGCCAGATGCCCATCAGGACGACGCCGACCAACAGGAAGCCGAGGCCGATCACGAGCGGCGAGCCGATCCCGAGGTAGGTCGTCGAGCCGGCGTCGGCGCGGCCGAGGTCGAAGCAGGAGCGGATGAAGACGAAGGCCAGGATCGCGCCGCCCACGAACGGCGCGACACCTGCCGCCACCAAGCCGGTCAGCGACCGCGTCAGCGCGCGCCGGTAGTACCAGGCGCACGCGAAGCCGGTGAGCCCGTAGTAGAAGGCGATCATCAGGCCGAGCGCGGCGATCGAGTCGAACAGGATGTTGGTCGAGACGGCGGTCAGGCCGACGTACCAGGCGATCGAGAGCCCGCCCATGATCCAGGTCGCGACGTGCGGGGTCAGGTAGCGCGGGTGCACGGCGGCCAGCGCGGCCGGGGCGGCCTTCGCGCGCGCCATGCTCAGCGCGGTGCGCGACGTCGGCAGGATCGTGGTCTGCGTCGAGGCCGCCGCCGATGTCAGCACGGCGACGATCATCACCTTGCCGAGCACGGCGCTCCCGAACACGTCGCCGGCGAGCAGGCCGAGCACGTCGCCCGAGGCGTCGCCCGCGAGCCGTTCGACGCCGCCGAACGCGATCGCGGCCGTGGCGACGATGACATAGATCCCGACCAGGATCAGCACCGACATGACGGCGGCCTTGCCGGGCACGGTCTCTGAGTCCTCGGTCTCCTCGTTGACGCACACGAGCGAATCCCAGCCCCAGTAGATGAAGATCGCCACCAGCAGGCCGGACGTCAGAGCGCCGACGGAGTCCACCGCGAACGGCGAGAACCACGACAGCGAAGGGGTCGCGGCGCCGTCGCCGAGCCCGACGCGCACCAGCGCGACGACCGCGAACGCCGCCAGCGTGACGATCTCCGCCGCCAGCAGCCAGCGCTGCGTGCGCGCGTTGACCTCGACGCCGATCACGCAGACGCCGGTCATGATCGCGATCCAGACCACGCCGACCGCGGTCACGGCCAGCGTCGACGGCGCCTCGACGCCGAACAGCAGGAACGAGTACAGGCCGGCGATCTGGGCCAGGTTGGCCATCACGATCAGGTCGGCGACGATGATCGCCCAGCCGCCCAGCCAACCGGTCCGCGGGCCGAACGCGCGCGTCGCCCACGCGAACGTCGTGCCCGCGTCGGGATCGGCCTTGTTGAGGTACTTGTAGCCGAGCGCGACCAGCAGCATCGGCACGAACGACACGATCAGCACGCCGGGCGCGTGCACGCCGACGCCGCTCACGGCGACGATCAGCCCGAGCACGGCGGCCAGGCTGTAGCCGGGTGCGGTCGACGCGACGCCGATGACGACGCTCGACGCGTACCCGATCGCGTTGCACTTCAGGGGCGCGTTCTCCTGCATGTCTCTCTCCTCGACTGGCGGGAGAGCGAAGGTAAGGCCTTACCAGAGTGCCCGCCTTTGGAGTTCTTACGAGGCGGCGGGCCCGTTCTTGGTGAAACCTTGACGGGGCCTTGGATCCATTACGGCGGTTAACCGCCACCCGGACACCTGTTGGCACGCGAATAAAGCGGTTTGGCTCCCCGTAGCTTGCCGCCACCATGCGTTTGACCCGACTCCTTGCCCTCGCCGTTGGACTGCTGACAGCCGCCTCCGCCGCCCCGGCCCAGGCCGGTATCCACAACCCCTGGCTCACCCAGGCCGGCCTGACACCGGCCGCCGGTGCACACTGGGTGCGCGACTACGCATTCTCGCTCGCCAAGCCGACCGAGGTCTACGCCGCCACCGAGGACGACGGCGTGTGGCGCGGGGTCGCGCCCGGCGTCGCCGGGTGGGAGGACGTCAGCGAGGACCTGAAAGCCAACTACCCCGGCGCGCAGCACGTCCGCACCGTCTACATCTCCGGCACCACGGTGTACGCCGGCACGTCCGTCGGCCTGTTCAAGTCGGCCACCGGCAATGGCGGCTGGCAGCCGGTCGCCCAAGGCCCTGAGGTCGACCCGAAGAAGCCGACCAAGCTCAACAAGGCCGTCCAGGCCGTCTTCTCCGGCCCGAGCGGCACGCTGCTCGCGGGCGTCGCCTCAGGCGGCGTCTATCGCTCTACCGACGGCGGGAACACGTGGCAGCCGCCCGCGCCGAACAACGGCATGAACCAGGCGGAGAGCGTCTGGAGCCTCGGGTCCTATGTCGACGGCCTGATCTATGCGGCGACCGGCAGCGGCATCTACGTCTCGACGAACTTCGGCTCGTCGTGGACGCTGATGAGCGACGGCATCACCGGCACGGTCCTGCGCGTGATGCCCGACGACAAGTGGCCCGAGATCTACTACGCGTACGGCACCGACGGCATCTTCCGCACGTGGAACGGCGGCCTCTCGTGGACCAAGCTCACCGGCAAGCCGGGCTTCGACCTGCCCGCCGGCCACGTCCGCGCGCTCAAGCAGTTCTCGGGCGACAAGTTCACGCGGCTGTTCGTCGGCACCGACAAGGGCGTCTACGTCGGTGAGACGTCGAACGGCCCGGTGCCCGGCGCGGTCAAGTGGAAGCCGGTCGCCCCCGGCGCGATCTCCAACCGCGAGGTCTGGGCGCTCGCCAGCTTCAAGCTCACCCCGGGCACGCTGATGGCCGGCACGCACGGTGACGGCGGCCACCAGATCGTGTTCGTCGCCCCGATCCCGAACGCGGCCGACAAGCCCAAGGTCAACGGCACGCTGCAGGTCGGCAAGACCGTCACCGCCTACGAGGGCGACTGGTCCGGCACCGAGACGATCGAGTACGCGTTCCAGTGGCAGCACTGCAACCCCGGTTGCGCCGACATCCCGAACGCGACTAACAAGACGTACACGATCGAGAAGCCCTACGAGGGCCAGAAGCTGCGCGTGTGGGTGACCGCCGGCAACGACTTCCCGACCTTCGACTTCGACAAGGTCGCATCCGACATCACGGGCTCGACGATCACCCCGACGCCGGGCGTCGTCGCCGGCTCGACCTCCGCGCCGGCGCCGAACATCGACTACAGCGGCGATCCGCAGCCGGGCAAGGTCGTCACGCCCCAGACGCCGAACTTCAACCCGCCCGCGGTCACATGGGTCTACCGCTGGTACCGCTGCAACGGCCAGACCGGCCTCGACTGCGTCCAGATCTCCGACGGCGGCGTCGGGCCGACGTACACGCTCCGCGACGAGGACGTGGACTTCAAGATCTGCGCGACCGCGACCGGCACCGCCGCCGGCGCGAACCCGGGCAGCTCCACCTCGCTGTGCGGCGAGCGCACCTTCGTCGTGCTGGCGCCGGACCCGATCCAGCTCTCCCCGTCGAGCCTGATCGGCGACCCGTACGTGGGCTACACGCTCGGCTCGGGCACGGGCGCCTGGAAGTACCCCGGTACGACGTTCACGCGCCAGTGGGAGAGCTGCGAGGCCGACGGCTCGAGCTGCTCCACGATCAGCGGCGCGAAGGGCACGACGTACGTGCTCAAGGCCGCCGACAAGGGCCATCGCCTGCGCGTGCGCATGAACGCGGATTCGAACAAGTCCTACCAGAACCCCGCGGCGAAGGAGTTCTTCAGCCCGATGAGCGCGGTCGTGACCGATCCGCCCCCGCCGCCGGCCGACCCGACCCCGGAGCCCAACGACCCGCAGCCGACGCCGCAGCCGCAGCCGAGCCCGCAGCCGACGCCCCAGCCGACCCCGCAGCCCGACACCGTCGCCCCGGTGCTGAGCTCGCTGAAGGCGGTCTCGGCCAAGCTCAAGCCGGGCGCGCAGCTCAAGCTCAGCGTGGGTCTGAGCGAGGGCGGCACGCTGAACGTGGACGTCCAGCGCGTCAAGGCCGGCCGCAAGAAGGGCAAGACGTGCAAGGCCGGCGCCAAGAAGGGCAAGAAGTGCACCATTATCTCGAAGGTTGCGAGCTACAAGCTGGGTGTGGGAGGCTCGTCCACCGTGGCCCTGCCCAAGAAGAAGCTCGCCGCCGGTGACTACCGCGCGGTCGTGACCCCGATCGACGGCGCCGGCAACAAGGGCGCGGCGAAGACCGTCTCCTTCAAGGTGCTCAAGAAGTGACCCGCAGCCGCGAGCGCGACGGCTGGCAGAACCAGCTGCAGGCCTACGTCCTGACGAACTTCGAGCCGGTCTGGGAGTTCCTGCATTCGCGCCCGCGGCTGCGCCGCCTCACCAACCACGCGCTGATCAACTCGGCCGTGCTGACGATGCCCACGCGGCCGAACCCGCTGAGCACCTTCGCCCCGTACACGTCCTGGTCGTCGCTGACCGACCGGACGTACTCGAGCCGCCACCTCCCCCCGGTGGCGGCTCGGGACCTCCCGGACGCGGAGCGGGTGGCGGACCTCTTCACCCGCTCCGGCGACGGCACGCCGTGCCCCAAGTCGACGCTGCTGTTCGCGTACTTCGCGCAGTGGTTCACGGACGGGTTCCTGCGCTCGGACCGCAGCGTGCAGCGCGACCCGCGCCGCAACGACTCGCGCCACGAGATCGACCTGCTGCCGCTCTACGGGGTGACACCGGCGTGGACCGAGCAGCTGCGCGCCCACGAAGGCGGCCGGCTGAAGACGCAGTCGATCGGCGGCGCCGAGTTCCCGCCGTATCTCTACGACGGCGGCGTCAAGAAGCCCGAGTTCTCCGAGATCCAGGTCGTGCGGCCCGACCAGATCCCGCCCGACCGGCTGGACTCGCTGTTCGCGGCCGGCAGTGACACCACGAACTCCCAGGTCGGCTTCACGCTGCTCAACGTGCTCTTCCTGCGCGAACACAACCGCGTCGCCGGCGCGCTGGCGGACGCCTACCCCGGGTGGGACGACGAGCGGCTGTTCCAGACCGCGCGCAACATCATGGTCGTGCTCCTGATCAAGATCGTGATCGAGGAGTACATCAACCACATCACGCCCTACTACTTCCGTCTGGAGGCCGATCCGGCGCCGTTCGTGTCAGAGCGCTGGATCCGCCCCAATTGGATGGCGATCGAGTTCAACCTGCTCTACCGCTGGCACGGGCTGATCCCGCCCACGCTGCACGGCGAGCCGGTGTGGAAGACGATCTTCAATCCCGCGTTCGTGGTCGAGCGCGGGGTGGCGGCGCTGGTCGACGACGCCTCGCACACGCGCGCGAACCGGATCGGGGTCTTCAACACCGACCCCGCGCTGCGCGAGGTCGAGCTCGCCTCGATCCGCGAGGCCCGCGCCGTGCAGCTCGCGTCCTACAACGACTACCGCGAGCTGGCCTCGTTCCCGCGCGTCACCGAGTTCGACCAGATCAGCGGCGACGAGCACGTGCAGACGGCGCTGCGCGACCTCTACGGCCACGTCGACCGGATCGAGTTCTTCCCGGGCCTGTTCGCCGAGGACGCCCGGCCGAACTCCGTGCTGCCGTCGCTGATCGGCCGGATGGTCGGCGTCGACGCGTTCTCGCAGGCCCTGACGAACCCGTTGCTCGCCCCGCGCGTGTTCAACGAGCAGACGTTCTCGCCGCTCGGCATGGAGATCATCGGCGGCACGAAGCGGCTGTCGGACATCGTGCACCGCAACGTCCCGGAGTCGCCGGGGCAATACCTCGTCACGATGACCCGCGCCGACTGGCGGCGCGTCTAGCCGGTGGAGTACAGCTCGCTCGCGGACGTCTACGAGTTCCTCACGCCCGAGGTGCTGTTGACGCCCGAGGGCAACGTCGCGGCGTTCGCGCAGTGGCTGCCGGACCCACCGGCGCGGGTGCTCGACTGCGCCTGCGGGACCGGGTGGCTGGCGGCGGGGCTCGCCGGCGCCGGGTACGAGGTCGCGGCCGCCGACATCAGCCCGGAGATGGTCGAGCGCACGCGTGCGCTCGGCGTGCCCGCCGTGGTCCGCTCGTGGGATGACACGCCGGCGAGCGGGGACTTCGACGTCGTCCTGTGCGTCGGCAACTCGCTCGTGCACGCGAGCGATCGCCGCACCGGGCTGCGCGCGATGGCGGGCGCGCTCAGACCTGGCGGGACGCTGCTCGTGACCTCGCGCAACTGGGAGCTCGAGCAGCCCGGCGGGTCCGAGGAGGTCGTGCGCGGTGGGCGCCGGGCGCGCGTGACCCGCACGTGGACGCCGGGCCGCCCGACGCTCCTGGAGATCATGGTCGAGGTCGAAGGAACGTCCCAGCCGGTGCGCGAGACGCTCACGGCCTGGCCGTTCACGGCCGATGAGCTTGACGATGACCTTCGCGCGGCCGGGCTGGACCCGCACGAGAGCACACACACCCCCGACGTGCCGCGTTACCTGGTCGCTTCGACTCTCCGTTAGGTCTCGCGGGTAGCCTATGAAGTGGATGTCCGGCGTGGCCGATGCTCTCGAGCGTGCCTTCGACGGACTGGTCAGCGCCGTCGGCGGTGTCTCGCCGGGCTGGCTGGTCCTCGGCGTAGCGCTCCACCTGCTCAACCAGGTCGCCCGTGGGCGCGGCTGGCACGCGGTGGTCGACGCGGCCTGCGACGAGGACGCGAGACCTCGCCGGCGCGACACCGTCGCGGCCTGGGTCGCCGGCGCCGGCGCGGGCGGGATCGT
>JADMIO011456574.1_pt1 | contig 16152 bp, 14 predicted proteins | sample 8958161 | NCBI WGS metagenome assembly JADMIO01 (sample SAMN16585339, study PRJNA669376) | soil metagenome | isolation source: Crop rotation soil | place: USA: Cullars Rotation, Alabama | collected 2011
CACCACGCACAAGAGAATATCCTGCTCCGCTCCCGTCATTCCCCCACGGCCTTTAAAGACGGTAACTCCGCGACTGAGATCATCGACGATCGCGCGGCGTATCGCCTCGTGCTGATCGGAAATGATCGTAATCGCGGTGAACTCTTCAATGCCGTGAATAAGAAAGTCTACCGTCTTTGAAGCTGCAAAGTACGTCAGCATCGAATACAAAGCCGGCTCAACACCGAGCACGACGGTGGCCGCGCTGAAAATAAAAATATTCAACAGTAAAATTACGTCACCGACTCTCAGTATTTGAGTGCTCTTGCTGATTAGCAGTGCAGCGATCTCTGTTCCGTCGAGAACTGCTCCGCCGCGAATTGCCAGGCCAATGCCCGCACCGATAAAGAAGCCGCCGAATACCGCAGTCAATAATTTGTCGTGAGTGACGTCAGGAAAGTGAAAAACGGCTAAACAGATGGCGAGCCCACTAATTGCTGCTGTTCCTTTGATAGCGAAGACCTTACCGATTTGACGATAACCGAGAGCGATGAACGGAAGGTTAATAAACAGAATCAGCAACGACAGAGGCCAACCCAAAATATCGGACAGCAACATTGAGATGCCGGTGACTCCACCATCGATAAAGTGGCTGGAGAGGAGGAATCCTTTCAATCCAAATGCAGCAGAGAATATCGCCAGCACGATCAGAATCGTATCGAGTGCGCCATGTAGAATGCGTCTCACGTGCCCCCCCTCAAAAATGTCTTTGCGGTCTACGTATCCGCGAACGGTTGGGAGGAGCACCGCGCGCAAAATGAATTTCGTTAGTGTGTGGGCTGGAGAAATTCCCTTTACAAATACATTCTGCTGAACCGCACGTTGTTCTGACAAGCTTCTGATTTATAGAACAGCTTATCTACTATGAAAGAGTTCACTATTTTTCAGTTGAAACATCAATAACTGATGATGAAACCTCTCCGCTAGACTGACCTCGTCACATTAAGTAATCACAAAAAAAGGCAGGAGCGGCCGGTTCTTGAGGCAAGAGAATTGCCGCGGAGTGTTGCGACGATCCACCGAGGACCGTGACCGCGCCAGTTGGTTTTGTTTCACTTCAAAGGCGAACAGGTAGACGCGGGAACAAGAAACTGGATCTGAGATGGATAGGATCTTACTCGCAGGCGTCGGCGTCTATCTATCCAACCTCCCAGCCTGCAACCACGCATCTATTTTGCGGGTTCAAGGATTATTCGATGGCGCCAGTGGTCGAAGATGACCTTATTGAACTGACGCAAGAGCCTGCCACCGATAAATCCGGCTCCAATGGTTCCTGCGTCGTCGCCTTGTTTTGCTTGGGAGAAATGAACTGGCAGATTTGAGATGACCGTTCGTCCAATTTTAACGCTGGTCGCATGACCAATACGTATTTTATTTCTGCCTCCGATACCTTCGGTGGATGCTTCGGTAGTCTCCTGCGTCGAATCAAGCAGCTTGTATCTATTCACAAAGGGACTATAAAACGCTATGTCTGCACCGGCCCCACTATCGATCAGGAACATGCCGCTAACAGGCTTCAATCCGGGCAGCACCACGGTGCCTGGGACGTGCGGGTTGTTGTCCATCATCGTAACGGGAACGATTGCACCGTGCCCGCGGTAACGGTAGCTTTGCGGACTATACAAGCGGATGACGTGATTCGTGTAATTAATCTCCACGACGAAGCGTCTGAAAAAATCGTAACCCAACAGGCCGGCCACAGCTTCATCCGGAACCGGCCCCGGAATCTCTAACGGGATTACGCCGACTTCCCGTAGAGTGAAAGCAACGTTCGAAAGGTCAAACGAGACATTTCTCGTCAGACCGAAATCAACCGTACCATCGCCACTTCCGGTTGCTTTCATCCCTCCACCAAACTTCAGCTTGAGCGATTTAGCTTGCTGTTGACTAATGAGAGTTTGTTCCGCTCCGCTGTCAAGCCCGAACCACAGCGGCTCAGAACTGTTGACGCGAACGCGCAGGAAGATATGGCCTTTATTGGAAATCTGAAAGGGGATCGCGAAACCAGTTTGACCTTTTACAAGACGATAACCAGGTGCGGGAAAGATGCAAGCAGCCGAGGCAAGCAACAGTAATAAGCAGCGACGCCGAAGATTCACCTTAGCCCCCTGACGAGTTGCAAAGTTGGAACCTTAGATCACCGATTGAAGAAATTTGTTCCAGCGGGAAACAGAAGCCAGCGGCTCCCGAATCGTACGGATTCTGTCGAATGACTGAGTCGCTGGCCGTCCGACTTCATTCCTTGTCGAGCATGGCCTCATGGCACTTGCTCTTAGGCCACTCACGCTATCGGTCCTCGCGGCCAACAATTTCGTTAAGGCGGCCCGGCGAGTCCGACGCCCTAACGGACTCAACGACTTCAAAAATTATCCAGCTGCGATTCCCAGTAGGTCGCATTAGTGGGAATGGCGTGTGGATCGGGCAGTGCATGCTCCGTCGCCAGGATGTACTTGGCGTTGCCCCGCGCATGCGAAACACGCTGCCCGGGCTTCGGTCCAACGAGTTGTTATGTTTCGCCCTAACAAGGACAACGCCGTTTTAGCGCATCTGGCAAGCGCCACGGCGTTGGCGTAAGACTCAAATTGCAAGTCAAGCAGTCGCTGATAGCTGATAGCTGACAGCTGACTGCTACTAGCTGACTGCTGGTATTTCACACGCTCAGAATTTCGCGTTCTTTTGAAGTCGTCAATTCATCGATGCGGGAGATGTAATTGTTGGTAAGCTTCTGCACTTCATCCAGACCGTCGCGCTCCAAGTCTTCGGAAATGAGTTTGTCCTTGAGCATCTTCTTCAGACGCTCATTGGCATCGCGGCGCACGTTGCGCACGGCGGTGCGATGGTCTTCAGCTATTTCATGAATCTGCTTTGCGAGTTGCTTGCGGCGTTCTTCCGTCAGCGCGGGAACGGGAATGCGAACGAGCTTTCCATCGTTTGAAGGATTAAGTCCAAGGTCTGAACTGCGAATTGCTTTTTCAATGGTACCGACCTGAGATTGGTCCCACGGTTGCACGGTCAACAGTTGCGGCTCAGGCGCGTGCACTGATGCCATTTGGTTGAGCGGAGTCGGCGTGCCGTAGTAGTCCACCATGATACTGTCAAGCAGACTCACCGCCGCGCGTCCGGTGCGAATCGTCGCCAGCTTGCGCCGAAAGTCTTCAATCACGGTTTCCATTCGAGGTCGAGTTTCTTTGATGACGTCTTTTTCGCTCATGATGACTCCACGTGTTTTTCGTCTGCGTCAGATCAGTGGGCAGTTATCTGCTGACACAAACGCGCGTTCCGATTCCAGGTTCACCCTGAACTACCCGGCTGATATTCCCAGCGACCCGCATGTTGAAGATTATCAGCGGCAGGTTGTTGTCCATGCAGAGTGAGATAGCAGAGGCGTCCATCACTTTCAACTGCTTCTCAAGTACTTCCTGATAGGTGATGCAGTCGAACCGCGTCGCCGTCGCATCCATCATTGGATCCGCAGAATAGACGCCTTCCACCTTCGTGCCTTTGAAGATCACGTCGGCTTTGATTTCCAAAGCGCGCAAAGCGGCAGCGGAATCCGTTGTGAAATAGGGGTTACCCGTGCCGGCTACGAAGATGACGACGCGTCCTTTTTCAAGATGGCGAATCGCGCGACGGCGAATGAAAGGCTCTGCCAATTGCGGCAGGTCGATGGCCGTGATGACGCGAGTATGAACGTCGAGCTTTTCGAGCGCATCCTGCAGCACGACGCCATTCATTACCGTCGCCAGCATGCCGATGTAGTCCGCGGAAGAGCGATCCATATTCCCCGCGCTTTTGGAAACGCCACGGAAAATATTGCCGCCGCCGACGACGACTGCGACCTCGACGCCGAGATCGCGAACCGATTTCAGCTCTTGAGCAACAGTGCGTGCGACATCGACGTCGATGCCGTAGTTCTGCGCTCCCATGAGTGCTTCGCCGGATAGCTTCAAAAGCACGCGGCGATAAGCCGGAGCACTGCTACTTGCCGCAACGTTGCCGTCGTTCATGTTGAATTAACCTAACAGAGCTGCAACCTCTCCGCCGAAATCATCGCCGCGTTTCTCCAAACCTTCACCCATCTTATAACGGCTGAAGCGACGCACCGTGATCTTTTCGCCCGTCTTTGAGCGAACCTCGGTAACAATTTCACCTACGGTCTTGGTCGGATCTTTGACGAATGGTTGATCGAGCAAAACAAATTCTTCGTGGAACTTGTTCATGCGGCCATCAACGATCTTCTCAAGCACCTGCTGCGGCTTGTTGGCGTTCTTGGGATCGTTCTGCGCTTGCTTTAAAGAAATCTCGCGTTCCTTTTCCAAAGCGTCTGGTGGAACGTCTTCGCGTGAAACATAGCGAGGCTCGGATGCTGCGATATGCATTGCGATGTCTTTAACAAGCTGCGTAAAGTCAGTACTTCGGGCTACGAAATCCGTTTCGCAATTTAATTCGACGAGTACACCGACTTTGCCACCCATGTGGATGTACGAGCCCACGGCGCCTTCGGCAGCCACGCGGCTCTCTTTCTTACGAGCAGAAGCCAAACCACGCTCGCGCAGAATCTCCACCGCGCGCGCTTCAACGCCTTCCGCTTCCACCAGCGCGTTCTTGCATTCCATCATGCCCGCGCCTGTTTTCTCCCTGAGCGCTTTTACGGCGCTCGCTGTGATATCTGCCATGATTACAAAATCTCCTTCAACAAACAGTATCTTATCGATGAATCTAAGCAGGCTTCGATTGCCTGACGATTTTTGTTCAGCTAGTGAAAAGCGCAGCCCGGCGGAACTCCGCTTTAAGGCTGCGCTCGCCGATTTGTTTAAGCTTGTAGCTGCCTAGCTCGCTGCGACCACTGACTCGGCGCCTTGCTCCTGATCTTCGTCTTCCTGCGCAGGCACTGGCGCGGGCGTTTCAGCGGGCGTGCCGTTAGTTGCTGCAGTCTCAGCCAAAGTCGAATTGGCGGTTCCGCTTTCACCAGCAGACGGCGCGCTCGACTCAGTAGCCGTCGTTTCAGCCGCGCGTCCGGCGATGTCGGCCAAACCCTGTTCGCCTCCACCTTCCTCAGGTGGAGTGCCACCTTCAGTCGCAATCTGTTGCCCTTCGAGAATGGCGTCAGAAATGCGTGACGTAAAAAGCCGAACCGCGCGCAGCGCGTCATCATTTCCTGGAATGACGTAGTCGATGCCTTCAGGTGAACAATTTGTATCAACTACGGCGACGATGGGAATTCCCAATCTATTCGCTTCGGCCACTGCGATCTCTTCTTTGCGGACATCAATGATGAAGACTGCGTCAGGCAGCCGATTCATGCTCTTGATACCGGAAAGATTTTTGTTCAGACTTTCGCGTTCGCGATCGAGCTTGATTCGTTCTTTCTTGGTCAGCTTTTCGTAGCGACCATCGCTCTGCATGGCTTCAAGGTCCTTCAGACGCTTGATTGATTTTTGAACAGTCTGGAAGTTAGTCAACAAACCGCCCAACCAGCGCTGATTGACAAAGAACATGCCGCATCGTTCAGCTTCTTCGCGAATCGCGTCCTGCGCCTGGCGTTTGGTGCCGACGAACAGGACGGTCTTGCCACGATCTTCAGCGATCAGGTTCGAGACGAAACCGATCGCATCGCGAAACATGCGTTGGGTCTTCTGCAGATCAATGATGTAAATGCCGTTGCGCTCACCGAAAATGTATTCCTTCATTTTCGGGTTCCAGCGCCGAACTTGATGGCCGAAGTGAACTCCCGCCTCAAGCAATTCTTTCATCGTAACCGAAGCCAAACTAATTCTCCTTTGTGATTTGGTTTATGTACTCGCCGTCACCATCACGCTCGCAGGGAGCAACCAATCCGGTGGCGGCAATGGATTCAAATGATTATCGTTTCGAGAACTGGAAGCGCTTGCGTGCGCCTTTCTGTCCGTACTTCTTTCGTTCCTTGATGCGTGGATCGCGCGTTACCAGTCCGGCCTGTTTCAGAGCCGGGCGCAGGTCGGCGTTGAATTCCAACAGCGCTCGCGTGATGCCGTGACGAATTGCGCCTGCCTGACCCGCTGGTCCACCGCCGTCGACGTTCACGATGATGTCGAACTTATTGGCGGTGTCAGTCAGTTGGAGTGGCTGACGAATGATCATACGCAGCGTTTCATTTGGAAAGTACTGCGCGAAGGTCTTTCGGTTAACCTTGACCTCGCCGCCGCCTGGTCGCAAATAAACGCGGGCGGTCGAAGTTTTACGCCGTCCGGTCCCGTAGTATTGAATCTCAGCCACTGCTACTTCCTTTTCAACTTTTGTTTGCTAAATTTATTTGGAGGGTGAAGTTCGTTCGTAGGGTCGCGGTCGCTGTGCCAGGTGAGGATGTTCGGCTTCGGCATAAACCTTAAGTTTCTTTGCCATCGCCTTTCCAAGTTTAGACTTGGGTAGCATGCCTTTCACGGCCAGTTCGATAATCCGCTCCGGATTCTTCTCGAACATTTCACGAACGGAAACTTCTCGCAATCCACCTGGATACAATGTATGACGTCGATAGACCTTCTGCTCGCCTTTATTGCCCTTGAAGACAGCCTTGCGCGCATTGATCACGATCACGTGATCGCCCATGTCCATGAACGGCGTCCATTGTGGTTTCGTCTTGCCACTTAGGATCGCGGCAACTTCGCAGGCGAGGTGTCCGACAGTTCTGCCGGCCGCGTCGACCACAAACCAATTTCGATTTCCAGCGAGCTCCTTCCCGCTGGGAAAGTATGTTGACATAGTTAGTTATCCCTATTTTAAGCGCCCAAAACGCGAACGCGTAGGATACAAACGGCCCAAATGGATGTCAAGCTCAGGAGAAGGAACGATTTCGGATTGTGGATTTCGGGTTGCAGGATTAGCTTTCGGCCGCTTGTTAAGTTTCAAGATCGCCTGCAGGCCAATCCAAAATCCGCAATCCGAAATCTAAAATCAAAGAGGCCTTCCAATTTCTTGAAAGGCCTCTTCCCAATCGACATTAAGCCGAACTAACGAGAAGGACTAGGGCTGCGGAGTCGGCGAAGGCTGCGGCGTATCGTTTCGCTTAAGCTTCGGCGCTCCGGTGTTCTGCTGCTGCTCCGCCGGTTTCTGATCTGGCGTGGTTGTGCCCGGCGTGCTGGTATCGTCCGGACTCGGTGAACGTCGCTTCAAAGTTGGGCGTCCGCTTGGACCGTTGTCGTTCTGAAGATCGCCGATGGCAGAAGCGCGCGCATTTGAAAGCCGCAACAGGCGACCTTTTACCCGCTGAAATTCGGAGCTGCTGATTACGTATTCTTCGTGCTCCGGAAAACGTGCCGCCAGTGCGAGTGCAGCTGCGCGACGATCCGGTGGCGCGGGATGCGAAGCAAAAGCTCGCGAAATCAAGCCGGGCTTCTTCTTGTTCTTCGCCTCGAGCTTCTCAAACATTGTCGCCATCGCGTTCGGGTCATAGCCGGCAGCGTACATGTACTGCACGCCGAGGCGATCTGCTTCCTCTTCAGCGCTGCGGCTGAACTTCATAAACATGCCCATCAAACCAAGACCGGCAGTGTTCTGATAAATCAGTCCAGGCCAGCCGCCCAGGAAAATGGAACCGGCCATCGCTGCATACTCAAGGAACGTGGCTTTGGTCTGGTTCTCGAGAGCGTGCCGCGCGGCAACGTGTCCAATCTCGTGCGCCATTACGCCCGCGAGTTCCGCTTCATTATCCGCGGCAAGTATCAAACCTTTATTGACGTAAAAGAATCCTCCGGGAAGTGCGAAGGCGTTGACTTCGTCCGAATCGATCACCTTGATCGTAAAGGCGACCTTCGCATCGGAGTGAAGCACGATGTTCTGGCCAACACGATTGATGTACTCAGTGATTGCCGGGTCGTCGATGAATTTCGCCTGACGATCAACTTCTGCTGCCAACTCGCGACCGAGCTTGACCTCTTTTTCAGTTGAACCGCTCATCTTTGCGACCAGGCCTTTGTTCAGATTGCGTTTCCCGATTTGGTCAGGATCTTCATTCGTGGACAAGGGCTTGGCGTTTGGCGCTTTAGTCGGAACGGGCGGAAGTTTCGATTTATCGGTTGCGGTGCTGGCGGTGCCGTTCTGTCCCTGAGTCTGCGTCGTCGTAGTTTGAGAAAATGCCGAGATAGAAGTAGCGAGCAAAGCCGACGTGAGCGCCAGGGAAGTAAGCAGGCGGGAGAAGCGACAATTCATGGTGAAAACCTCCGAAATACGAAATGTGGCCCGAAGGAAGGAGGCACTCCCTCCGTTAAGCCGCAACTAATTTATCAAGGGCGCAGGGAGAAAACATCCAAATGGGGTTTGATTAGGGCGACCAGACCCGGGACCTTTAGCTATTTTCTGGCGCGAGCCTATGATGCTGTCCCTTATCACGATGGTTGCGCGTCGGAAAGCAGTTTGTCTGAATTCCCGGGAGGAGCTTTTCTTTCAAGGAGACGTGCTGGCATTATAAGACAGCTCAACTAAATTGCCTACGTTAGTTTGCGCCGCTTTTGGAGTGCGCCGGCATAGTCCCTACTAGTCGGACGGCGGCGGCGCTGTGGATTAATTCTTAGATTTGGTTCGGGTGGTCAATAAGAGCGGTGTCGCCGCTCGCTCCGCCAACGCGCTCAAAGCCTGCATCAATGCCAACCAAACACCGGCCAGGCCATAAACCCTCGGTTGCCGTCGTCGGAGCAGGACGAATGGGTACCGCGCTGGCCCTCGCGCTTTCAGAGCAACGATACGACGTTTGCGCAATTGTAACGAGACGGAAAGCCAGTTTGCGGAAGGCTCTGCGGCTGCTTCCAGAAGTTTCGAATGGGCTCACTTCAGAACAAATAGCGGACGTCCCAAAGACCGACTTAATTCTTATCGCCACGCCTGATGATGCAATCGCGACGGCAGCAGAACAGCTCGCCGCAGTTTTGCCTTCGCGTGCGCAATCCGTCACCGTACTGCACACCAGTGGCGCGCTCTCTTCAACAGAACTCCAACCACTAGCAGCTATCGGCTGTAGTGTTGGTTCTATCCATCCACTGATCTCAGTAAGTGATCCGAAAGCCGGAGCCGCTGACTTGAAGAATGCTTACTTTTGCCTGGAAGGAGACCGCGCTGCGTTGAAGATCGCGCGACAGCTTGTCGATGATCTGGGCGCCACCAGCTTCTCAATTAAAGCTGATCAGAAAGCTCTCTATCATGCGGCGGCCGTTATGTCGTCGGGGCACGTCACCGCACTATTCGATGTTGCCATGGCCATGTTGGTCCACGCCGGGCTAACAAACGACGAAGCGCGGCGAATCCTGTTACCGCTTCTTGAGAGCACGTGGAAGAACCTCGTTCGCTTTGATCCGGCAGACGCGTTAACCGGAACATTCGCCCGTGGAGACGAAGCAACTGTTCAAAAGCATCTGGCTGCGCTCACAGCTTCGAGCGACGACGAAGCGCTGGCGATTTATCGATTGCTGGGTCTGAGGTCACTGGAATTGTTTGCTGAAAAAGGCGGAGACCGAAAGACGGTGCAACGGCTGCGACAGATTCTTACCAAAGCGGACTGATTGGGAGGCTTGCGGATTGCGGATTGCGGGTTGCGGATTTCGTTTGGCGATGATTGTGGTTGATTTCGTTACTACCTTCTATCCGTGGTTGATTTCAAAATCCGCAATCCGAAATCCGCAATCCGCAGTCCGCAGCATTCTCTCGTTGCGCGCTCTTTTCTTTGGCGTTAGAGTCCAGATATTCGAGCGAAAGGGATCAGCATGTGAATGGCCGTCACGCCTAGCGCAAGTTACAGCCTTACTCTTCGCGTAAAGTTATCGAGCCGCGCCGGCACTCTTGGCGAAGTGACAACGGCGATCGGCCGAGCCGGCGGCGACATTGGAGCCATCGATATTGTCAGTGCCAGTCGCGACTATGTGGTTCGCGACATCACCGTGAATGCAGCTTCGAGCAAGCACGGCGAAGAGATCGTTAATAACGTTCGCGATATCGACGGACTCGAAGTCATTCAGGTTTCCGATCGCACCTTCCTCATGCATTTGGGTGGCAAGATCGAAGTCGTGCCCAAGATGCCGTTGAAGACGCGCGACGATCTTTCGATGGCTTACACGCCCGGCGTCGCGCGAGTCTGCGAAGCAATTCGTGACGATCCTGAAAAAGCGTTCAACCTAACGATTAAGAAGAACACCGTTGCGATTGTTACCGACGGCACCGCTGTACTCGGCTTAGGCGACATCGGTCCAGCGGCGGCGATGCCGGTGATGGAGGGCAAGGCAATGCTCTTCAAAGAATTTGCCGGCGTTGATGCGTTTCCGATTTGCCTGAACACAAAAGATCCCGACGAGATTGTGCAAATAGTAAAAGCGATTTCAGTCGCCTTCGGTGGAATCAACCTGGAAGACATTTCTGCACCGCGCTGTTTTCAAATCGAAGATCGACTGAAGGAAGAGCTGAGCATTCCGGTTTTCCACGACGATCAGCACGGCACCGCGGTTGTCGTTCTCGCTGCCTTAATCAATGCTCTGAAGATTGTGGACAAACGAATGCAAGACATTAAAGTCATCGTCAACGGCGTAGGGGCCGCGGGTGTCGCTTGCACGAAGATCATCATGGCAGCGGGCGTCACCAACATAATCGGCTGCGATCAACACGGCGCGCTCTATGAAGGCCGTCGCGAGCATATGAACTGGGTTAAGGACTGGTATGCGCGCAACACGAATCCCAACCAGGAGCAGGGTACAGTTCACGATGTCATATGCGGCGCCGACGTCTTCTTCGGATTATCCGTACCTGATGTAATCGATGCCGAGGATGTGCGGCACATGGCTGAGAAACCGATCGTATTTGCGATGGCTAATCCTACTCCAGAGATAATGCCTGAAGACGCTGCGCCCTACGTTGCGGTGATGGCGACTGGCCGTTCAGATTATCCGAACCAGATAAATAACGTGTTGAGCTTCCCTGGTATTTTTCGCGGGGCACTGAATTGCAGAGCATCTCGGATTAACGAGGCCATGAAAGTGGCGGCGGCACACGCGATCGCTGAGATTATCAGCGACGACGAACTCAATCCGGAGTACATTGTCCCGTCAGTCTTCGATAAACGCGTCGCGGAAGCGGTAGCCCGTGGCGTTGAAGAAGCGGCGTACCAAACAGGTGTTGCCAGGCGCGAGACGAAAGCATGAACGCGCACGAAAGGATCAAGACGAAAGGATGAAAAGCGCAGGCTCGACCAGCTTTCATCCTTCATCCTTGCGCCTTCATCCTTTAAACTGGTCCTCCAACAAATCGTTCTAACACCACTAGTCAGGAAAGGTATCCTCCTTCCCCCATGACCAGAACAATTCTGATTGTTGTTTGTCTCTTGATGTTCGCGACTACCGCTTTCTCGCAAATCGGCGGTGGCACTTCAAAAACTCCTGCTGATCCGCGCGTGAAAGCAGCGCTCGATCAACTCGGCTACAAGTATGACGTCGATAGTAATAACGACTACAAACTGATTCCGATTGAGACCACACAAATCGGCACATCCGCTGATGGTAAGCCGAAGTGGCGCAGCAACCTCGTTTACGTTAATTCGAACACTGAGAAGTACGGCTCACTTGAAATACGTGAGGTGCTGGCCCCCGCGTTCTTATTGGATGGACCACTGACAGCCGACCTGGCTAACCGACTCTTGCGCGAAAACAATTCGGTAAAGTTAGGCGCGTGGCGAGTGCTCATCGTTAACAGTGGCCAAAACGCCGGCAAGCGCCTCGTCATGTTCGCTGCGCAGATTTCTGCAAACAGCGATGCAGAGTCCCTTAGGCTGGCCATCAAGAGCGTAATCCTGATAGCAGATCGAATGGAGCAGGAAATAACTAACACCGACGATTATTGATTACGGTTCGAAAGGGTCCGTCAGTTAAGCAGGCGAGAAGGTCTTAGCCTTACTTCCAATCAGTGGCACGATGCGTCGTGGGACATCGATCGCGGCTTTGATGTGGCGCGCGTTTGTGAAGTGTCCGACGACATAAACGCCAGGCACATTTGTCTCGAAGGTTTGTTCGTTATAAACAGGAACTTCCGTCCACTTTCCTCGAGCTGTCTTCACACCCAGACTCTTCAATAGAGTCAAATCAGCATCACTGCCGACGAGAATGAATACAACATCATTTGATATCGTCAACAGCTCGCCAGCTTCCGACGTCAGACGAACTTCGGTCGGAAGAATCTCATCGACATGATCGTAAAGAATGATTCGCAAACGCCCTTCTGCCACTTCACGATCGAGTGGTTGGCGAACCCAATGTTTCATCGCCCCAGCTTTCGGATCGCGGTTCTCCCAATCCTCGCGCCAAATCGCCATCGTTGTTCGTGCGCCTTCCTCCGATAAAAACAAAGCAGCTTCGGCAGCGCTGTTGCCGCCGCCGACGACCAACGCGTCGCGCCTAACATATGGATAAGGTTCAATGAAGCGATGATGGACTTTTGGCAGGTCCTCGCCGGGAACGTTAAGACGTCGTGGATGGGCCATCGCGCCGAAGGCAAATAAGAGTTGCTGCGCGCCGTATTCGTTGCTATTCGTTCGCACTACAAAACCGTTTTCGACACGCTCCGCAGCAACCACTTCTTCTCCGGTCTGGATCTTCAGATCGTGATCCAAGACAAAATGAATGTAGTGCGAGAGCAGTTCTTCTCGTGTTGGTTTTTCGCGAACGGGTTTGAGCGAACCCGGAATCATTTCCAACTCGTCCGGAGTTGAGAACAGAGTGCGGCCCACCGGATATTTGCGAATTGTGTCTGCGATGGTCCCTTTTTCAATGACGAGATAATTAAGACCGGCGTTCGCTGCCGCGTAAGCAGCAGACAAACCCGCTGGGCCGGCGCCAACGATCAATAGATCCAGTTCGTTCAAGTTAATAAACCTCGCCACTGGCTACCACAACTGCTTTGCCGCCTACCCGCACTTCCGCAACCGCGCCGGGCGTCCCCTTAATGTCTAAGCTAATTCGACTCGGTCGCTTCATGAAATCACCCTGCTCGATTACAAATTGATAGCGCTGGTCCTTCGGCTCCACTGCGATAGCGTTGTGATGAATGAGATAACCTCCCAGGGAGCCACCAGCACTGCCGGTCGCAGGGTCCTCGGCAATGTTATCGGCCGGCGCGAACAAGCGCGCATGTGCACGAGCGTTTCCAATTTCCATCGTTTCGCGCGTAAACGCATAACAGCCGGTAGCACCGGCGCCCGAATAGATCTCTGAAAGTAAGCCTGCATTCACTCGACAGCGACCGAGATCTGAAAGCGAGCGAATCGGAACGGCCAACGTCGGTAGACCTGTTGAAATAACCTGGATAGGAAGCGTCTCATCGAGATCATCACGGTCAAGTCCGAGCGCGCGAGCGATTGCTGCTTGCTCCTCGGACGAATCGATCTCATTAACGATTTCAAAACGTCCCTGCGTCATCACAGCTTGGACCGGTTCGCTGTCTTGGAACTCAATATCGACAGGCAAGACGCCGATGCCAACCTGGTGATGAATCTGGGTCCAGCCACTTCCGCCTTCGGGTACAGGCACGATGCCTTCGCGAGCTAATAAGTTCCAGGTACCGACGATCGGATGACCGGCAAACGGAATCTCACGAGCGGGCGTGAAGATGCGCAATCGCCGTAAAGCCGTTTGATCACTCGGCGTCTGAACAAAGACAGTTTCCGACAGATTCATCTCGCGTGAAATCTTTAGCATGCGTTCGTCGTCGACATCGTCGCCTGAAGGAAACACAGCTAATGGATTGCCGCAGAACGGCTCATCTGTAAAAACGTCGAGCTGAACAAACCGATTTGCAGTCAAGTCTTGATTCCTCCCCAGCTTTTGTTTGGCGTTGAAGTCGCTTCGATAATCTGCCAGCGGCGATTGGCCGTCAAGGTGATAAACGTCCGCGAAATGTTTTGGGTTTCCAGCGCATATCAAACTGGATGATTTCTTCGATCGTTGACGAAGGGTGCGAACCGGTGGGGCGCGGTTCGGTTCCCGATCGCATGACACGAAGACGTACAGATTTTTGAAAATCTATTTTCTTGACAGCTATTCCTTGGCGGGATATAAGGCGCCAGTCCCCAACGCTAGACTTATCTGGTTGCAAATAGTTTCACCTGCTTCACATCCTTTTGCGTTAGGTCGCAACAGAAACATCTCGGGACATTTGGATCTTTGACGCCGTTGGTCCAGCCGATATGAAACCAATTCCTCAACCATAATGGTCTTCAACCGTAATTCAACCACCAAACCCCTTTTCACAGGAGCCGGCCATGCTAAATATGGAAACTCTCGATAAAGTCATCGCACTCGTGGTGGTTCTGCTCGCACTTAGCCTCTTCATTCAATCGTTGCAGAATCTGATAAAGAAGCTTTTCAAAATCAAATCGCTGCAGATTGAGCAATCGTTGGTCCATCTTTTTACCTACGTGCTCGAGAAAGACGTGCTGCGCCAACATAAGAGTGGAGGTCCGCTACAGTCCATCAGGAGATGGGCCAACAGCCTGATCGACAATTCGCCCGTTGTGCGTATGTTGGTCCCTGGAACCAGACATCCTTCAGGACGTGATCTCGAGGTGGACGCTTTATTCAAAGGCGTAGCCACGGAATTCAAAAAGATCGGTCGAGTGACTCAGACGGGACGTCTGATGATGGATTCGATCTCACGCGATGACTTGCTCAAGTTTATGAACCGAATGCCGGTCGCCGGTCTGATCACACAAATGTTCGCGAATATGGGACCCGGCAAGCTCCATAGCTTCGGTGAAAGAGTAGCTGCTTACCAACGGTTAATTGCTGAGCTCAAGAGCCGATATCAGAACGTTGTGCAAGAACCTGCGTTTCTCAAGCTCGAACAAACTCTTGCACCCATTCTTGAAGACCTTGGAAACTTTCTTAGCGGAGCCTCACTTGATTCGGGAAAGTTGCTTGTCGACATCACCAACCTTCGCCAGCTTGATCGTCAACAAGTTACACAGCTCATGGCGGACGTCCCACAGCAATTGGATGCAATCGAAAAGTTTGTTAACGATGACTCATCGACGAATGCCGATGATAAGAAGCTCGCACTTCAGACTTTGGAAAAAATGAAGGCTACTTCGGTCGAGGTATCAGAAGCCCTGAGCGAAATAATCAGAGCGTTCACAACTGTCCAGGGACTTAAGTCGCGAGTTGAAACGTGGTACGACACGGTGATGCAGAGTTTTGAGGAGCGTTACACGCGCGGCATGAAAACGTGGACCGTCGTGATCAGCGCCGTCGTTGTTATAGTCTTCAACATTAATGTGTTGAATGTCTACCGTGAGATATCAACCAGCAGCGCCAAGCGCGCGTTGATACTAGAGTCCGCGGACAGGGTGCTTGCGCAATCGAAAGCGGCTAATGATGGGAATGGATCCACCAAGACCGCTACGTCACCAAACGAAGCGACCGGTCCGAAGGTCACTCCAGAACAAGTTATCGAAGACGCCAAAAAAGTTTTCTCGCAAGAGAATGTTAACTACATGACTGACATTGGCTTGAAAGGCCCAAAGTGGATTACTGGAATTCCGGAGTTTTTTAAGTCCGACGGATATGCGGCGCAGCAAAGGCAGTCTGATCCTTATTACCGGCCCAAGTTAGTTATCAAAACACTCTTCGGTTGGGCCTTGATGACTCTGCTTCTGAGTGCCGGCGCGCCCTTCTGGGAGGACACCTTGGAAACATTGTTTGGACTCAAGAATCGCATGCGAAAACAAACCGACACTCGCAATGTTGAAACTCAAAGCGGCGCCGGCCAAACGAAATCATAGGGCGTACCGCTAGCAACTTTTTGTCGACGCCTGATCTAATGGTAGTTTGTCAGCCAACCAAAGCGCTCTTAACCCGAGACTCGATCACCGAGCCCAGCTCTAAAGATCATTTGGATCTGAAACCCACAAGAACGGAGAAACGCTATGCCTGCTACTGGTACTGCATTTTCAGTTGACCTCTTAATCGTCACACCCGACCAACTGAGGAAGATCGATTTCAAGTTGTCGAAGAGTTTCAAGCCCGACAACTCAGTTAATTGGGATCTTGAATTCGGCTTGCAGGAACGCAAGAAGACTAGCGAAAAGACGGCAAACATCACCACCGTTGTGACGAC
>JADMIO010930518.1_pt1 | contig 16151 bp, 10 predicted proteins | sample 8958161 | NCBI WGS metagenome assembly JADMIO01 (sample SAMN16585339, study PRJNA669376) | soil metagenome | isolation source: Crop rotation soil | place: USA: Cullars Rotation, Alabama | collected 2011
TTTCAGTTCTCTCAATACAATTTGCAAGTCAGGAAGGGGGCAAGCGGGCGGTTCTCACTTTGTTCGCTACTCAGATTGAGCGCGCCCCCGCCTTTCTCAACATGGCAACTGTTTTGAAGGTAAGACTGCGGCGAGGTAAGCGGGGGCGCGCTACAGTTGAGTGAGGGATGAAATGAGAACCGCCCGCTTGCCCCCTTCCTGACTTGCAAATTTATAGAGAGAAGTAAGAGGCGCTGCTTGCCCCCTTCCTGACTGGCAAATTGCATTGAGAGCAGTGAAAGGCGCCGCGATGCAGCATTTCTTCTTGCTGCGTCTCGGGCGGTGTAGTACTTTGTTGTACGGCCCGACAGAAGCCGATCTTCAGAGTCCCCTAATTTCTCACTGGAAAATTGGTAAGTCTTTAGAATGAGACTGAAGCGAACTACATCTGTCTTCATCTGTCTGCTGACGATCGCCCTTGGCACGCAACTCCTGAATTCGCGCGCCGTCGTCTCTCGAGCGGATGGACCTTCAGTCACCATCAATATCGATGCAGCCGCTAATCGCCACGCCATCAACCCCAACATTTACGGTGTAGCCTTCGCCACCACCGTTCAGCTCGCCGAACTTAAAGCGCCCCTGCATCGAAGCGGTGGAAACGCCACCACGCAGTACAACTGGCAGTGCAACTGCTCTAATCGCGGCAACGACTGGTTCTTCGAAAGCCTCGACGACGGCAGTTCGATTGCCGGCAAATCAACCGACGACTTCATCTCTGCGAGTAAAGCCGCCGGCGCCAGTCCTATGATCACGATTCCAACCATCGGCTGGGTCGCCAAGCTTGGTCCAAACCGCGGCAAGCTCTCGAGCTTCTCGATCGCCAAGTACGGAGCGCAACAAGCAAACGACTGGCAATGGTTTCCTGATGCAGGAAATGGTGTCCGCACAAACGGCCAACTCATCACCGGTAACGATGCAAACGACGCCAACACACCTTCGACTCCGGAGTTTCAATTCGGCTGGATGCAACACCTCGTCACGACCTGGGGCACGGCCACCAACGGCGGTTTGAGGTACTACATCCTCGACAACGAGCCGAGCATTTGGTTCTCAACTCACCGCGACGTCTATCCGACTGGCCCGACGATGGACCAGATTCGAGAAAAAATGATCAGCTACGGCGCGCGCGTCAAAGCTGCCGATCCTTCAGCCCTGATTGTTGGACCGGAAGAGTGGGGTTGGAGCGGCTACTTGTTTAGCGGCTACGATCAGCAATGGGGTGGACAACACGGTTGGAGCAATCTTCCCGATCGAGCTGCCCACGGCGGGCAGGACTACTTGCCCTGGCTGCTGGGCCAACTCCGTCAGAACGATCAGCAGACAGGCGCGCGCAGCATCGACGTATTTACCGTCCACTATTATCCGCAGGGAAGTCAGGCGTTGGGCTTGGGAAGCGAGGCGTTCAGCAACGACGTCTCACCAAACATGTCGAACCTGCGCAATCGATCGACGCGATCGTTGTGGGATCCGAACTACACCGATGCGAGCTGGATCAACGACAAGGTCCGCTTAATTCCGCGGCTGAAAGGTTGGGTCAACACTAACTATCCCGGTTTGCAGATCGGCATCACTGAATACAACTGGGGCGCTGAGAATTCCATCAACGGCGCTACGACGCAAGCAGACATCTACGGGATTTTCGGTCGCGAAGGTTTGGACATGGCGACGCGATGGACCACTCCGGACGCTTCAACGCCCACCTTCAAGGCGATGAAGATGTTTCGCAACTATGATGGAAATGGATCGGGTTTCGGCGACACGAGCGTTGCCGCCACGGTACCGGATCCGGATTCGCTCTCGTCTTTTGCGGCAGTGCGCTCGAGCGATGGCGCCTTGACGGTGATGATCATCAACAAGCACCTGACGTCTGCGGCACTGGCAAGTCTGAACATCGCGAATTTCTCGCCGGCAGGGACAGCACAGGTTTGGCAATTGACGTCCGCGAACTCAATCACGCGGCTGAGCGACATCAGCGCGAGCGCGAGCTTTAACCTGAACGTGCCGGCGCAAAGCATCACGTTGCTGATCATTCCATCGGGAGCGCCGGCCCCGACACCGACGCCTACTCCTACGCCATCTCCATCGCCGTCTCCAGCTGCGCCAGTAATCTACACGGAAGAAGGATCACAGCGCGCGCTGGCGCTCGACTCGGTCCACTTCATGCGCGATCCGTTCTCTTTGAGCAACACGCACAACTTGAGTGGCGATCATCGAACGCGAATCACGCTCCTGGCCGGGAACGTCGACTTGCAAGCCAGCGAAAATCTTTCGGTCGTGACTGCTGTGGCGGAAGATGGTCAGGGCGGAACCTATCCGCTCACTGTAGAATTCGCCGGCAAGGTCCCCGGCTATCCCTGGTTGACGCAGATCGTGATCAAGGCGCCGGACCAGTGGGCGAGCGCGGGTGATTACTGGGTTACTGTTCGACTTCGCGGCGTCCCGAGCAATCGAGCATTTGTAACCATCACGCTTTAGAGTCTCCTTGCTCGTCACTGAATAAGTGAGCGGCGAGCACGATTCACGAAATAACACGAACGAGATCATTCCCCTGATTCGGTGAGCTCTGCTTCGTGATATTTCGTGTATCGTTCGAAACGTTCATGCTTAATTCTGAGTCTATGCGACAAAAGGGATCGCTCTTCGTGTCGCTGTTTTTGATCGCATGCTTGCTTAATTGCCCGATGCTCGAAGCACAAACCTCTGGAAATAGTCAGTCGTACTTGAAGCTTGCGGACGAGATGGATGCGATGCTGCGGCGCGACGTGCTCGGCGTTTGGTTTCCGCGATCCGTCGACAAGCAGCACGGCGGTTTTCACTCCAACTTCACTCGCGAGTGGAAGCTCGCCAACAGCGATGGAAAGTTTTCCGTTTTCCAGGGGCGCATGGTCTGGGTAGCCGCGCAAATCGTAATGCGCCAGCCTGGTCTAAAAGCTGAGTACGAGCCCATTGTGGACCATGGCCTCAAATACCTGGCTGACGTCCTTTGGGACCGGAAAGCGGGAGGCTTTTACTGGGGACTCGAAGACTCGGGTGAGATCTCTCCGCGTTACACAGGTGGCAAGCACTTGTACGGCATGAGCTTTGGACTCTACGGCGCGACAGCTGCGTACCAGGCGACGAAAAATCAAGCTGCATTGGATCTGGCGCAGAAGGCTTTTTGGTGGATGGACCAGCACGCCCATGACCAACAAAACGGCGGCTACTTCGAATGGCTGACCCGCGAGGGCAAAGTGATTGGGAGCGCGGGCGTCTCGCCCCCAGCCGGTCGAGATTCTGCGCGCAGCGGGCGAGACGCCCGCGCTCCCAGTGTGCCGGTTGCGGGTTTTCCGATCGGTTACAAGTCGATGAATACCCATATTCACTTGCTCGAGTCGTTCACACAGCTCTACGAAGTCTGGCCGGACGAAACTCTTCGCAAGCGCCTCGAAGAATTGCTTGCAGTCGTGCGTGACAAGATCTGTGTTGAGCCGGGCGTCATGAATCTCTACTTCACCAACGACTGGCGGCCGATTCCGGATCACGATTCATACGGACACGACGTCGAGACCGCTTACCTGTTGCTGGAAGCCGAAGCTGCGCTCGGACAATCAAGCTCGAGTAAGACGGAGCGGATGGCCAGGCTGCTTGTGGACCACGCGCTTGCTTACGGTTGGGACGAGACCAATGGCGGCTTTTTTCGAGACGGCACGACGTTCGGTGTCGCTGAAGACAAGCGCAAAGAGTGGTGGGTGCAGTTTGAAGGGCTCAACGCGCTCTTGCTCATGCACGAAAAGCACGGAAGCCAAACCACCATTTATTTCAAGGCATTTCAACAACAGTGGCGGTTCATTCGCGATCGCCAGATCGACAAAGAGTTTGGCGGCGTCTTCGATACCGTCGAGCAGGACGGGACGGTAAAAGACACCACGAAGGCGCGCATTTGGAAAGAGGCCTATCACGACACTCGAGCGCTTCTGAACGTCAGCAGCCGCCTGCGAAAGCTAGCCACGATTCACGATTAACCAAACGAGGTCCACAATGAAGACACTGCGCAAATTCGCCGTACTCCCATTGCTGTTTCTATGTTGCCTGGTTGTTCAAGCACAAGCCCAACCGCAGCCAGCCGCCAAGCCCACCATCGTCATTGTGCATGGAGCATGGGGCGGCGCCTGGGCATTCAAGCGAGTCGAAGCCCTCTTGCGAGACAAAGGCTTCAACGTTTACCGGCCGCAGTTGACCGGACTCGGTGAACGAGTGCATCTCGCGCGTCCCGACATCGGACTCAGTACACACATTGAAGACGTCGTGAACACGATCCTGTTTGAGGATCTGCACGACATAATTCTGGTGGGTCATAGCTATGGAGGCATGGTGATTTCCGGAGTTGCCGATCGCGTTCCCGATCGAATCAAGCGGATCGTCTACCTCGATGCATTCGTGCCGAATGACGGCGAAAGCGCAGTGAGCATCGTCGGGCCGGGCGGTGCTCAGTGGCTCAAGTCGATGACGAAAGGCGACTTCATAGTGCCGCCATGGGTGAAAGCCGATCAGCCTCCTCCGAAGGACGTGCCGCAGCCAATGAAGACGTTTAGCGATCCGGTCTCGCTGAAAAATGAAGCCGCAAAAAAACTTCCTGGCGCTTACATTCTGACTGTGGAAAAGGGGAAGCAGCCGGAAGAGGACGACTTTTACCAGCAGTCGGTGAGAGCGAAGCAGCGGGGTTGGACCATGCTGCAATTGACTGCGGATCACAATGCTCAGTGGTCCGCGCCGGAAGCCCTGGCGGACATGCTCGCCGGTTTGCGTTGATCAATTTCACCAAAAACGAGGTCAAGAGATGAAAACGCGTGTGTTCCCTCTGGCAATGCTTTCACTCTGTGTTCTTTCTACTTCGACATTGATGCGCTCGAGCGCCCAGGAGCCTAAAGCGATCTTCATGGACTTCACTCAACCGCTCGAGAAGCGCGTTGACGATCTGCTTTCACGAATGACACTCGAGGAGAAGCTCGCGTTGGTCCACGCGGATTCGAAGTTTACGACCGCCGCAATCCAGCGCTTTGGTCTGCCGCGCCGTTGGTTGTCGGATGGTCCACACGGCGTGCGCGAGGATGTTGGACCTGACACTTGGCTGCCGGCCGGACGCACTGACGATTTCGCTACCTTGATGCCCGCGCTCATCGGTCTCGCATCGAGCTGGAATCTCGAGCTCGCTTCAGCTTACGGCAAGGTAATCGGCGAGGAAGCTCGCCAGAGAGGCAAGCAGATCATGCTTGGACCAGGCATGAACATCATGCGTACGCCTCTGAACGGTCGCAACTTCGAGTATCCGGGTGAAGATCCATTCCTCAGCTCGCGCATGGTGGTGAACTACATTCGCGCGGTCCAGGCCGAAGACGTTTCCTCCTGCGCCAAGCACTTCGCCGCCAACGATCAGGAAACCGAGCGCGGTCGCATCAACGTCGAAATGGACGAGCGTGCCTTGCGCGAAATCTACCTGCGACCTTTCCAGGCTGCAGTGCAGGAAGCGAACGTCCACACAATCATGAGTGCCTATAACAAGTTTCGCGGCACATACTGCTCCGAAAACGATTACCTGCTCAACAAAATTCTCAAAGCCGAATGGGGATTCAGGGGTTTGGTGATGTCGGATTGGGGTGGCACACACAGCACGAAAGGAGCAGTGCTCGGCGGCCTCGATCTCGAGATGGGCACGGACATTCTTCCTTACGACAAATTCTTTCTGGCGGGAGCTTTTCGCGCAGGATTGAATAGCGGCGAGTTCCCGATGGCCGTGCTCGACGACAAAGTGAGGCGCAACCTGCGGCAGATTCTGACAGTGAAAGCAATTGAAGGGCGCGCGCCGGGAGCGCTCAATACTAAAGATCATCAAGCGACGGCTCGTCGTGTCGCTGAAGAAAGCATCGTGCTGCTGAAGAACGACAACAGTGCATTGCCGCTCGATTCGAAGCAGATCAAATCTGTAGCGGTCATCGGCGAGAACGCCACCTTGTTGCAGGCTTACGCCGGCGGCAGCGCGAGGATCAAAGTCTTCTACGAGATCACGCCACTGGAAGGAATCGTTCGACGCGCCGGCAGCGACGTGAACATTTCCTACTCGCAAGGTTATGCCGAGAAAGAGAATGAAGAGCTTGCGGCTCGTGCGGTACGCGCTGCGAGTCAGGCAGACGTCGTGATCTATATCGGCGGACTCAACCATCGACTCGGCTACGACGCAGAGGCAAAGGATCGTCCGGACATGAAGATGCCTTACCGGCAGGATGAGCTGTTGCAGCGTCTGGTTGAAACCAATCCACGCACGATTGTGGTCCTGTACGGCGGTGGTCCAATGGAGATGGGGCCTTGGCTCGCGAAAGTCCCGGCGGTGTTGCAGGTCTGGTATCCAGGAATGGAAGGCGGCAACGCAATCGCTCGAGTTTTGTTTGGTGATGCGAACCCGTCGGGTAAGCTCGCGTGCACTTTCCCGAAGCGGCTCGAGGACTCGCCTGCGCATGCGATGGGAAATTATCCGGGCAAAGATGGAGTGGTGAAGTATGAGGAAGGTTTGCTTGTCGGGTATCGCTGGTTCGACACCAAAAATGTTGAGCCGCTGTTTCCGTTTGGGTTTGGCCTGTCGTACACGAAGTTCGACTACTCGAACTTGCGTCTGGTTCCCGGAGCGAAAGATGGAATGCTGACAGCGGAGTTCGATGTCAGGAATTCAGGATCGCGCGATGGCGCTGAGGTGGCCCAACTTTACGTGCAGGAGCTGAAGCCGAGACTGGCTCGGCCTGTGAAAGAGTTGAAGGGGTTTGGAAAAGTATTTCTGAAGGCCGGTGAGCTGAAGACTGTGTCGATCGCGCTCGATCGCAATGCATTTGCTTTTTACGATCCGGCGCAGAAGGGATGGGCCTCCGAGAAAGGTGAATTCAAGATCCTGGTCGGCAGCTCGTCGCGCGACATTCGTTTGGAAGGCTCGACTCGCCTGACTCAAACCATCTTGGAAAAGTAATTGATTGTGGTTACTCAACTGCGGGACAAATTGCAGGTTGGGAAGCTGTAATTTGTCTAGCTTTGAGATTTCGCGCTGAGTTGCAGCTAAACAAACTATGCGACTGACTACGATTGATGTTGCGGTGCTGGTTGTTTACTTCGTGGCCATGATTGGCGTGGGAGTTTACGTGACGCGCCGCGCCTCCCGGAATCTCGACTCCTATTTTCTCGGCGGCAAGTCCATGCCCTGGTGGCTGCTGGGGATCTCGAATGCGTCGGCGATGTGGGACATCACCGGCACGATGTGGTTCGTCTACATCCTCTACGCGTACGGGATGAAGGCTGTCTTTCTTCCCTGGGTCTGGCCCATCTTCAACCAGATCTTCGACGCTGTGTACCTTTCGAAATGGATCAGGCGGTCCAACGCGCGCACCGGAGCCGAATGGATCACGACGCGCTTCGGCGGCGGGCGCAGCGGCGAGCTCTCTCGCGGAATCATCGTGCTGTTTGCATTGATCAGCGTCGTCAGCTTCATCGGTTACGAGTTCCAGGGCATTGGCAAGTTTTGCAAAGTCTTTCTGCCCTGGGATCTCTCACCAAACACCTACGCGATATTGTTGATGTCGATCACAGCGATCTACGTCGTGCTCGGCGGCATGCTCAGCGTTGTGATCACCGACTTTGCGCAGTTCTGTTTGATGGCTTTGTCGGCACTGGTGATTGGCGGCATTGCGATCGCCAAAGTCGATCCATCGATGATCGATCAAGTCACTCCCCAGGGTTGGCGAAATCTCTCTTTCGGTTGGGACATCACGCTCAACTGGTCCGGACTGTTGCCGGCGATGAACGGTCACATCGCCAATGAAGGCATTGCATCGATGTTCGGACTGTTCTTCATCGTGATGGTTTTCAAGGGATTTCTCGTGAGCATGGCAGGCGCGGCGCCCAACTACGACATGCAGCGAATTCTCGCGGCAAAGAGTCCGCGCGAAGCGAGTTTGATGAGCGCCATCGTTTCGGTTTGTCTGATTCCGCGGTGGATCCTGATTGGCGGCATCACTTTGCTCGGCCTGGTGTTCGTAACTCCGCAATTTCGCAACATGGGAGACAACATCGATTTCGAAACCGTGCTTCCCTACGTCATCAATCAGTTTCTCCCCGCGGGATTGATCGGTGTGTTGCTCGCCGGGTTGCTTTCGTCGTTCATGGCGAACTTCAGCGCCACTGTGAACGCGGGCGCAGCGTATCTCGTCAATGATCTCTACAAAAAACACATCAACCCCGACGCGGATAATCGCACTTTGGTGAAGTTCAGCTATCTCGGATCGGTGTTGATACTGGGACTCGGAATCGCGCTCGGCATGTTCCTCTCATCGATCACGCAGATCACGCAGTGGATCGTGGGTGGGTTGTACGGCGGCTATACCGCGGCGAACATTTTGAAGTGGTACTGGTGGCGCTTCAACGGCTACGGATACTTTTGGGGAATGCTCGTGGGAATTATTTCAGCGCTCACTGTTCCCGCTGTGCTGCCTATGATCGCGCCGAGTTTTAAAGACGCGACTTACTCTTTTCCTTTCATTCTCAGCTTCTCTTTCGTGGGTTGTATCGCCGGAACTCTGCTGACGAAACCTGTTGACGACGAGATACTGAAAAACTTTTACCGCAACGTGCGGCCGTGGGGATTCTGGAAGCCTGTGCACGAGATGGTTGCGCGTGAAGATCCTTCGTTCGAGCGCAACAAGCACGCGGCTCGAGACCTGATCAATTGCGCGGTCGGCATCCCCTGGCAGTTGACGCTCGTGACAATTCCGCTCTACGTAATCTTTCGAGATCTGCGTGGCGCCTTGATTTCCCTCGCTGTTCTGATTTCAGCTTCGGTGTTTCTGAAGAAATTCTGGTACGACAAGCTGGAGTCGGAAGACGCTCTCTGATGCGTGTCACTCTAGCCATCCTGATTGTCTTGTTTTTTGCAGGTGCGGCCCACCCTCAAAACGATCTGCGCTACTTCATCACGCGGTCAGCAAATAAGCTTGTCGAGAACGAGAAAGAGTATCGCTTCATCTCTTTCAACATTCCCAATCTTCATCTCGTGGAAGACAACATGGCGTTCACAGCGACTAACGAGTGGCGCTTCCCCGACGAGTTCGAGATTACCGATGCGCTCACAACCGTGAAGCAGATGGGCGGACGCGTCGCTCGCACCTATGTCATCTCGATCTGCCGCAAAACTGGTCCAAACGCGATCCCGTGTCACGTGAAAAGACCGGGCGAGTTCAACGAAGAAGCTTTTCGCGCGCTCGATAAAGTATTGGAAGTAGCGAATCGTGCCGGCGTGCGCGTCGTCATTCCGCTGGTCGACAACTGGAAATGGTGGGGCGGTATCGAGCAGTACGCCGAGTACCGCGACAAGCCCGGCGCCGATTTCTGGACCGATCCGGAGATCATCGAAGACTTCAAAAAGACTGTGAGCTTTTTAGTCAATCGCCGCAACACGTACACCGGAGTCCTCTACAAGGATGACAAGGCGATCCTCGCATGGGAAACCGGCAACGAGCTCTATGGTCCATACTCCTGGACCAAACAAATTGCCGCGCACATCAAGTCGCTCGACTCGAACCATCTGATCTGGGACGGCTTCTACATCGGTCACAAAGAGATTGAGCCCGAAGCGCTCGAGGATACGAACATCGATATTGTTTCGAGCCATCACTATCCGGCTGCGAACAAAGGCGGTGACGAGATAGTCGCCGACATCATTCGTTTTCACGAGCAGATTGCCGGTCGCAAGGTGTACATCGTCGGTGAATTCGGATTCATTCCTCCTGACGGCATTGAAAAGATCCTGGATACCGTCATCGCAAAAGGATTGTCGGGAGCGATGATTTGGAGTTTGAGGTATCACAACCGTGACGGAGGCTTCTACTGGCATTCAGAACCCGCGAGCGCGAGTCTCTACAATCCGTATCACTATCCGGGTTTCCCCAGTGGCAATGGCTGGAACGAAATCGCGACTTTAAAGGTGATGCGGGCAAAAGCGTTTGAGATTCAAGGTCAGACGCCGCCGGTGATCGAAGCTCCTTCATCGCCGAGGCTGCTTGCGATCAATTCGCCTGCGGAGATCTCCTGGCAAGGTTCGGTTGGCGCGTCGAGCTACGATGTCGAGCGATCAATGAGGCGTATTGGCCCCTGGAAAGTGATTGGAAATCAAATTGATGACACATCGGTTCGGTACCGGCCGTTGTTCTCCGACGAGGAGGCGAAAGTCGGGTTTCGCTATTACTACCGGGTGCGCGCTCGCAATGTCGCGGGAACGTCGGCCGCTTCAAATGTTGTTGGCCCAGTGATGGTGCGCGAGCTGCGAATGGTCGATGAGTTAGTCGACTTTTCGAGGATCTTTGCTCATGAAGGCAATCTGTCGCTCGAGACGGGAAATTCGAGGCCTTACAAAGAGGATGCTCACAGGTTGAAGGGTGGTATGGGTGACTGGATTGTTTACCGGACGATCCAGCCGTTGCGTTCAGCGAGAGTGCTCACGTTGTTTGAGAAGGATGACGGCGATCTCGAGTTTTATGTATCCAGTGATGGGAAGGAATTTGAACGAGTGACGCCGAGGATGGCACGCTACGCTACTGAGGCAAATGCGTACGGCTACAAGTTGCCGGTGATATACGACGTGACGAGCAAGGGCAACAATCGCTACCTCAAAATTGTGTTCAAAAGCGACGCTCAGCTCAGCCGCACCGAGCTGGTCCAAAAAAGTACGAGAGGAAAATGATGGAACGTGGTGAGTTCAAGTTGGGATTGAAAGATTTGATGCGGCGGCAGAACGAGTTATTCGGTCGTCTGAACGCGAAGGCAGAGAGCAGCGGCGGGATTGTCGATCGCTACGTCGATCCGGTCGTCACTGCCGCTCACACTCCGATCTTCTGGCGCTACGATCTCAATTACGCAACCAATCCGTATCTGCTCGAGCGCCTGGGCATCAACGCCACCTTCAACTGCGGCGCTATGGAGTTCGACGGTCGTATTGTGCTCGCAGTGCGCGTCGAAGGAGTCGATCGAAAGTCTTTTTTCGCGATCGCCGAAAGCGAGAACGGCGTCGACGGCTTCCGCTTTTGGGATTTTCCAATCCTGATGCCGGAAACTGACGCGCCCGATACGAATGTTTACGACATGCGGCTCGTCAGGCACGAAGACGGTTGGATCTACGGACTCTTTTGCACCGAGCGAAAAGACCAGAACGCACTGCCGGGCGATTTGTCTTCGGCGATTGCGCAGTGTGGCATCGCGCGCACGAGAGACTTGCGGCAATGGGAAAGACTGCCCGACCTGAAAACCCGGTCGCCGCAGCAGCGCAACGTCGTGCTTCATCCGGAATTCGTCAATGGTAAATATGCTTTCTACACGCGGCCGCAGGACGATTTCATCGAAGCTGGTACCGGAGGTGGAATCGGTTGGGGCTTATCGGATCGAATCGACCACGCGGCCGTCGAATCTGAAACAATCATCGACAACCGCGCTTACCACACGATGAAAGAAGTGAAGAACGGGCTGGGTCCCGCGCCGATCAAAACTGCGCAAGGTTGGCTGCATCTCGCGCATGGAGTACGTGGAACAGCAGCGGGATTACGGTACGTGCTTTATCTCTTCATGTGCGATCTGCATGAGCCATGGCGGATGACGTATCAACCTGGCGGATACTTCCTCGCGCCCGAAGGAGATGAGCGCGTCGGCGATGTCTCGAATGTGCTTTTCAGTTGCGGTTGGGTAACTCGAGCGGGTGGAAAAGTGTTCATTTACTATGGATCGTCAGATACGCGCATTCATGTCGCTACGAGCACGATCGAGAAGTTGGTCGATTACGTCATGAACACTCCGCCGGATCCACTGCGTTCGTACGCTTGTGTTGAGCAGCGGCACGAGTTGATCCGAAAAAATTTGGAAGTGCTGAAGGGTGACAATTGAGATCGCTGCTTTTCATCTTGTGTTGTCTTGGCGTAGTAAGCGCCGCGCCTGCCACCGAGATCAAAATCGATCAGGCCGGCTACTTGCCCGATTCACCAAAAGTAGCCTTTGTCGTTTCAACGCGAGCGGTAAACGAGTTTACAGTCCGCCGCAAACGAGACGACTCGATTATCTATCAGGGAAAACTGTCTGGGCCTGTGAGTGATTCAGACTCCGGAGATCGAGTGCAGACTGCAGACTTCTCGAGTGTCAAAGAAAACGGCACGTACTACCTGGACGTGCCCGGCGTTGGCAAGAGTTGGTCCTTCGCGATTGGCCCGGATGTATATTCTCGAGCCTTCTATCTCACGATGCGTGCCTTCTACGGTCAACGCTGCGGCACGGCTGTCGATTTGAGTCCTGACTTTCCCAACTACAAACATGCGGCTTGTCATTTGAGCGGAGCGTTTCATGCTACGTCGGGGAAGAGTGGCGCGCACGTGTCTGAAAAGGGATGGCATGACGCCGGCGATTATGGTCGCTACATCGTGAATTCCGGGATCTCGACCGGGGAATTGCTTTGGACATGGGAGCTGTTTGGCCCACGTCTGAAAAGCATCAAGCTCAACATTCCTGAATCAGGAAATAGCACGCCGGACATTCTCGACGAGATTCGTTGGAACCTCGACTGGATGCTGACGATGCAGGACGAAGACGGCGGCGTGTGGCACAAGCAGACGAGCGAGAACTTTGCTGCGTTTGTCATGCCTGAGAAGGATAAGTTGACGAGTTACGTGATCGGAACGGGAAAAGAGCCGTACAAGAATTCGTGCGCGACTGCCGACTTCGCTGCGGTGATGGCGATTGCCGCTCGTGCTTACAAGGAGTTCGATGCTGAGTATGCGCTGATGTGTTTGCGTGCGGCTGAGAAAGCCTGGGTGTGGTTGGAGAAGTATCCGAACGTCACTTTTCGCAACTCGGGAAATGTTTTGACGGGTGGCTATGGAGACATGGATTGTCGCGATGAGCTGCTGTGGGCCTCGGCCGAGCTGTGGCGCACTACCCGCAAAGAGACTTATGAGAAATATTTCCTTGAGCACTTTTCCGAGCAGCTGCCGGCCCTTCGCGCGACTGGACCACCTTCATGGCCGCGAGTAGCTCCACTTGCGCTTTGGACTTACGTGCTCGGCGGAGGAACAAATCAAAACGCCGTAGACGCGATTCGGCAGGCATCAGTGAGAGCAGCCGATGAGATCGTCGAGCGCACGAACCAGAATGCATACCGTGTGAGTCTGACGACCCGGGAATATGTATGGGGCTCGAATGCCGTTGCGGCGAATTACAGTGTCCAGTTGTTGGTGGCGAATGTGATGAAGCCGGATGTTCGTTACCGGCAGACAGCTACGGAAAACGTTCTCGCTTTCATGGGTAACGCAACTCGGCGAACACCCGTTTCGGCATCCGCATCATCGGCCGAGCGAGTCTGACAACAATTCAGAACCGTGGCCAGGCATGCTGTCAGGTGGTCCAAACCAGTACAAGCAGGATCCGGCGATGAAGCAACTCGCGAAGCTTCCACCGGCGAAGATGTATCTCGATGAATGGGAGAGCTACGCCACGAACGAGATCGCGATCAACTGGAACGCCCCACTGGTATTCGTGCTTGCCGGTTTGCTGCCTGAGAAGTAAGCCTTCACCGGTTGATTGCGGGCCGGGTAACCTGCCACTTCACTTTTCCTCCCAGCGGATCGCTCTTCAACTTGTACGGCGAGCCCGCCAACTCCAACGACACGACGTCACTCTGGGGTGAAGTGTACCATCCAGTTACAGGAGCACTGTCAGAGCTGAACACTCTCAGCTCGACATTATTCCAATCCATCTCGGCAGTGCTTTGCGCAACTTTGATGTGCGGAATCACCGAGTGGTCCTTCACGAGCAGCACTACCGGAATTGGACCAGCGGCGATCTCGTGCCACTTCGATCCGTCATAACTCTTGCCGGTCTGGTAATCGATCCAGGTCCCCGGTGGCAGATACACCGAACGTCCGTTGCCCGGCTCAAACAGCGGCGCTACGAGCAGACTCGACCCAAACATGTACTCATCGTCGATCATCCAAGCTGTCGGATCCTTCGGGTACTCAAAGAACAGCGTGCGCAACATTGGATAACCATGCGCGGACGAATCTTTCGCTTGCGCGTAGATGTAAGGCATCAACGAGTACTTCAATCCCAGTGCTTTGCGAAAGTCTTCAGTCAACGCTTCATCGTATTCCCAGGGCTCGCGCGGCGGCGCTCCGTGAGCGCGCGTGTGCGAAGTGAGCACGCCCCATCCCAACCAGCGTCGATAAAGATCTCGCGGCGCTTTCTGTACAAAGCCACCAACGTCGTGACTCCAGTAAGTGAAGCCCGACAGGCCAAATGACAATCCACCACGCAGTTCAGCCGCCATCGCCGAGTCGGTGTTTTCTGCATCGCCTCCCCAATGCAGCGGGTAGCGCTGGCTGCCCGCCCACGCGCTGCGAGCCCAGATGATGTTGTCGCCGGTAGTCTCTTTCGTGATCTCCGCAACTGCCTTGTTGTACCTGAGCGGGTAGAGATTGTGCTCGTACCAACCCGAGCGACCCGAGGCGTATTGTCCTGTTAGCGGAGCGCCTTCGCCGAAGTCAGCTTTGATGGCGCCGACACCGAGCTTCAACAAACTTGCCAACTTACCCTGATACCACTTCACTGCTTCGGGATTGGTGACGTCGAGAGTGGCGTCTTCAAACGGAAGCTCGCCTCCCTCGTTCTTCACCTCGTAGCCTTTTGCGACCATCTCCTTCCACAAATCATTCTTGCTCGTGAAGTACGTGTACTGCCAGAGGCTGATGTGAAAACCAAGCTTCTTCAAATCCGCCAACATCTTTTGCGGATCCTGAAAGCGCGATGGAGCAAACTTGAAATCGCTGCGCCAGTCGGTCTCGAACCATCCTGTATCGAGATGGATTACGTCTGCGGGCACACGGTGGGCCCGCAGTTGAGTCGCGACTTCGCGCGCCTGTGCTTCTGAGTTGTAGGTGATGCGGCTCATCCAGAATCCGAATGACCAGAGTGGCGGCACAGGGCTACGTCCGGTCAGTGCTGTGTACTCGGAAAGGACCTCTTTTGGATCTCCCAGGAAGACAAAGAGATCGAGGTTCTCGTCGCCGGAGTAGATTACATTGTGCGCATCGTAAAACTTACCAAAGTCGAACGTGACCGGCGCGCTTGTGTGTACGAACATTCCGTAACCGTTGCTGCTGAGGAAAAACGGAATGGGCTTGTACATCAATTCGTTTTGCGTGCCCATGCCGTCGCGTGTGTAGGCGACGACGTGTTGTCCGCGTTTGTCGAGACGAGTGAAAGACTCGCCGCAGCCGAAGATCTTTTCATCATGCTGAAGTAGGAACGTCGCGGCGATGCGCCGGCTCAAGTCGCTCGATCGTCTGACGAATGAAAAAGGAATGGGTGTGATGAACGTCGCGGGGTCGCCGATGTTCTGCGTCTTCGTCAGCAGATGTCCGGACTTGTCGTAGATCTCGATGTGCCAGGGCTGCTTGATGATGCGAACCTCTCCGTACGCGCTCTTGTAGCTGATGGTTTGATCGTTCTGCTCGACTTTCCAGGAGTTGTCTGCCCCTACTGGGCCAGCGAGCATGAGAGACGATCCATCGTTGAGCGGCACCGCGCGAGTCGACATGCGCAGGCGGATCGTGCGTGGGCTCACAAAAGTGATCGAGAAGGGAAGTACTGGATCCTGATCGTATTCGGATCCGGGAAATTCTGTGGCTCGTCCGCGCGCGAAGCCGAGGTCGATCTTGTTGAATGAGAGCGTGGTGTTGCGAAGGTAGCGATCCCACTGGAGCGTTCCTTGACCTGTGGCGATGTCAAAGCTCTTGACGTTGCTGCCGACGAAGTAGACGTTCTCCATTTTCTGGAAATCGGTGCTGACGTCGACCGGATCGCCGAGCACCTGGGCTCTGATCGTGTTTTGGCAGGAGCAGACGAAAACGATCGCGAGAAGGAACAAGACGAACCGCGCGGAGCATTGAGATGTCCAGGTCATAATTGGGGCCTACTTCTTTTCTAAGTTTTGAGATTACGACTTTTGAAGACTCATACAACAAAGCCTCGCCGCTTGGCAAACTATTTGTTTGAAGCTGCACTGGAGGCGCGGT
>JADMIO010945834.1_pt1 | contig 16147 bp, 12 predicted proteins | sample 8958161 | NCBI WGS metagenome assembly JADMIO01 (sample SAMN16585339, study PRJNA669376) | soil metagenome | isolation source: Crop rotation soil | place: USA: Cullars Rotation, Alabama | collected 2011
TGGTCTGGCAGGGTTATTAGCCAAGGAACGAAAACCCTGCGACCGGCCCGGCGCAATGGCGCCGAGCCGTCACAGGGGTTTCATCGCCAGGACGGTTCATCGTCCTTCGCCGGCATCAATCGAAGGAGATGCTGATGTCGCGATCGTTGCATCTGCCCGTCTTCTTGTCGCGCTTGAGGCACTTGATCGAGATGTGAAGACGGCGCGCGACCTTGAGATCGTCCGGCGGCGAGGTGAGGGAGATCGGGGTGCGCTTGCCGGCGCTGTCGACGAGGGACACCTTGTCCGTTGAAAACACGGTGACGCTCTTGCCGTCGTCGGATTTCAGCGTCAGTTTCTTGGAGTCGATCGCGGTCAGAGTGACCGCGGCAAGCTGGCCGGGCAGCGGAAACTCGAGGGCGTCCACCGCCGTGCCCGTGACTTCCGCCTTCTTGGCCCCGCCGACCGCGGCCGAGGGAGCGCCCTTGCCGGCCCCGGCCCCCGCCTTGCCGATCTTGCCTCCCGCCTTGCCGGAGCCGCCGGTGGTGGCGCCTTCGTCGTCGCGCACCCAGCCCGCCACATAGTGCTCCTTGTCGATGATCACCTCCGCCCGGAACACGCCGCCCGAACCCTTGACGGCGCTCGCCGTGAAGCTCAGCTCCTTCTTGTCCGAGCCGGTCAGCTTGCCGCTGACCTTGCCGTCGGTCACGTAGGCGGCCAGCGTGGCGCCGGCGACCGTGGCCTTGATGGCGCCCTTGTCGCCGACCTCCCCGCGGAACCAGCGCGCGTGGCTGGCGTTGAAGTCGTCGTTGTCCGAGCAGACATAGGCCAGGAAAGTCTTGCCATGCGTCACCACGCCGATCATGGCGCCGCCGTCGCCCACCTTGCCCACGTAGCTCATGCACATCCCCATCTCGTCATGCTCGCCGGCCATGAAGACGCCGGTCGTGGCCACCACGAGGCCCAAACTCAGAATGTTGCGCATCGTCGATTCTCCTTCGGTGCACTACTATCGGCGCGGCAGGCCACGTAGCCTGCGGCTTGGAAATGATGCAAGGCTCCGCCCGCTGGGCGGCCGGGTTAGGCCCCTCAGTCCTCAGGAGCGACACCCTTTCGGAAATGTTACGCAAAAAAAGAAAATCCCGGCCAGAAAAGGGAACGATTGGCTCTGAGGGACAGAGAAGAGAATGAAGAACGGAACCGAGAAATCGAATTGGAACCACGGGTCAGGGCTTTTTTTCTTCAAATTCCAATTCTCGGTTCTCCGTTCTCAATTGTCTTTTCCACCTGGTCTTCTTTGTGCCTCTGTGTCTCTGTGGTTCAAAAGTACTCGGGTCGCGGCGGAATCCGGTTTGCTGCAGCGCAGTCACTCCTCGCGCGTTTCGTCGACGCGTCCCTCGATCAGCCCCAGGTAGCTGAAATAACGCCGGTCGCTGATGAACCCACGTTCGACAGCGTCTTTGACCGCGCAGCGCTGCTCGTGCGTATGCGTGCAATCGGGGAAACCGCACAACGGCACGAACGGCCGGAATTCGACGAAGAAGCCCTCGACCTCCTCAGGCCGGATGTTCCATAGCGCGAACTGGCGGATGCCCGGCGTGTCGACCACCCAGCCGCCCGTTTCCAAACGAATCAGCTCGGCGGTCGTCGTCGTGTGCCGGCCCTTGTCGTTCACCTCGCTCACGGCGCGAACGACGAGACCCAGCCCCGGCTGGATGGCATTGAGCAGCGACGACTTGCCGACGCCGCTCTGCCCGGAGAAGACGCTCTGCCGGTCCTTGAGCCTGAGCCGCAACTGCTCGATGCCGGCGCCCGTCTCGGCGCTCGTGAGCAGCGTCGGGATGCCGAGCTGGCTATAGGCGCCGACCAGCGGCTGCGCTTCGACCGGGTCGACCAGATCGACCTTGTTGAGGCAGATGATCGGCTTGATGCCGCCTTGCTCGGCGCTGGCGAGATACCGATCGATCAAATGCGGCTTGAGGTCCGGCTGCGCCAGCGCCACGACAATTACGACTTGATCGACGTTCGCCACCAGAACATGCTCGCGCTTGCGCGAGGCGCGCGTCAGCAACCCGTGCCGCGGCTCGACGCGCTCGATGAAGCCCTCGTCTCCCGGCGCCGGGCGAATCCAGACGCGGTCCCCGGTGACGACGACGCCGCGCTCATCGGTCGCCAGCGTCTTGAGGAGACGGCGCGTGGCGCAGCGAAAGTGCCGGCCATCGTCCGTCTGCACGACGGAGACGAGGCCGTGTACGCGCAGCACCCGTCCGACCAGGCACTCCTTCTGATCGACGGCGGGCATCGAGCTCTGTTCGCCCTGGACCGGTCCGACGTCGTCCTGCATGACGGTGCGTTTACGCGAGATGTCGCCGCGGGCGCGGACACGCTCGCCGTGCAGGATGCGGTCCTGCTCCTGCCCTTCGGTGGAGAGGCCGCTGGTCCAGTCCTTGGCGCGCGGCGGCTTGGAGCGGTTTTTCCGCAGCTCGACGCGCGTTTTCTTCTTCTTGGCCATCGCCCTTTCCGGCCTCCTGGCCATACTGTATCCGTGCGGCAGCCTTCTAGCACGTCTTCCAAATGACATAATGAGGATACCGACGACGCGCCTACCAGTCGCCAGCGTCTTGAGGAACCGCTTTTTTTGGGACCATTTCCGATATATACAATTGACGAGAGAACACGTCCGAACGGAGCCGACCGATGACGGCCGAGCATTTTCAGGAAACCCTTGAAGCGTTGATGTCACGCCAGCCGTTCAAGCCTATCACGATCGAGCTGAACACCGGCCAACGCTTCGAGATCGATCACCCCCGCTCGACCGCCTTTTCCGACGGGGCGGCCGTTTTTCTCGCGCCTGGCGGCATCCCCATTTTTTTCGATCATGAGAGCGTGGATCAGATCATTAATTCCCCAGCCCATTCCGCACCTGGTCGCCGGCGGTCCAAGTAGCCAGGCGCTCACCAATCGCGCACGCAGCGAAAGCCGATGTCGTCGCACCGGGCGCCTGCAGCGCCAAGAAATGAGGCCCGGCTTTCTTGCGAAAAAACCTGACACCGCGAAACCCGCGGCGGTAAAATCGCCCTCATGCTCGCCAAGCTCAACACCTTCGCCCTCGTCGGCATCGACGCCGTGCCCGTCGAGGTCGAAGTCGACGCCTCCGCCGGACTGCCCAAGACCGTCCTCGTCGGCCTGCCCGAACAGGCCGTCAAGGAGAGCATCCACCGCATCGAACGCGCCCTTGCCAACCTCGGCTACGATCGTCCCAACGGCCGCACCGTCATCAACCTCGCGCCCGCCGACCTCAAGAAAGACGCCAGCGCCTTCGACCTCCCCATCGCCATGGGAATGCTCGCCGGCACCGGCCAGGTCCTGCCCGAGCAGGTGAAGGAGTTCGGCATCGCCGGCGAGCTCGCCCTCGACGGCTCCGTCCGCCCCATCAAAGGCGCTCTCGCCATCGCCATGAGCGCCGTCGAGCGCGGCATCAAGAAGCTCCTCGTCCCCACCCACAATGCCCGCGAAGCCGCCGTCGTTGACGGCGTCGAGGTCTTCGGCGTCGACGGCCTCGCTCAAGCCGTCGGCATCCTCTCCGGCCAGCTCCAGCTTGAGCCCGTCGCCTGCGATCTCAACGACCTCTTCGCCCGCCTCAGCAGCTACGACGTCGACTTCTCCGACGTCCGCGGCCAGGAATTCGCCAAGCGCGCCGTTGTGGTCGCCGCGGCCGGCGCGCACAATGTAATCATGATTGGATCCCCGGGCACCGGCAAATCGATGCTCGCCCAGCGCCTGCCGACGATCCTCCCTCCATTGACGCTGCCCGAGAGCCTGGAGACGACGCGCATCTACAGCGCCCTCGGCCGGCTCAAGCCCGACCAGCCGCTGCTGGCGACGCGTCCGTTCCGCTCGCCGCATCACACGATCTCCGATGCCGGCATGGCGGGCGGCGGCAGCATCCCGACGCCCGGCGAGATCTCGTTAGCCCACCATGGCATCCTCTTCCTCGACGAGCTGCCCGAGTTCAGCCGCGGCAGCCTGGAGGTGTTGCGTCAGCCGCTGGAGACCGGCAGTGTCACGATCTCGCGCGCCCTCAACTCGACGACGTTCCCCGCCAGCTTCATGCTGGTCGCCGCGATGAACCCCTGCCCCTGCGGCTACATGGGCGACGCGCGTCATCAGTGCAAGTGCAACCCGATGCAGGTCGAGCGTTACATGGGCCGCATCTCCGGTCCGCTGCTGGACCGTATCGACCTGCACATCGAAGTCCCGTCCGTCCCGTTCCAGGAGCTATCGGCCAAGACGGAAGGCACGACGAGCGCCCAGATGCGCGACCAGGTGAACAGCGCCCGTTCGATCCAGCGCGACCGCTTCAAGACGGACACGGCCCGCCTCAACGCCCGCATGACGAGCCGCGCCATCCGCAAGCACTGCGTCCTGGACGAAGCCGGCAAGACGCTGCTCCAGAAAGCGATGGACAGCATGGGCCTCTCCGCCCGCGCCCACGACCGCATCCTGCGCATGGCCCGCACCATCGCCGACCTGGAAGCCGCGGACTCGATCAAGGAGCATCACCTGAGCGAAGCGATCAGCTATCGGAGTTTGGACCGAAAGCTGTGGCGAAAGTGAGCCTTTTTCTGCCAAACGCGCCCGCCTACAATGCGTTCAGCCCCCCCACCGGGAGAATTGAACCGGACGGCCTTTGCTTGCCGTCATCGGTTTACGGACGGAGACGAGGGCGGAGCATGGAGAGCAAGAAAACACCAGAAGCGCTCGGCGCACAACAAGAATGGCTGCGCGTCACCCTCTCCAGCATTGGCGATGGGGTCATCACCACGGACACCGACGGCTGCATAACCTTCCTCAACCCGGTGGCGCAGTCCTTGACCGGCTGGTCGCTCGAAGAGGTTTCCGGCGTCCCTCTGGAGAGCGTGTTCAAGATCGTCAATGAAGAGACGCGCGGCACGGTCGAGAACCCTGCGACGCGAGCCTTGCGCGAGGGGCTCGTCGTCGGGCTGGCGAACCATACCCTGCTCATCGCCAAGGACGGCACGGAACGGCCCATCGACGACAGCGCCGCGCCGATCCGCAATGCCAAGGGCAAGATCGGCGGCGTGGTGCTCGTGTTCCGTGACGTGACCGAGCGCCGCTCTGCCGAGCAAGCGCTCCGGCTGAGCGAAGAGCGCTTCCGGCTGCTGGTCGAGGGCACCAAAGACTACGCCATCTTCATGCTCGACCCGCGCGGCCATGTCCTCACCTGGAACGCCGGCGCTGAGCGCATTAAAGGGTACCAGGCCGAAGAGATCGTGGGCCAGCATTTCTCCCGCTTCTACCCGCTTGAGGATGTGCAGGCGGGCAAGCCCGAATGGGAGCTGAAGGAGGCGACCGCCCGGGGCAAATACGAGGAGGAGGGCTGGCGGCTGCGGAAAGGCGGCTCCCGGTTCTGGGCCAGCGTCGTCATCACGGCGTTGCATGCCGAAAACGGCGCCTTGCGCGGCTTCTCCAAGGTGACGCGGGACGTCACCGAGCGAAAGCGGGCCGAGGAGAACGCCCGGCGCCTTCTGCAAGAGGAGGCCGCACGCAGCGCTGCCGAGGCCGGCGCCCAGGAGGCGCGGCGGGCGGCCCAGGCCGAACGGGCCCAACGCGAACAGTTGCGCGTCACCCTGGAAAGCATTGGCGATGCCATCCTCGTCACCGATGCCCAGGGGCGCGTGACCCTGCTGAACCCCGTGGCGGAAGCCTTGACCGGGTGGAGCAAGGAGAACGTGTCGGGCCGGCCGCTGGAGGAGGTCTTCCACATCGTCAACGAACGGACCGGCCAGCACGCCGAAAACCCCGTGCAGCGCGTCCTGCGCGAAGGCGTCGTGGTCGGCCTGGCCAACCACACGATCCTGATCGCCAAGGACGGCAGCAGCAGGCCCATCGATGACAGCGCCGCCCCGATCAAGGGGGAGCATGGCACCATCACCGGCGTCGTGCTGGTCTTCCGCGACGTGACCGAGCGCAGGCGCTCCGAGGAGCTGCTGCGGCGCCAGAACCAGGAATTGGAAGCGGCGACCCGGCAGAAGGACGAGTTCCTGGCGATGCTGGCCCACGAGCTGCGCAACCCCTTGGCCCCGCTCCGCAACGCCCTTCAGATCATGAAGCTCGCGGGCGACACCCCCCAGGCGTTCGGGCCGATGCGCGAGATGATGGAGCGGCAGTTGATTCACCTGGTGCGGCTCGTCGACGACCTGCTGGACGTGAGCCGCATCACCCGTGGCAAAATCGAGCTGCGTAAGGAGCTGGCGCCGCTGTCCGCGATCGTGCAGAGCGCCGTCGAGGCCAGCGGGCCGCTCATCGAAGCCGGAGAGCACCGGCTGTCCGTTGTCCTGCCGCCCGAGGCCATGTATGTCGAGGGCGACCCGACCCGCCTGGCTCAAGTGGTCTCGAATCTTCTGAACAACGCCGCCAAGTACACGCCCCCCAAGGGTCAGATCCGTCTCACAGTGGAGCGGCAAGACGGCGCGGTGGTCATCCGCGTGCAAGACACCGGCATCGGCATCCCCGCCGCGATGCTGTCCCAGATCTTCGAGATGTTCACGCAGGTGGACCGTTCCTCGGACCGCTCCCAGGGCGGGCTGGGCATCGGCCTGACTCTCGTGAAGCGCCTGGTCGAAATGCACGGCGGCACGGTGACGGCTCAAAGCGAGGGACCGGGGCGCGGCAGCGCGTTCACGCTCCATCTGCCGCTGGTCGACGTTGAGAAACGAAGGGCGCAGGACGACGCCCGGCAAGCGCCCCAAGGTCCGGCCTGCCGCATCCTCGTCGTCGACGACAACGTGGATGCCGCCGAGAGCCTTTCCATGATGCTCCGCTTGTCCGGCCACGAGGTCCGCGCCGCCCACGGCGGACCGAGTGCAATCGACCAGGCGGCGACGTTCCGGCCGGACGCGGTCTTGCTGGACATCGGCATGCCGGGGATGAACGGCTACGAGACGGGTCGGCGGTTGCGGGAATTGCCCGGCCTGGACAAGGCCGTGCTGATCGCCTTGACCGGCTGGGGACAGGAAGAGGACCGCCAACGCTCGAAAGAGGCGGGATTCCATGCCCACCTCGTCAAGCCGGTGGACCCTGGCGCTCTGGAAGGGTTGCTCGCTTCCCTTCAGGCGATCCGCTGAAACGCTTAAACACCAGAGAGACAACCGGCGTGGACCCCGGTCGCACCGATTTCGTTACCCGCTTCGGCCCCAAAAAAGCGAGACGCGAAACGGCTCCGTTTCGCGTCTCGCGTGTTTCCTGCTTTAGAGCAATCTACCGCATCTCGACCAACCGCGCCGCTTCCGCCAGGGCGGCTTCGAGTTGCTGGTCCGCCGCGGTGCCGCCCATCATCGAGGCGGACATCATGCCGAGGCGATCGACGATGACGTGCGGGATCACGCCGCGTCCCGTGTAGGGGACGCCGTCCGGCGAGAAGAAACGGGCGACCGTGAGGCGAAGCCCGCCGGTCGGGATGCCGCCCGGAGCGCTGGGTAACTTGAGCAGGCATTGCGTGCAGCTCTTGCCGAAGGTAGCCGTGCCGATGAGGCGGGCGCGGCGATTGTCCTTGAGAGCGCCGGCGAGCACTTCCGCGGCGCTGGCGGTGTCGCCGTCGACCAGCACGACCATCGGGATCGGCAGCGCGTGGGCGTTCTTCGCTTCATAGACCATGTTGTACTTGGGATCGACGTTCTCCGTCGAGGTGATGATGCCGCTGGGCAAGAAGCGCCGGGCGACATCGATCGAGGCGTCGAAGAGCCCGCCGTCGTTGCCGCGCAGGTCCAGGATCAGGACCTTCATGTTGCGCGCGAGGAGGTTGGTCAGCGCGTCGTCCAGCTCCTGAGGGGTCGTGTCCTTGAAGCAGCTGACATGGATGTACCCGACCGGCGCGGCTTCTTCCATGCGATAGGCCACGCTGGGCGAGAACAAGGTCTGCCGCGCGAGGCGGATGGTCCGCAGTCCCGCGCCCGTCGACAGGACCTGTAGCTCGATCGAGGTGCCTTGCGGACCACTCATCAGCTCGTTGGCCTCGTCGAGGGAGAGCATCATGGCGGACTTCCGCTCGATGCTGATGATCTCGTCGTTGACGTTCAACTCGCGAGCCGCCGGACTGAACGGCACCGTTTCCAGCACGAGGAGTTTCTTGCCTTCGCTACGAAGGGTCACGCCGATGTTGGCGAGGCCGCCGCGAAGCGAATCGCACAGGTCGCGCAGTTGATTGGGCGTGAGGTAGAAGGTGTAATCGTCGAGGCCGTAGCACGAGCCGCACGTGAACTCCAGGATGGTGACGGTGCAGCCGAGGTTGAGAGTGGTCTGCGCGGCGAGAGCGACTTCGCGAAGCTTCTTGGCCGCCTGGCTACGCGTGAGCGGCGCGCCGCCGCCCCAGGTCTTCTTGACGAATTCGCGGAAACTGCGGATGTCTTCCGGCCGGGCCGTGATGAGGAACTGCTCGCAGAAATAAGGATCGGCGAGGGCGGCGTCGAACTCTTCCAGGCCCTTCGCGAACAACAGCCCCGGGTCGGCTTTCTTCTTGTCGAGCGAGTTGTCAAGGAGAGTGTCGCGCATCACGCCATAGAGACGCAGCGCCTGGCCATAGTCGATGCTGAGCACTTCCTTGCGGAAGCTCATGTCGCGATGCCGCCGCGCCTGCCAGTAACGACGCAGGCAGTGTTGATATTTATCCTTGACGGCGGTAAGAGAGCGGTCGACTTTGAGGACCGAATCGTAGAGTTCGCAGGCCTGGTCCCAGCGACCGGCGAGCTCGTGCTCACGGGCCTGGTCGAGAAGAAGATCCAGCTTTCCTTCGGCACGAACCCCCGGCGTCCAGAGGACGAGAGCAAGGAGAGCGGGTATGGTCCGTCGGCCACAGCTGGGAAAGGACACTGCTGCCTCCCTAAATCAATGGGGGCTAGGCACTTGCCCGTGTAGTATAAAGTAACGCAATGTTCCCGTCAAACAGACGTTTCGGAAAAACAAAAAGATTTCGCATACTCCGCAAACCCGGAACTCCATGGACCCCGTTCGCCAGGAAATCCTGATCGGCGCCCACACCGTAGTCATCAAGGTCGGCACCAACGTCCTTGCGGGCGAAGACGGTTTGCTGCTGCCGGAGCGCCTTCAGCATCTAGCCGACCAGATCGAACGCATCCGCCACTCCGGCCGCAAGGTCGCGCTCGTCAGCTCCGGCGCCATCGGCGCCGGCGTCGGCCGACTCGGCCTTGGCAAACGGCCTTCCGACCTCCGGCACCTGCAAGCGTGCGCCGCGGTCGGCCAAAACTTCCTCATGCGGGCCTATCAGGAGTGCCTCGAAAAGCATGGCACCCACGCCGCCCAGCTACTGCTCACCGCGGGCGACTTCGACAACCGCGCCCGCTACCTCAACGCCCGCAACACCATCCTCACCCTCTTCGAGTGGCAGGTGCTGCCGATCATCAACGAGAACGACACGGTCAGCATCGCGGAAATCCGTTTCGGCGACAACGATCACCTTGCCGCGATGGTCACGAATCTTTTGCGGGCACAGCTGCTCATTCTGCTGACAAACGTCGACGGCCTGCTGGCTGGCGATCCGCGTTCCGTCGATTCGGCGCAAAAGATTGACACCGTTCCAGTTATAGACGGGTCCGTCATGGACCTCGCCGGTTCGAGTCGCAGCGTCTTGGGAAGCGGAGGCATGCGGAGCAAACTGCGTGCCGCCCGCCTCGCCACCGCTGCCGGCGAATCCGTGATCATGGCCAACGGCTCGAAGCTGGGCATTCTGGACGACCTCTTCGCCGGCAAGCCGGAAGGGACGCTCTTCCTGCCCCATGGCAGCACCATCCCGGCCTGGAAACGCTGGCTGGGTTACACCGCCCAGCCCAAGGGCCGCCTCGTGGTGGACGCCGGCGCTCGCCAAGCGGTCGAGCACAAAGGCAAGAGCCTGCTGCCGATCGGCGTGGTCAGCGTTCATGGGCACTTCGTAAAGGGGGACGTCGTCTCTCTTCATGACGCCGCCGGCCAGGAATTCGCCCGCGGCCTGAGCAACTATTCCGCCGCCGACGCCGTCAAGATCCTGGGCCTGCGGACGGAGCAGATCGCCGAAACCCTTGGCTCCCTGCCCTACGAGGAAGTCGTCCACCGCGACAACCTCGTCGTTATCGGGTAGGACCCCATAGCCCGCAGGCGAGTCTTCGAGCCTGCGGGGTATCCCCGTCCCTATATCGAACCCTTGAAGGCAGGCAGACTCCGAAAAGACTGCCCAAACAGCGGACTCCACAGGCGGAAAGTCGCCTACATTCCGCACATCCGGCAGACTCTCCAGCCCGACCGGAAGTGGTAGGATAACCGGAGTGGGTAAGGGCTTGCGGCCGGCGGTTTTTCCGAGAATCGTGTTAGTGAATGAATCCTGGGTCGTCCTTCTTCTGAGCGAAGAGGCGGGCGGCCCGGTTTTGGCAGGATCAGAGCCTCTAATGAAGTCCAGGCCTAAACGGGACGCACAAAAGGCGGACTTTGAAGCGGTTTACGAGCGCCATAGCCGCGAGGTTTGGGCGCTGGCGTACGCTCGTTGGTTGAGCGCGGATGTCGCCTCCGACATCATGCAAGAAGCGTTCATGCGGCTCTGGAAACAAAGGCTCGAAGGAGGCGAAATCCTCAACCCACGTGCCTGGCTCTTACGCGTGGCCCGTAACCTGGCCGAAGATTATGCCAAGAGCTCTTTCCGCCGCAACGGCACCCAGGCGCCGCAGACGATGAACGGCGTGCAAGCACGCGACATCCTGCCCCTGGATCGAATGGAGCAGGACGAAACGTTCGGCCAGCTGCGAGACGAGATGGAAAAATTGCCGCAGGCCGACAGGGAAGTGCTAACCTTGCGTTACGCCCTTGATTACAACGCCAACCAGATAGCGGAGATACTGGACATCAATCCGACGGCCGTTCACATGCGACTGAGCCGGGCGAGACAACGCCTGGCGGAACGGCTCTCGGATCAGGGAGTAGGAAAACTGCCATGAATGATCAGGTGCAAACGCCGGACAAGATCGATGGGGCCTTGCAGCGGTATTTCGAGAAGGAAATGCCCAAGCCCTGGCCGGCCTTCACGTATCCGCAGGCGAGTCCGTTCGCGCGGCCGGCCCGCTCGACGCGAACCTGGATGAGCCGCCTCGCCCTCGCGGCCTCCGTGGCGCTGCTGTTCGTCGGCTACTGGAGCCTCTCGCAGTTGTTCCCCGGACCGGCGACGCCGAGCGAAGCCGGTTTCCGACCGGAGGGACCCGTCATCGGCGGGGGGATCACGATCAAGACGCCCCGCAAAGCCAACGTGCGGCCCAACGTTCACGAGCAGGAAGACGGCGGCATGGGTAAGGTCGAAAAGATCCTGCCCGGGCCAGGACGTGCGTTCTAATCTGTCGAAGCCAAATGCAAGCAAAGGCGATCTGGATTCCAGGTCGCCTTTTTTCGTGGGGCCAACTGGGCAAATCTTCCAGCCCCGGATGGGGCGGCAGTTAATAGCCAGGGGCGCGAGCCCCTGGAAGAAGCAGTGGGAGTTCGCATTTCCGAGCCCTGGAAGGGCGGCATTAACGCCGGATTCTCTCCTGCGTCGATGTCGCCCTTCCAGGGCTCTTGTCGGTTCTCCTTCGCTGGTCCAGGGGCTCACGCCCCTGGCTACTAACTGTCGCCCCATCCGGGGCTGGAACGTGATTGTTCTCGGTGGCGGATCGCGCTAACGACGCGGGAAAAAATAGCCGAACGCGAACAGCGCCACCAGCATGAACAGTCCGCCGAAGAGCATGCTGCCGATGCCGACCAACCAGCCGGCGACCGCATTGTCGTGCGCGCCCGCTTCTTCAAGGTGACGCATCAGCGTCGACTGAAAGCGCTCGCGAAACTCCGTCTCCCCCTCGGCCCAGAACAGGCTCACGTGACTCAGCGCGGGGAAAACGTCGAAGCGAACTTCGGCGCTCGGCGGCCCACTCAACTCGCTCGACAAGGAATCCGCCGCCGGCACAGGCGCATTCGCTTGGACCGCATCGCTGAAATCGCTCTCGGCCGCACCGAGACGTGTTGTGCGCGACGGGACAGGTGCGGGATAGAGGAATAGCGTCGGCCCCTCGGCGCGCGAGACCAGTCCAAGCTCCTCGAGCGCCTTGACAAGACCTTGCCGGAAGCCTTCGAGGTCGACGTTGTAGATGCCGCGATAGTGCACGCGCGTCAGCACCACCAGCGCGGCCAGGGCGACCACGGCGACGTAGTAAACGATCCAGATGACGAGCCAGCGCGAATAGATCGCCTCGAACTCCGCCTCCGTCGTCCGCTCAACGGGCAACGCGATCACCTCGCCCAGGTAAAGCTCGTTCAAGAGGCGCGGCGTGGTGTAGAGCAGAAAGCCGGACAGGGCAAATAGCAGCGCCGCCGCTTCCCAGCCGCCATGGATCATGGCCGGGCGATCGCGGCGATTGAGGCTGGCAAGGAAAAAAAGATAGATAGCCAGGGGAAACAGGGAAACCAGCAGATAGATGAGCACCAAGGCAGCCCCTTGCTCGGACTTCTCTCGTCGGCCCGCGTGCATTCTATGGCGAAAATAGCAGCCCGCACACTCCGCGGTTGACCCCCTGCGCCGCCTCGACTATCGTCGCCACGCCGAAAAACCCCGCTCACGGAGTGTGCGGGCTACTATAGGAGAACCCATGCGTCTTCCTCTTTTCATCGCTGGCGTCTGCTTCTGGCTCGCCGGCTGCAGCCCGAGCGCCGAGACGCCGGAAGTGAAGCCCAGCGCGGACCAGCCGGGCAAGGCCGAGGTCAAGGCGGAAGAACCCGCCAAGAAGGATGGAGCGAAGAAGGACGCCCCGCCGGCCCCCAAGGCGCCGACGTTCCTTGAAGCGGTGAAGGATAAAGCCGTGCTGCTCGACCCCGTCGAAGGCGAGTGCCGCCCGCCGGACCTTACCGTCGCCGGCAAGAACGTCGGCAAGATCTTCGAAGCGATCGTCGGGACGGAAACGAAGAAGGGACTGTGGGACGAGATCCGCTTCACGACGCCGGAAGGCAAGAAGGTCCGCTACACCGCCCACGTCAAGACCGACCTCGGCACGATCCAGATCGAGTTGCTCCCCGAGGCCGCGCCCAACCACGTGCGCAACTTCATCGCGCTGGCACGCGCGGGCTACTACGACGGCCTCTGCTTCCACCGTACGCTCCAGAGCAAGTTCGCCAACCAGCCCTGGCATCTCATCGAGGCCGGCTGCCCCAAGGGCACAGGCGAGATCGGCTACGGCTCCGTTGGCTACTGGCTCAAGGAGGAGATCGTCTCCGACCTCAAGCATGACGAAGGCGTCGTCGGCGCCTGGTACACCAGCGACATCAACTCCGCCGCCTGCAAGTTCTACATCAACCTGACGCCGTCTCCCTGGATGGACGAACAATACACGATCTTCGGAAAAATCGTGGGCGGCCTCGATGTCGCCCGTACAATAAACAGCCGCCCCGTTCACCCGCCCACGCGCGCCGGCGAGGTGACCGATCGACCGGTGAATCCGGTCGTCATTCGCGAAGTGACCATCGCATCGCGCATCGAATGATTCGTTTAGCCCCGGTTCGCAGAACCGGGGCGGCCGTGTCTTGGAGAACAAAAGTGGCCAGCCAAAAAGCCAAAGTAGAAGAAGCCCAGAAGACGCTCGACCTCAAGAAGAACTACATCGCTGAGCTGGACACGACCAAAGGGCCGATCCGCCTCACCTTCCTGCCCGAAGTCGCCCCCGGCCACGTCAAGAACTTCCTCGGCCTGGCCAAGATCGGCTTCTACGACGGCGTCAGCTTCCATCGCGTCATCGACGGCTTCATGATCCAGGGCGGCTGCCCCGAAGGCACGGGCACCGGCGGCCCCGGTTACACCATCAACGCCGAGTTCAGCAAGACGCCGCACGTCCTCGGCGTCCTCTCCATGGCCCGCACCAACGACCCCAACTCGGCCGGGTCGCAGTTCTTCATCTGCCTCGGAACGCAAGCGTTTCTCGACAACAAGTACACCGCCTTCGGCAAATGCGCCGACGCCGAATCGCTCGCGACCGTGCAGGCCATCGGCAAGCTCAAGACCGACGCCTCCGACAAGCCGGTCGAGAAGGTGACGATCAAGAAGGTGACGGTGAAGGAGGCTTAGTGGGCATTGACAATTGACAATTATCAATTTCCAATTGAAAATTGAGAAGAGGGTCGTTTGGCGCTTTTGAGGTGCAGGGCAGAAGGACGACGACCATGCTGCCGAGACGGTTGAAATGCCAACTACCCCAAATTGGAAATTGCTAATTGTCAATTGCTAATTGGAAATTCAAACGTCGCCGCCGAAGGGGGCTGGGAGGGGGCCCACGCAAAGGGAAGTTGTGAACCTGGTCAGGCCGGAAGGTGCAGCCATAAACAATGCTCCCTTGTGCAGTGGAGTAACCTCTCCCAGTCACCCCGAGGCGGAAGGCGTACAATAAGGCCCATGGGTTTTTCCCATGGGCCTTTTCCATTCACCATAACGATGTAGTCGCAGGCTTTAGCCTGCGACGAGCGCAGGCTAAAGCCTGCGACTACGAAGCCATGGCCAAGCGCAAGACAACCGAAGAGATTCCCGATGAGCCGAAGGCCGAGTACCAGGTCCTCGCCCGTCGCTACCGCCCCCAACAATTCGCCGACCTGGTCGGCCAAGAGCCGGTCGCCCAGTCGCTGCGCAACGCGCTGACGAGCGGCCGGGTGGCGCACGCCTACCTCTTCACCGGGGCGCGCGGCGTGGGCAAGACGAGCACGGCGCGCATCCTCGCCAAGTGCCTCAATTGCGAAAAGGGGCCGACCACCACGCCGTGCGACAAGTGCGATATGTGCCTGGCCATCACCTCCGGCGAGGACACCGACGTTCTCGAGATAGACGGCGCCAGCAATCGCGGCATCGACGAGGTACGCGACCTGCGGGCCAACGTGCAGTACCGCCCCAGCCGCGGCCGCTACAAGATCTACATCATCGACGAAGTCCACATGCTCACGCGCGAGGCGTTCAACGCGCTGCTCAAGACGCTCGAGGAGCCGCCGGCCCACGTCAAGTTCATCTTCGCCACGACCGAGGTGCAGAAGATCCCGATCACGATCCTGTCGCGCTGCCAGCGTTTCGACTTCGCCGGCATCGGCATGAGTCAACTGATGGCCCGGCTGGAGGAGATCGTCAAAAGCGAGAAACGGGAAGCGGACACCGAGGCGCTCGGCCTCATCGCCCGCCGCGCCGGCGGCTCCATGCGCGACGGCCAGTCGCTGCTCGATCAACTGCTGGCCTTCGCTCCGGGAAAGCTCAGCGTCGAGGAGGTGAATCGTCTTCTGGGCAGCGCGGGCGAGGAACGGGTTGCGGCAATCGCGGACGAGATCATCCAGAAGAGGGCGCCCGAGGCCCTCGCTCTCCTGGGCCTGGCCATCGACCACGGGGCGCAGCTGGGCGAGATGCTCGATCAGCTTATCGAATACTGGCGTGACATGCTGGTGACGCAGGTGGCCGGCCCGGACCGCATCGACGTCTCCATGACCGGCGACCGCAAGACGAAGCTCGTGCAGCACGCCAAGCAAGTCAAGCTCGACACCATCCTGGCCGGCCTCGAGGTTCTGTCGACCGCACGCCAGCGGCTGCGCGGCACCAGCCATGGACGCGTGCTCTTGGAGATGGCGCTGGTCCGGCTGGCGCGGCTGGAAGACCTGGTGCCGCTGGCGCAACTCACCGAGGCGTTGGCGCGCGAAGGCCCGCCGCCGAGAGCGACTGCGCCTGCACCCTCCGCTTCGGCCCCGCCCGCCGCTACCCCGCCGCCCGTTACGGCGGAAAAAAAAAAGGAACTAACCGTCCCGCCTGAAGGTGTCCCAGCGCCGATTATCGATTTCTCGGAAAAAAATCTCCCAGCCGTCTGGGAGCAAGTCCTTTCCCAATCAGGGTTTATTCTCCAAGCCCAGCTAAAGAAGGTTTGTTCCCTAGCAATTTCCGGGCCAAACGGTCTGGTAATACGCTTCTCTCCGGGGTATAATCTCCCCGAAGAAAACCTTTTGGATCCTGTACGGCTCGGCCAGGTGGAAAAAGCGCTGGCAACGGTGCTGGGCCGAAGCTGTTCCGTTCAGCAGGAACTGGCGGTGGAGGGAAATCGGCCCGCTTCCCCCGCCCCGGACAGCCCCGCCCAACGCCGCA
>JADMIO011694196.1_pt1 | contig 16147 bp, 19 predicted proteins | sample 8958161 | NCBI WGS metagenome assembly JADMIO01 (sample SAMN16585339, study PRJNA669376) | soil metagenome | isolation source: Crop rotation soil | place: USA: Cullars Rotation, Alabama | collected 2011
CGCGACAACTTGTCCACGTGGAATTCTAAGCTTAGGATCCCAATGTGCTGGAAAGGCGGTTCGATTCGTGGCGGCATCATCACCATGTGGCAAACTCTCCTGACGCCGGTCGATCTCTATTGTGAACGGACCGAACCTGGACTTTGGGCCGAGCCGGCCAATGCTTTGACCAATCTTGCGTTCATTGCCGCAGGACTGTGGGGCGTCGGGCAGGTGCGACGGCATAATGCCGGAACATTCGCCGAAGTTCTGGCCTGGTGGGTGGTGGCGATCGGCGTCGGCTCGACCCTGTTCCACACCTTCGCCAACAGGGTCACGATCTGGGCCGACATTCTGCCGATCGCCGGCTTCACGCTGGCCTACACGCTGTTCAACCTGCGTCGTTTCCTCGGCATGGGCTGGAGCAAGGCGATTGCCATCTTCATCGTGTTCTATGTCGTCGCCGGGCTGATCACCTTTGCCGTGCCCGACTGGCTGCGCCAGGCCTCCAACGGCACGACCGGCTACCTGCCGCCGTTCCTGGCGCTGGCCTTCTTCGGCGTCTGGGTGGCATCCACCGGCAATCGCGCCGGCTGGTACAATCTCGCCGGTTCGACGATCTTCGTCGTCTCGGTCATCTGCCGCATGATCGATCCGATCGTCTGTCCAAGCTTCCCGCTCGGCACGCATTTCCTGTGGCACATCCTCAACGGGCTGATGCTCGGCGTGCTGCTCGCTGCGACGGCGCGGCTCGGGGCGGCGAAGGGAAGGCAGTAGGCAGTAGGCAGTAGGCAGTAGGTGCGCCTTTTCCTACTGCCTACTGCCCACGCCCTATTCCCCGGCCGCTACGCGGCCAGATCGCGCAGCACGTACTGCAAAATGCCGCCGTTCTTGAAGTAGTCGAGCTCATCCAGCGTATCGATGCGGCAGATGATCGGCACGTTCTTCACCGTACCGTCGCCATAGGTGACCTTGGCGACCATCTTCTGGCGCGGCTTGATGGCGTCCAGCCCGTCGATCTCGACCAGTTCATCGCCCTTGAGGTTGAGCGAGGCCCAGGAGGTGCCGTCCTCGAAGACGAAGGGGATGACGCCCATGCCGACCAGGTTGGAGCGATGGATGCGCTCGAAGGATTGGGCGATGACCGCGCGGACGCCGAGCAGATTTGTGCCTTTTGCCGCCCAGTCGCGTGAGGAACCGTTGCCGTATTCGACACCGGCAAAGATCACCAGCGGCACGCCTTGCGTCTTGTATTCCATCGCGGCGTCGTAGATCGACATCTCCTCCTTCGAGGGATAGTGGATCGTGTAGCCGCCCTCGCGACCGTTCTCGCCCAGCATGTGGTTGCGGATGCGGATGTTGGCGAAGGTGCCGCGCATCATCACCTCATGATTGCCGCGCCGGGTGCCGTACTGGTTGAAGTCGGCGACCCCGACGCCATGCTCGGTGAGGTACTTGCCGGCCGGCGAGGCGGCCTTGATCGAACCCGCCGGCGAGATGTGGTCGGTGGTGATCTTGTCGCCGAAGAGACCGAGCACGCGGGCGCCCTTGATGTCGCCGATCTTGCCGAAGCCCGAGGTCATGCCGGCGAAATAGGGCGGGTTCTGCACATAGGTGGAGCTGTCGTCCCAGGCATAGGTCTGACCTTCCGGCGCCTTGACCTTCTGCCAGTATTCGTCGCCCTTGAAGACGTCGGCATATTTGCGGGCAAACAGCTCGCGGGTAACGTTCTTCTCGATGAACTCCTGGATCTCGGCCGAGCTCGGCCAGATGTCCTTGAGATAGACCGGCTTGCCGTCGCGGCCCTCGCCGAGCGGCTCGGTGGTGAGGTCCTTGGTCACTGTGCCGGCCAGCGCATGCGCCACCACCAGCGGCGGCGAGGCGAGGTAGTTCGCCTGCACGTCGGGCGAGACGCGGCCTTCGAAGTTGCGGTTGCCGGACAAGACTGCCGCAGCAATCAGGCCCTTGTCGTTGATGGTCTTGGAGATCGGCGCCGGCAGCGGGCCGGAATTGCCGATGCAGGTGGTGCAGCCGAAGCCGACCAGGTTGAAGCCGATTTGGTCGAGCTCCTTCTGCAGGCCGGACTTTTCGAGATATTCGGCCACCACCTGGCTGCCGGGGGCGAGCGAGGTCTTCACCCAGGGCTTCTGCTTGAGGCCGGCACGGTTGGCGTTGCGGGCCAAGAGCCCGGCGCCGATCAGCACGCTCGGGTTCGAGGTGTTGGTGCATGACGTGATGGCGGCGATGACGACGTCGCCATGGCCGAGATCATGATCGGTGCCTTCGACGGCATAGCGCTTCGAAATCTCGACCGCCTTCTTGTATTCGGTCTCCATCGCCTTGGCGAAGCCGGCCGGAATGCCTTCCAGGGCGACACGGCCCTCGGGGCGCTTCGGGCCCGCCATCGATGGCACGACATCGCCGAGGTCGAGTTCGAGCAGGTCGGTGAAGACCGGATCGGCGGAGCCGGTGTCACGCCACATGCCCTGCGCCTTCGAATAGGCTTCGACCAGAGCGATGCGGTTCTCGTCGCGGCCGGACATGGTCAGATAGCGGATGGTCTCCGAGTCGACCGGGAAGAAGCCGCAGGTGGCGCCGTATTCCGGCGCCATGTTGCCGATGGTGGCACGGTCGGCCAAGGTCATGTTGGAGAGGCCGGGGCCGAAGAACTCGACGAACTTGCCGACGACGCCCTTCTTGCGCAGCATCTGGGTGACGGTGAGCACGAGGTCGGTGGCTGTGACGCCTTCCTTCAGCTTGCCGGTGAGGCGGAAGCCGATGACCTCGGGAAGCAGCATGGACACCGGCTGGCCGAGCATCGCGGCCTCGGCCTCGATGCCGCCAACGCCCCAGCCGAGCACGCCGAGGCCGTTGATCATGGTGGTGTGCGAATCGGTGCCGACGCAGGTGTCGGGATAGGCGGTGATCTCGCCGTCCTCGGCGTTGGTCCACACCACCTGTCCCAGATATTCGAGATTGACCTGGTGGCAGATGCCGGTGCCGGGCGGCACGACGCGGAAGTTGCGGAAGGCCTGCTGGCCCCATTTCAGGAATTTGTAGCGCTCCTCGTTGCGCTCATACTCGAGCTCGACGTTGCGGGCGAAGGCCATTGGCGTGCCGAACTCGTCGACGATGACGGAGTGGTCGATCACGAGGTCGACCGGCACCAGCGGGTTGATCTTTTCCGGATCGCCGCCGAGCGCCTTGATGCCGTCGCGCATGGCGGCGAGGTCGACCACCGCCGGAACGCCGGTGAAGTCCTGCATCAGCACGCGGGCCGGGCGGTAGGCGATCTCGACGCCGGCGGTGCCCTTGTCGGTCAGCCAGCCGGCGACCGCCTGAATGCTCTCCTTGGTGACGGAGCGGCCATCTTCGTTGCGCAGGAGGTTCTCCAGCAGCACCTTCATCGAATAGGGCAGACGGGCAATGCCGGCGAGGCCGTTTTTCTCAGCCTCGGTGAGGTCGAAATAGACATAGTCCGCGCCACCTGCGGTCAGGGTGCGGCGGCATTTGAAACTGTCGAGGGATTTTGACACGTGCGATCCGTCCTTGTCTGTTCAGCCTGAAAGGGAACGGACGCCGATGGCATGCAATCACGCGCAAAGGTGCGGGTACGGCCATTTCCGCTGTCCGCTCCCAAGCAACCCGAGCCGTTCAAGGCGGCGCGTGCGCTGGTTCGGCGCTAATTCTTTTCCCGCGCCGACCGCTGGCACGGATGATCCGCATATAGAGAATTTCCTGGAATAGTTCTAGACAGTCGAAAGGCAAATTTGTGCGATGCGGCGATGGCCGCGAAACGGTGCTTTCGGGACGGGCAGGAATGCGGCTGATCGCCGAAAATCTGGGCGGCGAGCGCGGCGGCGAGACGGTCTTTTCGGGCATCGACTTTGCGCTCGGCAAGGGCGAGGCGCTCATCGTCACCGGACCGAACGGATCGGGAAAGTCGACCCTTCTGCGGGTCATCGCCGGGTTGCTGCGGCCGGCCGTAGGGCGGGTGGCCGTCGAGGGCGGCGGCGAGGCGTTTCCCTCAGTCGCTTCAGCGGCGCACTATCTCGGCCATCTCAATGCGATGAAGACGGCGCTCACGGTGGCGGAAAACCTGGATTTCTGGCGCGTCTTCCAGGGCGAGCCGGCGCTCGGCGTCGAGGAGGCGCTGGAGACCGTCGGACTGGGCGGGCTCGGGCATCTGCCCTTCGGCTATCTGTCGACGGGGCAGCGGCGGCGGGCGTCGATCGCCAAGCTGCTGGTCAGCCGCCGGCCAATCTGGCTGCTCGACGAGCCGACGGCCGGGCTGGACAAGGCATCGGAGGAACGGTTCGCGGGGCTGATGCGCGGGCACTGCCAGGAAGGCGGCATCATCGTCGCTGCTACGCATCTGCCGCTTGGGCTAGAGGGGGCGAAGGGGTTGGTGATGGGGGAGACCATTTGATGTCGGCGCTCTGCGGCGCCCCCCTCTGGCCTGCCGGCCATCTCCCCCACAAGGGGGGAGATCAGGCGTTGCCGGCGATTTCGCCAATTACCAGCGTCGCAAGGGCGAGCGAGGCGCTCGAGCTGCCAATCTCCCCCCTTGTGGGGGAGATGTCCGGCAGGACAGAGGGGGGCGCGAAGGAACTCCTGTGTGAACAGGAGATCACGCCCTAATGTGGTCTCTCCTTCTTCGCGACATCCGTCTCTCGATCCGCGCCGGCGGCGGGGCGCTGATCGGCGTCATCTTCTTCCTGGCGGTCATCGTCACCATCCCGTTCGGCGTCGGGCCCGATCTCAACCTCCTGTCGCGCATCGGGCCGGCGATCCTGTGGATCGGTGCGCTGCTCGCGTGCCTGCTCGGCCTCGACCGGCTGTTCCAGGCCGACCGTGAGGACGGCTCGCTCGACCTTCTGGTGCTCAACCACGATCGCCACATGCTGGCGCTGACGGTGCTGGTGAAATGCCTGGCGCACTGGGTGGGCAGCGTGCTGCCGCTTGTGGTCGCCGCGCCGCTGCTTGGCCTGTTCATGAACATGGAGCCGGCGGCGATCGGCGCCACGGCGCTGACGCTGCTCGTCGGCACGCCGGCCATCACTTTCATCGGTGCTGCGGGCGCTGCGGTCGCGGTGGCGCTGCCGCGTGGCGGGCTGCTGATCTCGGTGCTGGTGCTGCCGCTCGCCATCCCGGTGCTGATCTTCGGCGTCTCGGCAAGCTATGGCGCTGTCGCCGATCCGGCGCCGTTCCTGCAGCCTTTCCTCATTCTGGCCGCGCTGACGCTGTTTCTGGCGGTGATCGGGCCACTGGCGGCGGCGCTGGCATTGCGCCACGGAACGGATTGATGTGGCCGCAGGTCGTGTCTGCGGCGCGGCGGCAGATTGCATGGCCCGCGACGCGGGGCTAAGGGGAAGGCATGATCGGAAGCACCCGCACGGCAGGCGCAGACGGCCCCACGCTCGCGGAGCGGCGGGCATGAGCGCGCATGCCCTGTTCGTCACCGCCGCCTATGCCATCACCGCAATCGTGCTGGCAGGGCTGATCGGCTGGATCCTGCTCGACCAGCGCGGGCGCAGGCGGGACCTGGCGGCGCTCGAAGCCTCGGGCGTGCGGCGCCGCTCCGAAAAGACCGGGACGACCAAGCCGTGAGCACCGAGACCGATACACCCGCGCGCGGCCGTCGCCGCCTGTTCGTGTTCCTGCCGCTGCTGGTCTTCCTGGGGCTGGCGGGGCTATTCCTGGCGCAATTGCTGTCCGGCCGCGACGTTTCGGAAATCCCCTCGGCTCTGATCGACCAACCGGCTCCGCAGACCAACCTGCCGCCGCTGGAGGGGACGACCCTGCCGGGGCTCGAATCGAAATCCTTCGCCGGCAAGGTGACGCTGATCAATGTCTTCGCGTCATGGTGCGCGCCGTGCCGGGAAGAGCATCCGGTGCTGCTGGGGTTGTCCGGGGACACGCGCCTTGTGCTGGCGGGGCTGAACTACAAGGACCAGCCGGAAAATGCCCGCCGCTTCCTTGGCGATCTCGGCAATCCCTACCAGGCGATCGGTGTCGATCCGGCTGGCCGCGCGGCCATCGACTGGGGTGTCTATGGCGTGCCGGAGACCTTCGTCATCGGCAAGGATGGCCGGATAGCCTACAAGCATGTCGGGCCGCTGACGCCGGAGTCGGTGCGGGCGTTGTTGCTGCCGCAGATCGAGAAAGCGCTGGCGGCGCGTTGATATCCAGGTGATGCCGGCGTGCAAACGGCGGCTTCCTGCGCTCGCGGTGCTCACGTACCTAAAGTACGCTCCGCTCCGGGTCTGGGAAACCGCCGCTTCCGGCGCGGCCTGACCTGGATCTCAACGCGCCGCTGAGTTGCGCCAAAAAAATGCTCAGCCGTAGATCTGCTTGTGGATCTGGTGGAGCATCTCCGAGCGGTCGGCGCGGAGGTCGGCCAGGTCGCGGCTCGACAGGCTGTCGATCTCGGCGACGAGGCGGTTGTACTGGCGGCGCTTGGCGATGTTGGTGCGGGCGCGGGAAACGAGGTTGTCGAAAATCATGATGAGGTTCCTTTCGTGCCGCATTGCCGCGGCCGGTTGTTCCTCCCTGATCGATTACGACCATGACATAGGAATGGTGCATTGCAAAAAGAAGATGTTGCAATGCACCATTGCGCGCAGCGCATAGCCGGTTAACCGGCGGTAACCCCGCCGCATCCGCCAGGACGCGATCGCGACGGCGTTCTGCGGGGCTCAAGATGCGGTGAAGCGCCGATCATTGGCCTTGCCTTCTTTGCCATCGGCTGGCTTGATCGCGCGTCACATCGTGCCGGGAGGACAAGCATGGCGGCCGCCGACTACTACGAGATTCTCGATCCGCGTTTTGCGCGCCTGTTCAACAGCAATGCGCAGGTCGAGAAGCTGTTCACCGGATGCCGGTGGGCGGAAGGTCCAGCCTGGTTCGCCGCCGGCCGCTATGTCGTCTGGTCCGACATCCCCAACAACCGCATGCTGCGCTATGACGAAACCGACGGCAGCGTCAGCGTGTTCCGCCAGCCGTCCGGCAACTCCAACGGCAATACCGTCGACCGGCAGGGCCGGCTTGTTACCTGCGAGCACTCCGGCCGCCGCGTCAGCCGTACCGAACATGACGGCTCGATCACCACCATCGCCGACAGCTGGAAAGGCAAGCGACTGAACTCGCCGAACGATGTCATCGTGCGCTCGGACGGCTCGATCTGGTTCACCGACCCGACGTATGGCATCGACACCGACTATGAGGGCGACAAGGCCGAGAGCGAGGTCGGCGCATGCCATGTCTACCGCGTCGACCCCGGCAGCGGCGAGGTCGAGGCGGTCATCACCGACATGGTGAGGCCGAACGGGCTCGCCTTCTCCCCCGACGAAAGCCAGCTCTTTGTCGCCGACACCGGCCGCACGCATGGCGAGAAGAACCCTGCCCATATCCGGGTTTTCACTGTCGGAAAGGGCGGCAAGAAGGTCTCCGGCGGCAAGGTGTTCGCCGATTGCACGGCCGGGCTGTTCGACGGCTTCCGGCTCGACGAGGACGGGCGCATCTGGACGAGCGCCGCCGACGGCGTCCACTGCTACGACCCGGACGGCACGCTGATCGGCAAGGTCAAGGTGCCGGAGGTGACCGCCAATTGCGTGTTTGGCGGCGCCAAACGCAACTGCCTCTACATCGCCGGCACCACCTCGCTCTACGTGGTGCGGCTGATGGTGAATGGCGCCAAGACGTTTTGAGCGCGCTTCGGGCCGCGTTCAGCGCGAGCGAATGAATCTGGCGAAGGCCTGAACCGCGTCGCACATCGCTTGCCGGTTGGCGGGCTCCGCCAGGATCTGCGCTATCTCCGGCGGCTTCTTGCCGAGCAGCGGAATCTCGAGCGCCGCGTCCTTGCAGAGCGCGAAGGACATGGTGCGCATGATCTCGGCGAGCGCGGCACGGGCATAGAGCGAGCGCGACGAGGCATGCACCAGCATCGCCGGCTTGCCGACGGCGGCATCGCGCGAGACCAGCCAGTCGAGCGCGTTCTTCATGCCGCCCGGCACGCCATGGGCATATTCGGGACAGGAGACGATGACGCCGTCGGCGCGGGTGACCGCGTCGATCAGCCTCGATGCTTCCGGCGGCGTGCGTTCGCCCTCGGAGTCCGGGTTAAAGATCGGCAGCCGGCCGAGCCCGTCGTAGACTTCGAGGTGGCAATCGGCAGGCGCGTTTTCGGCCAATGCGGCGACGAGCGCCGAATTGGTCGAGGCGGCGCGCAGGCTGCCGGAGATGGCTATGAGGCTCAGCAAGGATGGGGGCTCGGCGAATCGTGCTCGAGCAAGCCTACCACATGGTCTGCCGGTAATCGTCGTCGAGCTCGCGGTCGATCTCGCCGGCACTCTCGCTCAGCGCCAGCTGGTCGCGGATGATCTGGCCGAGCGTCGGCAGGCTCGCGCGGTCGTACCAGGTCTCCGGCTTCCAGAGATCGGAGCGCATGAAGGCCTTGGCGCAGTGCATGTAGGCGGCCTTGACCGTTACCACGATGACGCTTTGCGGCTCCTTGCCGTCGACGGCCAGACGTTCGCGCAAGGTCGCATCGATGGTGACGCGGGCGTCGCCGTTGACGCGCAGCGTCTCATTCATGCCTGGGATGAGGAAGAGCAGCCCGACCGACGGATTGCGGACGATGTTTTCCAGCGTGTCCAGCCGGTTGTTGCCGGGACGGTCGGGGATGGCGATGGTGCTGTTGTCGAGGACGGCGGTGAATCCGGGCTTGTCGCCCTTAGGCGTCACGTCGGCATTGCCGGCGCCGTCAGAGGAGCCGATCAGCACGAAAGGGCTCTTGCCGATGAAGGAGCGGCAATGTCCGTCGAGCGTCTTCAATTCCTTGCGGATCGAGCCGTCGGTCGGGCGAGGCGTCTTGTAGATCGTCCTCAGCTCGTCGCGCGTGGTGAGGAATTCCATCTCGCCTCCTTGCGGAATTGATTACTTGCCGGCCTGCTCCTCCTTGGCCTTCTCCTCCAGCGAATGGCGCATGATCAGCGGCATCTGGCTGAAGGTGAAGAGGAGGGTGATCGGCATGATGCCCCAGACCTTGAAGGTAACCCAGGTATCGGTGGGGAAATTGCGCCAGACGACTTCGTTGACGATGGCCAGGAACAGGAAGAACAGCCCCCAGCGGAAGGTCAGCTTCCGCCAGCCCTCGGCATCGAGACTGAAGGCGGACTCGAAGACGTAGCCAAGCAGCGACTTGCCGAAGAACAGGCCGCCGAGCAGCACGCCGCCGAACAGCGTGTTGACGATGGTCGGCTTCATCTTGATGAAGACGTCGTCCTGCAGATAGAGCGTCAGCGCGCCGAAGATCAGGACGACGACGCCCGACACCAGCGGCATGATCGGCAAGGTGCGGGTGAGCAGCCAGGAGGCGATCAACGCCAGCGCGGTGGCGGCCATGAAGAGGCCGGTGGCGACGAAAATCGGGCCGCCGAGCGCGGCCAGCACAGGAAACTTCTGCACCAGCCATTCGCCGCGCGCATTGGCGAAGAAGAAAACCAGCAGCGGACCGATCTCGAGCACCAGCTTGAGTAGCGGGTTGATGCCTTCCTTCTTGTGTTTCTGCGGATCGGACGGATCGCGTTCGAGGATGTTCATGGAAGTCCTTGTTGTCCCGAAAGTCGGCGCTTTTGGGATCGTGCCTGTTCAAGCCACGCCGGCGATCGCCCTGGCGAATTCGCTGGCTGAAAACGGTTCGAGGTCGTCGACCTGCTCGCCGACGCCGATGAAATAGACCGGCAGCCTGTGCTTGGCCGCGATCGCCACCAGAATACCGCCACGCGCCGTGCCGTCCAGCTTGGTCATCACCAGGCCGTTGACGCCGGCGACATTGCGGAAGATCTCGACCTGGCTGAGCGCATTCTGCCCGGTGGTGGCGTCGACCGTCTGCAGCACGGTGTGCGGCGCTTCCGGGTCGAGCTTGCCGAGCACGCGCACGATCTTTTCCAGCTCGGCCATCAGCTCGGCCTTGTTCTGCAGCCGCCCGGCGGTGTCGATGATCAGCACGTCCGAGCCGGCCTCCTTGGCCTTCTCGAAGGCATCATAGGCGAGGCCGGCGGCATCGGCGCCCAATTTGCTGGCGACAACCGGCGATCTGGTGCGCTCGCCCCAGATCTTGAGCTGCTCGATCGCGGCGGCGCGGAAGGTGTCGCCGGCGGCCAGCATCACCGAAAGGCCGCCCGCGGTCAGCTTGGCGGCCAGCTTGCCGATGGTGGTGGTCTTGCCGGTGCCGTTGACGCCGACAACCAGGATGACATGCGGCTTGTGGCTGAGGTCGAGCTCGAGCGGCAGCGCGACCGGGGTCAGCACCTTCTCCACCTCGGCCGCCATGACGGCGCGGACCTCGGTGTCGGAGACGTCCTTGCCGTAGCGGCTGGAGGCGAGCGAATCGGTGACGCGCAGTGCCGTCTCCAGGCCGAGATCGGCGCGGATCAGCACGTCTTCCAGGTCCTGCAGCGTGTCGTCGTCCAGCTTGCGCTTGGTGAACACGCCGGCGATGTTGCCGGTGAGCTCGCGCGAGGAGCGGGCAAGGCCCTCGCGCATGCGCTGGAACCAGGAGCGCCGCGGCGCCGGCTCCGGCGCCTTCTGCGGCTCGGCCTTCTGCTCGACCTTTTTCGCCACCGTCACCTTTCCGGCAGCGGGCGTGGGCTTCGGTGGCGGTGCCACTACCTCCCCATCGAAGGGAGGGTGGGGTGGCGGCGCAGCCACGATCTCCGGTGCAATCTCGGCACGCACCGGCTCGGGCTCGACCGGCGCAGGCTGGCGGACGGGCGGCAGCACTTCGGCCGGCGGGATTTCGGGCGTGGGCGCCTCGACGGGAATTTCCGGCATCGGCGCGGGTATCTCGACCGGCGCGGGTTCCGGCTGAGGCTCCGGTTGCGACGGTACGATCTCCGGCTCGGCCGGGGCGGGCGTCGGGACTTCCTGCGGCTTCGGCTCGGGTGTCGGCTCCGGCCGGCCGGGCGGCGTCGGCACCTCTTCCGGCGCTGGTGGCTCAGGCGTCTCCGGCGCGGGCTGCGGCTCTTCTTCCGGCCCGGGCGGCGGCAGCGGTTCCGGCTCTGAGGGAACCACCGGCTCAGGTGCGGGCGGAATGGTCGGAGCAGGCTCGGGCTGTGCCTCCTCGGGGGCCGGTTGAGGCGCAGTCTGCTCGGCCTCCGGCTTCAGCGCCTCCAGCGCGTCCCATTTGATCGGCGGCAGCGGTGCGGTCTCGTCGATGCGTTCCTCGACGACTTCCTTCTTGCCGAACGAAAATATCTTCTTGAGGAAACCGGCCATGCTGTTTGCTGTCTCAGGCGGCGCGGGCGGCGAACGGCGCCGCGATCAGGCGGGCGCCGTCATGGCCGGTGATGTCGGCCGCGACGATCTCGCCCGGCGCGCCGATGTCGATCGCGGCAAGCGTGAAGCCTTCGGTGCGGCCGAGCCCGTCGCGCTCGACCAGGATCGACTGGCGCGTGCCGGCAAGGGCGGCGAGATGGCGGCGATAGGCGGTGTCGCCGGCGGCGCGCAACCGGGCCGCGCGCTGCTTGACCACCTCGCGGCGGAGCTGCGGCATGCGCGCGGCGGGCGTGCCTTCGCGAGGCGAGAATGGGAAGACGTGGAGATGCGTCAGGCCGCATTCCGCGACGATTCTTTCCGAGTTCTCGAACATCGCCTCGGTCTCGGTCGGGAAGCCGGCGATGATGTCGGCGCCGAAGACGATGGCGGGGCGCAGCTTGCGCACGTCCTCGCAGAAGCGGATCGACTGGTCGCGCAGATGCCGGCGTTTCATCCGCTTCAGGATCATGTCGTCGCCCGACTGCAGCGACAGATGCAGATGCGGCATCAGCCTCGGCTCGGTGGCGATCGCGTCGAGCAGATCGTCGTCGGCCTCGATGGAATCGATCGAAGACAGCCTGAGCCGCTTCACGTCGGGGACCTGGCGCAGGATCGTCTTCACCAGCTTCCCGAGTTTGGGCGTACCCGGCAGGTCGGCACCAAAACTGGTCATGTCGACGCCGGTCAGCACGATCTCGGCATAGCCATTGCCGGCCAGCCGTTTGACCTGCTCGACCACGGCGCCCATCGGCACCGAGCGCGAATTGCCGCGTCCGTAAGGGATGATGCAGAAGGTGCAGCGATGGTCGCAGCCGTTCTGCACCTGGACGAAGGCGCGCGCCCTGCCCTCGATGGCATCGACCATGTGGCTTGCGGTCTCGCGCACGGAGAAGATGTCGTTGACGCGGGCCTTCTCGGTGTCGTTGACGCCGAAATCGGGCAGCGCGCGGTAGGCGTTTGCCTTCAGCTTCTCCTCATTGCCGAGCACGAGGTCGACCTCGTCCATGGCGGCAAAATTCTGCGGCTCGGTCTGCGCCGCGCAGCCGGTGACGATGATGCGCGCCTCAGGATTCTCGCGACGCGCCTTGCGGATCGCCTGCTTGGCCTGGCGCACCGCCTCGGCGGTGACCGCGCAGGTGTTGAAGATGACGGCGCCGCCCTTGAGCGCACCGAGACCGGCCGTTTCGGCTTCTCGCCGCATCACTTCCGATTCATAGGTGTTGAGGCGGCAACCGAAGGTGACGACGTCAATGCCCGCGGCGATGGCCCCTTGGGGCCCCGGACCTTTTTCAAGGGCGGACATCAGGCAGCGCTTTCGGTGTCGCGGGCCCAGGCGCCGGTCGAGGGTTCGAAGCTGCCGGAAAACTCCCATTCGGCGGCACCGGTCAAGATGACGTGGTCGTCCTCGCGCCATTCGACATGCAGCGAGCCGCCACCCGGCGTCATCAGCGTCACGCTGCGGCCTGTGCGCTTGGTACGGGCAGCCGCCACCACGGCGGCACAAGCGGCCGAGCCGCAGGCCTTGGTGAGCCCGGCGCCACGTTCCCAGGTGCGGATGACCATGCTGTCTGGCGAGGTGACCTGGGCGATGGTGATATTGGCGCGCTCGGGGAAGATCGGGTGGTTCTCGAGCAGCGGGCCGAAGCGGTCGAGCTCGTAGGACCAGACGTCGTTGTCGACCCAGAAGATGGCGTGCGGATTGCCCATCGACACGGCTGACGGCGAATGCAGCACCGGCGCATCGATCGGGCCGATCTGCAATTCGATCATGCGGGTGTCGCGGAATTCCTCGGCAAGCGGGATCTCCTGCCAGCCGAAGCGCGGCGTGCCCATGTCGACCGAGATGGTGCCGTCGGCATGTTCCTTGGCGTTGAGGATGCCGGCGCGGGTCTCGAAGGTGAAGACCTTCTGCCCGGTCTCGGCGGCCAAGGCCTGCACGACGCAGCGCATGCCGTTGCCGCAGGCCTGCGCGCCGGAGCCGTCGGAATTGAGGATGTCGACGTAATAGGCGGTGCCAGGTGTGCGGGCATCATGGATCGCCATGATCTGGTCGAACTTGGTCGCGGCGTCGGCATTGAGCGCGATCGCCGCGGCCGGCGTCACCCTGTCGGCACGGCCGCGCATATCGGCAACGATGATCTCGTTGCCGATGCCGTTCATCTTGGCGAAGGGGGCAGTGCCTGCCATCTAACCGTCAATTCCGTGTCCGTTCGGCGCTATATGGCGGAAACGGGCAGGAATTACCAGTGTTCAAGGCCTCGGAGTTTCGCGAAGCCTGGCAGCCGCGACGATGCCGGGCCGCGCCGCGCCTCGACGACAAAGGTCGCGCTGCGACGACCACGAGGTGGCGCTGCGACGACTGAAGTCGCGCCTAGGTTACAGCAAACACGCCGAGCACGATCAGCAGGAAGATGATGAGGACGATGCCGATAAGAACGCGCGCGCCGGTGGCGGCGGCGCCAGCTAGCGCCGGCATGCCGAGCAGGCTGGCGGCGGCAGCGACGATCAGAAGGATGATGATCCACTTGATCATGGAAGGCTCCAAGCGAGATTTGCGTTGTAACCAACGCGTTTTGCCAGCTTGGGTTCCTTGCTCAGACAGCAGGCACGTCCCACACCTCGCCCGGTCGCATGGCGCGGAAGCGCTGCTGCGCAATGCCGTCGGTCGCCAGCGCCTGGACGAGCCTTTGCGCGGGCTCCTCGATCGGCTCGTCGGTGAGCTGGAAGGTGCCCCAATGGCAGCCGGCGGCATAGGCGGCGTTGCACAGCCGCATGCCGTGGACGGCTTCCTCCGGGTTCTGGTGCTGCGGCGCCATGAACCAGCGCGGCTCATAGGCGCCGATCGGCAGGATGGCGAGGCGGAAGCCGCCGTGTTTTTCAGCCATCAGCTGGTAGTTGGCGCCGCCGTGGAAGCCGGTATCGCCGGCGAAATAGAGTTTGCCGCCCGCGGTTTCGATGACGAAGCCTGACCACAGCGCCATGCGGCGGTCGCGCGCACCGCGCGCCGACCAGTGATGTACCGGCTCGACATGGACGGCGGCGCTGTTGCCGATGTCGACCTTGTCGCCCCAGTCATGCGCGCTGAGCCGCATGCCGGGCACGGCGCGCTCGATGATGGCCTCATTGCCGAGCGGCGTGATCACGAGCGGGTCATGGCTTTGCTTCAGCCGCCTCAACGTGGCGAGGTCGAGATGATCGTAGTGGTTGTGGCTGACCAGCACGAGGTCGATCGGCGGCAGTTCGGCGAAGTCTATGCCTGGCGCATTGATCCGTTTCGGGCCGGCGAAGGCGAAGGGCGAGGCGCGCTCCGACCAGACAGGGTCGGTCAGGATGTTCAGGCCGGCGGTCTGGATGAGCAGCGAGGCATGGCCGACCATGGTCAGCCGCAGCGCGTGACCTTCGATCCTCGCGTCCGGCTTCGCCCGCGGATAAGGGCTCGCGAAGGCCGCCGGCCATTTCGCCCGCCCGCCGCCCAACTGCCATTTCAGGAGATCGCCGAAACGGCCGGGTGGCCTGCCTTCGGGATTGAAGAACAAGGCGCCGTCGAAATGGTCGCTCTGCGGACCGGTGTAGTAGCGGTTGGCGGTTTTCGTTCTCGCGGCCATCGTTTCTCCGCCGGTTCGGTCTGTTTTCCTGAGATAAGTAGATGGGCGCCTGGCGCAAGCAATTTGCCGGCGAATGCCAAGGTCGCAAGCATGGGCTCGGTCTAGGATCGGCGAAGTGGAGGGACAGCACCGTGGCGATGAAGCGAACCAAGACACCTTGGATGAAGGCCGAGGATTTCGGCCGCTCGCTGCCGCATGGCATCGGCGTCAACCTGCTGGTCACCGACATGGCGGCGATGGAAGCCTTCTGCCGCGATGTCCTCGGCGCGCGGATCATCTATGCGGATGAAGATTTCGCGGCCATCGAGCTGCTTGGCTCGGTCTTCATGCTGCATGCCGACCACTCCTATCTCGACAATCCGATGACCGGAGTCATTGCCGGCGCCGAGACGCGCGGCGCCGGCATCGAACTGCGCCTCTACGGCGCCGAGCCGGACGCAGTCGAGAAAAGGGCCGTCGCGCTTGGCCACGTCGTGCTTGCCGGCTCGATCGACAAGCCACACGGACTGCGCGAATGCTACATCGTCGGTCCGGATAGCTATGTGTTCGTGCCGAGCGCCCGGATATAAATCTCTGATTTCAATAGCTTAAGGATTTCGTGGTCGGCACCTCAGCGGGACGGCGTCAGCCATGCGATAAATTTGCAACAACCGCTCCGAAAACCCTATTTTAACCATATCAGGTTGAAATTCTGCCACCTTCTCCATCTTGGTGAGGGAGAGATTGCGCGGACGGCGTCCCCCCGGCCGGATCCGACGGAGGTTTTGATGAATTTTTCGAAGACCGGCCTTATCGCCGTATCGCTGGCCGCGCTCGTTGCGAGCGGCTGCTCGACCTCGCGTTTTTCGTCGATGGACGAACAGCAGCCGGCGCCGCTGACGCCGGCGCCCTCCGGCACGGTGACGCAGAACCAACTTCCGCCGCCCGCCGCACCGGGCACCACCGATCCGTCGCAGTTCCCGACCGCGCCGGCGAACAGCCAGGTCGCCTCGCTGCCGCAGGACGGCTCGGCGCCCGCCGGCGCCTCGGACCTGACCGCCGCCAGCGTCGCCGGCGTATGGAACGTCAGCGTCTCCGGCCAGAGCTGCAAGGTGGCGACGCCGCAGACCAAGTTCGGCGCCGGCTACCGCGCCGGGCCGCTGCATTGCCCGGCGCCGATCGACGGCATCAAGTCCTGGAACGTCGCCGGCACTTTCCAGCACAGTGGGATCCGAAGCTTGGAATTCACGTGACTTGAAGTCGCG
>JADMIO011235845.1_pt1 | contig 16143 bp, 15 predicted proteins | sample 8958161 | NCBI WGS metagenome assembly JADMIO01 (sample SAMN16585339, study PRJNA669376) | soil metagenome | isolation source: Crop rotation soil | place: USA: Cullars Rotation, Alabama | collected 2011
GGCGCCCGTCATGCTGAGGCGCGCAGACGACGAAGCATCTCAAGATATGCACTTGAGATCCTTCCGCTTCCCCTTCGCTGCGCTCAGGGTCAGCGTCAGGATGACGCCCGCCGCCGAGCCGGCGGTCGGGTAGGCCGAGGAGTTGCCCCTCGGCCCCCCACAGATCCGGACGTGCAGGATTACCGCATCCGGCTCTTCGAGTCACGGGTTTGCGACGAGAGCGTCAGACCCACTGATGGACGATTCGCGGACGGGGAAGGGGAAAGACCTTCTCCAGTTCCTCGAACCGTTCCCAGCTCATCTTGGCCCGCTGTGATCGACGATCCAGCCAGTAGCGCCACGCCGTCCGCACTCCCCGATAGAGCTGATCCAGAGCCGGATAGTTGCAGAGGATGCCGAAGTAGTTGTAGTACCCCGTCAGCCTGCTCGCCAGCCGCTCTCGTTGCCATTCCATCGGCTCATGGCGGTGCTGTTTGCACCACAGCCAGATCTCGCGCAGTTTCCGCGCCAGTCGCTTTCTCATCGTCTTCCTCTTGACCACCCATGGTCCTGAACGTGTCGTCGCCCAGAAGTGGGTGAACCCCAGAAAGTCGAAGGTCAAGCGCTGATGGTTGTCACTGCTTGGTCGTGTAAACCGCAGCAGTCGTGTCTTGTCGGGATGCAGCGTCAGACCGTATTTGGCGAAGCGCTTCGGAAGCACCTCCGCCACTCGCCGGGCATCGTCTTCCCGCTCGAAGCAGATCACGAAGTCGTCCGCGTAGCGGATCAGTCGCACTCGGCCACGCATCCGCGGCCTCACGTCCCGCTCGAACCACACGTCCAGCACTTCGTGCAGGTAGATGTTCGCCAACAGCGGCGAGATCACACCTCCCTGCGGCGACCCCTCTTCGTTCCGACGGACCCACCCCTCCTCCATCACCCCTGCTGTCAGCCACTTGTCGATCATGCGTCGGATTACTCCGTCTCGCACCCTCTGGTCCAGAAAGCTGCGCAGGTGAGTGTGCTGCATGCTGTCGAAGAACCCTTGGATGTCCGCCTCCAGCACCCAGGCCCCTCCCATCGCCATCAGCTCTTCCCGCAAGTCACGCAGCGCGTGCAGCGCTCCGATGTCCGGTCGGTAGCCGTACGAGCTCGGCAGAAAGTCCTGCTCGTACACCGCTCCCAGGATCATCGTCACTGCTCTCTGCAGCACTTTGTCCTCGAAGGTCGGTATCCCCAGCGCTCGCTTCCCACCGTCGGCTTTCGGGATGTACGCTCGTCTGACCGGGGGCGCGAAGTACGTGCCGCTCTTGAACCGATCGATCACGTCCTTCAGGTTCCGCTCCAGTTCCCGCTCGTACTCCCCCGCCGTCTGCCCGTCCACTCCCGCCGCTCCATCTTTGCGCGTCTGCCTGTACGCTTCCCGCATCAGATCCAGGTCGATGTGATGAGCCAGCGTTTGCAGGGCCACTCCCGGCATCTTCCTGGCCAGTTCCGCTATCCGAGTCAGTTTCGTTGACACGCTCTCCAAGCTCGGCGTCTCGTTCGTGTTTCCCATCCTCAGCTCCGTGTCCCGGCTTCTCCCTTCCCTCCGGCGGGTCCTCCGGGTTTGAGTTCCCCGCCTTCCTCGGTCCTATGAAGAAGCTCCGACTCCTGATGTCCCGTCCGTCGACGCTGCTGTTGTCCATCGCGTCGCCTTGACCACGGCAGCGGCTCTTTTCCCCGTTTGTGTCTGCTCGAGGCTTGCTCGCGCCTCCCGAGTCGCCGGCAGCCGCCGCCTGCTTCCCGGGCCTGGAGTTTGTTCCGGCGGTCTCTCCACTCCGCCCTTCCTCCGTGGAGAACATCAGGTCTCCCAAGTTCCTCGGAGAGTCCCTCTACAGACATGCCCTGCTCTTCGACCCCGCTCTCGTTTCCACGCGGATCGGCCTTTCCCGCGCTTCGTTGCTGCCTTCCGCCGGTCCACACGGCGTCGGCTTCCTGAGCACCTTGCCGGATTTCGGGGCTCCTTCACATGGCCTGCCTGCTCGCTGTGTACGCTTCACCTCGAAGGTCGCCCTTCGCTGTGCAACACTCGCTTTCGGCTGGTGGCCTCCTTTGCCGAACAGGTTTCGGACCTGCCGGACCCTCTGCGAAAGGTTTCCGCTTTGATCTACCTCATCTCTACTTCCCCCTTTCCGTGGCTTACCTTGGCGCTCGCGGACCAGCCGGCGGGCCGCCGGCGCGCCCCGGCATTTGGGTGGCATTCCTTCCCTTGACCTCCTCCAACGATCGGTCTACCGTGGCTCGACCGTGCGACTGCTCCGCGTCGTCGCCTACGCGCTTGCGCTCCTCGGCGCCGGCGGACTGGCCGCGTTGCCGGCCGACCGCGCCGTCTCCCAGTACGTTCGCCGTGCCTGGACGGTCGAGCAGGGACTGCCGCACGGCACCGTGCGCGGCTTCGCCCAGACCGCCGAGGGATACCTCTGGATTGCCACCTATGAGGGGCTCGTCCGCTTCAACGGGGAGAAGTTCCACGTCCTCGACAAATCGTTCAGCCCGGCATTGATCAGCACGAGCATCGTCACCCTGGCCCGGACCTCCGACGATGCGCTCTGGCTCGGAACACTCGCCGGGCTCATGCGCTACCGCAACGGGCAGTTCGAGGTCATCCCGCTCCCCGGCGGACAGGACATCATCTATGCGCTGACCGCGGCGCGCGACGGGAGCGTCTGGGTGGGGACGGCGCGCGGGCGGCTGGCCCGCGTGACCGGAGGTCGCGCCGAGGAGATCGCCCTGCCGTTCTCCGGGAAGCCGATCACCGCCCTGGCCGCGGCCGGCGATGCGGTTTGGATCGGCACTTCCGGCGGGCTGTTCCGTTCCCGCGGCGGAACGGTCGAGCCGGCCCTACGCGGCCTCTCCAGCGACACCATCATCAGCCTCGCCACCGATGGCGACGCGCTCCTGGTCGGGACCGCCTCGGGGCTCGACCGCATCGTGGGCGATCGCATCGAGCGTGTCGGCGGCATGCCGGCCGATCAGGTCACCGCCATCCGCCGCGACCGCGACGGCAACCTCTGGATCGGGACCTACAGCAACGGCCTCTTCCGCATCAGCGGCGGGCAGATCTCCCCGTACGGCATCGCGGACGGCTTGCTCAACCCCACCGTGCGGGCCATCTTCGAGGACGACGAGGGGAGCATCTGGATCGGCACGAACGGCGGCTTCGAGCAGCTCCGGGCCGGCGCGTTCGTGACCTGGAACGAGCGGGAGGGGCTGGCCGACGCCGTGGCCCGGGTGGTCTTCGAGGATCGCGCCGGGGTGCTGTGGGTAGGGACGGCGAACGGCCTCAGCCGCTGGAACGGCAGCTCGTTCACGGCCATCGACGACCCGCAGCTGACCGGCATCCTCTCCATCGAGCAGAGCCGCGACGGCGCGCTCTGGTTCGGGACGTCGAAGGGCGTCTACCGGGTGGCGGAGGGGAAGAAGACGCTCTTCACCACGGCGAACGGACTGTCGAACAACACCATCCGCGACATCCACGAGGACCGCCGCGGCAACATCTGGATCGCCACCGACTCGGGGCTGAATCGCATCCGGGCAGGCGCCGTGGAGAGCTTCTCCGGCCGCGGCGGCCTCGGCACCGACTACGCGATGGGCATCGCCGAGACGCCGGACGGGCGGGTGTGGGTGGCCACCGGCGGCGGGCTGGCCGAGCTCGACGGCGATACCGTCCGCCTCCACTCCGCGCCGCGCGAGCTTCCCTCCAACCGCCTCTTCGCCCTGGAGACCGACACGGACGGCACGGTGTGGATCACCACGGACGGCGACGGGCTGGTGCGCTATCGCAACGGGAAATCGCAGGCCATCACCACCCGCCAGGGGCTGCCGAGCGACAAGATCCTCTCCATCGTCGACGACGGGAAGGGAGGCCTCTGGTTCGGCACCGTGCGCGGGGCGTTCCGGGCCGACAAGCGCCTGCTGAACGCCGTGGCGGACGGGCGGATCCCCCATTTCACCGAGCCTTTGTTCGATGAAAACGACGGGCTGGGCAGCCGGCAGTGCAACGGCGTGGCGAACCCCGCCGCGCTGCGCTCGCGCGACGGGCGGATCTGGCTGGCCACGGCGAACGGCGTCTCCGCGCTCTCCGCCCTCCGCCTGCCGCCGCTCCCGGCGCGCGCGCCGGTCATCGAGCGGGTGTCGATCAACGGGCGGGAAGTCGCGCCCAGCCTCCTCCGCTCCGTCCCTCCCGGCGCGGAGCGCATCGAGTTCGAGTTCTCCGGCGTCACCTTCACCACCCCCGATCGGATGCGCTTCCGCTACCGGCTGGAGGGCTACGACCAGTCGTGGATGGACGGGGGAACGAACCGCGTCGCCTCGTACACCAACCTCTCCGCCGGACCGTATCGCTTCATCCTCGAGTCCTCCCGCGACGGCGCCACGTGGCGCGGCGCGTCGGTCCCCTTCGAGCTGCGGCCGCACTTCTACGAGACGAAGTGGTTCGTGGCCCTGATGGTCCTCCTCGTGGCCGGCCTTCTCCTCGGCGCGCACTCCATCCGCCTGCACCTGACCCACGAGCGTGCGCGCCTGCTGGAGAAGCTGGTGGAGGAGCGCACGTGGCAGATCAGCGAAGAGAAAGAGCGCACGCTGGAGGCGCTGGCCGCGGCGGAGGCGGCGAAGCGGGAGGCGGAGCGCCATGAGCGCTTGGCCGAGGAGGCGCTCATCAACGCCGAGGAGGCCAACCACGCCAAGAGCATCTTCCTGGCCGCCACCAGCCACGAGCTGCGCACGCCGCTCAACGCCATCATCGGCTTCTCCGACATCCTCATCGGCCACGTGGCCCGCAAGCTCGACCCGCGGCACGCCCGCTTCCTGCACAACATCAACGCCTCCGGGCACTACCTGCTGGGGATCATCAACAACATCCTCGACCTCTCCAAGATCGAGGCGGGGCGGATGGAGATCCAGCCGGAGATGATGCTCCTGGCCGACGAGGTGACCGGCATCATCGCGGTGATGAAGGGCGTGACCACGGTGCGCAAGATCAACATCGAGGTGGACGTCCCGCCGGAGCTGGCCCTGGAAGCGGACGTCACGCTGGTCAAGCAGATCCTCTACAACCTGATGTCGAACGCGGTGAAGTTCTCCTCGGAAGGCTCATCGGTCAAGGTCTCGGCGCGCCGCCTGGCCGCCGGGGAGAGTCCCCTGCGGGAAGAGGCGGTGGAGATCAAGGTGAGCGATCAGGGGATCGGCATCGACCCGAAGGACCACCAGCTGATCTTCCAGGAGTTCCGCCAGGCCCGCGGCGACCGCGGACAGCGTCCCACCGGCACGGGCCTCGGGCTGACCCTCGTCAAGCGCTTTGTCGAGCTGCATCGCGGTACTATCCGCGTGGAGAGCGCACCGGGGCGGGGAAGCACGTTCATCATCCTCTTCCCCTCCTCGCAGAGATCGATGACGGTGGAGGACGATTCGTTCCGCGAGTCCTCCGTCGGAAAGGCCTGAGGAAAGGACATCGAGATGACCATCGACTTCGCGGCCACCGCGAAACAGCGCGAGCTCGCCCGCCAGGCGAGGTCGCTGCACGAGCAATGGACCGGGGTGATCGGCGAAGGGCGGGTGAGCGCGCAGGGAGCGCAGTACGTCCTCCGCCGCATCGCGCTGCGGGTCGAGGAGCTGCGCACCGCCCTGGAGCGGCAGGAGATCTCCGTCGAGGAGCACAACGACCAGCGCTTCGTCATGGTCATGGGCATGCGCCGGCTCATCGACGCCGGCGGCGAGGAGCGCGCCTCCCGCCTCCTCGCCCGCGAGATGCACGACCTCTTCGTCGACAGTCCTCCCCTCCCCCACCCGAAGTACCGCTTCACGTTCGACTGGGTGACGCCGCACGCCTCAGCGTGGGAGAACGACCTGGCGCATCTGAAGGGCAAGCCGGGCGCGCGCGGGCTGGAGATCGGCTGCTTCGAGGGGCAGTCGGCCTGCTGGTTCCTCGACAACGTGCTGACCCATCCCACCAGCCGCCTCACCTGCGTCGATCCCTTCGCCATCCCCATGGACAGCGTGCTGCTGCGCTACTTCGAGCGCTACTTCGACGACAACGTCGCGGCGAGCGGCGCCGGCGATCGGGTGACGAAGCTCGTCGGCAGCTCCCAGGTCGTGCTGCGCGCGCTCTCGCCGGCCAGCTTCGACTTCGTCTACGTCGACGGCTCGCATCGCGTGGGCGACGTCTTGCAGGACTCGGTGCTGGCCTGGACCCTCCTCCGCTCCGGCGGCACGGCGATCTTCGACGACTACGATCTGGTCGACGACGTGGCCACCGGCCTCCTGGCCCGCGCCCCCGGCCGGGCGCTTGATGCGTTCCTCACTCTCCTCGGCGAGAGCGCGACGATTGCCCGGCGCGACTGGCAGTTGGTTGTAAGAAAAGTCTGAAAAGGTCCGACAAGTTTCCATTTTCCCGGCCAAAGTGGGCTTCATCCTTCATCTCTTCTCCCTCATCCCTTCACACCTCCCTTCCCTCACGCCACCCGTCTGGGTATCATGCGCCGTTCCCGCCCCCCGGACAGAGAGGTTCCCGAAAGATGCACAAAATGAAAGCCTTACCGGTAAGACAGCTCTCGTCTATCCTGGAGGTAGTCGCGGCCGAGCTTCGCCGCGGATTTGGTCTGACCAAGCTCGCCGTCGGTGGCGGCAGCGCACCCGCGTTGCTAGACCACCTTTTCTCGGGGAGCGCGTTGCGCATGCGCGACTTTGATTTGGTCCTTGTCGCCGACCGGCCGGTCGATAAGGACCTCGCGGTGCGCATCGGCGAGGCGCTCGACTCGCCCGACCTGCGCTTCCTGCCCCGCTACGTCTATCCCCGACGACGATCGCGAGGCGAGCCGGAGCTGTGGCTCGCCGGCTGGGGTTGTCTGTGGGACGTGCACGGCACGGAGGTCGACCTGTCGATCTTCCACGACGAAGAGGCCCTCAGCCTCAACGGCCTGATGAACGTCGACCGCATCCTCATCCCGCTGCCGGCACACACGTCGCTCAACGGCGTGGCCGCGGAGATGCTCACCGGATGCTCGGCGGACACGGCGATCCGGCGCGGCCTGGCCATCGATCCGTGCGGCGGATACGAGAGCTGGGTGCAGCGCTCGCCGCAGATCGTGGCCTGGAACGCCATCCGGGCCTCCCCCATCGAATGCTCCGTCCGCATCGTCCGCACCTGCGCCAGCAAGCTCCTCATCACCCGTCTCCACCCCGAAATGGCCGACCCGTTGCGCCTGGCGATCGCCGAAAGTCACGATCGCGGCGACCGCTTCATCCGCGTGCGCACCCTGGTCAAGCTCCTCCACGACGACCGCGCCGGCGCGGAGCTGGAGATGATGCAGGACCTCGGCATCTTCAAGTACTGGCTCCCGGAGATCGGCGACAAGATCCAGCGCCTCGGCCAGGGAGGGCTGACCACCCTCTTCGCCAAGGCCGATCTCGACGGCCGGGGAGACGTCGGCCATCACGCGGCCTTCGCCGAGGCCGGCGAACAGGGGGCGGACGAGGTGAGCGCATCACGCCTGGAAGCGCTGCTGCTCACCATGGCCCCCGGCAAGCGGGTGCGCATCCTGGAGGAGATCGCCATCGCCGAGCCGACGTTCGCCTCGGTGGTCTATCAGCAGTTGCCGCTCGTAGCCAAGCGGCGGGTGAAGAGAACGAGGGCGCCGCAGCGGCGGGCGACGCAGGCGGCGGTGTGCTGAATCTTTGGAGTGCGGTGGCGTCAGCCACCGCTTTATCATCGTTCCTGCAGTGCATCCCCCCGACATCGACAAACACGACGAGCTTCTCTTCCTTTGCGCATATCCGCCCAATCCGCGCGCTCTCAAGCGCGCGGAAGCGGATTTGCGCCGCCTAGGGAAACGCATCGAGGCGCTGGTGCGCTCCGGCGAGCTCGATCCGGTCCTCGACCAGGAGGTCTCCGGCATCGCCGGCACGTGGATCGAGTCGATCTACTCGTACGACCTCGTGCGCTGGCTGCTCGCCCGCTTTCCGGAGAACGTCGACATCGACTGGGAAGAGATCGATCCCGACTCCGAGCGGGCCGCGGCGGTGCTCCCGCTCGTCGTTCCGTTCCTCGGCGAGGAGGCGAGCGTCGACGCGAACGTGCCGTACCACCGCTGGCTGGCCGCGGCGCGCGGGCAGGCGCGGGGCGGCACGCTGGCCTGGCTGGTCCGGCAATTCGAGCAGCTCGCCGTGCCGTCGCATCTGCGGGCGGCGCTCTTCGACGCCCTCGCCTTGTGGGTGCGGTGGAAGCTCGGCCGGTCGCCGGTCACGCGGACCGCGATGCGCCGCCCGCCGCGCGCGATCTTCTATCAGACGACGCCCATCCTCGCCCGGCGCGACGTCTCGATCGCCCGCGAGTTGGCCGGCGCGCCGCTTCCCGTCACCACGCTCTCCCGCTCCGAGGGGGAGAAGGTGCTGGACATGGCCCGCGCCGCGCTGGCCACGCGCTACCGGGAGATCTACTGCTTCAACTACGGCGATCCGTCGACCGTCGTCTCGGCCGACGCCGGCCGCGGGCTGGAGATCATCCTGATCGGGATCGTTCCCGAGCGGCGCCTGCCGCTGCGCGCCGGCTTCGCCCCTCTTCTCCTGCGCAACGGCGTCCCGGTCGGCTACGGCGACGCATTCGCCCTCGGCGAGCGGATGGAAGTGAGCCTGAACATCTTCTACGCCTTCCGCAGCGGCGAGTCGGCGTACGCGCTGGCCCGCCTGCTCAAGCTCTATCACCAGCTCTTCGGCTCCACGACGTTCTCCATCGATCCGTACCAGGTCGGCCTGGAGAACGAGGAGGCGATCGAGTCGGGCGCGTTCTGGTTCTACCGCAAGCTCGGCTTCCGCTGCACCGACCCGCGCATCGAGCGCATGGCCGCGCGCGAGGAAGCGCGGATGGCCAAGGACCCCACCCACCGCACGTCCGCCCGCACGCTCCGCCGGATGGCCCAAGGCTCGCTGGTGTGGGACGAGCACCCCGCCCGCGAATGGGACCGCTTCCACGTCCGCAACATCGGCCTCGCGGTGCAGAAGCGCTTCGCCCGCGGCGGCGAGAGCGCCGCGGAGTTCGCCGATGCGAGCATGAAGCGCGTCGCCGCCGCGCTGAGCGTCGACCCCGGCCCATTGCGCGCGCTCCCCACCCTCGCCCCCGTCCTCGCCACTATCCCCGACCTCGCCCGCTGGACCGCCGCCGAGCGCGCCGGCGTCGTGGAGATCATCCGCGCCAAGGCCGGCCGCGGCGAGGGGCGATATGTGCGCCTATTGGCGCGGCACGAGCAGCTGCGGCGGGCGCTGATCGGGCTGGGCTCTGAATAGGTCGTCGTCGTATCGCGGTACTCTCCGGAGCTTCCCACATTACTCCGCGAAGCGTGTCATTGGATACGGACGGTCGAAGGTCGGCCGAACCTGCGTACGAAACAATCGATTCGGAGGGCGTCGAACATGCGTCGAGTTATTGCCGTGTTGTCTGTTTTCGTGCGAATCTCGGTCGCTGTCGATATTGCAGCGGAAACTGCGTTTGCCCAAGGCGCCCTCACCAATGGAGCCAACCAGACCGGGGTGCTTCCAGTGGGAGGTTTGGATACGTGGACGTTTACCGCCAACAAGAATGACGGTATTTCAGTCAGCGTTGGGAAGGTGCCGGAGAATGGTTCCGAGCCGATCTTTTACCCGTGGATCAGGCTCAAGGGTCCGGACGGATCGCTGCTCCGTGAGGACTACACCTCATTCGCCTCGCAGACTTCAGTACAAGTCGATGAACGAGCACCTCAGACCGGCACGTACACGGTACTAGTCGCAAATAGCAGCTCCAACCAGGTGAGTCCCGCCCAATATGTCCTGACCATGGCGAAGACACCTGGCCCGTATGCGGTATCTCAAGGCGATGAAGGAGGCCCGCTGACCAATGGCAGTCACACTGGGGTTCTTGGCGTGGGTGATCTGGATGCCTGGACTGTGCAAGCGGCCGCCAACGACAGCATTGTAATCAGTCTCGGTAAGGTGCCGGGAAGCGGGCCCGATCCTGTTTTTTATCCGTGGATTCGGCTCAAGGGCCCCGACGGGTCGCTGCTTCGCGAAGACTATGCTTCATTTAGCTTCCAAAATTCTGTACAGGTTGATCAACGAGCGCCTCTGACCGGCACATACACGGTATTGGTCGCGAATAGCAGCTCCAACCAGGTGAGTCCTGCTGGTTATCTGCTAACGCTATCAGGTCCTTCAAGCGGCTTTTCCATCGCCGGCATACTTCCTGTTGCCGGCTCGACCCAGGGCAACGGGACGTTCTTCCGAACCCGCGTTCAAATCCACAACCCGCGAACCAGCCCTATTTCCGGCAAGCTTGTCTTTCACACGGCCGCCGTGTCCGGGAGACCGAGTGATCCGTCGCTCTCCTACACGCTGAACGGCGGTCAGACCATCGACTATCCGGATATCCTCCCGGCAATGGGTATCGCGAGTGGTCTCGGGTCGATCGATATCATGACCAATCCCGGCGATCCAGTCCCGGTTATGTCGGCGCGTATCTTCAGCGACTCAGGAGCCAACGGTACTGCAGGCTTCTTCATCGACCCACTCGGCCCGGAGGCGGCACTGCAGGCTGGTGATAGCGCAGCGCTCATCGCACCTGCTGACCCGGTCGCTGCTCGCCTCAACCTCGGTATCCGTACGCTGGAGTCGGGAGCATCATTCGTGGTCACTGTGCGCAGCAAGAATGGATCGGTGCGCAATATCGTGACCAAAACCTACGGAGCGACCTTCTTCGAACAAGTCAACGCAAATAGCTATGTCGGCGTAGTCCTTGACAGTAGCGACACGATTACCTTCGCCATGACATCCGGAAAGGCGATCATATACGGCGCGCAGACCGACAATAAGACGCAGGACCCATCGGTGCAATACGCGAAGAAGTTGTTTTAGCAGGTTGTTATTCGAAGGCAATCCTCTGGGCTCGCGCGCCGAGGCGACAGCGGCAACAAGCAGGGCCGGGTGCTGCAGTCAGTCAGCCTCGCCAGTCATTCCTCAGAGGGCGGGTCGGTCGGCAGCTACTTTTTTCCCCGGTCGGTAACCCGCCTCTCCAGACTCGTGATTCGCTCCTCATGATTCAGCATCATGTGCTGATCCTCGCGCCTCTCCTCGATGAGGTCACGAACAGAGCGTATCAGTTGGGAAAGCGATACCACTTCCGTCGTCAGGCGAATCTCGATCTCGGCTTGTTGACGCATGGACTCATCGATCCGCTTCCCCTGCGCCTGGAGCTGTTCGTTGAGGCTCTCGAAGCCCTTGGAGGTTCTCTTCTCCAGGAACTCCACACGTCCATCGAGCGAGGCCAACTGGGTGTTCGTCTGTTTCGACTCCGCTTCGACCGAGGCCAGTCGGGCATCGACCGAGGCCAGCCGGGCATTCGTCTCATCCAGCCGAGCGTTCGTCCGCTCCAGCCGGACGTTCGTCTGCTTCGCCTCGTCTTCGACCGAAGCCAACCGGACGTTCGTCTGCTTCGCCTCCTCTTCTACCGAGGCCAGCCGGACGTTTGTCTGCTTCGCCTCCTCTTCGACTGAGGCCAGCCGGACGTTCGTTAGCTTCGCCTCCTCTTCGACTGAGGCCAGCCGGACGTTTGTCTGCTTCGCCTCCTCTTCGACTGAGGCTAGCCGGACGTTCGTCTGCTTCGCCTCCTCTTCGACTGAGGCCAGCCGGGCATCGACCGAGGCGAGCTGGGTGTTCGTCTGCTTCGCCTCGTCGCGAATCTCCTTCAGGACTTCCAGCACATCGCCATTCATCGCAACAGATATTACCTCGGTCACGGGATGGAGACGCCCTCAAGCGTCGGATCCAGCGGCGGATGAGCGGCGCGCCGGCGTCTCGCCGGCGCGCCGGCCGATAGCGCCGGCTCCAGCGCGTCGGCGATCGCCTCGGCGATCTCTCGCGCGCCGTCGGCGTCCGGGTGGCCGTCGTTCTCCACCCGGTCGTCGGGATCGATCGGGACGTAGACGTACGGGAGGTGCGCCTCGTCCAGGATGCGCCGGCGCAGCGCGCGCTCGAGCGGTTCTTCCGGCTCGAACTGCGGCACGACGATGAGCGGGACGGCGCCGCGCGAGCGGGCCAGGCGCACCGTGGCGGCGAGGACGTCGCGCGTGGCGGCCACCCCCTCGTCGATCGCCTTCCCGCTCCGATACCCGAGGGCGTGCTCGGCCAGCGCCGTGAGACGCCAGTGCGGCACCGGGGCCAGCCAGACCAACCCGGGGCCGAGATGCGGGCGATCGTCGTCCAGGTTGCGGTCGAAGATCGCCGGCGCGAACAGCGAGACCACCGCCACCGGATGGCGGAAACGCGGCAGCTCGGTCGTCAGGCGGAGATACGACTGGTCCGTGGCGAAACCCGACACCGCGATGTTGGCGCTCTGCAGGCCGAGGATCTCCGCCGTGGCCGCCGGAATCGTCTCGCGCCAGGCGAGGTGATGCCCGACCATCATCGACTCGCCGGTGAAGATGATCGTCGGCGCACCGAAATCCGTCTGCACGGCCGGAGAGGCGACGCGGTAGCCGTTCCGGTCGAAGATGTACATCGTGCGGTGGCCGAGGTGCGTCACCACTCCCGTGCGGCTGGGATCGAACAACCAGCCCAGCCGCGCGTCGACATGGGTCCTCGGCTCGGTGGGGGCGGGCGTCGCGAGAAGGCGCTGGGCGCGCAGAATGAGCTCCGCGGCGCCGAGCGCCAGCACGCAGGCCAGCGGGATGGTGAGGGCGTAGAACGGCTCGCGCATCAGGGCGCGCCCGATCCGCCGGCTGACGACCATGATCAGTACGCCCACCGCAGCGACGCAGGCACGGACGAGCATCGCGTGTCCCACGATCTCCTCATGGGGGGTCCAGAACGAGGGGAGGAAATGCCGGTCCAGCCACGCCTGGTTCGCGGCGGCGGCCGCGGCGATCAGCGAGCCGCCGATCGATGCGACCGCAATCTCCGCGAATCGAGGGGGCGCGCTCACAGCACGATCTGTGCCCCGAGGAACACGCCGAAGCCGATGCTCAGCACGCCGAAGGCGACCGCGAGCGGGCGCTGGACCGACTCGAATCGCCGCTGCGTCAGCGCGATCGGCGTGGCCATGGCCGTGGTCATGAGCATCATGCCGGCGATGGTGCCCAGCCCGAAGACGGCGAGATAGATCGTGGCCAGGAACTGGCTCCGGATCACCGGCACGATCAGCAGCGCCACCGCCGCCGAGCCGGCCAGGCCGTGAATGACGCCCACCACCAGCGACGGCAGGCGCGTCTCGCGCTCGTGCGTGTGGGGACGGTGGCGCAGATTGCGGATGCCGAGGACCACCAGCATCACGGCGACCAGAAACTCCATCGTCGCGCTCGCGGCGGGAGGGAGGGCGATGCGGAACACGACGATCGCCCCGCCGACGATGAGGATGGTCAGCGAGTGTCCGACGCCCCAGGTGGCCCCGATGGCCGCGGCGCGGACGATGCTCCGCTCGCGGCTGACGATGGTGCTCACGGCCACGACGTGATCGGCGTCGAGCGCGTGCCGCATCCCGAGAAAGAAGCCGAGCAGCACGATCGTCGTTGCCGTAATCACCGTTTCGCCTCGTGCAAAGGCGGTTCCGTCCGCCTGGGGAACGTATTATGCATCGCCCGCCCGGAACGTCGGGCGTCATCATCGAGGAGCGATCCCGCGGTGGAGCAACGCCATCGAGCGCGATCGGGCCCGGACGTACTTCCAGGCCTACGCCGCAGCGTGCGGGTATTACTTCGTGCACAAGGCCATCGCCGAGCTGCAGGCCGGCAACGCGAAGACGTGGGCGCCGTTCGAGGTGCCGGACGAGGCGATCGGCTGCGGCTTCCACGAGGCGGTGCGCGGCGTGCTGTCGCATCACATGGTCATCCGCGACAAGAAGATCGCCAACTACCACCCCTATCCGCCCACGCCGTGGAACGCCACGCCGCGCGACGTCTACGGCACGCCGGGGCCGTACGAGGACGCCGCGCAGAACACGCCGATCTTCGAGGAGAATGGGCCCGACAAGTTCAAAGGCATCGACATCATGCGCGCGGTGCGCAGCTTCGATCCCTGCCTCCCCTGCGGGGTGCACATGTACCTGGGAGACGGCAAGGTGCTGGAGACGCGGCATTCGCCGATGTTCGGACTGCACTGATGCATGACCGTGAGATCGAGCGGCTGACGCAGGAGCTCGAGCGGCTCGACCCGGCCGCGCGGGCCATCGCCGACGCGCTGGTGCAGTCGGTGATGGACATGCACGCCGACGCGTTCGAGCGCGTGGTGGACATCGCCCGCGCCCACGGCGCGCTCGACGATCTGGTCAAGGACGACCTGATCGCCAGCCTCCTCCTTCTCTACGATCTCCATCCCCTGCCCCTCGAGACCCGCGTGCGCAACGCGCTGGAGAAGGTCCAGCCCTACGCCGCCTCGCACGGCGGGGCCATCCACCTGGTGAGCATCTTGGGCGATACGGTCCGCCTCCGCCTGGAAGGGAGCTGTCACGGCTGTCCCTCGTCGTCGCTGACGATGAAGAACGCCGTGGAGCAGGCCATCTTCGAGGCGGCGCCGGAAATATCCGCAGTGGAGGCCACATGACCAAGCCACCGAAACCCGATCTCCCCTCCCACACGCCGCTGACCAAGCGCGGCGAGAACGGCGGCCGGCGCGGCGAGCCGGGACGGCGGGGGAACACGCCCACCGCCCGCAGCTCGACCGGAATCAACGCCGAGGATCGTGAGCCGATCGATCCGCGGATGCCGCATCTCCCGCCGGCATGAGCACACCGGAGAGTCTGGACGGCCTGCGGCGTTTCGCGCGGCGGCGCCGCCGCGCTACGGACGAGGAGTGCGATCTCTGCAGCGCGGCGATCGCCGAGACGCATCGGCATCTCCTCGATCCGGCCGAGCGGAAGATCGTCTGCACCTGCGACCCCTGCGCGCTGCTCTTCAGCGGACAGGAGGGGAGCCGGTACCGCCGCGTGCCGGCGGACGTCCGCTACCTTCCCCAGTTCGCGCTCGACGACGCGCAGTGGCTGCAGCTGGCCATTCCGATCGATCTCGCCTTCTTCTATCGCAGCACGCCCGAGCAGCGCGTGGTGGCCATGTACCCCAGCCCCGCCGGAGCCACGGAGTCGCTGCTGGGCCTCGACGCCTGGGACGCGATCGTGGAGCGCAACCCGGTGCTGGCGGCGATGGAGCCGGACGTCGAGGCGCTGCTCGTCAACCGCATCGTCAAGCCGTCGCAGATCTTCCTCGCGCCGATCGACCGCTGCTACGCGCTGGTGGGGCTGATCCGCAAGACGTGGCGCGGCCTCTCGGGCGGATCGGAGATGTGGACGGCCGTGGCGGAGTACTTCGTCGATCTGAAGAGGCAGGCCCATGCCTGAGCTCGCGTTCGCCGTGGAGGACGTCCAGCCGATCGCCTACGCCGCCGTGCCGACGCTCGGCATCCGGCTGCGCGTGACGTCGAGCGCTCCGGTCGAGCACGTGGCCCTGCAGACGCAGCTGCAGATCGAGCCGGCCTTCCGCTCCTACGCGCCGGAGGAGCAGACCCTGCTGCGCGACCTGTTCGACGATCCGCGGCGGTGGGGAGAGACGCTGAAGACGCTGCTCTGGACGCACGTCCATGCCGTCGTCCCGCCGTTCGGGGAGACGGCCGCGGTCGAGCTGCCGGTCCCCTGCAGCTTCGACTTCAACGTCGCGGCCACGAAGTACTTCGCCGGCCTGGAGCGGGGGGAGATCCCGCTGCGGCTGCTCTTCAGCGGGACGATTTTCTATCGCACGGCGGAGGGCTCGCTGCAGATCGCCCAGATCCCGTGGGACCGCGAGGCGACGTGCCGCCTGCCGGTCGAGGTCTGGCGGCGGATGATGGCCCTCTACTATCCGAACACGGCCTGGCTCTGCCTTCGCAACGACGTCTTCGCGCGGCTGTACGAGTACAAGGTGCGCCGCGGCCTGCCGACCTGGGAGCACGCCATGTCGGAGATCCTCGACCAGGTGCAGGGCTCATCGACAAGGAGTGACGCATGAAGAAACAGATCCTCGGAGTGCTCGGCGCGGCGCTGGCCGTCCTGGCCGTCTTCCGCTTCATCCCCGATTTCATCCGCTATCTGAAGATCGAGCGGATGTAGGGGCGCTTACCCCTCCGGCGCCGGCTCGGCGG
>JADMIO010814620.1_pt1 | contig 16142 bp, 13 predicted proteins | sample 8958161 | NCBI WGS metagenome assembly JADMIO01 (sample SAMN16585339, study PRJNA669376) | soil metagenome | isolation source: Crop rotation soil | place: USA: Cullars Rotation, Alabama | collected 2011
GACAACTTGTCCACGTGGAATTCTAAGCTTAGGATCCCAATGTGCTGGAAAGAAGTTCGGCGCGCAGGTGGCCATCGCCAGGGGCGCGACGCGGCTGGCGTGCGATCGCACGCCGTATGCGGTGCAGACCGACGAAGGGCCGGCCGTTCCGGCGCGGGCGGTGATCATCGCCACCGGCGCCGAATACCGGAAGCTCGCGCTCGACACGCTGTCACAGTTCGAGGGCCTCGGCGTCTACTACGGCGCCACGGCGATGGAAGCGCCGCTCTGCGCGGGCGAGGAGGTGGTCGTCGTGGGCGGCGCCAACTCCGCGGGACAGGCGGCCGTCTTCCTCGCCTCGGCCGCGGCACGCGTGCACATGTTCGTCCGCGGCAGCGGCCTGTCCGACACCATGTCGCGCTATCTCATTCGCCGCATCGAGGAGCATCCCTCCATCGTCGTCCACACGCAGGTCGAGATCGTGGGCCTCGAAGGCCGCGATCACCTCGAGCGCGTGCGCTGGAAGGACAAGCGCGACGGCTCGCTGCACGTCGGCGACTTCCGCCACGTGTTCATGATGACGGGCGCGGTTCCCAACACCGCGTGGCTGCAACGCTGCGTGGCGCTCGACGGCAAGGGCTTCGTCAAGACCGGCACCGATCTGTCGGACGAGGACCTGGCGGCGGCGCGCTGGCCGCTGCCGCGCCGCCCGCACCTGCTCGAGACGAGCCTGCCGCGCGTGTTCGCCGTCGGCGACGTGCGCAGCGGCAACATCAAGCGCGTCGCATCGGCGGTGGGCGAGGGTTCCATCGCCATCGCCTTCGTTCATCAGGTCCTGCACCAGTAGCTGGTGGCGGGAAAGGAGATCGCCATGCCGACCATCGACGTCAGAGAGGCGAACCACAACACCATCACGGTCAAGGACGGGACGCAGATCTATTACAAGGACTGGGGACGCGGGCAGCCGGTCGTCTTCAGTCACGGCTGGCCGTTGAGCGCGGACGCGTGGGAGGACCAGATGGTGTTCCTCGGCCGCAACGGCTACCGGTGCATCGCGCACGATCGCCGCGGGCACGGCCGCTCGAGCCAGCCGTGGGACGGCAACGACATGGACACCTACGCCGACGATCTCGCCGCGCTCACCGACGCGCTCGATCTGCACGACGCGGTGCACGTCGGCCACTCGACGGGCGGCGGCGAGGTGGCGCGCTACATCGGGCGCCATGGCAGCGGGCGCGTCGCCAAGGCCGTGCTCATCGGCGCGGTGCCGCCGATCATGCTGAAGACCGCCGCCAACCCCGGCGGCCTGCCGATGGAAGTGTTCGACGGCATCCGCAAAGGGGTGCTGGCCGACCGCTCGCAGTTCTTCAAGGACCTGAGCGGCCCGTTCTACGGCGCCAACCGTCCCGGCGCCACGGTCTCCCAGGGCCTGCGCGACTCGTTCTGGCTGCAGGGGATGCGCGCCGGCTTCAAGGGGGTGATCGACTGCATCACGGCGTTTTCCGAGACCGACTTCACCGAGGACCTGAAGAAGATCGACGTGCCGACGCTGATCATGCACGGCGACGACGACCAGATCGTGCCCATCCAGGATTCGGCGATGCTCTCGGCGAAGCTGGTGAAAGGGTCCACGCTGAAGGTCTACCCGGGCCTGTCGCACGGCATGTGCTCGACGCACAAGGATCAGATCAACGCCGACCTGCTCGCCTTCATCAAGGGCTGAAAGGGATATCGCATGCGCCTGCTCCCCGGCCTCGCGCACCATCCCGACGGTCTCGTCCGCTGCTGGTGGGCGGGTGACGATCCGCTCTACGTCGCCTATCACGACGACGAGTGGGGCAGGCCCGTGACCGACGATCGGCGGCTGTTCGAGAAGATCTGCCTGGAAGGCTTTCAGGCCGGCCTGAGCTGGCTGACCATCCTGCGCAAGCGGCCGCAGTTCCGTGCCGCGTTCGCCGACTTCGACATCGATCGCGTCGCGCGCTTCGGGGCGCGTGACGTCACGCGGCTGCTGCACGACCCGGGCATCGTCCGCCACCGGGGCAAGATCGAGTCGACGATCAACAACGCCAGGCGGGCCGCGGCGCTGCGCGACGAGTGCGGCTCGCTGGCGGCCTACGTCTGGCGCTGGGAGCCGGACGCGCGCGCACGGCCGGCGCGGGTGACCAAAGAGGCGCTGCTGGAGATGGCGCGCACCCCGGCCTCGATCGCCATGAGCAAGGACCTGAAGCGGCGCGGCTGGACGTTTGTCGGGCCGACGACCATCTACGCCTTCATGCAGGCGATGGGGCTGGTCAACGACCACCTGGAAGGCTGTGCCAGCCGCATGTTCGCTGAGGACGCACGCGCGCTGCTGCGGCGGCCGGTGTCGCCGGCGGCGATCACAGGTGCATCACGCCGGCCAGCAGCAGTCCCAGCTCCAGCACCAGGATCAGCACGACGGTGAGCTCGAGGAACTCGCCGCGTGCCATCGACGTCTGCTCGACGGCGAAGCGGTAGATGTCGGCCAGCGTGCGCAGCTTCTCCTGCACGCTGGCCTTCCACTGGTTGAGGCCGAGGCGCGCGGCCGCCAGTCCGAACAGGCGCGCGGCGTAGACGTCGCCGACGATCTTCAGCGCGTTCTCCGTGCGATCGGTCAGCTCGGTGACGTCGATAAAAAGCGAATTCACCTGCCGCACGGCGCGCGAGTAGCGGCGCGCGAGCAGGTTGTAGAGCCACCCCTCGCGCTGCAGCTGCGGATAGATGCGTTCGAGCTCGGCGTCGAGCAGCTCGTCGTAGTAGCGGAACTCGAGCAGCTGCGAGTTGGCGAACTCGAGGATCTCGATGGCCCCCTGCGCCCCGGATTCCGTGTCGCGGATGAAGGCGCTGTTCCACGTCACGATGACCACGTCGTCGGCGAAATAGGAGATGCGATGGCGCAGCACTTCCTCGCGCTCCTCGGCGCTGAGCGGGCTGCGCTCGCCGCGCAGCAGCTGCGCGACGGTGTCGCCGTGCGAGCGCACCAGCGAGTCGGCTGACGGCGCGCCGTCGATCCGGGTGACCGTGAAGACGAGATAGTCCTCCGTGAGGAACTCCGCACGGGGCTTGGTGATGGCCGCGCCGATGCGATCGACGAGCGCGCGGGCGAGCCGTTCCGCGTTGCGCGGCAGCGCCGCGTTCTCGAGGCAGGCGAGGCCCAGCGTGAACCACTCCTCCCAGCTCCCGGCGACCTGCCGCGCGAGCGCCACCGAGATGACGCCGTACTCGAACACCTTGAAGCGGACCGTGAAGCCGTCCGACTCCGGCATCGCCACCGCCGCGCCGTCGAGCGCAATCGGCGGCTGCCGGTACTGCACGTAGGGCGGGGTCGTCGGCTTCGGCGCGAGCCGCGCCGCCACCCCCGCACCGAGGTCGAGCTGTACGCGCGCGAGGTCGATGGCGTCGGCGACATCGAACAGGAAAAACGCGGTGACATGTCCGGAAATCGCGTCGATCACCCGAGCATGCTAGCGCGCCCCGAGGTTTTACCCATCAGGATCCGACCCGTCACAACCTCGTTACATCCCCCGCCTACCCTCGCGCTATGCAGACTTTTTCGAACATCTCTCGAGTGGTGGCGGTCGCCGCCCTCGTGCTCGCCATCGTGAGACCCGCCCTGGCGCAGGGCGACGCGCGATTTTCCGGGACCGTGCTCGACCAGTCGGGCGCGTTCATTCAGGGTGCGACGGTCACCGTCAAGAATCAGAAGACGGGTGAAGTCCGCAGCGTGATCTCGGGCGCGGAAGGGCGCTACGTGGTGCCCAACCTCAAGCCGTCGGTCTACACGATCAGCGTGGCCTTTGGCAGTTTCCAGCCGCTCGAGTTCACGGACATGTCGCTCGCCGTGGGACAGGAGTTCAGCGTCGATCTCGAGCTGCATGCGGCCGGCGTCAGCGAAACGGTCACGGTCGACGCGCACGCCACGGCCATCGACCTCAGCTCGGCCCGCATCGGCGCCAACGTCAGCGAACGCGAGGTGCAGGCGCTGCCGGTCAATGGCCGGCAGATGTCGCAGCTGCTGCTGCAGGCGCCGGGCTCGCAGAACGCGGGCACGGGCACGTGGCAGGACATCCGCTTCAGCGGGCGCGCCGTCGAGCAGAACGTCATCAAGTACGACGGCATCGAAGGCTCCGCGATCATCGACGCGTCCCCGGGCAACGTTAACGGCGAGAACAACACCCCGTTCAAGCTGCAGGCGAGTCTCGAGAACGTGCAGGAGTTCCGCGTCGAATCGAGCAGCTATCCCGCCGAGTACGGCACCGGCACCGGCGGCCAGGTGAGCGTGGTCACGAAGTCGGGCGGCAACGTGTTCCACGGCGCCCTGTTCGAATACGCGCGCCGCGACAAGTGGGACGCGCGCAACTACTTCGACTCCACCCGCAATGTCGACGGCAGCGTGATCACTGCGCTGCCGAAGTCGAAGTTGAAGCAGAACCAGTTCGGCGGCTCCATCGGCGGGCCGCTCGCCAGGGATCGCGCGTTCTTCTTCGGCAGCTACGAGGGCTATCGCCTCGACGCGGGGTTGAATTTCGTCGAAGCGCTGCCGAGCAGTCAGGCGTGGGCGCGCGCGGCGGCCGCCGTGGCGCCCCTGCGCTCCGGCTTCCTCGCTCCCGGCGCGGTCATCCTGGCGGAGGCCTCAGCGAACGCCGACTTCGACATCGCGCAGCTGCAGACGAGCCAGCGGGTCACCGAGAACGCCTTCAGCGCGCGCCTCGATCTCAAGGCGTCCCAGAACTGGACGACCTACGTGCGCCTCTTCCGCGACAACGCCACGAACGACGAGCCGCAGGGGGTCACCGGTCGCATCTTCCACACGACGGCGAAGCCAACCAACGTTGTCTACAACCTGCAGGGCGTCATCGGCACGAGCCTGACCAACGAGGCCAAGTTCGGCTACAACGCGGCGAAGACGACCGAGCGGGGCGTCGCGCCCGCGGGGTTCGAGAACATCATCCTCAACCTGAGCGGCTCGGTGGCCAACACGGGCATCGCCGGGCAGGGCTCGACGTCGGGACTGGCGATTCCCGGCGGCCTGGTGCGCGTCAACAGCGCCGGCAACGGCCGCTCCGCGCCGTACGACCCCTACTCGCTGACGTTTGCCGACACGCTGAACATGGTGCGCGGCAACCACTTCATGAAGGCCGGCGCCGACATGCGCCTCATTCGCATGGCGACGGACCAGCAGGGCGGCATCACTTACAGCTTCGCGAACCTCGAGGCCTTCCTCGCCAATACGCCCGCCACCATCCAGTACTTCGGCGACCTGAGCGAGTCGAACCCGTTCCATCCCGGCGTCACGGGCACGAAGCACATCGTGCAGAACTATTACGTCGGCTTCGCGCAGGACGAGTGGCACCTGAACCCGAACGTCACCCTCAACTACGGCCTGCGCTACGACTTCTACACGGCGCTGCGCGAGCGCGACAACCGCATCGTCAAGTTCAACATCGACACCGGGCAGATCGATCCCGACACCACGCCGCTCTACGAGTCGCTGAAGACGAACTGGCAGCCGCGGCTCGCGGCGACCTATCACGTCGGCGGACGCACCGTGGTGCGCGGCGGCTTCGGCATCTTCGTCGGCCCCGGGCAGACCGAGGACCAGATTCAGCCGATCGAGGCCGAGCGCATCAGCACGACGCTGTCGGCCGGCGCGCCGGGGGCCACCTACCCGGTGAATCCGGACCTGCTTCGCGCCAACTTCATCAACAACCCGAACAACCGGTCGTATCAGCCGCGCGCCTACGCGAACGACTACTCGATTCCGGAGAAGGTGTACCAGTACACCGCGTCAGTGCAGCGCGACCTGGGCGCCAACCTGACCGCGACGGTCGCTTATGTCGGCAGCCAGGGACGCAACCAGTTCCTGCGCAGCGTCTCGAACCGTACCGTCGGGGTGCTGCAGACGAGCCCCACGGCCTCCGCCACCAACGTCCGCGAATTCGACATCGTGACGTGCTCGGACGGCCGGGTCCTCAACGGCACCGTGACGCCGATCACGAGCACCGTCTGCGGCGCCGGCGCCACCGCTGTCAGCAAGCAGTCGCCGTTCGCCGAGGTGGATTACAAGACCAGCGGCGGCCACAACAGCTACAACTCGCTGCAGACGTCGCTGACGCGCCGCTCCGCCAACGGCGTGACGATGAATGCGCAGTACACGCTCGGCTACAGCAAGGGGAACACGGGCGGCTCGAACGAGGCGGTCACGGCGGGCAACAACGCCAGGGCGATCGCCGAGTTCGACTATGACGACGGCTACAACAACTTCGACGTGCGTCACACGCTCAACCTGAGCGTGCTCTACGACCTGCCGGGCAGCGGTCCGTTCCTGAGCGGCTGGAGCGTGGCGGGCATCGTCAACGCGCGCAGCGGCATCCCGGTGCCGGTGCTCGTGCAGCGCAACGACATTGTCTACGTGGATGCGGCGGGCAACGTGTTCAACAACGCAGCGGCGGATCGCACCGCGGTCGTCAACACGCCGGGCGGCGGCGCCTCGCGCAACACGCGCCGGCCGGATCGCGTGCCGGGCGTGGACTTCTACATCAAGCAGGATGGGCTGCTGTTCCTCAACCCGGCGGCGTTCGCAACGCCGGCGCCGGGGACGTTCGGCAACCTGCAGCGCAACGAGGTGCACGGCCCGTGGATGCGGCAGGCGGATCTGATGATTGCCAAGCACATCGGCCTGCGCAACGGACCGAACGCGGAGCTGCGCGCGGAGATCTTCAACCTGTTCAACATCACCAACTTCGCCAACCCGGTCGGCACGCTGCCGAACGCGCTGCCGAATGCGTCGCTGACCGAAGCGAACAAGGTGCAGCCCGGGCAGCCGTATAGCCCGGGCGCCGCGGGCACGTTCGGGCGGTTGACGAGCACGGTCGGCCGCACCGTCGGCCTCGGCACGCCGCGGCAGGTGCAGCTCGCCGTGCGGTTCACCTTTTAACGGTCGGCCGCCAACTCCCAGGGCGGCCGTCCCTGGGAGCTGGCGGTCATTCGCACGTCAGTCTCCGCAGCATCCGCCGCCGCAACCGCAGCCAGTCATACGCGCCTCCTTTCTATATTCGCCTGAGCGAATATTGACAGCGTGGATCGCGGCCGCTATATTTGTCAAGACGAATATATGAGCGGCAGCAGCGGCGACCAGCTCGTGCAGCTGGAAGGGTTGTTCAAGGCACTCGCCGACGTCACGCGGCTGCGCATCCTAAGGCTGCTGATGGCGGGCGAGGTGTGCGTCTGCGACCTGCACGACACGCTGAAGATTCCGCAGGCGAAGGCGTCCCGCCATCTCGCCTACCTGCGGCGCGCGGGGCTGGTCACCACGCGGCGCGACGGGCTGTGGGTGCACTACCGCCTGTCGAAGTCCGCGGACCCGATCATCGCCACCATCGAAGACGCCACCACGCACGTGCTCGGGCACGTGGACGTGCTGAAGAAGGACGCCGAGCGCTTCGAGAAGCGCACCGGCTGCTGCGTGCCGGCGGCCGGACGCACCCGCCTGGCGTGCTGCGCGCCGGCCGCGAAGGCGCCGCGATGACGGCCATCAGCATCGCGCCCGCGCGGCCGTCGGACGTCGACCTCGTCGAAGCGCTGCTCCAACGCGAACACCTGCCGCTCGCCGGCCTGCGCGACCACACCGAGCACCTGCTGGTGGCGCGCGCCGGCACTCGCCTCGTCGGCTGCGCCGCGCTGGAACTGTACGAGGACGGGGCGCTGCTGCGTTCGGTGGCGGTGGATGCCGAGTATCGCGGGACGGGCGCCGGCAGCGCGCTGACGCGCGCGGCGCTGGACCTCGCCGCCCGTCGCGGCGTCTCCGCGGTCTACCTGCTGACGACGACGGCGGAGCGCTTCTTTCCGCGGTTCGGGTTCGAGGTCGTGGACCGCGCCGACGTCCCGCACGGCGTGCAGCAGTCGGCGGAATTCGCGTACGCCTGCCCGGCGTCGGCGCTGATCATGCGCATGCGGCTGCAGTAACGGCACTCCGTTCGTAAACGGGCGGTCTATGTGGGGGACGGCGTGTCCGGCAGCGTGATGACGAAGCGCGCGCCGCCGTGCGGCTGGTTCTCGGCCGTCGCCTCGCCTCCGTGCAGTTCGACCAGGTGCTTGACGATGGCCAGGCCGAGCCCCGTGCCGCCGGGGCGCGACCGCGACTTGTCCACGCGGTAGAACCGCTCGAACACGCGCGACAGATCCTCGGGCGGAATGCCCGGCCCCGAATCGGACACGGAGATGCGGATGGCGCCGTTGTCGCGCACCGCTTCGAGCTGCACCGTGGCCGCGTCGGGCGAGTAATGCACCGCGTTCTCCACCAGGTTGCGCAGCACGTCGTGCAGCTTCGCCGGGTCCGCACTGAGGCGGCACGCGGCCGGATCGACCCGCGTGCGGATGTGCTGGCGCTTCGAGTCGGCCATCGGCGCGACGTCGCCGATCACGGTGTTGAACAGCTGCTGCATGTCGCACGACGCCAGGTCGAGCGCCTCCTGCCGCGCATCGAGCCGCGCCAGGCGCAGCAGATCGCTCACCAGCCGCTCCATGCGCGCGCTGTGGCGGGCGATGATCTCCAGGAACTTTCGCGTGTCCGCACTGTCCGAGCGGTCGTCGAGCAGCGCCTCGACGTAGCCGCGAATCGCGGTCAGCGGCGTGCGCAGCTCGTGGGAGACGTTGGCGACGAAGTCGCGGCGGATCTGGTCGGCGCGCCGCAGATCAGTGATGTCGTGCAGCACCAGCACCGCGCCGCCGCCGCCGCCGCGCGCCACCGGCGCCGCCCGCGAAACGAACGTGCGGCTCGGGTCGCGCGTCAGCGCGAGCTCGCGGCTGTCCACGTCCTCGCCGCGCAGCGCCGTGCCCAGCTGTGCCGCGATGTCAGGATGCCGGATCGCCTCGACGTACGGCCGCCCGATGGACGACCGATCCATGCGCAGCATCGCCTGCGCCGCGCGGTTCGCCAGCTGCAGGCGGCCGCTTCCGTCCACGACCAGCACCCCTTCGACCATCCCCGCCAGGATCGCGTCGAGCCGCGCCCGGTCGCGCGACAGCTCGTCGAGTTTTCTTCCCAGCTCCTGGACCGAGCCGTCGAGCACGCGCGCCACCTCTCCCAGTTCGTCCGGGCCGAAGTCGTAGGCCGGGCGCGTCAGATCGCCTTTGCTGTATCGCTGCGCGACCTCCGCAATCGCCCGCACCCGCCTGCTCAAGAGCGCGGAGGCGAGCCATGCCAGCGCCAGGGCGAAGGGAATCGCTAGCGCAAAGGCGAGCGCCGCCTGGCCGCCGACGCGGCGCATCTGCTCCGCCACCGTCGTCAACGGCAGCGCCACGCGCACGTAGGCCACCTGCGGGTGGCGTGCGGGCACGGCGGCGTACAGCATCTCGATGCGCACCGTGGTGCTGTACCTGGAGACGACGCCGACGCTCCGGGCTGCCGCCTGCTGCACCTCGGGCCGCTGCAGGTGATTCTCGACGTCGGCGAGCGCCTGGCCATCGAGATCGGAGTCGCCGACGACCCGGCCATCCATGGCGATGAGCGTGATGCGCGTGCCGATGACCGCGGCCAGCCGATCCGCTTCGTCGTCGAGATCCTGGTCGGACGTCAGCGTGGCGTTGCGCGACAGGAGCTCCGCGATGAGCTGTGCCTGGGCGACGAGCCGCATTTCGATCGCCCCGCGTTCGTCCTGTCGCCGCTCGTAGGCGACGATGAGCGTCAGCCAGGCGAGCGCCGCGGCGGTGACGCCGATCGATGCGAGGAAAATCTTCGCCCGGATGCCGAGGGTCACGTCACCTCATTGTCCGCAAGCTTGTAACCGAACTGTTTCACGGTCACCAGCGCATCGACGAGCGCCGGAAGCTTCTCTCGCAGCCGCCGCACGTGGACGTCCACGGTGCGGGTGCCGCCGGTGTAGCGGTAGCCCCAGACGTCGCCAAGCAGCAGATCGCGCGACAGCACGCGCCCGCGATGCTCGAGCAGATACTGCAGCAGCAGGAACTCCTTGGCGGTCAGCTTGACGTCGCGCCCGCCGTCCTCGACGGTGTGGCTCGTCAGGTCCATGACGATGGGGCCGAACGTCAACGTCGCCGCCGGCGGGTCGGCGCGCTTCGAGCGGCGCATCAACGCCCGCACGCGCGCCACCAGCTCGTTGGGGCTGAACGGCTTCGCCAGGTAGTCGTCGGCGCCGATGTCGAGCCCGAGAATGCGGTCGGTTTCGTCGGCCCGCGCCGTGACCATGATGATGGGAATCGCCGCCGTGGACGTGTCCGCCCTGAGCGCGCGGCAGATCTCCAGCCCGCTCAGGCCGGGGAGCATGAGGTCGAGGACGATGAGATCGACCTGGTGGCGGCGGGCGTAGGCGAGCGCCTCGTCGCCGGCGGCGGCAATGTGCGCGTCCCACCCCTGCTTGTGCACGTAGTGGGCGATCAGCGCGGCGATGTCGCGGTCATCCTCCGCAACGAGGATCTTCACGCTTCTATCTTATGCGTGCTGCCGCGGTGCTTCGGGCGGGGACTAACGAAAGCCGAACAGCGCCAGCGCCCGGTAGGTGAGCGCGGCGATGATCGCCGACGCGGGAATGGTGAGGATCCAGGCCCACAGGATCTGCTGCGCCACGCCCCACCGCACCGCCGACAGCCGCTTCACGGCGCCGACGCCGATGATGGCGCCCGTGATGGTGTGCGTCGTGCTCACGGGAATACCGAAGCTGCTGGCGCCGAAGAGCGTTACCGCGCCGGCCGTCTCCGCGGCGAAGCCGCCGAACGGCTGCAGCTTGGTGATCTTCGATCCCATCGTGTGCACGATGCGCCAGCCGCCGGTCAGCGTGCCGAGGGCGATGGCGGCGTGCGCCGACAGGATCACCCAGAGCGGGATCGCGAACTCGCTCAGGTAGCCGGCCGAGAACAGCAGCCCGGCGATGATGCCCATCGTCTTCTGCGCGTCGTTGGTACCGTGGCCGAGGCTGTAGGCCGCCGCCGACAGCAGCTGCAGGCGGCGAAACCACTTGTCCACGCGTGCCGGCCTGAAGCCCTTGAACATCCACAGCGTGATCACCGAGATGATCAGCGCCAGCCCCATGCCGATGACCGGCGACATGACGATGAAGACGAGCGTCTTCGTCCACCCGGACGGAATGAGCGAGCCCCATCCGGCCTTGGCGATGGCGGCGCCCGCGTAGCCGCCGACCAGCGCGTGCGACGAGCTCGTCGGCAGCCCGATGTACCAGGTGATCAGGTCCCAGACGATGGCGCCGAGCAGGCCGCCGAAGATCACGGAGGAGGTGACGATGTTGATGTCGATCATCCCCTTGCCGATGGTGCTCGCCACGGCGGTGCCGAAGGTGAACGCGGCGAGGAAGTTGAAGACCGCCGCCCAGATGACGGCCTGGCCCGGCGTCAGCACGCGCGTCGAGACGACGGTGGCAATCGAGTTGGCCGCGTCGTGGAAGCCGTTGATGTAGTCGAAGGTCAGCGCGACGCCAATCAGCGCGATGACGGAGACGAGGGTCGCGTCCATGGCCTAGGCGTGCTTGACGACGACGCCTTCGAGCAGGTTGGCGACGTCTTCGCACCGGTCGGTGGCCGCCTCGAGGAAGTCGAAGATCTCCTTCCACTTGATGACGGCAATCGGGTCCTTCTCCTGATCGAAGAGCTCGACGATGGCGTCCTGGTGCACGCGGTCGGCCTCGTGTTCGAGCTCCTTGACGCGGGCGGCGATCTCGAGCACGCCGGCGCGCCGCTCGAGCACGGCGAGCGCGTCGGCGACGCCGTCCACGGACGCACACACGATCTCGACCAGCTGCTTGGCGCCGTTTCTCACCTTCGTGATCCTGTACAGCCGGATGACTGCGGCGGCGGCGTCGATGGCGTCCATGACGTCATCGAGCGAGCCGGCAAGCGCGTGGATGTCCTCGCGGTCGAGCGGCGTGACGAACGTGCGGTTCAGGCGATCGATGATGCTGCGCGTGACGTTATCGCAGGTGTGCTCGATCTCCTTGATCGCCTCGACCTTCTGCATGTCGGGCGGGTCGGTGGCGATCATCTGCCGCAGGACGCGGGAGCCCGATCGCACCTCCTCGGCCAGGCTGATGAATTCCTTGAAGAAGTGTTTGTCTCGGGGAACCAGACTGAAAAGGGTCATCGCACCTCGGCTAAGCGGGCAATCGTAGCATGCGGAGGACAGGCGTCAGGCGACATTGCGTGACGTCATCGGTGGAAAGCGCCGTGATTATTGGGGTTATATGGCTGTGCTCGGTTGGCATCCTGCTTGGACCATGGGCGGACGAGAGTTCCCCGGAAGGAGGGTTAGAGACGTGAAACCGATGGCAGCAGCACTGACCGGCGCTCTGGTGACGGGCGTGGGGATGTACGCAATCGGCACCCAGGCGCAGGACCGCCTCGCCATGGGTCCCGGCCTGGCAGGCAATCCGGCGATCAGCTACTTCGCGAGCACGCCGCAGCCGCTGGCGCAGCCGGTTGCCTACACGACGGCGGCACAGCCGGTCTACTACACGACGGCGCCACAGCCTGTCTATTACACGACGGCGCCGCAGCCCGTCGTGCGCACGGTGGCAGCGCCGCGGCAGACCGTCTCCCGTACCACTGAACCGCGCATCGTCTCGCGCACCGTGGATACGCGACCCGAGCGTTCCAAGACGAAGACCGCCCTCGTGATCGGCGGCTCGGCGGCCTCGGGCGCGGGGCTCGGCGGACTCCTCGGTGGCAAGAAAGGTGCACTCGTCGGTGCAGCTCTCGGCGGCGGCGCAGCTTCGATATACGAAGCCACTCGCCGCTAACCGGAGGGACCGGGAGCCACACACTCCCGGTCCTTTTTCAATTTCGCAGTGTGACGTTTCGACCTCGCCCTTCGAAAGTTCAGAAGGAGGGCGTGAACTTCAGGAAGACGCGCAGGCCGCCATCGCCGTGCGCGACGTCGAATCGCACGTAGGTCTTGTCGTCGGTCCCGCCGCGCACGCCAACCCCATACGCCGTCATCACGTGGTGCGGATTGATGTCCTGCCAGTCGCGCGCGACCTTGCCGAAATCGACGAAGCCGGCGACGTGCGCCATCTTGTGGACCTTGTGCCGCAGCTCCGCGTTGAAGACGCCGGCGTTCTCGTCGCGGAATCGGAACTCGCGGAACGACCGGACGCTGTCGCCGCCGCCGACGTACGGCAGCAGGTAGAACGGGACGCGGTCGCCGGGGGCGTTGTTCGCGTAGCTGAGCGCCAGGCGGACCGCCACGACGTCGTTGGCGGCGACCGACAGGAAGTGCGCCGCGACGATATCGAAGCGGCGGAAGTTGAATTCCTCGAAGGTGCGATCGTTCCACAGCGCGTAGGAGGCGCCGTAGAAGCCGCCGCGGCGCGGGAAGCCGCGCGCGTCGCGCGAGTCCACCTCCGCGAACACGCTGTCGTGCACGTAGTGCGGCTGGCGGGCGAGACCGGGCGCGGTGGCGTCGGTGAAGATCGTTTCGATCGTCGGCAGGCTGGCGTCGCGGCCATGGCGCACCGACGGCACGTAGTAGCCGATGTCGGTGCCGACGCGCAGCCAGGGCAGCGGATGCACCGCCGCGCGCGTCGTCACGTCGGTGCTCCTGATGCCGAAGTCCACGCGCGTGTCGTCGGTCGTGTCGATGCCGAGGCCGTAGAAGTCGTCCTGCGTGTTGTTGCGGAAGGTCAGCTTGGTGGAGAGGTCCACATACCGCGTATCCAGCCAGCCGACGGTCGCGTCCACGCCGCGATAGGCTTTGGTGGAAACGGCGCCCGAGACATCGACAAAGGCCCAGCCGAGATGACGGCGATATCCGGCGCCGCCCGCCAGCCCGCTGCCCGGCGAGAGACCACCGATGCGCGGGTAGACGCCATCGCCTTTCATCTTCTGGATGATCGGATTCTTCTCGATGAAGTTGCGGACCTTCTCGACGATCGGCGGCTGATCGGTTGCCTGTGCCGGGGCGCTCCCGGGATCGGCCTTGGATTCGGCCGCCGGTCGCCCGGCCGAGGTCTGGTCCGAGGGGGCGGACGTCTCCTGGGCCCTCGCTGCCGGCGAAAACAGCAGGAGGATGGCGCTAACGGCGAACGCAGAGGGGATCTGCTTCAACATTCACGGTCGTCGAGAGTTACAACTCTCGGACGTCGTGATTGTTCAGCAGGAACCATGCCGCGACGAGGCTCAGCAGCACCCCGTTGACGATCAGCACGGTGGGCGCGGACGTCATCGTCGCCAGCCAGCCGGAGACGAGGCTGCCGAGCGGCATGCCGCCACGGAACGCCAGCATGTAAATGCTCATCACCCGCCCGCGCATTTCGTTGGGCGCAATCAACTGCACCAGCGACGTGACGGTGGAGAAGACGATCATCAGCGCGAAGCCGGTCAGGAACAGCAGCGCCTCGCTGAGCGGCAGCCAGCGCGACATCGCGAACCCGATGATCAGCGCGCCGTAGACGATCTGCATCACCAGCGCGGTGAGCCCCATCCGCTTGAACTTCCCCAGCCAGGCGACGGTGAGCGCGCCGACGATCGAGCCGGCGCCGGAGAACGCCATCAGGTGGCTGTAGGTGCTCGCGCCCTGCTGGAACACCTGCTGCGCGAACAGCGGCAGGAAGGTCAGCACGGCGAAGCCGAGGAACGTGGTGGCTGCCGCCAGCGCCGTCAGGCCGACGAGCGTGCCGTGGTGCCACACGTAGGAGAGGCCGTTCTTGAGCTCGTCGCGCATGCCGCCCGAGGTCGCCGGCGGGATGTGCTTCACGTGCAGCGCCATCAGCGTGTTGATGACGACGACGAAGGAGAGCGAATTGAGGAGGAAGCAGGCGTTCATCGCCTGCGGCTCGTCGTAGCCCCAGGTCATGAACACCGACAGCGTCGCCGCGAACAGCAGCGGGCCGAGCACGCGCGCGACGTTGAACTGGATGGAGTTGAGCGCCACCGCGTTCGGCAGATCCTTCTTGTCGACGAGCGAGGGAATGAGCGACTGGTAGGCCGGGCCGCCGAACGACTGCGCGACGCCGGTGACGAACGACAGCGTCAGGATGTGCCAGATCTGGACGGCGTGGAAGTACATCAGCGCGGCGAGCGTCGCGGAGGTCGCCATCTGCAGGTACTGCGACGCGATCAGGGTGCGCCGGCGATCGCGCCGATCGGCGAGCACGCCGCCGGCGAGCGAGAACAGGATGATCGGCAGCTGCTGCAGGAAGGCGTCGAGCCCGAGGAAGAAGGCGGAGTGCGTCAGTGACAGCACCAGCCAGTTTTGCGCGACGATCTGCATCCACGTGCCGATGCTCGAGGTGCAGGCGCCGAACCACTGGACGCGGAAGTCGCGGTAGGTGAACGCCGCGAACATGCGCGTCATCGTCCGCGTGCCCAGCGAACGGGGCGGGACGTCGGGAGTCGGCGGTGGCGTGGCCGGTACCGGATCTTCCCGTGCGCCTGGGTCTGACGTCGGATGCTTGGCGGCCGCGGTGGTCACGAGGTGACGTTCATATTACCGGTCCTGCCCCGGGCGCCGCGGGACTTGACGGCTGAAACAGACCTTCGCTATATTTTCGCATCGAGGCGAACATATGGCGAATCTGGCGCGTGCTGGTCTGGAAACGGCGCTCCGCGCCCGCAAGCTCGAACGCACGCTGACCACGGCGCTGCCGCTCGAGCGGCATGACGACGCGGCGCACGCTACCGGGATCGCCGCGCTCGACGCCTGCCTGCGCGGCGGGCTGCCGCGCGGGCAGCTGTCGGAAATCGCCGGCGCCGCCTCGTCCGGGCGCACGACCGTGGCGCTGCAGGCGATGGCGGCATCGACGCGCCGCGGCGAAATTGCCGCCTGGGTCGATCCCTTTGATCGCCTCGACGTCGCGTCGGCGGCCGCGGCGGGCCTCGATCTCGAGCGGCTGCTCTGGGTCCGCGGCTCGTGTGGTCCGTCAGCGGGACCAGACGCCATCGCCCGCGGATTGAAAGCGCTCAACCTCGTGCTGCAGGCGGGCGGGTTCGCGTGCGTGCTGCTCGATCTCGCGGACGCGCCGCCCGTCGCGCTCAAGCGGATCCCGTTCACCACCTGGCTGCGCGTGCAGCGCGTCCTCGAAGGGCGCGACACCGCGTGCCTGCTGCTGGCGCCGCAGCCGCTCGCCCGCAGCGCCGGCGGGCTGACGCTGGTGCTCACCGGCCGCACGCGGGGAAAG
>JADMIO011432836.1_pt1 | contig 16142 bp, 22 predicted proteins | sample 8958161 | NCBI WGS metagenome assembly JADMIO01 (sample SAMN16585339, study PRJNA669376) | soil metagenome | isolation source: Crop rotation soil | place: USA: Cullars Rotation, Alabama | collected 2011
GCTATCCGGACGAGGAACCGCGCGGGATCGCGGTGATCGCGCTCGGCAAGCATGGCAGCCGGGAGCTGAATTACTCCTCCGATATCGACCCGATCCTGATCTTCGATCCCGAGACGATGCCGTGCGGGCCACGCGAGGAGCCGCAGGAGGCAGCGCTGCGCGTGGCGCGGCGGATGGTGGCGTTGCTCTCCGAGCGGACAGCGGACGGCTATGTCTTTCGGGTCGATCTGCGGCTGCGGCCCTCGCCCGAAGTGTCGCCGATCATCCTGCCGGTCGATGCGGCCATCTCCTATTATGAGAGCGCGGCGGTCGGCTGGGAGCAGGCGGCGTTCGTGCGGGCGCGGGCGGCGGCGGGGGATATGACGCTCGGCAAATCTTTCCTGTCGGCGATCCGGCCGTTCGTGTGGCGGCGCAGCCTCGACTTTGGCGCGATCCGGGCGATCAGCGATGTCTCGCGGCGCATCCGGGCGCATTATGCCAGCGGGCAGCGCTTCGGGCCGGGCTATGATCTCAAGCGCGGGCGGGGCGGCATCCGCGAGGTCGAGTTTTTCGCGCAGGCGCATCAGCTGATTCATGGCGGGCGCAATCCGGACCTGCGCGCGCCGGCGACGCGCGATGCGTTGCGCGTGCTCGGCCAGGAAGGGGTGATCGCGCCGGACGTCGTCGCGCGGCTGGATGCGGCCTATGTGATGTTCCGCACGATCGAGCATCGGCTGCAGATGGTCGACGATCGCCAGACGCACAGCCTGCCGGGCGATCCGGCGGCGATGGACAATGTCGCGCGGCTGGAAGGGCTGGCCGATGGCGCGGCGCTGCTCGCTGCGCTGACACCCCATGTCGAGGCGACAGGGCTGACCTTCGATGAGCTGGTTGGCGAGGATGAGGGGGCGGACTTCCACCTGCCGGACGACGAGCGGGCGCTGGCGGCGCGGCTGGGCGATATCGGCATCGAGGAGACCGAGCCTTTCGTGCAGCGCATCGCGCATTGGCGCGACGGCAGCCTGCGGGCGCTGCGCAGCGCGCCGGCGCGCGAGGCGCTGGAGGAATTGCTGCCCGGGCTGATGCGCGAGATTGCGAAAGCGCCCGCGCCGCTCAATGCGCTCAACAAGCTGGATCAGGTGATTGCGGGGCTGCCGAGCGCGGTCAACTTCCTGCGGCTGCTCGTGGCGCGGCCGGGGCTGGCCGAGACGCTCGTCGCGATCCTCGCTCATGCGCCGGTGCTGGCCGATGCGCTGGGGCGGCGGCCGGCGCTGTTCGACGGGCTGATCGACCAGAGCGCGCTCGACCTGCCGCCCGATGTGCCGGCTTTGGTCGCCGACATGAAACGGCGCGACACGAGCGAGGATTTTCAGGGGCATCTCGACAATGTCCGCCATATCGTCGGCGAACGGCGCTTTGCGCTGGGCGTGCAAATCCTGTCGCGCGAGGTCGATCCGCTGGCGGTCGGCCAGGGCTATGCGCGGGTGGCCGAGGCGGCGGTCGAGGTGCTGGCGCAGGCGGCGATCGCAGAATTCGAGGAAGCGCATGGCAAGGTGCCCGGGAGCGAGCTGGCAATCCTTGCGCTCGGTCGGTTCGGCGGTGGGCTGCTGACCCATGCCTCCGATCTCGATCTCATCTTCCTCTTCACCGGCGACTTCCAGACGGAGTCGGACGGACGGCGGCCGCTGGGGGCAACGCTCTATTTCAACCGGCTGGCGCAGCGGGCCATCAATGCGCTGACCGTGCCGACGGCGGCGGGCGCGCTCTACGAGGTGGACACGCGGCTGCGACCCTCCGGCAATCAGGGGCCGATCTCGGTCAGCTTCGAGAGCTTCGAGAAATATCAGTGCGAGGCGGCCTGGACTTGGGAGCATCTGGCGCTGTGCCGGGCGCGGCCGGTGTTCGGATCGGCGGCGGCGCGGGCGCAGCTGGAGGGGATCATCGCGCAGACGCTGATGGTGGCGCGCGATCCGGCCGCGCTGCTGCGCGAGGCGGTCAAGATGCGCGGCGACATCGCGACACACAAGCCGCCGGCGGGGCCGCTCGACGTCAAGCTGATGCCGGGCGGGCTCATCGATCTCGAATTCCTCATCCATGTGACGCAGCTCACGCATAGGACGGGTTTCTCGCCGAGCCTGAGCGTGGCGCTGAAAGCGCTGGCGGAGGCCGGGCTGCTGGCAAGCGAGCTGTGCGCGGCGGCGGACCTGCTCACGCGCTATCTGGTCGTCTCGCGGCTGGTGACGCCACAATCGACCGAGCCGGCTGAGGAAAGCCGCTGGCTGGTCGCGAAGGCCTGTGGCGCCGCGGACTGGGCCGAGCTGCTTGCCCGAATCGAGGCGGCGCGGCAGATCATCGGGGAGAATTGGCGGGCGCTGGCCGCACGCGCCGGCTAAGCAATATTATCCGTTGAAGGAGATGCAGGATGCTGGCCGAAGGTGACAAGCTGCCCGATGTGACGCTGACCGGCACCGATGGCGCGCCGATCAAGCTGACCGATTATCGCGGCAAGCCGGTGGTGGTCTATTTCTATCCCAAGGCGGACACGCCGGGCTGCACGACCGAGGCGATCGATTTCTCCGGGTTGATCGATGATTTCGGCAAGCTGGGCGTGCCGGTCATCGCCGTCTCCAAGGACCCGGTGAAGAAGCTCAATCGCTTCGCCGAGAAGCATGGGCTCACCGTCACGCTCGCCTCCGATGCGGATGACAGCGTGTGCGAGGCATTCGGCACATGGGGCGAGAAGAGCCTTTATGGCCGAAAATATATGGGGATCGAGCGGGCGACCTTTCTGGCCGACAAGGATGGCAAGATCGTGCGTGTCTGGCCCAAGGTGAAGGTGAAGGGCCATGCCGCCGAGGTGCTGGAGGCGGTGAAGGCGCTCGCATGAAACGGCGTGTCCTCGGGCGGACCGGGCTGGCGGTCTCCGAGCTGGTGTTCGGCGGCGGCTGGGTCGGCGGCATCCTGATCAATGCCGATGACGCGACGCGCCGCGCGGCGATCGACCGGGCGCTGAAGGCCGGGATCAACTGGATCGACACGGCGCCCAGCTATGGGCAGGGCAAGTCCGAGGAGGCGCTGGGCTGGCTGCTGCGCGAGGTGGAGACGCAGCCTTATCTCTCGACCAAGATCGGTCTGGATCTCTCGACGCTGGACGATCTGGCCGGGCAGGCGGAGCGGAGCATCGAGGCGAGCCTCAAGCGGTTGGGGCGCGACAATGTCGATATGATCTTCCTCCATAATGGACTGGCGCGCGAAACGGGCGGGCGCAGCCTGTCGGTCGCGGACCTGCTGCGGACAGGTGGCGCGGCCGAAGCGCTGGAGCGGCTGCGCGATCAGGGGCTGACGCGGTTCATCGGCATGACGGCATCGGGCGATGGCGAGTCTTGCCGCGAGGCGATCGCGAGCGGGCGGTTCGATGCGGCGCAGGTCTATTACAACATGCTCAATCCGAGCGCGGCGCGGGACGCGATGCCGGCGGCATGGACGGGGCAGGATTTCAGCGGGCTGATGGCCGCGTGCGAAGCGCAGGGAACGGGGATCGTGGTGATCCGGGCGCTGGCCGCGGGCGTGCTGGCGACCGATGCGCGTCATGGGCGCGAGGTGGTGATGACGACGGACAGCGATGTCGCGACAGAGGAAATGCGGGCGCGGGCGGCGATGGACGCGCTTGGCCTCGATGCGGCGGGCCTGACGCGCTACGGTACGCGGAGCCAGACGGCGATCCGCTTCGTGCTGGCCAATCCGGACATTGCCTGCGCCGAGGTGGGGCTGGCGGAGCTGGACCATCTGGAGCAGGCGATCGCGGCGGCGGAAGCAGGGCCTTTGCCCGGCGAGGCGCTGGAGGCGCTGGAGCGGGTTTATGCAGCGGGGTTCGAATAACCTTCCCTCGCCCCTTCAGCGGAGAGGATATGGAGCCTTGTCGCTTTAGCGACTAGGCGCAGTTGGAGAGGGGGCTGCGACGGTGCGCCAACCCTTCTCCAAGCTTCGCTAACCGGCTGGCGCCGGCAAGCTGCGCTATCCTCTCCCCTGAAGGGGCGAGGAGAAGGGTGGTCTTCCCCGTTCGCCCGGTTCCCGCTAAGCGCGCTCCCAATGACCGGCGTCCTCATCATCCTCACCGCCTTCGTCACCGCTTTCCTGTCGGGCATTCTCGGCATGGCGGGCGGGCTGGTGCTGATGGGAGCGCTGGCGCTGTTGCTGCCGGTGCAGGCGGCGTTCGTGACGCATGGCTTTCTGCAGCTGGTCGCCAATGGCTGGCGCGCGATCGTGCATCGGCGCTTCATTTCATGGCCGATCATCCGCAACTATGCGCTCGGCGCGGCGGCGGCGGCTGGGGTGGTGGTGCTGACCGGCTATGAGCCGTCGCGACCATGGGTCTTCCTGCTGATGGGGCTGATGCCGATCTTCGTCTGGCTGCCGCGATCCTGGGTCTCTCTGGATGCGGCGAAGATGCCGCATGCGCTGGCGGGCGGCTTCGTGAGCACGGGGCTCAATCTCACCGCGGGCGTCGCCGGGCCCGTGCTCGATCTCTTCTTCGTGCGGACCGAACTGACGCGTCACCAGATCGTCGCGACCAAGGCGGCGACACAGGTGTTCAGTCATTTGGCCAAGATCATCGTGTTCGGCGCGCCGATGCTGGCGACGGGCGAGGAAGGCATGCCGCCGCTCTGGGTGTTCGCGCTTGCAATACCGCTCTCCATGGCCGGGACGATGTGCGGCGGCTGGGTGCTGGATCGCATCAGCGACGTCAATTTCAAGCGCTGGACCGCCTGGGTCGTAACGGCGATCGGCGCGGGCTATCTGGCGAAGGCGGCGATGGCATGGTGACGCAGCCCGACCAATCTCTCGGGCAAGCCTGTGTCGATGTGCTGCGCTGCAGCGATCCTCGTGCGAAGGTGATGGCGGCGCGCAAGGTGGCGCGGGACTGGCGGCTGGGGAGGCTGGCGCATCGCTTCGATGCGGCCGTGCCGGAACGACCGGGGCGGCCGGACAAGCCCGAGCTGTTGCCGCCCAATCGCATGCCCAAGCGGGGCAAGGGCGGATCGGAACGCTCCCGGATCGCGATGATCCATGCCCTCGCCCATATCGAGTTCGTGGCGATCGACCTGGCGTTCGATCTGGTCGCGCGCTTCGGCGCGGAATTTCCGGCGGCGTTTGCCGATGAGTGGCTGCGCGTCGGCGCGGACGAGGCGATGCATTTCGCGCTGCTCGCGCGGCGGCTGGCGGAGCTGGGCAGCTTCTATGGCGAGCTGCCCGCGCATGACGGCCTCTGGGAAGCGGCGATCGAGACGGCGCATGACGCCGGCGCCCGCCTCGCCATCGTGCCGATGGTGCTGGAGGCCCGCGCGCTCGACATCACGCCGGAAACCATCGCCCGCTTCGAACGTTTCAACGACGACCGAACCGCAAAAATGTTGCGGCGAATCGTTGACGACGAGATTCGTCATGTCGCTGCAGGGACGAAATGGTTTTTGTGGTCGATGAATCGAGCGGGTGAAAACCCGCAGAAAAGCTACCAAAAGCTTGTGCGGCGGCATTTTCGCGGTGCCGTTAAGCCGCCGTTCAACGACTCGGCGCGGAGTCAGGCCGGTTTAACGCGCGATTTCTACGGACCTCTTGCGGGTTAACTCTTTCTTCGGTCGAACATCCCCAACCGGTGCGTCATGCACTGGAAAAAACAAATCTTCGAGAGCTCACTCCCACGGGCTCATGATGATGGGGTCCGCATGATTCAATCAATGGCTGCTGCCGTGTCCAACGGCGTCCTTCGGGGTGCAGCAAAAATTTTGGCGCTGGTGACTGTCATGGTCCTTTCGCCTGCCGCGATGGCCGCAGAACCGGCCAGCGACGCACAATTCTCCTCGCTTTTCGCCGCTTGGGTCCAGATGGAAGCCCCGACCGAGCAGAGCCTGGGCAAGACCAAGGCCTCCATTCCTTCGCGCGAGCCGGTCGACAATGTCACGCTGACCTCCAGCTTCGGCACGCGCAGCGATCCGTTCAACGGCCATCGCCGCATGCATCAGGGCATCGATATTCCGGGCCCGCTCGGCACCCCGGTCTATGCGACCGCCGATGGCGTCGTGCAGCGCTCGGGCTGGGCCAATGGCTATGGCAATCTCGTCGAGATCAACCATGGCAATGGCCTCGAGACCCGCTACGGCCACCTCTCCAAGCTGATCGCGCAGCCCAATGAGCGCGTTCGTCGCGGCCAGCTGATCGGCCTGATGGGCTCGACCGGCCGCTCGACGGGCAGCCACCTTCACTATGAAGTGCGCATCGCCGGCGGCGCCGTGAACCCGATCCCGTACATCGAGGGCACGAACTACGAGCTCGCGCTGGCCCAGGCCAAGGCGCATGACGAGCAGCAGATCGCCATGGGTGGTCCGGAAGCCCGCAAGGCGACGGACAACAAGGACAAGTAAGCTTCTCCCACAGTAAGAAAAAGCGCCCGGCCTCCCACCCGGGCGCTTTTTCTTTGTGTGTCGGGAGCGAACGAGCTGCCCGCGCAGATGGCGCGCTGCGCTGCGTGCGCGTCAGGCCTGCCAGCCGGCTTCGCGCAGCATACCCTCAACGAAATCAGTCTTGGCGACGGCATAGCCGTCCCGATCCGTGCCGAAGCGGGCGGCCAGCGCCTGCTTGAGATCGCCATAGGCCTGCGCACGATCGGGATGGCGGCGCAGATGGTCGCGGAAGGTGAGATGGCGCGTCAGCTCGCGGTTGCCCGTCACGCACACATAGCAATGATGCTCGGGCAGACCGTCCGGCGCCCGGAAGGCATGGCGGCCCGGGACGCCATATTCGCCGCGATAGACATAACCCATCCTGCCGAGCGACCAGATCGCATCCGCCAGATCGGCGGTGCTGGCGATCACGATATCGATGTCGATGATCGGCTTGGCGGGCAGGCCGGGGACGGAGGTGCTGCCGACATGTTCGATGGCCAGCGCCGTTGCGCCGAGCGCCGCCGCCATGCGATCGCGGATCAGCCCGAAATGGCGCGGCCAGTCCGGATCATAGGGCATGATGATGACGGGGCGGGGCATGACGGGAACCTGTGCGTGCGTTGGGGCGGTCGACCTAGCGCCGCGCGCACCGTCCCGCAATGGCGCGGCGGCGCACACCGCCTTGCCCCGGCCGCTCGCGCACCCTATCTTGGCGCCATGGACATCGCCCTTTCTCCTTCGGCGGCGGCACGCGTCGCCTGGATCGCCCAGCGGCAGAGCAAGCCGGCCATCCTGCGCCTCGCGGTGGAAGGCGGCGGCTGCTCGGGCTTCCAGTATCGCTTCGGCCTCGCCGATGCGGAGGAAGCGGACGATCTCGTCGTCGAGACCGACGGCGTGCGCCTTGTGGTCGATTCGATGAGCCTCGATCTGGTGCGGGGCGGCACGGTGGACTTCGTCGACAATCTCGGCGGGCAATCCTTCAAGGTTGAAAATCCCAATGCGACCGCAGGCTGCGGTTGCGGGACCAGCTTCTCGGTCTAAGCGGCGGCTTTTCCCATTTACGTCACCCTGAACTTGTTTCAGGGTCCACTCTGCCTTTCCGATTGTCGGCTGTCGGGCGAGATGGATGCTGAAACAAGTTCAGCATGACGGGGATTTGAATGCGCATCGCCACTTACAACATCAACGGGATACGCGCCCGGCTGCCGCGCCTTGTCGAGTGGCTGACCGAGACGCAGCCGGACGTCGCCTGCCTCCAGGAAATCAAGACGCAGGATGACGGCTTTCCTATCAAGGATATCGAAGAGGCCGGCTATGGCGCGATCTGGCATGGCCAGAAGGGGTTCAACGGCGTCGCCATTCTCGCCCGGGGCGCGACGCCCACCGAAGTGACGCGCGGGCTGGAAGGCGAGCCGGAGGACGAGCATAGCCGCTATATCGAGGCCGATGTGAATGGCGTGCGCGTCGCCTCCATCTATCTGCCCAACGGCAATCCGGTGCCCGGCCCCAAATTCGACTACAAGATACGCTGGATGGCGCGGCTGCGCGCGCGCGCGGCGCAGATCTGGGCCGAGGAAGTGCCCGCCGTGCTGGCCGGCGACTATAATGTCATCCCGTTCGACCGCGACGTGTGGAAGCCCGAGGCGATGGCGAGCGACGCGCTGATGCAGCCGGAGAGCCGCGCTGCCTACAAGGCGCTGATGGCCGATGGCTGGACCGATGCGCTGGCGAGCCGTCACCCCCATGGCGGCGTATGGACCTATTGGGATTATCAGGCGGGCGCCTGGCAGCGCGACGCGGGCTTCCGCATCGATCATCTGCTGCTCTCCCCGGCCGCTGCCGACCGGCTGGTCGATGCGCAGGTCGACAAGGCGCATCGCGGCCGGGAGAAGGCCAGCGACCATGCGCCGACATGGGTGCGGCTGAAGGATTGACGGCTGTCTTCAATTTCTGTAAAAACAGAAATGAAGGAAACGAATCGTCATGGGCATCGAGCAATATCCCGAAGCGATGGATTTCATCCTCCACTGGGGTGAGATGGGCACGCACTGGGGCGCGAACCGCTCCGTCGCGCAGGTCCATGCCCTGCTCTATCTGAGCGATGCACCGCTCGATGCCGAAGCGATCTGTGGCGCTCTCGCGCTGGCCCGCTCCAATGTCTCCACCGCGCTCAAGGAATTGCAGGGCTATGGCATCGTGCGGCGGACCCATATTCCCGGCGACCGGCGCGACTATTTCGTCGCCGAGACCGATCTGTGGGACCTGTTCATGGCGATCACCGCGGAGCGCAAGCGGCGCGAGATCGACCCGACGATCGAGAAGCTCGCCCAGCTCAAAGCGTGCATGGCGGAGAATCCGGCGCTGCCGGCCCATGTCCGCGAGCGGATCGGGCGGATGCACGAGTTTATCGAGCGGCTGACGCGTTGGTATGAGCAAGTGCGCGGCATCAATCGATCGACGCTGATCACCCTGATGAATCTGGGCGCGCGGATCGCCCGGCTGGTTCCCGGCAGCAACAGCAAGAGTTGAGAGGGCGGACATCCGCCACCCCGAGCAGACGCATATCGAATGATTTCAGTTTTTACAGAATTTAAGGAAAGAGAAAGGAGCGTGTCATGACTGTCATTGCCTATTGCCTCTATCTCCTGATCGCCCTCGGTCTGACGATCTGGGTGGCGCGGACCCTGTCCACCAATGGCAAGGTCTATCTCGTCCGGTCCTTCGATCAGGACGAGGAGCTGGCGACGAGCGTCAATCACCTGCTGGTGGTCGGCTTCTATCTCGTCAATTTCGGCTTCATCGCGCTGGCGCTCAGCACCGCCGGAGAAGTCTTCTCCGTGCCGGAGTTGATGCGCTTTCTCGGCTGGTATGTCGGCATCGCCGTGCTCGTGCTGGGCGGCATGCATTTCTTCAACATGAGCGCGATCACGCGCAACGGGCGCAAGGTCGCCAAATGGATGCATGACCATGCGCCGCCGCCCGAACGGGGGAGCGCGCGCGTTGTGAGCTGACAGGGAATGGGGCGGGTGCATGCATCCGCCCCTTCCTCATGGGCGCCGTCCCGCTTCGCGCGGGGCGGCGTTCTTCATTGGCGCTCTTTGCTCTCGTCAGGTTGCCAAAGCAGCGTGACAGCGATCTCGCTGAGCGCAACTTGCCGGAAGCCGAGGCGGTCATAGAGGCGGCGGGCCGGGTTGCCGTTCAGGACGGTGAGACGGAGGGGCACGCCTTCTCCGGCCGCCCTCTGCTGAAGCGCGCGGATCAGCGCCGCGCCGATGCCACGACCCTGCACGTCGGGCTCCAGCTGGATCTGCGCCAATGCCCAGCCATCGCCTTCGCGATAGGCTTTGAACAGGCCGATGCGTCGATCGCCATCGCAGATGATCTGCGCATCCTCGAAATGCTCGCGCACATTGTCGCGCAGCGTGGCGTCGTCATTCGGCAGGCCCAGTGGTGCGCGATAGGGCACGATGGTGCGGCGGCGCAGATCGACCAGCCAGTCCTCGTCATCCGGACAGGCCGGGCGCAAGCTGATCTCAGCGTGCATATTGCTGCGCCAGTGCTGCAGCGACCCGGCCGATCAGCGCGATGGGGAGCGGGTCTTTCAGCGGAAAGATGAGGTTGTTCTTCGGGCCGCGCCAGGGCGCCAGCTCGGCCAGAAACACGGGATCGTGGACGGGCGGATAGACGCCGATATGCTTCTTGAAGGCTGCGAAATAGAAGAAGACGCGGCCCTTTTTTTCGCCGGTGCGATAGGCCGGCATCTGGTAGCTGATGCAGCGTTGGGCGCCCGGGACGACGCGCTCGACTTCGGTCTGGATCGCTTCCAGCAGCGGGCGGACCTCTGGCGCAACGGTTGCGAAATAATCGTCATGGGTGGTGAAGCTCATAAAGTGGCCTCCCCGCCTTCCGGCCCCCAGAAGATGACCCAGGCGGCGAAATCCGCGCTCATCTCCTCGAAGCGATGCTCGATGCCGGCCTCCACGAAGAGCGTGTCGCCCGCGCCGAAAGCGCGGCGCTCGCCGGCCTTGAGGAACGTGCCGGTGCCCGAGACGATGATGTAAAGCTCATCCTGCTTGTGCGGTGTCTGAATGTCCTCGCCGCGCGGGGCATAGAGGCCGAGGCGCATCGTGCCGTGGCGGAGCAGATCGGCATAGCGCATGGGCACGGACGCATCGGGCAGGACGGCCTGCGCGTCCGCCAGTTTGACGAGCCAGTCGGTCATGCGCTTCTCCCTGGTTCGCGCTGGACCAGTTCGACCTTGTGCCCGGCGGGGTCCTCGATCACGGCATGCGAGGCCACGCCGTCCGGCATGCCGGAGCGAAGGATGCCGCCCATGCGCAGCGCCGCTTCGCAGCTTTGGGCGAGATTATCGACGAGAAAGCCGATGCGCGTGGTCGCCGTGGTTGCTGCGCCGCTGGCCGGATAGATTTCGAGGATCGCCTGGCCGGTGCGGCAGGAGAAGTGCGGCGGGCCGCTGTCATGCTGCTCGGCCGTGAAGCGGAGGCCGAGCGCTTCGTAGAAGGCGACGAGGATGGTCGGCTCGGTCGTGCGCAGGACGAGGAGATTGAGGTCCATCGGTCAGTTGACCGGCGCTCGCCGCCGGTAGCTCAAGGCTTCGGCGATGTGGATGCGGTTGACCTGATCGACACCGGCGAGATCGGCGATGGTGCGGGCGACGCGCAGGACGCGGGTATAGCCGCGCGCGCTCAGCTTCATCGCGGCGGCGGCTTGCGCGAGGAGGTCGCGGCCGGGATCGTCGGGCGTGGCGATGTCCTCCAGCGCCTTGCCGTCCAGTTCGGCATTGGTGCGCGCGCCGTTGCCGTCGCTCGCGCGGGCGGTCTGGCGGGCGCGGGCGGTGGCGACGCGGACGGCGACTTCGGCCGAACCTTCGGACGGTGGCGGCAGGACCAGATCGGCGGCGGTGACGGCGGCGACGTCGACATGCAGGTCGATGCGATCCAGCAAGGGCCCGCTGAGCTTGGTCTGATAGTCGATGGCGCAGCGCGGCGCGCGGGAGCAGGCGAGCGACGGGTCGGCGATGTGGCCGCAGCGGCAGGGATTCATGGCGGCGATGAGCTGGACGCGGGCGGGGAAGGTGACGTGGGCATTGGCTCTAGCGACGCTGACTTCTCCGGTTTCGAGCGGCTGGCGCAGGCTGTCGAGCACCGCGCGCTGGAATTCGGGCAGCTCGTCGAGGAAGAGGATGCCGAGATGGGCGAGGCTGACTTCGCCCGGCTTGACCTTGAGGCCGCCGCCGACGAGCGCGGCCATCGAGGCGCTGTGATGCGGGGCGCGATAGGGGCGGGTCTGGCTGATCCTCGCCATCAGCGATTTTCCGGCTCCCGGAGGCCCCGCCATCAGGAGGTTGTGGCCGCCGGCCGCGGCGATCTCCAGTGCGCGCTTGGCGGTTTCCTGGCCTTTGACCTGGCGCAGGTCCGGGCCGGTTTGGGCGGGCTCGGCCTCACCGGCCTGCGGGCGGGGGAGGATGGTGCTGCCCTTGAGATGATTGATGAGGCTGAGCAGATCGGGCGACGCGAGGACGCCGTCCGATCCGGCCCATGCCGCCTCGGCGCCTTGTGCGGCGGGGCAGATGAGGGTCAGGCCGCGCTGGGCGGCGTGGAGCGCGGCGAGGAGGACGCCCGGGACGGGCGCGATGCGGCCGTCCAGGCCAAGTTCGCCGACGACGAGATGCTCGGCCAGATCCTCCGCATCGACGACGCCCATCGCGGCGAGCAGGGCCAGCGCGATCGGCAGGTCATAATGCGAGCCTTCCTTGGGCAGGTCGGCGGGCGAGAGGTTGACGGTGATGCGCTTGGGCGGGAGCGAGAGGCCGATCGCGGCGATGGCATTGCGAACGCGCTCGCGGGATTCCGCGACAGCCTTGTCGGCCAGACCGACCACGATGAAGTTGGGGAGACCGGAGACAAGCTGGCACTGCACTTCGACGGGGCGTGCCTCGAGGCCGAGAAAGGCGGTTGTCGCGACGGTAGCGATCACGGCTGCTTGTTCCCCCTTTGTCCCATATGCGGAGTGCGAGATGAGGAGTCGAGAACTTTCTTATTCCTCCCTGCGCGAAGCGTGGGGAGGGGGACCGCCGAAGGCGGTGGAGGGGACGTCGCGAAGCGATCTGCGAGGTTGCGCCATTTCCCCTCCACCAGCTTCGCTGGTCCCCCTCCCCATCTGTGATGGAGAGGAAGGAGCTATGCCTTCGCGACCACCTTCTCCGGCAGCTCGAACAGGTGCGGGAAGAGGGCGATCAGCTTCTCGTCGCCCTCCGCGCTCAGCATATTCTCGGCTTCCAGCGCCTCGATCGGCACCATGCCGTGGACGAAGGCGCCGAGGCCCGGCGCTGTTCCGGAAAGGATGAAGGCGGCGTCTTTCGGCTCCTCGCGGGTGATGGCGATCTCGCCATTGGCGACGCGACCACGGAAGGCGAGGGCGCCGAAGCGGAAGCCGACGATGAAATCCAGGCCGTCGATGCGCTCGGGCACGAGCAGAGTGCGCAGCGAGAGCATGATCGAGACGGGGCTGATGGGCAGATTGGGATTGTGCGCGGGGGAGGCGGCGGCCCAGCGGCCGAGCTCCTTGACGATGATCTCCGCACGATAGCCCCAGGGGGTGAGGCCATAGACTTGCACACTGGCGGGCGGGGGGAGCGTCGTCTTCTCGACGATGCCGCGCGATTCCAGTTCCTGAAGCCGCTGGGTCAGCACATTGGCGCTGATGCCGGGCAAATCGCCGCGCAAGTCACCGAACCGACGCGGTCCGAGCATAAGCTCGCGCACGACGAAGAGCGCCCATTTTTCGCCAAGCAGTTCAAGGCCATGGGCCATGCCGCACGCATCGTCGAAGCGGCGGTTGGATTCACCTTTCGTCTCCGTTTCGGACCGGTTGGTTGTTTTTTCTAACTTCATAGTTGCTTTATGTAATTCATGGAGGCACGATTGTCAAGGTTGAGCGATTCGCTCGAACGGAAATTGAGAGAGGAATGCTGTCATGGACAAGATGATCTTCATTAACCTGCCGGTGACCGATCTGGCGAAGTCGATCGCCTTCTACGAGGCGCTGGGCGCGACCGCCGATCCGGTCTTTCGCGAGGAAGGCACGACGCAGATGATGCATGTGTCGCCCACGATCTGCGTGATGCTGCTGACGCATGCGCGCTTCAGCGGCTTCACCAGCCGCAAGATCCCCAACGCGCACGAGACCGCGCAAGTGCTGCTGTGCCTCTCCGAGGAGAGCCGCGAGGTCGTCGATGCGCAAACCGAGAAGGCGGGCGCCAATGGCGGCGTGGCCGATCCCAATCCCAAGCAGGATCATGGCTTCATGTATGGTCGCAGCTATGCGGACCCGGATGGTCACATCTGGGAAGTGGTCTGGATGGACATGGCGGCGGCCATGCCCTCCGAGGCCGAAGCGAGCGCCTGAGGGCCATAGCTGGGAGGCTGAACCATGTCGTTTCAGGCTTATCTGGACACTATCCAAGCCAGGACCGGCCAGGGCCCGGATGACTTTCGCCGTTATGCCGAATGGCAGGGCTACACCGAGGATGGTGCGCTCAAGGCGGATGTGAAGGCCGGGACGATCGTCGCCGACCTCAAGCGCGATTTCGGCTTGGGCCATGGCCATTCGATGGCGATCTACGCCCTGCTGAAGGGCATCAAGAAGGAAGGCGACGCCTAGGCGCACGCCGCCGACCGCCGACCTTACACAAGGAGGATATCATGCCGCAGAAAGATGATGCAGCGATCGAAGTGACCGGCTTTGCCTGGGTGCCCCCGTTCGCGCAGGGTTTTGTGCGCGACCTGCGGGTGCGCTGGGCGCTCGAAGAGGTCGGCCTCGATTATCGCACGCGCCTCATCAGCGCGATGGAGCGGCCGCAAAGCTATTTCGGCGAGCAGCCCTATGGGCAGGTCCCCTATTATGTGGAAGGCGATCTCCACCTCTTCGAGAGCGGCGCGATCGTGCTGCATATCGCGGAGAAGGACGAGCGGCTGCTGCCGCGCGATCCCGTCGCCCGCGCTCGCGCCATCACCTGGCTCATCTCCGCGCTCAACAGCGTTGAGCCCTACATCATGAACATGGTGACGATCGACGGCTTCTGCGCCGGTCAGGAATGGGCGACGCTCCGCCGCCCCGCGCAGGTCGAGATGATGGAGCGGCGGCTGCAGCATCTGTCCGCCGCGCTGGGCGACAGGGACTGGCTGGAAGGGCGCTTCACCGTGGCCGACCTCATCATGGTCGACGCGTTGCGGAACCTTTCGCCCGATCAGCTGTCCATACCGCAGAATCTGCTGGATTATGTCGAGCGCGGCAAGGCGCGCCCGGCATTCCAGGCCGCGCTGGCGGCGCAGCTGGCTGATTTCACCCCCGATCAGGAAGGAGTGCCCGCATGAGCTATATTGACGGTTTCCTTTGCCCCGTGAAGCCGGGCCGCAAGGACGACTATATCGAAATGGCCAGGATGGCCGCGCCGCTCTTCATCGAATATGGCGCGACACGCGTGGTCGAGACGTGGAACGATGACCTCATGGAAGGCAAGACCAACGACTTCCGCACCGCCGTCATCGCCGAGGACGGCGAGGATGTCGTCTTCTCCTGGATCGAATGGCCCGACAAGGCGACCCGTGACAAGGGCTGGGAAGGGATCATGCAGGATGAGCGCATGAAAGGGCCGGAGGATAATCCCATGGCCGGCGCGCGCATGATCTATGGCGGCTATTCGGTCATTCTGGATCAGAAGGCCTGATCGACCTTTTGGGGGCATCTTCCGAAACAAGGAGAGCAGCAATGCCTTATATCGACGGTTTCGTGCTGGCCGTGCCCACGGCCAACAAGCAGACGTTCATCGACCATGCCAATCTGGGCGACAGCGTCTTCATCGATCTGGGCGCTACCCGCATCCTGGAATGCTGGGGCGACGAGGTGCCCGAGGGCAAGCAGACCGATTTCCGCATGGCAGTGAAGGCCAAGGAGGACGAGACCATCGTCTTCTCCTGGGTCGAGTGGCCGGACAAGGCGACCCGCGACGCGGCCATGAAGAAGATCATGGATCCGGACTTCAAAGACGACCGCATGAACCCGGAGAAGAATCCGATGCCCTTCGATGGCCAGCGGATGATCTTCGGCGGGTTCGAGGCTGTCGTCCATCTGGGAGAGAAGTGATGGGCAACAAGCAGGGCGAATATATCTGGTACGAGCTGATGACCCCGGACATCGAGGGCGCGCGCGCCTTCTATGAAGCGGTGGTCGGCTGGAAGATCGGCGACAAGAGCGACATGCCGGGCATGGACTATCGCATGATCAACGCGCCGGATGCGATGGTCGGGGGCGTGATGGCGCTCGACAAGGATATGATCGATGGCGGGGCCTTTCCGCTCTGGATCGGCTATGTCGGCGTCGAGGATGTCGACGCGACAGTCGCCGCGATCAAGGAGAAGGGCGGCCATGTCCATATGGGGCCGACTGATATTCCCGGTGCCGGCCGTCTTGCCATGGCGAGCGATCCGCAGGGCGCGCCTTTCTATGTGATGCGCGGCGCTGTCGAGGACGGCACCAGCACCGCCTTCGCCGTCGAGACGGACGGTCATTGCGAGTGGAATGAGCTTTCGACGACCGACCAGAAGGCGGCGCATGATTTCTACGAAAGCCTGTTCGGCTGGACCAATCCTTTCCAGCACAGTGGGATCCGAAGCTTGGAATTCACGTGACTTGAAGTCGCGG
>JADMIO011478723.1_pt1 | contig 16137 bp, 15 predicted proteins | sample 8958161 | NCBI WGS metagenome assembly JADMIO01 (sample SAMN16585339, study PRJNA669376) | soil metagenome | isolation source: Crop rotation soil | place: USA: Cullars Rotation, Alabama | collected 2011
CCGCCGATGATTCCGACGATGACGCCGCGATTGCTCGCGGGCGCGGCCGCTGGCCTCACCGTCGTGGCGCTACGCGCGATGACGCCGCTGTTGCGCGGAGCGTCTTCGGCGATGGCGTCCGGCGACGGCATCGGCGTGCTGGTTGCGCTGGGAGCGCTACCTGCGACGGGCGTGCTGGTCGCGGCCGCTCGCCCGGCGGCGCGCACGCGCTCGACCATTTCGGCATTGGGGCGACGGCTCTGCGCGGTGGCGGCCAGCAGCTCCTTGGCCAGCTCTTTGGCGTCGTCGTTTTGCTGCACGCTCTTGCGCGCCATCTCGGCGAAGTTGCTCTTGGGAGCACTCTTCGGAGCCGACGTGGCCCGCACCGACGACGGCAAACCCGGCTCGCCCGGCTCGGCCGAAAGCTCCGGAACCTTGAGCAGGTCGTCGAAGACCACGCCGCCCGGCGAGCCTTTGAGACGGGCTTCAATCGCGCTGGCTTGCGCTTCGAAATCGGGTTCGGTCACCGGAAACTCTCGCAGTAGCTCCTCGGCGTTGCGTTGGAGCTTGAGTGTGGGTTCGCTCATTCCTTGCCCTCGATGTCATCGTCGTCGAACCCGCGTTCAGAAAGCATGCCGCGCAGTTTTTTGCGCGCTTCGTGCACCCGCCAAGCGATGGTGCCTTCGGGGCAGCCGAGCACTTCGCCGGCTTCGGCGTGGCTCAGGCCATCGATGCAAACCAGCACCAACGTCGTGCGCAGGGTGTCGCTCAGCTCGTCGATGCCTTCGACCAGGGCGCGACCCAGCTGCTTGTCGGCGGTGCTGCGCGCCGGGCTGCCGCCGGCCGGGCGATTGTCGACGAGCAGGCCTTCGATGCGCGGATCGTCGGGTGACGACGCGCGGCGCGTCTTACGCGAGCGCAGCGTGTTGAGCGAGAGGTTGACGCAGATGCGGTAGATCCACGTGAAGGGCTCGCTGCGCCCGTCGAAGCGATCGAGCGCACCGTAGGCGCGGACGAAGGTGTCTTGCGTCACGTCTTCGGCCTCCGCACCGCTCTTGAGCAGATGGACGGCGAGACGGTAGACGCGGCGCTGATGGCGACGGACCAAGAGCCCAAATGCCTCCGCGTCGCCTTCGCGGGCGGCGGTGACGAGCTCTCGATCGGTACGCTCAGGCAAGTGCTGGCGCGCGGAAGTAACCACGCCAATTCTCCGGTCGAGCGCTCAAGGTTGTGCATTGCTCCCGGATTGGACAGCCGAGCCAGCCGAGCGCTTGGGCGGGCGAGGAGCTTTGTTGGATGAACAGAAGCTTATTATTTTCGGGGAGTTCCGCCACCAGTGACGGTCGGCGCGGGCCGCAGACCGATACTAATGTCGGTTTTGGAGCCATCGATCACTACCTTACGCGTCGTGTAGCCGGGTAGGCCTAATTCGTAGGCGTGGCGCTCGCCCGCTTGGAATTCCAGTACGAAAGGAGTCGTCCCGACCTCCTTGCCCTTCCAAAACATGCGCGCGCCCGGCGGATCGCTGTCGACGTTGATGCGGATGACACCGGCGGTCGAAGCGTGTTCGGCGGGGGCAGGCGAGGGTGCGGCGGCGGCTGAAGGCACGGCGACGGCCGGAGCGGCGGCGGATGTTGCCTCGGCGGCGGGTTTGGCGTCGCCGGTCTTGGGCTTGGCTGCGAGCGGATCCGGCTCGGTGGGGAGCGGACCCGGTGCGCTGTCGGTGCCGGTATTGGGCTCGAGGTTGCCATCATCGTCGTCGCCGTCGTCGTCGCTCTTCGGCTTGGGCGCGGCGACAGGAGCCTTGGCGGCGTTGACCGGTTTGGCCAGCTCGGCCGGGACGGGCGTCGGTGCGCGATCGAGCTGGCGCAAGCCGACGACGCCCAAGCCGATCGTGGCCGCGACCGCGAGCGGCAACAACCAGCGCGGCCGGCGCGGTTGCAGCTCGGGCAAATCGTCGTGACTGCTGCTCAGCGCGGCGATGGCGGGCGCTGGCTGCACACGAGCTGGCTTGGCTTCGATCGCCGGCGCCTCGGCGAGCGGTACGTCGGTGGTGGTCGGCGCATCCGTTGCGACCGCAGCCGGCGTGACGATGCTCGACACCGACGACGCTTGCTCGGAGCTGGACTCGACGGCGGCTGCAACCGGCTCTTCGGCGGCTGGCTCTTCGGCGGCGGCTGCGGCAGGCTCGCGCGCGAGCACGGGGGCGATGCCGAGCAGCGTCTGCTTACGCAGCGGGTTGTTCGACGGCGTCGCAACTAGCGGAGTACCAGGCGCGGGTGAAGGCGCCGGCTCGGACGTTTTGGCGACGGGTGTCACGACCGCGGGAGGCTCGGAAGCGCGCGGTGGAATGACGGGCGCGATGCCAAGCAGTGTTTGCGAGCGGCGCTGCTTGCTCGGATTGATGAGCGGTGTCGCCGTCGCTGAGGTGGTCGGCACGGCCATTGGCGTCGCCACGGCCGACGGCGGCGTGGAAGCGGGCACGAGTGGCGTAGCGATGGCTGATGGGCGAGTCGACGGACTGACCAACGGCGTAGCCGTCGCGGAGGGGCGCGAGGGACGTGGGATCGGGGTCGGAATGTGCGCCGCTGGGCTCGAGGACGGGCGCGGCGCGGGCGTCGACGGCGAGGGCGAGGGCGAGGGCGTAGCGGCGGCGAGCTTGGGTAGCGGGGCCGGGGCCGGGAGCTCGTCCGCACCCCATTCCGAATCGATCTCGTCGGTCGGCGGTGCGATGGACGGCATCGGGGGCCTGGCGCTCACACGTTCGCTCTCGGATCGCTTGTCAGTCATCGCCCTGACCTCGGCTTTTCACGGCCCGGCGCACAAATCAAGCGTGCGCGCACGGGTCCGCTGAAATTGCTGGCCTCTTCGCGTTCTGAGCGGACGTTTCCACTGACGCGGGAGGGGGTTGGCAGTTAGCAGTTAGCAGTTAGCAGTTAAGAGCAGGCACTCGGAGGCAGCTTGAGCGCCGGCAGCAGGCTCGATTCGACCTGCTGCCAACTGCCAACTGCCAACTTCCAACTCTCTGGCTCACTCTTCGCGGCTGGCGCCCGAGAGTCGCTGTTTGAGCAAATCCCCGAGTGTTCCGAAGCCGCCTTCGGCCTTGAGCTTCTGGCGGTACTCCTTGTGGGCGCGACGTTCTTCTTCTTCGGCAAAGCCGCGGATACTGAGCTTGGGCTCGCCGGTGCGCGGATCGACGTCGAGCACCTTGGTGTCGAGCACCTTGCCGGCCTTGAAGTGCTTGCGCAAATCGCTGCCACGCTCGGTGCCGGTCTGACCTGCGGGGATGAAGCCGCGGGCTTGCCGACCCATCACGCCCAGGACGCGCACGATGAGGCCGGGGCCGTCGGCCTTCACGACCTCGACCTTGATCAGGGCACCGCGCTCGATGCGCTGCTGGGGCTCGTTGGCGCGCTCGCCCGACGGAGCCGGCAACAACGTCACCTTCTTGCTGCGCATGTCGAAGTTCGACACGATCACGTCGAGCTCTTGACCCTCTTTGAGGATGAGGTTCGCGTGCTCGACGCGGTCGAACGCGAGGTCCGCCACGTGCACCAGGCCTTCGATGCCCGGCTCGATCTCGACGAAGGCGCCGAAGCGCTCGAGCCGCGTCACCTTGCCGGTGTGACGGCTGCCACGGGCGAACTTCTGACGTGCCTCGCCCCACGGGTCGGCGACCAGCGCCTTGCGGCTCAGCCAGATCTTACCCTTTTCGTCGATCTTGATGATCTTGACCTCGAGCTTTTCGCCCGGTTTCACGATCTCGTTCAGCGGCGTGCGCGGGTCGTGGCTGGCTTCGGTGACGTGCACCAAACCTTCGAGGTTCTCGGCCTCGGGGAGGGCGACGAACGCGCCCCACTCGACGACGGTGCGAACCACGCCCTGCATGACCGCGCCTTCTTGCAGCAAGGTCAGCGCGTGCTTCCGGCGTTCGTGGGCTTCGGCCTCGAGCATCGGGCGGCGTGTGACGACGACGTCGCGGCCGGCCTTCTCGTACTGGACGACCTTGAACTCCAGGCGCTGACCGACCAGCGACGCGAAGTTCGCGTTCTGCGGATGCAAATCCATACCGGAGGCGGGCGCGAAGGCGCGCAGGCCGTGGATGTCGACTTCGATGCCGCCCTTGATCACGCCCGTGACCAGGCCGTTGACGAGCGTGCCGTCTTTGTGGGCTTGCTCGACCTTGGGCTTGATCTCTTCTTCGCGCAGCGGTTTGCGCGACAAGACGACCAGGCCGCCGCGGATGCCGTCGTTGTGAACGCGGGCCACGAAGCGGTCGCCGATGTTCGGCACCAAGTCGTCCGCTTCCATCTCGGAGCGGTCGAAGATGGCCAGCGCCTTACCGGACAGATCGATCATCACGGCCGTGTCGAGCACGGCCGTGACTTTGCCGAAGACTTCTTCGCCGACGTGGAACGGCGCGCGATCGCTGGCGCGGTGCGGCTTGTGGCGCGCAGGCTCGCCTTCTTTGCCAGCGGCGGCGGCGTGGTCGGCCGGCTTCTTCTTCTTGCGACGACGGCGCTTCTTCTTCGGCGCGCCGGGTACGCCGCCTTCGCTGGCCGCAGCTTCGCCGCCCTCGGGGGCTTCGCTGTCGCCGCCTTCTTCGGAGTCGTCTTCGCCTTCGGCGGAGTCGTCGCCGGCGGCGGCTTCAGCGCTGGTGGTTTCTTCGGCGGCGGCTACGGCGGTGCCGTTCGGCTCCCCAGACGTGGTGTCGCCCGCTTGGCTCTCGGCTTGCTCGGTCACGGTTTCGGATTCGGGGGCGGTCATTGGGGTCTCGGCGGCGTATATCGTGCCTCAGGGCGCCTGCCAATTGGCGGGCGCTTCGGCAGTCAGGGTGGGGCGGGTTGTTAGTCCAGAAAGTGGCTAGCGCGTGATCGGTAGGTGGCGATTTTGCCCGCCGCTGCGGTCGATGTTCAGTACCGAGGCGGCGGCCGTGCCGTTCAGGCTGTCGAGCAGGTTGCGGGCCACCTGCATGAAGGCTTCGGCCGGGGGCGACCCCGGGGCGGCCTCGACCACCGGCACGCCGGCGTCACCCCATTTACGAACCTCGGGAAAGAGCGGGATCTGACCCAGGAGGGGGGCGTTCGCGAAGTCAGCGATCTTCTGCCCGCCGCCGGAGCCGAACAGCTCGTGCTTTTCGTTGCAGTTTCCGCACACGAAATAGCTCTCGTTCTCGACGACGCCGACGATCGGGATGCCGACCTTTTGGTTCATCGAAACCGACTTGTAAACGTCCTGCAGCGCGACTTCCTGCGGCGTCGTGACGATCACCGAGCCATTGGAGCGCACGCGCTGGGAGAGGGTGAGCGCGATGTCACCGGTGCCGGGCGGCAGATCCAAGAGCAAGAAATCCAAGTCGCCCCAGTCGACGTCCTTCAAAAATTGCAGCAACGCGCCGTGCAGCATCGGACCACGCCAGACGACCGCGCTCTTCGAATCTTCCAGCAAAAAACCGATGCTCATCAGCTTCACGCCGAAGCGCTCGAGCGGTTGGATGCGCTTGCCGTCGCTCATCGGCTGGCCGCTGATGCCGAGCATGGTCGGGATGCTGGGGCCGTAAATGTCGGCGTCTAGCAGGCCGACCTTCAACCCCAGCGCCTTCAGGGCCAGCGCCAGGTTGGTCGCGACGGTGCTCTTGCCCACGCCGCCCTTACCGCTCATCACCAAGATGACGTTCTTCACACCGGGAACGGGGTCGTCCGCGCCGATCTCGCGCTGGGGGACCTGAAGCGAATCCTTGGTCATGGCGCGGCCGTCATACTACTGCCGCGCCACACTGCAAGCTGACCCGCGGGCTTTGCGCTCAGCCCCCAAGAAAAGGCCATTTACCCCTAGATGAGAGCCTGGGAAAGCGGCGGGTTGTGGGCCTTGCCCTTAGAGCAGCCCCGCGGACCAGGCCAAGACTACGCCTAGGCCGAAGCCGATCCCGGTCGCGACCAGCGCTGGCATGACGTCGCGTCGGAAATTGGAGCGCCGCCGTGGCATGTGCGTCTGCGAACGCCGAGCATCCTGTATCGACTGGTAGTCGGGATCGCCGGGCATGGGCATGAAGTCGTGGCCCATTTGCAGCTTGGGCGTGCTGGGCGCCCGCGGGATGCGCGGCGAGACCAGCAGCGAATCGGTGACCCGGACCCGCGCTACGCGCGGCATGTCCACCGGGATGACCGACGCCTGCGCGCCGGGACGCGACGACGGCTGCTGCGTCTCGCCATTGGGACTGATGATGAGCGGAATCGGCTGACCGGACCCCCGCCGATCTTGCGGCACGAGTGACACGAAGTGAGCGGCGCTGACGAAGGGGCGCAGGCGTTCGGCCAGCTCTTCGGCGCTTTGAATGCGCTCCTTGGGCTTGACGGCCATGCCGTCTTTGACAACCGCCACAAGCTCCGAGGGCAGCTCCGGAACGAGCGCTTGCAGGTCCTGGCAGCGGCCTTTGGCGACTAGCTTCATCACGTCGCGCGTGGTGTTGGCTTCGAACGGATCGGTGCCGGCCAACATCGCAAATAGCATGGCGCAGGCTTGATAGACGTCGGTGCGGAAGTCGACCGGATCGCCCGTCACCTGCTCCGGGGCCATGAACATGGGCGTGCCCATCACGATCTGATCGGCGTCGTGCGCCGCCTCGACGCCGCGCGCGATGCCGAAGTCGAGCACCTTGACCAGCGGGCGATCGGGGCGCGGATGCGTCACGAGCACGTTGGCTGGCTTCAAATCGCAATGCACGATGCCCTGCGCGTGCGCCGCCGACAGGCCCGCCAAGACTTGCAGAAACAGCTCGACCGCGTAGGCCGGGGCGAGCGGGCCGCGCGTGTCGATGACCTCTTCCAAGGTCTCGCCGCGCAGCAGCTCCATCACGATGTACGGCACGCCCTCGCGCGAGATGCCCAGGTCGTGGATGTCGACCACGTTGGCGTGCGAAATGCGGGCGGCCGCGCGGGCTTCGGCGACGAAGCGCGCCTGGCTGTCGCGCTCGGCGAAAGCGCCGGCGTTCATCAGCTTGATCGCGATCTTTTTGCCGACGATCAGGTTTTCGGCTTCGTACACCGTGCCGGTCCCACCCGAGCCAAGCTCGCGCAGAAGCGCATATTTTCCATCAAGGACGGAAACAGGGTTGGGTTGCTGAGCCGCGGACATTACCAACCCTCGGAGAACGGCCGATTTGGCCCGTCCCTTAGCCCTGTTGCGGCGCGCGTCGGCGAATTCAGCCCGGTTTCTTAGCGAAGCCCAAATAAGCGGTCGTAGTGACGTCGACGGGGCCGGTTCCGTACTGCGCCTCGAGCCGGTCGACCACGCCCGCCGTCACCTCGGCCCATTTGGCGTCGCCCAGGCGCTTCTTCAACAGCACGATCGGCGCCGTGGTGCGCTGGCTCTGCTCCCACACCGCGCGCGGCGCTTCACCCTTCAGGGTGTGAGTGTGCGGGGTCACCTTCACCTCGGCAAAACCGGCGGCGGCAAGCTCGCGCGCAAACTCTTCCGGATCACCGAGCGGGCCTTTGCCGGCTCCGAACGGGATGTCCGGTAAGATCTCGCGCATAGCGGCCATGATGCTGGCAAAAATTCCTTCGAAGGGCGCCCAGCTAGACACGACCGCGACGCCGCCGGGCTTGAGCACGCGGTACAGCTCCGAAAAGCCGCGCGCCCGATCCGGAAAGAACATCAATCCGAACATCGAAAACGCCGCGTCGAACTCGGCGTCTCCCCACGGCAACGCTTGCCCGTCGCCCAGCCGCACGTCGGCGCCCAGCTGCGCGCCGTTGAGCCGTCGCTTCAAGTTCACCACCATCTGCGGCGAAAAATCGATGGCCGACAGCGAGCGCCCGGACTCGGCGGCCAGCAACGTCAACGTACCCGGGCCGGCCGCGACATCGAGCAGGCGCGCGCCCGGCGGCGTCGGAGCCAGCGCCAAGGCGTCGCGCGCGAACAGCTCGAACATCGGCAACAGCTCGAGCGTGTAGTCGTCGGCTACCAGGCTCCACGGTTCCGGGGAGGCGAGGGGGCTTTGCTTGGGAGCGTCGGTCATGGCTGAAACCATCTCGGACCGGGCGCCCTTTGGTCAAGGGCCGGCATTGGCGGCTCGACGCAGGGTTGCTAGATTCGGACGCGATGTTGCTTCCGCGTCGTCCGATCCTCACGAGCTTTGGCCTGACGCTCGCCTGCTTTGCGTGCGATGGGGATCGGGCTCTCAATGAGCCGGGCGCGTCGGCTCCCTCTTTCGCGCTCGAAGACTTTCAGCCTCGAAGCGCTCGCTTCGGCGAAAGCTACGGCACCGAAGAGTTCAAGGGCTCGGTGTTGCTGATGCCGCTGTTCGCGGCCTGGTGCCCGGACTGTGTCGGCTGCGCGGTGCTGCTGGAGGCGCTGAATCAAGTCTGGCTGGCAGATGGGCTCAACGTGCGCATCATGTCCATCAACTCGATCGACGCCGACTCGAGCCAAAAGAAGCTGATCGATGCCTGCTCGTTTCCGCTGCTGCAGGACACGAGCGAGGCCAACGTCTGGGACAAGCTGCTCGGCTCGAAAGACGACCACTACATCTACACGCCCGACGGCATTCTCGACCGCTACTACGACTACGACGCCGGGCAGCGGGTCGATCCGCTTTCATCGGCGGGTAAAGCTGCGCTGCGCGAGGCGCTCGTGGCCGCCGGCGCCTAGCTCGCACTCGGTCGTACAAAACGACGACGGCGCGACCCTTGCGAGCCGCGCCGTCGAATGCTCTCCTTCGAAGGGGAGCGAGCGCTATCAGGTCTTCGAGATCTTGGCCGCGCCGGCCACCTTGACGCTCGCCTTGAACGAGGCGCCGAAATCGTCCAGCGCCGTCTGAATCGCAGCGCCGATCGGGACCAAACAAGCCGTCGCCTTGGCGCTCAGATCACCAGCGTTGCCAGCAATGCTGCCGCTCGCGTCGAGCGTAGCCTGGATGCCACCCGTGAACGCTTCACCGCGGGCGCGGAGGACGACGATCAGGTTGGGCAGGTTGGCTTTGAGCGAGGCGATGCCGACGTCGATCTTGGCTTGGGCTTCGGCAGTCGCCGTGCCCGTGATCGCGTACTCGATGTTGAGGGACGGGGGCGTGCACTCGGCCTTGGCGCTGGCGCTGGCGCTGCAGCTGGCCTTGCAGTCGGCGTCGGCGCTGCAGTCGAGCTTGGCCGTGCCGCCTTCGCACTTGGGCGCTTCGAAGTCACCCTCGCACTTGCCGTCGCACTTGAACTTCACGCCGCCGGGCTGCGCGGTGCACTTGGCATCGCAAGTACCCTCGCAGGTACCCTTACACTCGGCCATCACGCCGGCCTTGGCCGTGCACTTGCCGTCGCACTTGCCCTTGCACGAGCCGTCGGCCTGAATGCCATTCATGCCCGTGCCGCCAGCTGCGTCAGCGGTGCAGGTGCCTTCACAAGTGCCTTCGCACGCCACGGTGGCGCCAGCTTCGGCCTTGCAGCTGCCCTCGCACTTGCCGCTGCACGTCCCGGTGCACGAAACCGACGGAGCCGTTGCCGTGCCCTCACAAGAACCGCTGCATTCGACGGTGAGCTTGCCGCCGTCACAGGTGGGGAGCTTCGCGTCTACGTTGCACTTGGCTTCGACGTCGCAGCTACCCTGGCAGTTGGCTTGCGCCGTAACGGACGCGGTGCAGGCGGGCGGCTGGAAGTCGACGCTGAGCGTGCCCTTCACGCTGGCTGACGCGCCGAAAGTGGCGTCGATCTGGGCCGTGGCCAAGTCGCACAGCGCGGTGACCCGCGCGGAGCCGGTCTTCGCGATTGCGGCATCCGTGTCGGCCTTGTCGGCGCCGAGATCGCGCGCGATGTTCTCGCAAGCGACCGAAACGTCGTTGATGGCGCCAGCGGCGACAGCACCCAGGTCCGCGCTCGCTTGAGCGAGGGCCGAGTACTTGCCCTTGATGTCGCCCTCGATCTTGAAGTCCACGCCGGACAGGTCGGCACCGACCTGGAACTCGGAGCAGCACAGGTCCTTCTGTGCGTCCGCGACTTTGTCGCAGCCGGTCGTGAGGGCGGCGATGGCGAAGCCGGTAACGGCGAGGGCAGTGAGGGGCTGGAAGCGAATCAGTTTGCTCATACAGAGACTCCTTGAAGGTAACCAAGTGAGAAAGCGTCTGGCCAAGAAAGACAGTGGCGCCCCCTCGTGCAGTTGCCTCCTCTTCGGAAACTAGGGCGGGACAGTAGCCCAAGTGGGTGTACCGGCGAAACCCCTAAGAAAGCGCCACCTTCTTGGACCGTCGCGTTAGACGCGCGATCTCGCGTAGGTATGCAAGCGGTGTGTCGTTGAGACTCAAGCTCGCGTTTCAGCGGCGTTTTTGTGGACTGCGATCGTCAGCGAAGCTGGTCACTTATCAAAGGTCAGCGGGCCGAAGAGCATGACAGCGCTGTCACGGTGCCGACTCAATCGGCGCCCCAGCAACCGGTTTGGGGCGATGAGCCGAGCTGGGTCTGGCTGCCGCCGTTGGCCGCATAGCAAACGTGCTGCTCGCCGATGCACTGGATGGTGAGCCCGCTCGGCGAGGGCGGACAGTCAGCGTTGCTGCAAACGCCCGAAGCGTCGACGCCTTTCGGGCACTCGCAGCTGATGGTCAAGTCCACGCACCAGTGCTCGCCGGTGAAGGACGACGAGATGCAAGCGCCGCCCGGGCAGTCGTCGTCGTTGCGGCAGGGCTCGCAAGACTTGCCCGTGCCGTGGCAAGAGCCGAAGCGGTGCGAGCAGGTGGCGACGCCCAAATCATCGTCGAAGTAGCCGCAACCCCCGGCGTTGCCCCACGGACACGAGTCGATGTCGGTATCACACCGCCGCGTGCAGATCTTCTCGCCGCTCTCGTCCTTGGCGCAAATCTGGTTGGGAACGGCCAGGCAATCAGCGTCGGACGCGCACGAGGCACAGAACTCGCGTTGTCGGCAGACGCGGCGCTCGACACCGTGGTCGGCGCAGTGAAACGGTAGGTCGTTTCCGATTTGATCGAGCGGCACGCAGCGCGGATCGCTCGGTTGGCCGTCTACGTCGCAGGCGGCCGCGCACGGGCTGCGGCTCAACGTGCCGCACTGGTACCCGGCCGCACAATCGTCGTCGCTCGCGCAGTCGATGGTGCAATACGCATCCAGATCACCAGGGCCGGCGCCGACGCACAGCGCGGGGTCTGCGCACTCATCGCCATTGGGGCAGCCCGAGTAGAGCTTGCCGGGTGCGGGCGGCGTCGCGTCACGCACGCAAAAGTTCTTGTGCTCGCCATCGACCGTCGCGGCCTCACAGTGGCCGACCGCCACGCAGTCGGCGTGCGACTGGCATTCGTAGCTGCACTCACCCGCGACGCAGCTGAAGCCGTGGGCTTCATCGCACTCGGTGCTGGCCGCGCATGGCGTGAAACGGCCACCCACCGTGCAGTCGCCAGTCATACATCCGGCGCTCCCGGCGGCGTTGGCCGTGCCCGCCTCAGCCATCGAGCCGTCAGGCGCTTTGGTCTTCGAGCAGCCGAGGGTGGCCATCAAAGTGCCGAGGCTGAGCAGTAAAAGCACCGTGAAGGTACGGCCCGCAGGCGACGCCGCCCGGCACTTCTTGACGTTCTGGGTCACGCGGGTACCTTCATACAAGGTTTTAGCCCTCGAGGTCGATGATGCGCGTTCGTTCCAAGGTATATTTGCCCCGCTTGGGCCTACGGACCGCGTGGCTCGTCGCCGGCGCCGTCGTCTTAGCGGCGTGCTCCAGTGCGGCCGTCGACGATCCCAACGCCATCGACGTGCCAGCGACGCCGGCGGGGGCGGGCACCGGCGCCAGCGGCAACGTGGTGCCGACTCCCAGCGCGAGCGCCGGCAGCACCGGCGCACCGATCAGCACCGGCCCGACCTACCAGAAGCACGACTACCCGGCCGGCCCCTACGGCACCGGACTGCACGCCACGCTCGAGGACTTCGCGTTCCTGGGTTGGCACGATCCAGTCGCCGCCAATTACGACGCCAGCAAGCTCGAGCAGGTGCGTCTCTCCGAGTACTACAACCCGGACGGCCGCAGCGACGTGAAGCTGATCTGGATCAACGCCTCGGCTGTCTGGTGCTCGGTGTGCCGTGCAGAAATGACCGACATCAAGGACAACGCCATTCATGCCTCGTTCGGTCCGCGCGGGGTGCAGATGATCGTGACGCTGTTCGAGGACAACAAGTCCGGTCCGGCCAAGCCTTCCGATCTGCACAATTGGGGCATCGCGAACGCCCACCAGATCGACTTTCCGCTCTTGCTCGATCCAGGCTTCAAACTGGGCGCGTTCTTCACCTCGGACGCCACACCGCTGAACATGCTGGTCGACGCCAAGACCATGAAGGTCATCGACGCCACCATGGGCTACTCGTCGGATTATTGGCAGCGCGTCGACCGACTGTTGGCCAAGCTGCAGTGAGCGCGCGGGTCACGTACGGGCTGGCCCTGGCGCTGGCTACCGGCGCCTGCGGCCCGACGGCGCCCGGCGCCAGCGTGCCGGGGACGAGCGCCTCCGTGGCCGCGCGTCCGCCCGACTTCGAGCTGCCGCGTTTGGATGGCGGCACGGAGCGACTCTCCGACCATTTCGGCAAAGACGTGGTGCTGATCGACTTTTGGGCGACGTTTTGCAAGCCGTGCCTGCGAGCGATGCCCGATCTCGACGCGCTGTATCGCGCGCGGCGCGAGCGCGGCTTCGTCGTGCTGGGCGTCGCCATCGACGGGCCCGGCTCCAGCGCCGACGTGCAAGCGGCCGTGTCGCGCCTGGGCGTTTCGTTTCCGATCTTGCTCGACCAAGAAAGTCGCGCCATCGCCCTGTACAACCCGCGCGCCTCCGCGCCGTTCAGCGTGCTGATCGGCCGCGACGGCCGCGTGCTCGCGCAACGCGAAGGCTACACGACCGGCGCGCACGCCAGCATCGAGCAAGACATCGACACGGCGCTGCGCTAGCGCGCGCGGCTCCGGGCCGGACGTTGGCGTGACGGATCAGGTGGTGGTGCGGCCACTGCCTAGATGAAAGCGGTAACCCGAGAGGATGAGAGATGCTTGGACGCACGGCGCGACTGCGCACAGCGACACTGCAGATATTCATTCTAAGCGGCGCAGTAGGCGGCTTCGCCTGCGGCGGGCCTGAGGACCCGGAATCACCCGGAGACGTCGCGGGTTCCGCCGGTCTGCGCGCGGCGGCCGGGGCGAGTGGTGTCTCTGGTAACAGCGGCGGCAGTAGCAGCGTCGCGGGCACCGCAAGCATGGGCGGCATGGCCGGCGGTGCAACACCCGGCGGAAGCTCGAGCGGCGGTAATGCGACCGCGGGTAGCGCGAGCGGCGGTAATGCGACCGCGGGCCGAGGCGGCAGCGGCCGTGGTGGAGCCGGCGGCGCGGGCACGGGTGGCAGAGGCGGGGCCGGTGGAACGTCCGGTGCGGGTGGGACGGCTTCGGGCGGCGCACCCAACTGCTCGGGCACGCCGCTGAGCGGAGGCTCGCAGCACTGCTCGTCCAACGCGCAGGGCAATGTCGGCAGCTACTCGTGGACCATTTGGTCGAGCGGCAGCGGCGGTTGCGTCACTCCGTACGGCGTCGGCGCCGCCTTCAAAGCGACCTGGAACAACTCCGGCGATTTTTTGGCGCGAGTCGGGCTAGGGCTCGGCTCCAACAAGACTTACGACAAATTCGGCACTTTTTCTGCCGATTTTGCCGAGACCAAAACCGGAAGTGCGGGCGGCTTTTCCTACGTCGGAATCTACGGTTGGTCGGTGAGCCCGCTCGTCGAGTACTACATCGTCGACGATTGGTTCAGCGGTCATCCCAACCCCGGCGGTACCAAGCTTGGCACCCTCAGCGTCGATGGCGGCACGTACGACATCTACAAGCATCAGCAGGTCAACCAGCCCGCCATCACGGGCGGCAACCAAACCTTCGATCAGTTCTTCAGCGTCCGCCAAACGGCGCGCTCCTGTGGCCACATCTCGATCTCCGAGCACTTCAAACAGTGGTCGAGCCTGGGGCTCAAGCTCGGCAACATGGAAGAGGCCAGGGTTCTCGTCGAAGTAGGCGGCGGCAGTGGCAGCATCGACTTTACGACCGCGACCCTGACCGTCCAGTGAGCTCGGCTGGCGCCCATGGCCTGATGGCTCGAGCGCCATCGCTCCGTCATTCATTGCACGCGAAGGGGAGGACGCATTTGCCCTCTGCTCCAGGCCGCCACGGGAGGGTAGGAAATGCGGATTCGCTGAGCTTCGTAACGAGGCTCGCCGCGAATGGAGAACCACATGATTTCGAGAAAGCGCAGTCGGCTTGGCGTCCTCTTGGCGGCAGAGTTGGCGATCCTGGGCGCCTGCTCATCGGGTACTGGCACTGACGCCGGGACCGCGGGCAGCACAGGGTCGGGCGGCTCGCCCGCGACGGCCGGCTCGGTCGGCACGAGCGGCAGCAGCTCCGGCGCGATGACAGTGACAGCCGGGACCGCACCGACCGCGGGCGCACCCGTTGGCGGCACCGGGACCGCTCCGACCGCCGGCATGAGTGGCGCGAGCGGAGACAACGGTGGTGCCGGCAAAGGTGGGACGGGCAGCGGAGGCACGACCGCGATCGCGGGCGCCGCAGGCAGTGTCTCGCCGGGCGGTGGCAACGGCGGCACGGGCTCGGGCACGTGCCAAAAGGGTCAGGTCAAAGCGGCCGAGGTCGTGATCATGGGTGAGTCGTTCTATGCGATCGCCCCTCAATACAACCAAAAACGCATCGAAGAGAACGCCCGAAAGGCTGGCGCTCTCGGTGCGAACGAGAGCTACCGCAACGTGGCCGTCAGCGGCCAGAACATGAATTACATCGCGACCACCGAGTGGACCGCGGCCACGCAGGGTGGCGCATCGGTGAAGTTCGTCATCATGGACGGTGGAGGCATCGATTGTCTGAACGGCGGGTGCGCCATGTGCTCGAACACGTTCAAGACCTTGCTCGACAAGATGGGCGCCGCCGGAGTGAAGGACGTCCTCTACACGCGCTACCCGGAACCGGGCGCCCCGCCTGGCTCGAACGCCTCGCTGAAAGCCTGCCTCGACAGCACGATGCCTGGCATGCAGACGACGTGCGCCGCTTCCACCTCGCCTCGCTGCCACTGGGTGGATCTGAGACCCGTGTTCGTCGCTGGTGACACGACCGACGGTTTGCATCCGACTCAGTCGGGCGGAGAGCACGTCGGCGACTTGATTTGGTCGGAAATGGTCAAGGCCTGCCTCGCTCAGTAACCGCGGCCCGGTGGCGTGCCGACTCCCTGCTCGACGACAAACCCATGAAGATCGGTTTTCTGGTTGCGGTGACGCTAGGGGTGCTGCTCTCAGGCTGCGGGACAACCGACACGACCGCTCAGCCCGAGCCATTCGAGCTCGCGGGTGCCTGGCTCTACCTGGGCCCCTCGGACGTGCCGCATCACCTGACGATTAGCCAAACCGCGATGACCTACGACGATGTCGAGCTGCACTGGTCATCGAGCTGGACCATCAACGCTTACGACAACGACGCTGACCATTTTCAGGTCGCCTTCGCCTCAGGGACCGGGACCTACCTTCCGGTCGGACCGAGCATGAGCGGGGCCTACGAGGTGAGTGGCACGCTCCTGACCGTTCAGTTGGCGAAGGACCTCGCTGCGTACCCGCCACTGCAGGGCCCGGGCACCTGCACGAGAGCCTCCGACGGAACGCCCGTGGCAGACTGCCGACTGTACGTAAAAATGAATTGAAATACGCTGATCGGTCGCCAGAAAGGATCTAGCGGCCCGGTGCCGCCGGCTTTCTGCCAATTGTCGTTCGAAGCCGTGACCCCTCGTCGCCGCGAATGCACACTGGCCTTCCTGGCGCCCAGAATGATTCGGCTGGTTTACAAACAGAGCGAGTCGGCCCCGCGGCTGGACGGCAAGCCGGCGGACGAGCTGCTCGGGTTGGCCTCGGCGGTGGCGCGCGGTGATCGCAGCGCCACGCACGCGCTGCTCGTCGCGTTGGCGCCGCACTTGCTGCGCACGGTGCGGAGCGTGCTGGGGCGGCACAGCAGCGACGTCGAAGACATCGCGCAAGAGGCGGCGTTGGTCGTGCTACGCGCCTTGCCCGACTTCCGGGGCGAGAGCAGCGTCGTGCATTTCGCCAAGCGCACCGCGGTCATGGTGGCGATGAACGCGCGGCGCCGGCTAGCCGCCGGCAA
>JADMIO011298105.1_pt1 | contig 16135 bp, 4 predicted proteins | sample 8958161 | NCBI WGS metagenome assembly JADMIO01 (sample SAMN16585339, study PRJNA669376) | soil metagenome | isolation source: Crop rotation soil | place: USA: Cullars Rotation, Alabama | collected 2011
AAGGTCAAACCGATGCCGTAAATAGGACGTGAAACCGGCCTGATCTCCACGGTATTCGAGTGTGCCGACAGTCGCCCAACCGGTGGATGAATCCTCCGTCTCGACGGTGGTATTATCCGGCGCCGGGACGGTGGTGACTTGCAGCGTGTAGGTGCCAAGAGCGCGATCGACGCAGGTTCCGGCGTTGCATCCGCCTTCGGTGAGGTCACCGTTGTCGCGACCCCATGCGATATTTGTGAGGCTGATAGAGGCGCCAAAGCTCAGCCCGGCGAATGGAGAAGGATCGGACGTGCCGCCGATGCCGTTTCCGGATATCCAACTATGACCGTTGCCATAAAGCCCATCGTTGAGATTAAGAGCGCGGTGATAAGGAATGCTCAGGACAGGACCGAGGTCGCTGCTGGTAAACGCGATTGTTCCGGCCGTAGCCAATGCCTGGTTTGCGGGAGGCGCCGCGCTGGCATTGGGATCGTTGAATTGTCCATTGTTGCCGTCCCAGGTGATGCTGTAACCAACCATCGGTGTGATGACGAGGGGAGGCGGAGGCAGCGGAGCGCTGGCTGGACTGTTAATTTCGATTTCATCGATGTCCATTTGGCCATTGGAAACCTTGAGGCGAATTCCTGTGGCTTCGATCGGAGCGCCGGTGATATCGAAACGATGCCGAAGGTACGGCGTGAGAAAAGGCGGATTTGCCGCATTGTAAGTGACGGTGCCGACATCCTGCCAGCCTGTCGACGCATCACCGGTATCAGCCGTCGTGGCGTCCGGCGATGGCACGGTGGTGTACTGCAGGCGGTATGCGCCGATAGCGCGGTCAGTAAACGTTGGTTCACTTGAGCTGTCACCGTTGTCGCGGCCCCAGGCGATATTGCTAACCGAGATGGAGCCGCCGAAGTTCAGGCCCGCAAACGGATCTGGATCGGACGCGCCACCTATGCCGTTAGCGGATATCCAACTGTGTCCATTGCCGTAAAGACCGTCATTGAGGTTTACGGCGCGATGGAAAGGAATGTTGAGCGCGGGTCCGAGATCGCTGCTGGTGAAGGGAATTGTTCCCTCGGAAGCGAGAGCGCGATTTGGCGGTGGCGTCGCGCCAGCGGCGGGATTGTTGAACTGTCCATCGTTGCCATCCCACACCAGATTGAATCCGGGCGCGTTGCTGATCGAGAGGGAGTTTTGTTCGATAGCGAGATTCGAGTTCACCTCAATTTCGTCGATGTCGCTGTTGTTGTTCGGCACTTTGATCCTGATGCCAGTGGCCTGAATTGCGCCCGAGGTCGCAGAGAGGTCGAAGCGATGGCGCAGGTAAGAGTTGAAGTAGGTCGGATTATTCGCGCGATAATCAATCGTCCCAATGGTGACCCATCCGCTTTCCGGATATGGACCGCAAGCCTCGGGTGTGGAAGTGCCCGGGTTCGCCGCGGTGGTGACCTGGATCGTATACAAACCGAGCGCCCGATCGGTCAGCGTCCCGCCGCAGCAGTCACCGCCAACGTCGCCGTTGTCGCGTCCCCATGCGAGACTGCGAAGATCGATTTTGTGTCCGAACCGAATTCCAATGAATGGAGCAGGGTCAGGATTTGCCGCAAAATCGGGAATCCAGCTATGGCTATTGCCGTAGAATCCATCGTTCACGTTGTGGATGAAATGGACGCCGAAATTCAACTCGCTGCTGCCGAATGCAACCGCTCCGCGCGAAACAGAAGCGTCGTTTTCCGGAGCGCGGGCCGGGGTGGCAGGTGTGCTGTATTTGCCTTCATTGCTATCGAACAAAATGTTGAACCCTTGCGCAGGCGTGATATCGACGAAGTCGCTAATCGGCGGAACCGGATCGGGAATCGGGTTTACCTCAATTTCATCAAGATCGGTGTTTCCGTCAGAGACCTTGATGCGAAACCCGCTCGCGTTGATGGGGCCGCCGGCTTGCCGAACGTCAAAGCGATGCCGAAGGTAACTGGTGAAAGAAGCGTTCTCAGTGCCAGTCAGATATTGCACCGTCCCAATCGTTTGCCAACCGGTACTGCCGTCGCCTGTATCAACCGTAGTCGCATCCGGAGCAGGCACCGTCGTGAACTGAAGGGTGTAAGTACCGATTGTCCGGTCCACGAATGTTCCTTCGCTGGAGCTGTCGCCATTATCGCGGCTCCATGCGACGCTTGAAACATTCACCGCAGCCGAGAAACTCAATCCGGCGAAAGGATCGGGGTCTGAAGTGCCGCCGATTCCGTTAGCTGAAATCCAGCTGTGGGCATTGCCATAAAGCCCGTCATTCAAATTGACGGCGCGATGAAAGGGGATACTAAGGACCGGCCCCAAATCGCTGCTCGTGAAAGGCGTGGTTCCATTGCTCGCCAGAGCCACGTTATTAGATGGCCCCGCTCCAGCATCCGGGCTGCTGAAGCCGCCATTATTGCCATCCCACGTAATGGAAAAACCGGGAGAGGGGGTGATAACAACGCGAGGACTGGCTGCGTTTATTGCGTTCGCAAGCAGGAGTGCCAGGCCAGCGACGATGAGCGCCATCGCCGTACGTGCCTGCTTTAGTGAGGGATTATTAGACCGATGCTTTATCTGGTACATAGATCCGCCTTGTTTGTTTGGGTTGAGGTTGAGCTGATCGGGAAATAATAGAGAAGGGGCGCGTTCATAAGAGGCGAAACCGAAAGAATCGTTGCGGCGCCGCGCTCACATCTGCGTTTAAAGTGGTTGGTCCACCAGCCGTGCCTCGCACATCCTGGAGCGGAGTCCATGATGCGGCGTTCAAGTCATCTTTATACTCCAGGCGATAGGCGCGCTGTTGCGTCGCGGTGAGTGTGAAGGTCGCTATGCCGTTGTTGATGACGATGGAAAGAATGTGAGGCGCGTCGGGCGTTCCGAGCCGATTCGGCAAGCGCGGCGTCCAATTGGTCATGAAGTATGCGGTGCCGATCGCGCCGTCGGGAAACAATCCCTGGCTGACATTCTGAATTTGCGCTCCAAAAGTAATCACGTGCTGGGGAGAAATGCCATCAGGAGCGAACAAGCCAATCGCCTCACCGAGGACGTTTAATTTGAAATCTGCGTGCAGGTCCGCATTTGTCGGGGAGTTTAGCTCAGAATGACTGTCCGCCCAGACGAGCAGGAACCCACGGCCGCCGATAATAGTATTGGTTGGGATGGTCCATTTTGTCGGCTGCGCCAGGTCGTCTGTGAGATAATAGCCGCCAAGATCGACAGCGTCGTTATTGGGGTTGAACAGTTCGAACCAATCCTCGAAGGACCCGTTCACTGGATCGATCAGCCCGCCGGGACCGGTAGCGCTCGCCATCCATTCATTGATCGTTACCGGCAGTCGCACCGCTGGCGCGAGATTCGTGATGACTATCGACGCGGCCAGTGTTGAAGGATGGCTGCCGGTTCGATCCACGCCTTGCAGGGCGAGAAAGTTTGTTCCAGAACCCAACGGAATCGTCATTGACCAGTTCGTGATGGTGGACCAGTTCAGCGCATAGGGCACTCCATTGACCTCGATCGAACGAACGTCGAGCCATCCGGTACCAGTGAGCGTGACGAGATTGGTGTTTACCGGAAAATTCGTTCCTTTGTTCGAAGTGATTGAGAACGGCACCGGCGCCGGCAACTGAGTGAGTGCCGCGGTGCGCCGGCTCTGAATATAGGAGGCGCTTCCTGTATAATCCTGGCCGACCACGCTTCCGTAATGCGCGAGCCATGGAGCCATATAGGTGGTGTTGAAAATGTTCTGGCAGAGATCGTTGACGTGCCAGAGGTAGAGGCGCCGCGTGTTTGGATTATTGATTAATTTCGAAATGTTCGCGCTGCTTGTGGGGAAAATGGATCCGTTTGGATCCTGTGTGAAAACAAAGTCCATATCCCACGGAAGGAACCGGGCGGGTCCACCATCATCGGGTGTGAAGATCCGGCAATTGTGCGGCAAAGACGGCGTCGCACTGAAGTAGATGTCGCCGAGTCCGCAGAGAATCGTGAGAGCCGCCAGGCGAGTGGCTTCATCAACGTCGAGTGCTGTGGCAATCTGCGCGTCGAATTGCGGTTGCGAGGCACCCATTGTCTGGCAAAGGCGGATGATGCCGGAAAAGTCATCAGCGCGCTCGCCGTGGCGTATATCGAACGGTGAACGATATTGCTCTTTGTCATTCCCGAGATCTGCGAGATCGGTGCCGATATGGCCCTGCAGAGGCACCGGAAGCTTCGGTGCTTCGTAGTTGCCGTTCACTGTGATGGAGGGCTCGTAAGTCAGGTCGAAATTAAAGACAGAACCGCCCGTATTGAATTGCTCGTCAATGAAGTGACCGTCGTATCCGCCGAGTTGCAGAATGACTGTGCCGCTGTGAGTGGTTTTCGGCGCAATAAAATAACCGAGATCATCATGATGGCAGGGCAGGGCGGCTCGCTGAAACATGTGCAGGATAAAAATTTCGTGTTGCTGCCGAATCACCGGCGCGCGGCCTGATCGATCGATGCCAACAGCGGATTGCACGCCGCGAAAAAGATGGTCGGGTGGGAACGATATGTCGTAGCTGATGTAGTCGTCGCCGTCACGGGCCCGGCCCGCCGCTGAACCATGCAGCCGGACTGCAACATCATAAAAGACTTCAGAGCGGTCATAGATGACGGTTCCGCCAAGACGCGCCTGGCTCATTACGTTCGTGCTGTTGAGGAGGAAGTCGCGATCTGCATCGAGTTGGATGAGGCGCAACTCGTGCGCGGAAAGATTGGCGCCCTGGGAATCGGCGACCTGGAAGAGCGCGCGCGAATCAGGTCCGTTAACGGGAGCGAACGCAGAAGCGCCGAGAGTGTCCTGGCCGGTGATATAGAATTGAACAATTTTTCCTGCGCTCTGCGGTGGAATGCTTGCCGTCCAGGTGCCATCGGGTTGAAGCGTCATTCCAGCACTTGTAAAAGTGGTTGCCGGATTAATTCGGTAATTGAGCGTGAGGAGCGCCACGCCGTCCGGATCGGTGGCGCGAACGGAAATTGTCACAGACTCATTGGTTCGAGGAATGGTGGGGGTATGTTTCAAGCTGGTAAATAACGGCCCGGCATTCGTGAGATAACGCGAGTTCGGAGCACCTGGAGTCCCGTTGCGAAAGGGCATTGTGAGCAGAGTGGTGCGGGCGAGTTTCTGGAAATACCCGGTGGTATCGATCTGTGGGGAACCGGCAAGCCAACGGGCCCGAAAACTAACTTCGTATTCCTGTCCGTCAACCAGGGCCGTGTTGCTTGCGAACGATGACTCGATGTGATTATGGCTCGTCCGCGCGGGGCCAGAGGCGGACACTTTGAGCACATGATTCGCGGAATTTTGCGGATCGGCGACGATCAGGCTGCGGTCATGATTGCCGAGCATTCGCCAGTGGATGTTGCCGGAGGTCGTTTCGAAATCGCCGTTTTGGATCAGTTGTTGGCGCGCGCCGTCAGGATCGCGGATCACACTCACGTCATCGACAAGCGCTTCTCCGGCGTCGAGCATTCCAATGCGGAACTCGTTCCAGAAAACATTGCCGAACCGTTGCCCCGCGAGCATTCGATACGTAACGGTCTGCCATGAGGAACGCCCGCTTTCATCGCTGTCGGCCCATGCCGCAGAATTGCTGTTGTCAGCGCGGGGATCGACGAGTTCGAGACTTGATCCGCCGCCATCGCTCCACTCCCGCTCCAGAAGGTGAAGTGAGTTGACCGAGTTGCCGGCCGAATCTTTGAGGTCGAGTTCCTCACCTTCTAAAATCTTGCCTGAGAAATCGCCGATTATTTTGGTAGCCATTTCTGGCCATTTTGCGCGAAGAGCAACGGAATCGTTCGCCACAACCAGATAGTCGCCCGGCGCAAGAGTTGTGGTACCCGGAATTGTATAATCGACGCCGCCATCCAGACGCCAACCCGAGAGGTCGACGGTGCTTGTGCTGCGGTTGTAGAGTTCGATCCACTGTTCGCTCGACTTGGCGAATGGCACTGCGGGGCTCAGGATTGTGGTGAGCACCAATTCGGCCCCGAAGCCAATGTCGCCGCTCGTTTCCGGCGGATTTACCTCGAGTTCATCAATGCAGGTCCCGACGGATATGCCGGTTCCCGGGACGAGTAGACGAATACCGGTGGCATCGACCGGCGTGAATGTGAAGCGATGGCGTCGCGAGGGATTGGCAAATAAGCCGGTGCCCGCGCTCTGATAATTCAACGTGCCGATCGTGGCCCATCCGGTATCGGCGTTGCCCGTGACGGCTGTGGATGTTCCCGGTGACGCAACTCGAGTAAATTGGAGCGTGTAGAGCCCGAGCGTGCGATCGCCGAAAGTTCCCGTGTTGTCACGTCCGAAGGCGATGCTGCTGATCGTGAATAACCCACCGAAGCGCAGTCCTGCATAACCTGGGCTGCCCGAGTTACCGATCCAGCTATTGGGGTTTCCGTAGACGCCGTCATCGATATGGAGGTAATCATGGATGGGATAGCCAGCCAACGAATCAATGACGAATGGTGCTACGCCCGGCTGCCGCGCAAGGTTCATAGGAGGTGAGCCACCGAACGGGCCTTCTTCTACCAGCGTCAGCCCTCCGCCTGTGAGCACGATGCCGCTCGCAGTTGCTGCCGATGTGACTTGATGGACTTCGACGGCGAGAACATTAAGGCCCTGCACAACGTTGCTTGCAGGCAAAGTGATCGGACCGAAGTAGGGGGCATCGCCGACCGGGCCGCTTGCCGAGGTCGAGTAACTGACCCCGCCCAGCGGCATATTCTGACGGTAGATCTCTGTGCCGTTCAGATAAAACACCGCTCCGTCGTCAACAACGGTACGAAGGTTGAGCGTCAGGTTGCTTGTCGCACCACTGAAATCAAAAGTCGTGCGGAAATAATAGGTCGTGCGACCGGCGGCGAGTGTGGTGTTCGTACGGGCAGGAAGAGGACCGGCGTTGAAGGAGAACAGGCCGGGGCTGACAGTCCACGTCGAATCATTGTAGTCCGATGCGCGCCAGGCCGTGCCGAGGTCAGTACCCGAATCATCGTAATGCCACGAATTGGTGATAGTGACCGCAGTTGAATTACTTGTAACAGGCGGGACGGGATCGAAAGGCCGGGCGTGATACATGATCTCGTTGATGACGATTTCATCGTGGAGTTGAAACATATTGGAGCTACCAGGCGACGCTTGCGCCGTATAAAGAAAACGTCCGGAGCCGTCCGGCGAACGCCCCCTGGAAGGTATCTGCACTGTGGCAGCATCGAGCAGGAGCGCTCGTGCGGGCGTATAGAGAAAAAGTTTATCACCTGGTGCGGCGCCAAAGCCCAACTGGCTCTGGTTGACGGTTGCCAGTTGTGCAGGGGCCAGTGTTTGCGGCGGGAACGAGTACCCGGCTGCGCTGCCGCTGCGTACGATTTGCATGCCTTCCAGCTCAATCGACGTGTCACCGTAGTTCACGATTTCCACCCAGAAGCCGGATGTCGTAGCGGCAGAGATTTCGTTGAGGGCGAGTTTCGGGGGCGGCGGCAGAATGTCGGTGGTGGTTAATTCCATTCCGAATGCCGCATCGAAATTGGGCAGTGAAGGTGGATTGACTTCAATCTCATCCACGGCGTTGCCGACGGGAGGACGCAGGCGAATGCCGGTGGCCAGGATAGGGCCTGCGGTTGTGCGCCTGAAATCAAAGCGATGCCGCAAGTGAGGCGTAAAGCCGGGCTGAAGGCTCAAAAACTGGGCGGTTGCCAACGTGGCCCAGCCGTTCGTTGGATTGCTGGAATTGGCGACAACGACGGCGGGGTTCGTCGCAAGGGTGTACTGGAATGTGTAGTTCCCGAGCGCCAAATTTGTGCAGGTGCCTCCGCATGCCACCTCGTTCGTGTCACCATTATCGCGACCCCATGCGATGCTGTTGACTTCGATGGTTTGATTAAAACGGACGATGATATACGGCGTGGAATCGTTTGTGGCCGGTATCCATGAACTGCTGCTTCCATACCGGCCGTCAACGACGTTGGTGGCCTGATTCGGATTGCTGCTTGTGAACACATCGGCTCCAGCGGATTGCCGAGCGGCGTTGGTGGGTGCCAACGCAGGCGATGCCGGGCTGAAGAAATTACCATCGTTGCCGTCCCAGATGTTTGTATAGCCGGTGGGGGAAAGTAGACGCAGGCCGACATTGGTGGTGGTGGCGGTTTGGTGAAGTTCAACGGCCAGTACGTTCTGACCGACAAGCAGGTTGCTGGATGAAATGAGAACCGGCCACTGTAACCAGCGCTCGCCACTGCAGCGGCAAGCTGCCGTGGAGTTACTGACCGGTCCAGCGGGCATATTGAGTCGGCCAATTTCGGCACCGTTCAAGTAGAAGATGGCGCCGTCATCGACTATCGACCTGAAGCTCAGAATTTTGGTCGCGGAATCTCCGCTAAAGGGAAACGTCTTTCGGAAATAATACGTAGTACGGCCGGGAGCCAAAGCCGTATTGGTCGGAGCAGGCAAGGTGATGTTGCCTCCAACGAAAAGGCCCTGACCGATCGGCCAGGAGCTGTCGTCGTAACCGGGAGCGAACCAGGCGGAGCCCGGATCCGTTCCGCTATCCTGGTAGGCCCACGTAGCGCTGATATCAACGAGATTGCTTTTGGCACCGGTCAGTGGCGCGGTGCTGAAGTTCGCGATGCCTGGTGTGCCACCGATCTGCGTGCTAGAGGTCCAGTTCTGTGCGTCTTTGCTCGCGAGGTTGGAATTTCGTTTAGTCAGGGAAGTGCCCGAGCCGTCCGGTGAAGCTGTCCAATCACCGTCTGTTCCGTAGTTCACGGAATCCATCAGCCGGTTATTAATATCTCGCAACCGGAGCAATTCGCCGCCATTGGAGAGACGGCCTGAGAACGGACCTATGACATTTGCGATGCCCGCGGCGGTGAGTGTTTCGGGAGAGAGAGCCACGACCAGATAGCCACCGCCCTTGATGACGGTGCCATTGGGAAAGAGGTAGTCGACGCCATCGGTGATGCGCCAACCCGAGAGATCGACGTCGATCGCGTTGTGATTATACAGCTCCAGCCATTCCCAGGCGGGTTCGTTGGTGGCGGGGTGATACATGATCTCGTTGAAGACCACGGTGCTGTCCGCACGAAGGGCAGGGACAAGGCAGAGGCAAATAAGGGCAATAGCGAGCCGCTTCATACGTGGGAGGGACGCCCATGTATATCATGAAGACGATGTCTGAGTCGAGGCACAAAGGGCACCCTTAAACATGCACTTCGACGGGACATAACGGCATCCTAGAGCGGACCGGGTTTGCGGCTATCCCCCCGAATGGGGGTGTCGTGCCCAGGAAGATCTCGGGGAAGGGCTATTTGAAGAACTTGATGGCCGCTTCCGTGCGCGATCGCACGTGCAGCTTGCCGTAAATCGTTTTGAGGTAACCGCGAACTGTTTCGGCGCTCAGTCCGAGGGCATCGGCGATCTCCTTGTTGGTGTAGCCGCGCGCTGCGTACTCAAGAACGTCCGTTTCTCGCTTCGTCAGGTTCTCGGCGGGCTTGTCCGAAGGTCCCTGACGCTGGAATGACTGGACCACTTTGCGCGCGATGTAGCCGGACAGGGGGGCGCCACCGCGATGGACGTCTTCAATAGCGCGGATGATTTCGTCTGCTGTCGAGCGTTTCAAAAGGTAACCGCTCGCCCCCATTTGAAGTGCATGGAAAATGCGTTCGCTGTCGTCGTAGACGGTCAGCATTACGACCTGGACTGTTGGAAGGCGAGTTTTGAGCTGACGGACGCATTCAACTCCGGACATCCCGGGAAGATTAACGTCCATCAGGACGACGTCAGGTGCGCGGCGCGGCATTCCGTCGAGGGCTTGCTCGCCCGACTCAAAAGTTCCAACGCATTCAAGGCCGTTGGTTTCGCTAATGAGGGTGGCAAGGTTTTCGCGGACCTGCTGATCGTCTTCCACAATGGCGACGCGAATCGGCATGGGGCTAGGCTCCTTCCGGAGGATTACTCGACAGGTTTCCCAAGGCGTCCGGGCTCGTTGACGGGTTCATTGGGACTTTAATCAGGAGCCGAGTTCCTCTAGCCGCGCCGGTTTGGAACACGGCTGTGCCACCGAGTTTTTTGACGCGATTCTGAATGTTCAGCAATCCATCGTGCCCCTGATCTTTTCGGGCGGCGAGTGCCTGGGCTTGAGGAAGGCCTTTGCCGTTGTCCTCGACGTTGATTTGAAGTTCCGCGGCGTCACAGCGCATTCGCAACCAGACTTCATCGGCTCCCGAGTGACGCACCACGTTGTTCAACGCTTCCTTCACCGCCAGGAATAATTCGTGGCGTGCTTCAGTGGAGAGGAAGCGTTCGGGCAAATCCGCGGGAATATCGAGGCGGCACCGGATCGGGGTGAGCCGCAAGAAATCTTCAGCAAAGAGGGAGACGTAGTTGGCAAAGTGGTCGAGGGAATCGTTCCGAGGGTTGACAGCCCAGACGATCGCGTCCATGGCCCGGACTGCTTCGCGCGCGGTCGCTGAAATCTTTGTCAGGTCGGCTGCCACTTCCTCGGGGCGCGCCTGATGCTTTTGGCCGAGTTCGGTGAGAAGAGTGATTCGAGTGAGATTGGCGCCGAGTTCATCGTGAATATCGCGCGCGATGCGGGCACGTTCCTTTTCAAGGGCGTGCTGCTGTTCGAGCGCGGCCAGTTTGTCGCGCAACCGGCGCACGGACCAGTAGCGAACGGTTGAGCCACCGCCTCCGATTACTGCCAGTCCACCGAGCGCAGTAAACCACCAGGTCTGCCAGAAGGGGGGGAGCACGCGAAGACTTAGGGTGGCGCCGAGTTCGTTCCAGACGCCGTCGGCGTTGCAGGCTGAAACATGAAAACGATATTTACCGGGGGGCAATTGATAATAGGCAGCGACGCGCTGATTCTCATCTTCTACCCATTGGCGTTCGAGTCCCTCGAGGCGGTGCCGGAAGCGATTCCGTTCGGCAGCAACCAAACTCGTGGCGGTAAACCGAAATTCGAGACGACCGGTGCGATGGGAAAGCTTTTGCAGAGTGCCCGGGTCTGTGACTGGAGTCGCCTGGGCACCGGCGGTGGGTTCGAGTCGCACCTCTTCGATGAGGACAGACGGCGGTAATCGATTGGGTTGAATACGGTTGGGGTCCACCATCACCAGCCCTTTCACTGTGGAAAACCAAAGCTTGCCATCCTTTGTGCGCAAGCCGGCGGGATGAAAGCCACCAGTGCATTGGGCGCTCTCCATGCCATCTGCACGCCCGTAGGTAACGGGGTTGACGGTAGCGCGTTGACCAGCGGCGACTTGTTCAAGTTCCTTCTTCCCGACGCAGAAGATCCCGCGATTCGAGCCGAGCCAAAGGTTTCCGCGGTCATCGTCGACAATTTGCGAGATCACTTCGTTTGGGAGTCCCTGAGATTTCCCAAACGCAACAAATTTGCCGTCTGCAAAGCGTGCGAGGCCGCCATCGGTTCCCACCCAGGTGACGCCCGATGAGTCACAACGGATCGTGCGGATGAATTCGTTTGGCAGTCCGTGCTGGCGAGTAAACAGAGCAGGTTTTGCCGGCGCATGGGTGGAATCGCAATCGATCCGATTCAGACCGGCGCCAGCGGTGCCGATCCAAATTTCTCCGGATAAAGTTGGCTCAAGGGCTGTGATGAAGTTGGCAGCAAGTCCGGAGTTTGTGGCGAACGTAGTCACAATCCCGTCTTTGAGATATGTGACGCCGCCGCCATAGGTCCCGAACCAGAGATCGCCTTCGATGTCCTCACACATGGCAACGACCGGCTCGTCCTGAGCAGAGCGGGGGAAAGCAAACTGAGAGACATCGTTACGACGGACGCGGTACAATCCTCCACCCCAGGTTCCGACCCAAACGGAACCGTCGCCCGCTGACAAGAGAGACCAGATGCATTCGTTATCGAGCAACCCGGTGGTGGTGAAGGGCTGAATTGTTCCATTTCGCCGTGTGTTCAGTCCCCCGCAGTTGGAGCCGATCCAAAGGGTGCCTTCTGTATCTTCAGCGAGGGACATGATGACATTATGCGAAAGGCCATCTCGCGTCGTATAGGTGGTGACACGTTTCGCTTTGATGCGATTCAGGCCGCCACCGATTGTGCCAACCCATAAGTTCGATTCCCGATCTTCAAAGAGACAACGGACTGAGTTATCCGAGAGACCTTCCTGTGTTGTGATCGAGGTGAAACGGCCGTCCCTCAACCGGCGCAAGCCGCCACTGGCAGTGCCAACCCAGACATCACCGGAACGCGACTCGAGCAGTTCCCAAATGTTGTCCAGGAGTTGACCGCTCTGTTCCGGGTAAACAGTAACGATGTCATTGCTGAGGCTGCTGAGATAATGGTTTGCGCCGCCCAACCAAAGCCGCCCGGAGGGTCCCCGGTGCAATGCGAACATACTGCTGAAGCGGCTTGGCTCGCCCGGAATATCAGGCCTTTCGATATGGCCATTTTGAAGAATGAAGATGCCTCCATTATCGGAAGCCCAAAGCCGGTCTTTGTGCGTAAGCAGTCGCGAGAAGCGGAGGGCATTTTCTGGAACAATCGAGGGGTTGCGCTGGAAGTTTCCTTGGTAGAGGCAACTGAGACCCTTTGCCGTGCCGATCCAAAGTCGGCCCTGATCGTCTTCTGCGACAGCCTGCACGCTGTCATTTGCGAGGCCTTGTTTCGTCGTGAACGTCGTGAAGGCTCGATTCCAGAAGCGGGCAATGCCGCCACCATCCGTGCCGATCCAAAGTGCGCCGGCATGATCCACAACCAGGCAAAGGACACGGTTATTGGGAAGGCCCTCCGGCTTATTAAAAGTTTGAAAGCGAATGCCATCGAAACGAGCGAGTCCGTTGAGGGTTCCGAGCCAGAGATAGCCGTCGGGTGTTTGGGCAATGGCTGTGATCGTGTTGGCGGGCAGGCCGTCCGAGGTCTGCCAGGAGTCGATGGTGTATTCGGAGGAGCTGCGCTCGCTTTCAAGGGAGAGTGCGGTGCTTGCAGGGGCGAATCCGTTGACAAATTGACGTGCTACGGGTGACAGACCCCCCAATACGGCATTTGTTGACCGTGGTTTTCGGTCTTCGGAGGAGGCGAGGCGGAGCCATTCTCCATGTTCGTTCTTCGCTTCGATTGTGTAGTGCGTGGGGACACGATCGATAAATTTCCCTTCACGATCGCGACTCCAGACTACTTTTTGAATGATGGTGTTGGTTGGGAGTTCGATTTCAACCCATGCGTTTTCGCGGCGATCTGCGATCCAGCAGTGTCCGTTTCCGTATTGGCCGTCGTTGACTCCGTCCAGCTGGTGGATGCGAAAACCAGCGAGAGAGCCGGAGGAAGTGGCCCGAGCGCCGTTCGCGGCAAGAGCGATGTTTCGTTGTGGGTTGCCTGGGCCATAGATTTCGAGTTCATCGATACCTGGCTCACCCCTGTTGGTGTTGTGGATCGTGAAACGAAGGAAGCGGGTCAGCGTCGGAGAGAACTCATCCACGTTGTGCCGTGGATGAACCGGTTCGCGGAGTTCAGCCGCTTGAGAAAGCGAGACGAGCCCCAGCCAAAGGAATGCGGCGAAGGCGACACGTGACATAGGATAAGTAAGCGCGAAGGCGACTGACTGATCAAGTCCAGTGAACGCCTATTGCCGGGGTTTCTGACTGGAGCCTAGGCGAGGATATCGTTGAGAACCTCCCCGTGCACATCCGTTAAACGACGTTCGATGCCATTGTGATAATAGCTGAGCCTTTCGTGATCGAGCCCAAGCAGATGGAGCAGGGTGGCGTGAAGGTCGTAAATGGTGGCGACGTTCTTTACTGCTTTATAACCAAAATCGTCGGTAGCGCCATAGCTGAAGCCGCGTTTCACGCCGGCACCGGTAAGCCAAACCGTGAAGCCGTGTGGATTGTGGTCGCGTCCATTGGCGCCTTTTTGGAATGTTGGCATCCGGCCGAACTCGGTGACCCAGACCACAAGGGTGTCTTGGAGAAGCCCACGCGCTTTCATGTCCTTGATCAATGCAGCGCAGGGCTGATCAAGGATCGGGGCGTGAACGCTGTATTGCTGTTTGAGAGTTTTGTGCCCGTCCCAATTGCCGACACCTTCGCCCATCGCATATGCGCCGTTGAATAGCTGCACGAAGCGCACGCCGCGCTCCACCAGGCGGCGGGCGAGCAAGCAATTCCGCGCAAACCCTGCTTTGGTTTTGTTGCTGTCGTTTACGCCGTACATTTCGAGCGTGGCTTTGCTTTCTTTTTTAAAGTCGGACACTTCTGCGGCGCTCAACTGCATCCGCGCGGCCAGCTCGTAGCTCGCGATCCGTGCAAGGAGATCGCTGTCGCCGGGGTGGCGGGTGAGGTGGCGCTCGTTGAGGAATTTTAGAAAGTCGCGTGTACCTTTCTCGCCGGTAGCCGAAATCTCTTTCGGAGTTTCAAGGTTCGGGATCGGTTTATCCGCATTAAACGGCGTTCCCTGGAAGACAGCGGGGAGAAACGCGGAATTCCAGTGATTCGGTCCGACCTGTGGAATCCCCCGCGGGTCCGGAATAGCGACAAACGCGGGCAAGTCCTGGTTTTCTGTGCCGAGGGCATAGCTTACCCATGAACCCATGCTGGGAAAGCCATCGAGAATGAAGCCGGTGCTCATCTGGTTTTCCGCCGGTCCATGCGTGTTGGACTTCGCGGTCATCGAATGCACGAAGCAAAGATCATCTGCGAGCTCCGCCAGGTTCGGGAGCATGTCGGAAATCATTTTGCCTGTTTGACCGCGTGGTTTGAATTCCCACAAAGGCTTCGTAAGATTTCCATTCTCGCCCTGAAAAGTGATCAACTTATCGAGTCCCGGCATCGGGGATCCGTGCCGTTTCACGAGCTCCGGTTTATAATCCCAGGTTTCAAGATGGCTGCAGGCGCCGGAACAAAAGATCACGAGGACATTCTTCGCCTTCGGTGTGAAATGCGGAGGACGGGGAGCGTACGGGTTTTCCGGCGACCATTGCGGGCGAATGGGCGATCCTGATGCCAGGAGCTTTTGTTCGCCCAGCAGCGAAAGCAGCGCGATGCTACTGAGCCCGGTGCCACCAAAACGCAGGAAGTCCCGACGGTTGAGCATCCAGCGTCCTGCATTCGAGAGAGGCGACTTCATTTCAAAAGAGGTAAACGAACTCGTTTGCATTCAAGAGCGCGCGGCAAAAGAGCGTCAGCCCTTGCTGGCCAATGAATTTTGTGCCCGCAGTGAGTTCTTCGCGGTCGGGGTTGCGTTGAAGGGTGAGTGCAAATGCTTTCCGAACCTGTGCCGTCGGATCTTTGCCAGCCTCCTTGTCCAAACGCTCCGCGAGGAATTTCGCCTGTTGCATCATAAAGCTGCTGTTCAGGAGGTTGAGGGCCTGTAATGGAGTTGTGCTTCGCGTGCGTTTCGGCGCGATCTGCCCGCCGTCGGGACAATCGAACACGCCAAAAACACCATCTGGCCGCTGCCGAACGACGGTCCCATAAACCATGCGGCGAAACTCAGGCGGGCCGAACTCTTTTCTGGGAATATAGACGCGAACGTAGTTGTCGTTTGGCTCGAAGAAACTGAATCCGGGCCCGCCCATGCGCAGATCGAGCTTGCCGCTAATCGCAAGAATGGTGTCGCGGAGTGGTTCGGCCTCGAGACGGCGTGGGGGAAATCGCCAGAGCAGGCGGGACCCGGCATCCACGGCCATCGCGTCTTTTCGTGCGTCGCTGGCTTGTCGATAAGTTGCCGAGGTGACGATCAACTTCTGGATGTGTTTGATGCTCCAGGGTTGGGCCGCCCTCACCCTACCCTCTCCCCCAGGGAGAGGGATACCGTCAGCGACGGTCGGTTGCATGAATTCTGCTGCAAGCCAGTCGAGCAACTGGGGATGTGAAGGACGCGCGCCATTAACGCCGAAATCGCTGGGTGTGCTTACGAGCCCTTCACCGAAATGGTATTGCCAAAGCCGATTCACCATCACACGTGCCGTCAACGGGTTTGTAGGATTGGCAATCCATCGCGCCAGCGCGAGTCGGCGGCGTTGATTTTCATTCAAAGACGCGCCGGCTTTCGGAGGTTTGGCATCTGCCGGACTAAAGCTTATTGGAATCGCCGTGAGCGCTCCCGGGGCGATGACCTCGCGCTTTTGCATCGGGTCACCC
>JADMIO010849050.1_pt1 | contig 16134 bp, 18 predicted proteins | sample 8958161 | NCBI WGS metagenome assembly JADMIO01 (sample SAMN16585339, study PRJNA669376) | soil metagenome | isolation source: Crop rotation soil | place: USA: Cullars Rotation, Alabama | collected 2011
CTTTCCCAAGGCGAAGAACATCTCTACCTACCGCGCCCAGAAGGAACGCGAAGCCTCGCTCGCGAAGAAGAGCCGCATGACGCTCGAAGGCCTGAGCGAGCAGATCAAGACGGCCGGCGTGAAGGAGCTGCCCATCATCCTGAAGGGCGACGTGCAGGGCTCGGTGGAAGTGCTGGCCGACACGCTGCAGAAACTTTCGAACGAGCAGGTGAAGATCAAGGTGCTGCACACCGGCGTCGGGGCCATCACCGAGACCGACGTGCTGCTGGCTTCGGCGTCGAACGCCATCATCATCGGCTTCAACGTGCGGCCGGAACGCAAGGCGCAGGAAGTCGCCGAGATGGAAAAGGTCGACATCCGCCTGCACTCGATCATCTACGAGCTGCAGGACGAGATCCGCAAGGCGATGACCGGATTGCTCGAGCCCGTCTTCAAGGAGACCTACCACGGCCGCGCCGAAGTGCGCGAGACCTTCCGCATCCCCAAGGTCGGCACCATCGCCGGCTGCACGGTGGTGGATGGCTCGATCAAACGCGACGACGAAGTTCGCCTGCTGCGCGACAACGTACAGGTGTTCAAAGGCAAGATCGGCTCGCTGCGCCGCTTCAAGGACGATGCCAAGGAAGTCACCAACGGCATGGAGTGCGGCATCGGCATCGCCGGTTACGGCGATATCAAGGTCGGCGACATCATCGAGGCGTTCGCTACGCAGCGCGTAGCCGCGGAGCTTACGCCGGCGTAAGAGCAGTTTTTAGTTGCTAGTTTCTAGTTGTGAGTGGGGACGCGCGAGCGTCCCTTTTCTTTTGATTCACTCGTCTGATAAAAACATCAACCATGGCTTGCCGGGGTGTTTATTTCGCTTTGGATCGCGAACAGGAACAGAAGTTGTTTGCGACGAGGTCTGATGATGAGGTTCTCACTCTAATTCAGGAAGAGATCGAAGAGGCATGGGACGAGGAACACTTGGTCGAAACTGATAAGGCCTGGGACGCCATTCACCGTTGTCTTACTGATGGTTCCTTAGACATAAACGGCAATTCGCCCACGACGTTGTGCGTTCTTGGCGGGAGGCAGTTCCATAGAGGCCACCTCTACATCGTTGCTTTCAAGAATGCTTTTGAAGTTCCGAAAATCTCATTGGCAATCTCTTCTTTAGATAAAGAATGGTTAGCGAAGCGGTTCGCAACGATCGCTGCGGCTGGATACGAGGGGCCGGGAGACCAAGACGACTTCGAGTACACCTGGAATTGGTTTCAACAGGTTCAGGAGTTTTACAAAAAAGCGGCTTCTGATGGCCGTTCTGTAATCTTTACTGTCGACCAATAACCCGTGCCCATCGCCTCACTCACGCTCGAGCTGCGCATTGAAGGAGCGCACTCGCTCAAGGACAAGCGCCAGGTCGTGCGCAGCCTGAAAGACAAACTGCGCGCACACTATAACGTGAGCGTCGCCGAACTCGAAGAAACCGACCTGTGGCAGCGCGCGACCATAGGCGTGGTCGCCATCTCTTCCTCGCGCGATTATCTCGAAGGACAGATGCAGCAGATCGAGAAGCAGGCTGTTCGCATCGCGAATGACCATGGAGCGGAGGTGGTTGACACTTTCCTTGATTTTTTCTGATCTGCTGCCGACTGCTGACTACCGCCTGCAGGCTCCTCTCGTCTAACCAACCACTTTGCAATCCGAAAAAACGTATACTAAAGGGTTTTCCTGAGGGTCCTACGCTTGCCTGAGCCGCGCCAACTACAACATCGCCGGGAACGCATCGCCGACGCGCTGCGCGATGAGATCGGTGCGCTGCTGGAGGGCGAGCTGGCCGACCCGCGCATCGGGCTCGCGACCGTCAGCGAGGTGGTGCTCGAATCGGGCGGCAAGCTGGCGCGCGTCTACATCGAGGTGCAGGGAACGGACGACGAAGCCGATCAGACGATGGCGGGCCTGGAGAAGGCGAAGGGATACATCCGCCACGCGGTCAGGGTTTCGCTCGGGTTGCGCCGCGTGCCAGAGCTTCTTTTTTACAACGACCGCTCATCCAAAGATGAAGCGAGGATCGATCAGTTGCTGGGCCGAATGAAGAAGCGCAAGAAGTAAACCAGGATCCTGCGGTCGCCAAGCGCTCACTGGGCTGAAGATGCGGCGCTTCGGGCTCCCTGAGGATGACGCCACGCGATGTTAGAAGACGTACTCAAAACGGTGGACCAGAACCGGCGCTTCGTGCTGACCTCGCACGCGCGTCCGGATGGCGATGCCATCGGTTCGGTGCTCGCTTGCGGCGAAGTGCTTCGCAGACTTGGCAAAACGGCTGACGTGGTGCTCAGCGACGGTGTACCTGTCATCTACAAGCCGTTGCCGTTTGCCGATGCCGTGATCCACGCGCGGTCTGTAAGCGGTAAGTACGAAGCCGCGATGATCCTGGAATGCGACAGCGTGCAGCGCACCCGCCTGGCCGATCTGGAAAAATATTTCCTGGTCAACATCGACCACCACCACAGCGGCAAGCCGTTTGCGCACGTCAACTGGATCGATCCTTCCGCCTGCGCGACCGCCGAGATGATCTTCAAGCTCGCGCGCGAGGCCAGTGTGAAACTGACGCCGGAGATGGCGACGTGCCTCTACACCGCCGTCCTTACCGACACGGGCTCGTTCTCTTTTGCCGGGACGAACACCAATACCTTCGCCCTCGCCGAAGAGCTGGTGCGTGCCGGTGCGGACCCGGTGCGCATCGCGCAGTCGGTCTACTTTTCGAATCCCACGTCGAAGATGCGGCTGCTGGGGGCGGCGCTCTCCACGCTCGAGCGCGACGACAAGCTCACCTGGATGCACGTCACGCAGAAGACCATGCAGAAGTTCGAGGCGCTCGAAGAAGATTGCGAGGGCCTGGTCAACTACGCGCTCGGCATCAAGGGAGTCGAGGTCGCGGCCTTCTTCCGCGAGATCGAAGGCGGCAGGTGGCGCGTGAGCCTGCGCAGCAAGGGCAACGTGCCGGTGCGCCCGATCGCGGAATCGCTCGGCGGCGGCGGCCACGATTGCGCCAGCGGCTTCTCGCTCGCCGGCTCATTCGACGACGTCAGCAGGGAAGTGCTTGCCAAGCTCCGCGGCGTGCTCGGCGCGAACATACAGTAGCCGCACCGTACAATGGCGGCATGCAGATCACGCTGGCCACCCAGATCGCATCGCTCACTGGCGCTCTCCTCATCCTCGTCGCTTACATCGGCCATCAGTTCCACTGGATGGATTCCGCCCGCCCGCTCTACAACATCCTGAACGCGGTCGGCTCCGGGATCCTGGCGTGGCTCGCGTTTCGTCCCTTCCAGTTCGGATTCTTCGTCCTTGAAACAGTGTGGGCGCTGGTAAGCGTGTATGCGTTGGCGAAGGTGATGCGCAAGCCCGCTCCGCAGGCGAGAGCATGAGCGGCTTGGCGCGATTGCGGGCTCGGAGCGTCGCGACTGAGCTCCTGATGCTCGCCGTCTTCTGCGGATTTTTCTTCTTTTATCGGCTTTCGGCCTTCGGATTGGTCGGCGCCGACGAGCCGCGCTATGCGCAGGTGGCGCGCGAGATGTGGCAGCGCGGTGATTGGGTCACGCCTACGCTGTGGGGCAAGCCCTGGCTGGAAAAGCCGGCGCTCTACTACTGGGGCGCGATCGTTTCCTACAAGTTGACGGGCGGCGTGAGCGATTGGGCGGCGCGTGCCGGCGATGCCTTGATGGCGTCGCTCATGATCTTCGGGGTCTACGTAATGCTGCGCCGCATCCGCCCGCAGATTGCACTTGATGCGGCGCTCATCACAGCCGCTACTGCGGCGGTGATAGGCTTCGGGCGCGGGGCCGATACGGACATGCCATTGGCGGCGTTCTTCACGCTGGCAATGCTGGCGTGGGCGGTGTGGAATCAGTCCGCAGTCGGCAGCCCGCAGTCGGCAGCAAATCCGAAACTATTTCTGGCGCTGTTCTATTTATTCATCGGAATCGCCGCACTAGCTAAGGGTCCGGTTGCGCCAGGGCTCGCGGGGCTCATCATCATGCTGCTTGCCGCGTGGACTCGGGACTGGAAGCTGATCCTGCGAACGCTCTGGATCCCTGGCATTCTAATCTTCCTTGCCGTTGCGCTGCCGTGGTACGTGCTGGTGCAGATGCGCAACCCGCAGTTCTTCACGGAGTTCATCCTGCGGCAGAACTTCGCCCGCTTTGGAACAAACCTGTATCAGCATCACAAACCGATTTGGTACTACATTCCGGTTCTGCTTGGAAGTCTTCTGCCTTGGACTGTGCTGGCGGCCGCGGGATTCGTTACTGCGACTCGGAAGGCGATCGCCAAGAACGCCGGAATCGCCGTAGACGCGCGGAATCGGGAGAATGTTGTTGTTGAAGATCTTCAATCACCCGATCACTCAATCACCCGATCATTCAATCTGTATCGTTTGCTTCTCCTTTGGGCCGTCGTCCCCGTCCTGTTCTTTACTCTCGCTCAATCCAAGCTCCCCGGCTACATCCTTCCCGCTATCCCCGCCTGGACGATCCTCGCAGCCGATTATTTGCAGAAGCTGCGGGAAGGCGAGCACAAGATCAACTTCGGAGTGCTCGCCGGGCACGCTGCGCTGGTGGGATTTTCGGTGGCGGCGGCGCTGCTTTCGCCGTATGCGATCGTGCAGAAGAACTTCCAGCCTGCGCTGAGCGCGCTGCTGGTCGCCGCTGGATTCGCTGCCGCGTTCTTCGTCATCATCATGTACTCAGTGCGGCGGCGCGGCATCGGCGCGCTGCGCTTCCTGACCACCGCGGCGATGATCTTGGTCGTCGCGTATCTGGTGCGCGTGGTCGCGCCGGCAACGGACGCGACGCTTACGGCGCGTCCGCTCGCCCGCTACATCTATCAGGGGCCTGATGCCCCGAAGCAAATCGCCGTTTACGGCCTGCCGCGCGGCATCCAGTATGGCCTGGCCTTCTATCGCGAGCAGCGCGTCCCGCGCTACGACGGCAATCTGGACGGTCCGGGCGAGGTCCCCGCAGGGGAGCACCTGCTGCTGATGCACGGAGCTTCGGCAAGCACCATCGTGGTCCCCGCGCAATTGGCGGGCAGAGACTTCAGCATCGTCGGCCGGTACACCCCGCAGGACCTGCTGATTTTGAAGGTGTCAGCGGCTCATTAGGGCTGCCGACCAACGGCCTGTCCGACCGGCCACTGGCTTTCTTGGTTCCCCGGCTTTGCAAGCGGGCGGGCAGGCACTAGAATCGCATTCCCCCGCACCGCCGAGGGCGGCGTCCTCATCTCAATTCCCCAGGGAAACGGAGTGGAAATCCTCGATCTCAGGCACTTTTCGTCGGCAGACCTGCGGCCGCTGCTCTACAAAGAGTCGGCCGAATGGATGCGCGCGCTCTGCTGGGACTACTCCGGCTCGGCCGAGATGGTGCTGCGCTACATGGACGCCAAGATCCTGCCCGGCTACGCCGCCATCGAGAGCGGACGCGTGCAGGGCTTCAGCTTCTTCGTCTATGAGGGCAGCAAGGGCGTGATCGGCGACCTGTTCGTCGATCCTGACTCGGGCGGCACCGCCGACACCGAGATCACGCTGCTCAGGCATGTCCTCGAGACGCTGCAGGGCTCGCCGGGCGTGCATCGCATCGAGGCCCAGCTTCTCCTCCATGAGGCGGGGGCGCTGGCGGCACCGTTCCTCGACGCCGGCTTCATCAAGCATCCGCGCCTGTTTATGCGCCTGCCGATCGCGGCGGCTCCGGCTGGCAGCCATACCAACGGCAACGGCCACAAGAAGAATGGGTACGTCACACCGGAAGAGCCCATCCCCGCGGAGCTCGAGCTGCGGCGCTGGAGCGAAGAGGAATTTCAGGGCGCGGCCACCATCATCACTACCGCGTATCGCGGGCACGTGGATTCCGACATCAACGATCAATACCGCACCGTAGCCGGCTCCATGCGTTTCCTGAACAACATCGTGCGGTTCCCGGGATGCGGCGTCTTCGACCCCGAGGCCTCGTTCGTGGTGCGCAACCGCAACAACCGCTCGGTGGTCGGACTGATCCTGTGCTCTTCGGTGAAGCCGGACGTGGGCCACGTAACCCAGATATGCATCGCGCCGGAGTATCGCGGCAAGGGCATCGCGTCGTCGCTGATTGCGACCGCCTGCGCCGACCTGCGCCGCCGCAAGTTCAGCGCGCTCACGCTGACGGTGACGCAGGCGAACGCCAATGCAGTGGAGCTTTACAAGAAGTTAGGTTTCAGCGTGACGCGGGTCTTCGACGCGTTTGTGTGGGAAGGTTAGGAGCTACTGTGCTCCCGAGAGCGGAGTTTTGCCGCCGTATATCCCCCACAACGCTGCCTCCTCAAACGCAGCATTCAAGACAGGGTCCTTCCGCCACTCCAAGAAGAAATCCATAATCGGCTTGCGCTCAAATAAGTGTTCAAGAGTTGCGTGTACAAGGCATTGACGCAGTTCAGAGTTGCCTTCAACGTACAAACTGGTAAGCCATGATTTCAGATCAGCAAGAATTGTGCGCGGCACGTCTTGCCGATCCCAAAGGTGCACGAACAGCAAACAAAGGTCCGCGCCCGCCGAGTAATTGCTATCTGACCAATCCCCGTCTGGGTTCTCGCGAAAGCAGCGCTCGAAATAATGTTTCGAAAATTTCACGTACTCTTCAACCAAGAGAGCTGGTTCTACTCTGAATCTCCGATCATTCAGCATGCTATGCGCAAAACCCAAGAGCTCGATGTCGTTCGATCGCATCCAGGAATGTACATAATCCAAGGGGATTGTTTCCCTCTTAGGCCGCCATTCGGCGTTCTCCGGATGTTCGAAGAGAAACTCGATTGCTTCTTCTAAAGTATTTGGAGTAGGCATTACTTTAAGGTCAGTGTTTGAGCAGCCACAGGAACCAGCCGCCCGCCAACACTCCTCCGACGAATAATGCAAAGCAATACGCGCCGTAGCGCAGCATCGAGCGCGGATCATTGCGCTGGGTGATGCCGAACACGACCGACGCGAACAGGGAAAAGATGAGCGCGGCGCTGAAGTGAGATAGGTGCATAAGTTTTGAATTTTGAGTCTTGAATGCTGAATTAAAACAGTAGGTTCTCCCTTTCTAGCGCTAATTCAAAATTCAGAATTCAACATTCCAAATTCTACTGCTTCTTTCCAATCGCAATATGGTGGGCGTCGATCGCGGCCATGATGTTCAGGAGGCCGGCGACGATGATGAACTTGGTGCCGTAGTCGGCGACGGCGATGTGGATGGCGCCGCGGCCCCAGTCCATGATCTGCGCCGCAAAATAGAGGATGCCGGAGCCCACGTCGCCCACAAAACCCAGCATGTCAAGGATGTCGCCGGTGTTCGGCGAGTAGACCTTGCCCTCCATCAGGATGCCGAGCACGAACATCATGACTACCGAGATGAGCAGCAGCGCTCCGCGGCTCCATTTCTTGAGCATCAAGTGGCCGGCGCCCGGCACCAGCCAGCCGACGATCAAGACGGCGATGCTTTGGGTAGTGATGGGGTAGTGGATGGGTGCGGCTGCTTTGTCTTCTGCCATGTTTTCGTGTCTAAGTCAGCCTCACACCGAATATTTTCGTAGAAAAGGGATCCTTCGACTCGCCCGCCGCGGCGGGCTCGCTCAGGATGACAACTAAATCAGCACCAGCTCGTTCTGGATTTTTCCGCTCACCTCGGCTTTGCCGTCGCGCACGATCATATCGATCTCGCTGCGCACGCCGAACTCGGGCAGATAGATGCCGGGCTCGATGGAGAAGCAGGTGTTGGGGATGATCTCGCGGTCGTCCTTGGTCTCAAGGTTGTCCATGTTGGCGCCGGTGGAGTGGATCTCGACCCCGATGGAGTGCCCGGTGCGGTGCGCAAAATATTTCCCATAGCCCTTCGCGGTGATGTAATCACGCGTCGCCTTGTCGACTTCCCACCCGCCGATGCGGCGCTTGGCGGCGAAGGCGTCCTGCACGACTTTGATGCCGGCGTCGCGGCCACCGCGCACGATGTCAAAGATCTCGCGCTGCTTGTCGCTAGGCTTGCCGACGACGCCCGTCCACGTGATGTCGTAGAAAACGGCGTCGGGCTTGTTCTGCTTCGCCCACATGTCGATCAGGACGAAGTCGCCTTCGCGGATGGGTTTCGCGTTCTCGCGCGATGGCGAATAGTGCGGATTCCCGCTGTTCGCGTTCACGCCGACGATGGGCGGATCGTCGGTGATCAGGTCGGCTCGCTTGAAACCTTCCAGGATGAACTTCTGCACCTCGTATTCATTGGTGCCGCCGTTGTTCAGCTTTTCGCGGATGAACTTGAAGGCAGACGCCATGATGGGGTCGACAGCATCGCGCGCGGCGAAGTGCGAGGCGATCTGCGCTGCGGAGAGCGTGGCCTCGAACTGGGCGACCAGGTCGCCGGAAGTCACCACTTCTTTACCGAAGCTGCGGATCAGCTCGACGGTACCCGCGTCTACTAGTCCGATGAGTGGGACCTGATTGTTCTCCGAGTACTGCATGGCGATCTTCTTCACGCCGTCGAGCATCGCCTTCAGGCCCTCGTGCTGCTCCTGCCAGGCGGAGTACTCGCGCTTGTTGCCAGGGAGATTGTCGAGGTGCTTGGGTTCCACGCGATGCACCAGCTTCTGCGGCTCGCCTTGCGCGGGGATCAGGTAGAACCAGCGGCGGGTGACGTGCAGCTTGTCAGAAAGTCCAAGCAGGCGATATGCGATCGGATCGCGGTGGTGGTGGTCGTAGAAGAGCCAGCCATCAAGCTTGCGCTCGCGCAGGGAGGACTGGATAGCGGAAAGGTCCATGGGTAACCATCTATTTAATCACAGGAGGCGAGAGGCAGGGGGTGTTCGGCGTACCGAAAGCTGGTATCAGGGCACGCCTTCAGGCGTGCCGAAAAGGTCATCTTCCAATCGGGCTTTAGCCCCTGAGGTGGCCGGGGCGTGGGTCGAGTTCAAACCCTGGATGCGCTGAACTGAATGGGAACTGTGATGCCTCTTCGACGTAGCCTGCCGTCACTGGATTTTCGTGAATGTACGTCCGGTGTTTCTCGTACGCCATTTCGGCATGAATCCGGGTTTCCGAAAAGCCTCTCTGCCAAACTTCGTACGATTTGTCGAGTTCCTTTCTTAGCCGAAACGAATATCCGCCTTTTATGAACTGAACGGCTTTTTCAATCGCAAGGCTCTCGTCGATTGAAAGCAAAACATGCAGGTGGTTCTTCATTACAACGAATGCATGAAGCAGGTATTTTTTCTGAGAGCGATATAGGTAAAGCGTATCGATCAATAGGCGGGCATTCTCTTCGACTTGAAATAAGGATCTCTTTCCCTCGGTATTCGTGGACACAAAGAACGTTCGCAGGCCGTCTTGAATGTTCGACTGCTCCGAATTTCGCTTCGGGATCGACATTTGCTTACAGGGGCTAAAGCCCTCACAGACCGCTCGTGCGGCACGCCTGAAGGCGTGCCCTGATACCAGAGCATCAGCTGAACGGAGTCCAAATCTGTTGAGCCCTCATGAACGCCAACAGAGACCAGCAGACGTGGGCGCTCACATGCGGTCTACTGAGAAGCAGTGTTCGCAGCCCCATCCCCCTTCGGCAGCAGAAACTTGTCGTAGACCCACAGTAGCACGGTGGTCACGATGCCGACACCGCTCACGATCCACCAGATCATCGACGGATGGTGCGTCACTTCGGTGTATTGATGCATGAGCTTGCCGCCGAACCAGCCACCGATCAGCGAGCCGATGCCAATAGGCAGGAACGCGAATCCCATGTAGGTGCCTTGCTGTCCGGTCGGCGCGAGGCGCGAGATGTACTCGTAATAGCGCGGCGATTGCGTGATCTCGCCGATCGCCAGGACTGCGATAGCGAAATAAGCGCCGGGGACGCTATGCCACACGGCGAGCACGATCCACGAGACGGAGGTGATCAGCGAGCCGACGATGATCGCGGTGAACGATCGCATACGGCGCGTCATGGCATTCAGCGCGACTGTGCAGGTGATCACGATGATGGGGTCGGTGATCAGGATCCACTCCGTGTTGGCTTTAGGATCCACGAAATCGTGCACGAAGGGTGGCAGTATCAGGTACTGCTGCCAGAAGACGACCCAATAGCCAGAGAAGATCACCAGGAACAGCATGAATCGCCAGTTCGAAACGACCGTGGCGAAATTCCGCATGACCTGGCCCACGGTCGGCGCGCTCTCGCCTTCCATACGGCGCGGTTCCTTGAAGAAGATGAGCACGGCGATCAGCATCAGGAATACGCTCACCGCTGCCATGCGGAAGACGTTCTCCACCTTCATGTGCTCGTGGATCCATCCGGCGAGGAACGGGCCCATGGTGTTCCCGATGTTCACCATGGTGTAGTAGATCGAGTAGCCAATGGAGCGCACGTTCTCCTTCGAAGCGCGCGCCGTAGTTCCGACGACGCTCGGCTTTACCAGCGCTACGCCCAGCGCAGGCAGCAACAGGATCACGACCACCAGCAGAACAGGGATGGAGCTGCGAAGCGGCGCTAGCCATGGAGCGCCGATCGATCCCACTAAGAAATAGGCGCAGGTCAGGATGGCGTACGCGAGCGAGAGTGCGCGACGGAAGCCGATCTTATCGGCGAGCGCGCCGCCGAAGATGGCCATCATCCATACGGCTGCGCCGAAGATGCCGCCCAGGGTGGTGGCAGTCTGCGTGGGAAACTTCAGGTCTTCGATGAGATAGCGGACCAGCGAGGCAAATATGGCATAGTAGGAGAGCCGCTCGAAGATCTCGGTGGCGTTCGCGACCCAGAACGGACGCTCGAAGCCGGTGCGCACCTCTTCCAGCCGCTGCTTAAAGCTCAATCGCCTCTCCTGGTTGTCCGAAAATTACTGGGACGAAATGCGCTCCCAGAACTGTTGCGCCGTCACGCCGTTCACGCGAACCACCTTCAGGCGGTTGCGTTCGCCGCTGGCAATGGTAACGGAGGAGCGCGGCACTTTCAAAGATTTGGAGAAGTACTCGACGCAGGCGCGGTTGGCGGCGCCATCCACCGGAGGCGCTGTGAGCGCGAGTTTCAGCGCACCCCCGACCTCTCCGGTGATCGAGTTCTTTCTTGACCGCGGTTGGACCTTGACGGAAAACGTGATGAAGTCAGACTTTTCTGTGACGGCGACCATGGGCTTGCCCCCAGGCAGCGTCGGGAATTGTACGCTACTGCGCACGCGCGTCAAGGCTTGGGACGCTCGCCGAAGATCGCTGTTCCCAGCCTTACGCAGGTCGAGCCTTCCTCGATGGCGACCTCGAAATCGTGCGACATGCCAATGGAGAGGGTGGTCATCTCCACCCGTGGGACATTTTGGGCCACGATCTGCTCGCGCAGATCGCGCATTCTCTTGAAATAAGGACGCGCGCCGTTGGCGTCGTCGGTGTGCGGCGGGATGCACATCAGTCCGCGAATGTGCAGATTCGCAAGCTGCGGAGCTTCCTGGAGGAGATGCTTCCATTCCGCTGCGTTGAGGTCCGCAGGCAAGCCGGACTTGGCCTCTTCACCACCGATATTCACTTCCAGCAGAACATCGATGGTTTTATTCACTTGCTGGGCGGCTGAGTTGAGCTTCGCCGCGAGCTTGAATGAGTCGACCGAATCGACCGCATCGAACAGCTCAACCGCCTTGGTCGCCTTGTTGGATTGCAGGTGTCCGATCAAGTGGAAGCTTGCTCCGCTGAGCTTGTGCGCTTCTTCTCCCTTGGTTGCGAATTCCTGCACGCGGTTCTCGCCGAAGAGCCGCATACCCGCGCCGTAGGCCTCCGCGATCGCGCTTGCGGGGAAGGTCTTGCTCACCGCCATCAGCCTGATGTCACTGGGATCGCGCCCCGCGCGCGCAGCGGCGGCCTGCATGCGCTCCCGGATGCGCTTCAGGTTTTCGGCGATCGTCACCTAGGCAGGATAAATCAGCTATCCGTTTTTCCACGCGCGGAAGCCGAGGAAGGCGAGCAGCCCCGCGACGATGATACCGCCCCAACTGGCTCCGATCGCGATCGGAAAGCCCTCGATGGAGATATGCACGTGCATCACGATGCGCAGCACGTGCACGATCAGCAGGATGAAGAAGATGATGCCGCAGAGCAGGGAATAACTCTTTGCGCTCATGGTCACACCTCAGCTTTCCATCCCCAAGCATCGCCCCACTTGGCCCGCCGCGCAAGCTTGAAATTCTCTTTGTCGCTGCGCGTCACGGTTTCGGTCACGATGCCCGCGGGCGTGCACAGCTCGAGTTTGATGTGTCCTTTGCCGACCAGCGGATGCCGGATGATACGCGCCGGTGCTCGCGCGACCTCCTGGTGCGTGGCGATCATGTAAGAAAATTTCTCGTCCTCGTAGCCGAGCTCGCCCGATTTCAAGTGGCGGTGCAACGAGGTCCGCTCCAGCCGCTGCGCGAAGTGGCACCAATCGTCTTTGCGGGCCAGCATGGGGCACGGGCCTTCCTGCGAGCATGGCGCGACGATGTGAGACTTCGCCTTGAGCATCGCCGCACGCGCGACATGCACTACGCCGCAGCCGTAGGGAGTCCCCGGCTCGATCACCGCGAGCACCTTCGCGGCCGCCAGCGCTTTGGCGATCACCGCCGTTGCCTCTTTCTCTTTCAACTCACCAAGTGCATACGAGATCACCACCAGGTCGTGCGGCTCGAAGGTGGCAGAGCGCAGATCGCCGCGCACCCATTCCATCCGAGCGACTGGATCGAAGCCCGCCGACTTCAGCATGTGGCGCGCGGTGGCGATGAAATCCGCATCCTGCTCGACCAGCGTGGCGCGCTGCAAGGAAGGAAAAATCCCCGCGGCGGCCCAGGTTGCCGTGCCCGGTCCTGCGCCGAGGTCGAGAAGGCTCTCCGGCTCGAACAGCGGCATGCGCTGCCGGATCTCGCTGAGCACGGCCGCGGTGGCGGCATAGGTGGCAGGGAAGCGCGTGATCACATACGCGGCGCGGTGCACGGGCGTCGAGACGAACGCCCCAGAGTTTTTCGCGCGCTCGCGATAGCGGAACGACATGTCCTCGACGGCGCGCGCCAGCAGCTTGCGGTCATGCTGCGCAGCTTCAGCATCGATGGCGCGGTTCAGCGCCGCGGGCAAACGCATCGCGTCACTTCTTCTTGGTTTCGGTCTTCGTTTCGGCGGCGGGTGGCGGGTTCGGCTCTGCCGGGTTCTTCCACTCCTGGTCGACCGCGGGCGGCAACTTATCCATGTGGCTGAGGAAGGTGGTGACCTGCCAGAGCTGGTCGTCGCTGTAGAGCTTGCCCCAGGCCGGCATGCCGGTGAGCCGCACGCCGTGCTTGGTGATGTAGAAGTTCTGGTTGTCAGGCATGTCAGGCGCGCGCTTCATGAACTGCGGGACGTGCGGGTTGAACGCGCTGCCAAAGACGGCGTCTGGCTCTTTGGGGCTGCCGTGACATCCGGCGCAATTCTGCACGTAAATGTGCATGCCCGCGAGCAGTACGTCGTCGGTGGGCTGCAGCGGATTCTTCAGGTCGGCAGCGCGTTTCTTCACCGAAGCGTCAAGCGCGGTGCCGGCCGTGCGGCGCTCCAGCTTCGAGGGGATCTGGTCGGCGACAACGTTGACCATGCCAAGCTGCAGCATGCTGTACCCGCCGATCGCGAGCACCGCCAGAGTGAAGATTATGCCGCCGATGAACTTGCCCATGCGCACGCTCCTTTTGCAGGAAGCAATTCTATTTGAGATGCACCGTCTCCGTAGCAAACAAAAAAGCCGGCCCGTGAGGGCCGGCCGGAAGAAGGTGAAAGACCTATGGCGTGATCTTTACCACGAATGCATCCTGAGCTCCGTGCAGAGTCCTGCGGTAGGCACCGCTGGTCGTCGGGAAATTGCTCGATCTGGTATAGCCGGTCACATAAGCGTTGCCGTTCGCATCGAGGCGAATAGCGTTCCCCACATCCTCGCCGGGGTTGGTCGCGCTAGGTCCCGTGCTGCCGCCCAGGTAAGTAGAAAAGTGCAAGCCGCCGCCGGTCGCCCAGAGTTTCGTAACAAACGCGTCGGTATGGCCGTTGTACGTCGCGTCGAGCGCGTTTTTCACCGGGAAGTCGGACGACGAGGTCGACCCAGTCACAAAGGCGTTTCCCGCCCCATTGACCGCGATCGAGGTTCCGCCTTCGCCACCTGAACCACCAAGAAGAGTGGAGTAGATCAGTCCCGCGCCGTCAGCTTGCAGTTTGGTGACGAACGCGTCACTACTCCCGCGTCGGGTCCTTTGGAATGCGCCCGCCTTGGTGGGAAAGTCTGGTGATTGCGCGCTGCCCGTCACGTACGCACGGTTCGATGAATCGACGGCAATGGCCCTGGTGACATCATCACCGGTGCCGCCCAGGAAGGTCGAGTAATCGAGCGTGGTCCCGTCGGCGGAAAACTTGGTCACGAAGCCGCTAAGGCCCGGCGTGTCGTGCGGATCGCCGGTGTGGGTCGGGGCCTTGAATACCCGTTGGAATGCGCCTGCAGTGGTGGGGAAATCCGGGGAAGACGTCCAGCCCGTGATGTAGGCATGGAAGGTGGAATCCACAGCGACACCGCAGCCGAGACTTGCGATATGCCCATCCAAATAGGTGGAATATTCAAGGTCGGAACCCGCGGCATTCAGACGAGTGAGAAACGCACTTATGCCTCCGCTGGAAGGAGGCTGACTGGTGTAGGTGGACTGATACGCATTCTTCACGGGGAAAAACTCGGAGGAGGTGCCACCGGTCACATACGCTCTCTGCTGCGAGTCGAGCGCAATGGCCTGCACAAAATCGCTCTCCTCGCCTCCCAGAAGCAAAGAGTAGATCAGCGAACTGCCGGTGGGGTTCAGCTTGGCAACGAATCCATCTCCCGCTCCGGAGTACGTAGGCCGAAATGCGCCGGTGGTGACCGGAAAATCTGTGGAGGTGGTAAGGCCGCCCACATAGGCGTTCCCGAAGCGGTCCACCGCGATGGCTTCCCCTCGATCGACTGAGTTGCCGCCGAGGTAGGTGGAGTAGATCACCCCGCCACCGGTGGCAAACATCTTGGTCACGAAGGCGTCGGTAGAAGCTTTGTTGGTCTGCACGCCAGCCTTCACGGGAAAATCCGTCGAATCGGTCTGGCCGGTGACGTAGGCCCGGCCGCTGCTATCGACCGCAATGCTATTGCCCTGGTCTTCCCCTGTGCCCCCAAGCAAGGTTGAGAAGGAAAGAGTGGGATCTATGATCAGCGGCAGGCTGCGGTCATAGCTGTCGATGCGGAACGAAGCGGTGTTGTCGGCGGCGATGAGGAAGCGAGCATCGACCATCTTCTTCTTTCCTGCGACCGTTTGGTAGACCACGGGCTTGTGCTGGCGGAGTTCGTCGGTGCCTATCTGCAAGGCGAGGTCGCCAGTTTTGTCGATGGCGATCTTGTCGGCGCCGTCGAAAGCGAGCCGGATCTGTCGCGGGTCGGCGTGCGGCGCGACGACAAAGTCATACTCGAAGTTGCGTTGATTTCCATAGATGACAAGGTCGACTCCGTCATAAAGACGCGCAAGGCGCACCTTCGCGAACGTGGGCAGGCCGGTGATCCACTTCTTATCGTTGTTTCCGCGGAGGTAGTTCACTCGCCCCGAAAGCGGCTCTTCCGGCGCGAACGTGGCGGTGGCAGCAGCGGCAAGCCACTGGATGCGCAGCACGGAATCTTTCGCTTGCGGGTGCCGCATGCGCAACACCGCTTCGCGCGGAGTGAGGAACAGCGTGGATCCCGCGGCGCGGGCCAGGTACCTGACTTCTGAGGAAGTTTGTCCGCGATTCGGCTCGAACGTGATGGGCTGTTGAAGATTGAGAGAATGATTCGACGCTGCCTGGCTGCAAACCGCCATGAGCAGAATCATCAAGAGAAACAGGGAGGTCCTGAGACGCATAGCCACACCCGGAGGGGAACAGGGATTGGAAGCTGCTGGTAGGATTTGGCGCGCTATGCATCTGTTGCCACTGCGTGAGACTTAATCTTGACCTAGAAGGTCTGCGGCTCTGCACCAGACGAAGAGCTAAGGTCAGCTTTCGAGAGAAGAACACTTCACCTCAGCCGGCATCTGGTCACGGCTACCTTTCCAGCACAGTGGGATCCGAAGCTTGGAATTCACGTGACTTGAAGTCGCGGC